>C688J18823_10000073_pt1 | contig 50961 bp, 47 predicted proteins | sample HopSoiMetagenom1_FD_18823 | JGI IMG/M metagenome (IMG submission 18823)
CCTTCCATAATCTGGCGCACGGGACGCACATCTGCGGCGGGGAGGGCCGCCGAAATTTGTTTCATGATGGCGGCGATTTCCTCGGGCGATCCGCTGGCGCCCACCTCAACGCTGGATGGTTGGAGACCTGTCCAGTCGAGAAAATCTGGCAATGGAAGATAAATCCGGCTGTCCTCCGCCGCACCGGTTTGCACCGTGCCTGCCGGGGTCACGTGAAGTGTGCGTCCCTTGAAGGTGAGATCGAAAGGTTGATTCTTCGGCGAGACGAGCGGCAGAGCGCGCACGCCGACTAATGCTTGCTTCGAAGCGGACGGCCAATTGTCTACCGACCACCACTTATCCAGCTGCCGGACGCGATCGAACTCTGTGCCCGCGACCACGATCGGCTGTCCATCAGTGGTGCGCGCTACCACGAGTCCAAATGGAGCGGCGATGCCGCGTCCGGTGAGAACTGAATCCACATGTGCGAGTGCATCGGCGGGAAGGGAAGCACCGTCTTTGCCCACGAGGATGATGTTGGCTCCGTAATTGCGGAATTCGCGGCGGAGCTTCGCCTGGACATCGACATAGAGGTTGAGCATCGCCGTGGCGACTGCGGCGGCGACGACCATGGCGAATAAGGCGGAGGCGGCGCGGCCGCGGCGAAGTACCGCCGCACGCAGGAGCATGCGCAGAAACATCGACGTATGCGGACCCTGTGCGCGCCTGGCTGCGAGATCTCTTGCTTCATGTGACATGGGCGCGCTCACAGCTCACCTCGCAACGCAAAAACCGGGTCGAAACTCACAGCCTTCCGAATGGCTGTGGCGCTTCCGGCAAAGGTGACGATGACGGCGATTGCCAGGATCACGGGAAGCAGCACCGGGGAGATCGCAATTTGCGAGTTGAAGATGGAATGGCCGATTTGATGCGCCAGTACAGTCCCGACGCCAAACCCCACTACCCCGCCAATCAACGCCAATAACGTGGCTTCGGCAAAGAACACGGATGCCACCATCAGCTTGCCGGCGCCAAGTGCTTTCATCAGTCCAACCTCTTTGCGGCGCTCGAAGATGGCGGTTGCCATTGCGGCCGATACGGCCAGGGCCGAAGCAAACAGCGCAGCCAGCGTGATGAGAAAGATCAGGCCTTCGATACGGGTCAGTACCGCGCCTTCATTCTGCGAAACCTGCCGGATCTGCTCCGCGTGCGAATGCGAGACGGCTTCGGTCAGTTGTAGGGCGATAGCCTGGGGGTACGGCGTGCAATACCAACGGTCGTAAATCGCTCCTGACAGGCTCTTGGGGTCGCGTCGCGCAAACGCGTCCTCAGGCTTGGTGAGGGCGCTGACGTACACGCGCTTCATGACATCGGGCTTGCCCAGGATCTCCTGAGCCACGGAGAGTGGAGCGACGACCTGGTCGTCTTCGGCGCCGCCGGTCGAGAGAATTCCGCTTACGTGCAACTGACGTCCGGCTACATCCAGCGAATCTCCGGCTTTCTCTCCCAGGCGCTCTGCCAGTCGCTCGCCGACGAGCACGTCGCGCGAGTCATCCGCAGGCCATGCGCCTGACACTTTCCACCAAGGATGTGTACTCCGTACGCCGGTCGTGAAGATCTCGTTTCCGTACGAAAGCTTTTTAGCGAAGTAGGTTCCAAGCAGCGTTGCGTCCAGGCGCTTGCCGTTGCGCACGACAGCGGCGTTTACCGGCAGCATGGGGGCGAATCCGGTGATGTTGTTGTGCCAGAAAATACCTTTGATCTTGGGCAGGTCGGCTTCGCCGAGGAACGCACCGTCAGTGGGAGGCCTGAGATTCACTCCGCCGATTTCGACATCGAGAGAATCTTCCTGGGGAGTGACGACGAGGTTGGCGCCGATCGTGCGGAGCTCGCGGTTAATCTTGTCACCGATGTCGGTAGCGACCGCGATCATGGCTGTGGCAACGGTCACACCGAGCGTGATGGCGGCTCCAGCTAGCAGCTTGCGGCGCTTTTGGCGCCGGAAGGACTCGTAAACGAGCCGGACGAACACGGCTACTTGGCCGCGAACATGCGGGCGCCAACCGCGATGTCCGCCTCCTCGATGATCACTGCGTCTGCTGTTTGCGTGNCCTTCAGAGGTACGGGGTTGCAGCCACCCGCTGTTCCCACGGATTGGGGATTGATCGGTGCGGCGCAGTTCTTGCAGATCACGCCGTTGCCGCTCTTATAGAAGCCTACCGATCCGCAAATCTCGCAGGCATCAAAAACCGTCGCGATCTTGCCGTCGGGCTTCTGGTACAGCCAGAAGCGGACGTTCGTAGCGTTCTCTTTGGCCTCATAGCGGTGTAGGTCGCCATCGGAGACCTGGGTCAGCGGGATGCTGACCCTCCCGTTAGTGAAACTGACCTCGGTCGCCGGTGAAAGGGCGCTGACGTTCTTCGTGTAGACGAACTCGGCCGTGACCATCGCGATGAAGACGAACGAGAATGTGCAAACCGCGCCCATCCACATGCGCTCTTTTTTCGCGGTCCACGCGGCTTTGCGGCGTTCGGCCGGAGAGGCATTGGCAGGAATGGCGGGCTGCCGGCGCTTTGCTTCAAACAGGATCATCAGCGCCGCCATAGCGAAGATGGTCACAAAGAAGAACCAATCGTTACTGACAATTGGGCCGACAATCGCCATTTCCCGTTTCGATGAGGCGATCACGCCAGTTTCGGAAAGCTCATGCAGGCCGGAGATCAGCAATTGCGCAGCGACGATGAACAGGATCGCAGTCGTGACTTTAAAGAACTTCTGCAGGTTGATACGAACGCTGCCTTTAACGAACATCACGCCAAAGGCAATCGCAGCCAGAACTCCGAGAAGAGTTCCGAGGAAGCTCATTAGTTCGGTGGAGTTCAGCGAGACGGCCGAGAGCACGAGAACGGTCTCGGCTCCCTCGCGCAGGACCATCAGGAATATGAAGATGAATAATCCGAGCCAGGCGTCGTTGCCGGCAAGGAGGCCGACTTTGCCCTCGATCTCGCCTTTGAGCTTGCGACCGGTCTTCATCATGAAGACCACCATGGTGATGACGAAGAAGGCAGCAACCAGGTAAATCCAGCCCTCGAACACGTCCTCGTTGAGGTGGGTCCGGGAGATAACGATCGCGACCCCGATACTGCCCAGGAAGGCCGCCCCGAGGGCGGCATAGACGGTCTTGCGTAATTCGGCCCGCCCGATTTTGGTCAGGTAGGCGAGGGTGATTCCGACGATCAGAGCCGCCTCGACTCCTTCGCGCAATGTAATGATGAAAGCCTGAAGCATCTAGAAAGCCCCTATGAACCGGACGGCTACGAAGTTGAAAATGATTTTGAAAATGAATTTCAATTTCAACTTTAAAGGATAGCTGGCAGCGGCAATTCCCGTCAATGCGCCACCATCACAACTGTGGGTGATTAGGATCACAGTGCTAGTTCGCGGGGCCGAAATGCTTCTTCAGGCATTGAACCGCTCGATCTCGGCGCAGCATTTCGCGCGCTGAGCTCGCATATCCTGAAGCGTTGCTATGCATTGCATGTAAAGGTGCCGAGAGTTAACGAGCAAACAGTCCCGAAGGCAGTGCATCCAAGCGCCGACAAAAAATCACCCTTGGAGACAATCCATGAAGCTGACGAGAATGCCGGTCGTTTTCGGTCGTTCTTGCAAGTGCAGCAACACCTCAAGTCTTAGAACTGCCTCGCGGTACAAGCGTTTCACAGTCGGCCTTCTACCATTCCTGACCGCAATCGCTGCAAGCTCCGTAGCACAAAATGCGTGTCCACGGTACGCAACTGGCAGTACGGTCCTAGATCCTCCGGCGCTGTTCAGTGAAGGAGGGAAGCTTACGGTTAATTTCAGATACGAGATGGGCATAGACGAAAGCGGGGATAACACGTTCTGTTTTAAAACCGCTGACGGTAAACAATCGCCAACGCTCTATCTGAATCCGGGAGATGAACTCATCCTGCGGGTCAAGAACCTTGTTCCAGCGGATGCCCCAAACTTGCCGCGCATGAAGATGGCGCCCGGAAGCATGGAGGTCACGTCTGCTGCCAACGGGGCGTCGAAAGTATGCGGCGCGGCAATGATGACGAATTCGTCCGTAAACGTTCACTATCACGGGACAAATGTCTCGCCTACCTGCCATTCCGACGAAGTGATCAATACGCTGATAAATTCGGGCGACAGCTTCGAATACCACATCCACTTTCCTGCCGATGAGCCATCCGGGCTCTACTACTATCATCCGCACGTTCACGGGCTTTCCGAACCGGCCGTGCAGGGAGGAGCCACTGGGCTGATCGTCATTCAGGGAATCGAGAACGTGCAGCCCGCGGTGGCTGGGTTACCGCAGAGGATTTTCAACGTCCGCGACTACCCCATGCCAGCAGAAGGGGAGGCTCCGGCGCCCGCCTTCAACGTTTCGTTGAACTACGTGCCGGTTCCGTACCCGGCATATCCTCCTGCGGTCATTGCGGTGAAGCCTGGGGAGCAGCAGTTCTGGCGAGTGGCGAACACCGCTTCGGACACGATTCTCGACGTGGAACTCAACTATGACGGAGTTGCTCAGCCGATTAGGCTGGTAGCGCTTGATGGGGTCCAACCGGTTCGCAGGACGGCACGCGGCAGGGCAAGCTCGTCGAACTAACGCACGTTCGGATTCCGACGGCAGGGCGCGCGGAGTTCATCATGACGACGCCCGGGCCGGAGGTGCAAAAGGCGGTCTTCCTGACAAAATATGTGAATACCGGCTCAGACGGAGATAGTGACCCGGCGCGGCCGCTGGCGAGACTCGCCGTGAATGCGGCCCAGACGGATTCACAGATGACGATGCCCGCGTTTCAGCGCATGACCGGAAGGCAGCGCTTTGAAGGACTCACCGAGGCGCCGCTCACTTCACGGCGAAAACTGTATTTCTCTGAAGACGATTCCACCGATTCCTTTTTCGTCANGGTGGAGGGACAGCAGCCGAAGCTGTTCAACCCGAATGATCCACCCGCCATCGTAACGCATCAGGGTGCCGTGGAGGAGTGGACGATTCAAAACCGTGCGAAGGAGAATCACGAATTCCACATCCATCAGATTCATTTCTTGCTGATGGCGGAGAATGGCAGACCTGTGCCGCCGCCGCGCCGGCAATTCCTGGATACCGTGGACATTCCTGCCTGGTCCGGGGTAGGGCCTTATCCCAGCGTTACGGTACGCATGGATTTTCGCGGGCCGGACATTGGGGATTTTGTTTATCACTGTCACATTCTTGAGCATGAGGATGGCGGGATGATGGCGATCATCCGCGTACTGCCACCGAAATAGCGCCGCGAGCAGTGGCGCCGCGCCCCATTTTCGCGCGTCGAATTGCAGCGAGCAACAGCGCATTGACGGCTCGCACCTAATCTCGCAAGGAGGATTTATGCCGAAGAGAAGCGGAGTTGAATCTGGGGCGGGCGGCAACAGTTCGCACCGCGGCGGCGCAGGACGTCCCGGAGCAGGTGCCCAGAGCGGCGCCGGGGATACCAAGAAGAACGCAACCGGGAGAAAGAAGAGCACCAGCGGGCCAAAGAAGTAGTCCGGATCGCGTTTCTCAATGAAGAAACAGAAGTCCACTGCGTCCTCTCCAACCGACATCCATCGCGCGCGGCTGCGAGCCGAGGCCGCGCGCTTCAACATTCGCCAGTTCCGTCCCGGACAGTTCGAAATCATGCAGGCGGTGCTCTCGGGGCGCGACGCCCTGGGCGTCATGCCCACTGGAAGCGGGAAATCGCTCACCTTTCAACTCCCCTCGCTATTGCTGCCCAAGGCTACGGTGGTCGTCTCGCCGCTCATTTCCCTGATGCAGGATCAGGTTGAAAAAGCCGAGGAGGCCGAAATCGAAAGCGCGAAGCTGAATTCGACGCTGACCAAGACGGAGGAGCGGGAGGTCCGCGAGAGTATCGAGGAGGGGGACCGCAGGCTGATTTATGTGACTCCCGAGCGCCTGGACAATCCCGAATATCGCAACGTGCTGCGCGAGGGAGGAGTGTCCCTGTTCGTCGTGGACGAAGCTCATTGCATCTCGCAATGGGGGCACGACTTCCGCCCGTCGTACCTGTCGCTACGGGATGCGATCCGGGCCCTGGGGCATCCGCCCATTCTTGCGTTGACTGCGACGGCCACTGCAGAGGTGCAGCAGGACATCATCCAGCAACTCGGAATGGAAGATCCGGTGGTGATCGATACCGGGATCGAGCGTCCCAATCTATTTCTGGAAGTTTTTCGTACCGTCAACGGCGTCGCCAAGCGCCAGCGCATTCGCGCCATTCTGGAGGAAGACGAGGGTAGCGGAATCGTCTATGTCGCCACGGTGCGAACGGCAAATGAGCTTTATGAGTGGCTGTGCAGCGAAAATGTGAACGCCGGGCGCTACCACGGCAAGATGAAGACGCGGGAGCGCGAGGACGTACAGGAGCGATTCATGCGCGACGAGTTCCATGTCATCGTCGCAACCAAAGCGTTCGGGCTGGGGATCGACAAGCCAGACATCCGGTTCATCACGCATTACAACTTTCCGGATTCGCTCGAAAGCTACTATCAGGAGATCGGGCGCGCGGGGCGCGACGGAAAGAAGGCGAGGTGTTCGCTGTTGTATCGGCTGGAAGATCGGCGTATTCAAGGATTCTTTCTGGGAGGCAAGTATCCGCGGCGGGATCAGTCCCAGCAGATATACGAGATCGTGGCGAGAGATGCGCCACCGGATAGCAAGATCGCGGTCGGCATTGCCGGTCTGATTGCTGCGTCCGGTTTGCCGCAACGCAAAGTGAAGGTGATCCTGTCACAACTGGAGAGCGCCGGAATCGTGGAGCGCCGTGCGGGGAAGGTACGCTGCCTGCGTTTGTTCTCCACAGCTGAAGAGTTGAATGAGTTTCTTGGGGCGTACGAGCAGCGGCATACGAACGATCGCGAGCGTCTCGATCAGATGATGCGCTACGCGGAGAGTACGTTTTGCCGGACACGTGTGCTACGGGAGTATTTTGGAGAGGAATCCGGGCAGGACTGCAGTCACTGTGATAACTGCCGAGCGAAAGCGGAGCGGCAACGGATTGCGGAAGCTGAGCCTATGCCAGCGGCGCAAGACGGAGCCGTCGCGGCGCGGCTCATGCCGGAGGTCGTGCGCGAGGCTCGGCGTACGCGAGTGTTTCATATTGGGGACCGGGTGCAGCATCGGCGATTTGGGACAGGACAGATTCTTGAGATGAGCGGGCAGAATCTGACTGTGGATTTCGGGCGTGCGGGCGCGAAGAGGATTCGCAGCGGCTACCTGCAGAAGGCATCGTAAGCCTGGCGGCGTAGCGGGCAAAGCGCACCTCAGCGCCTAAAAGCGATTTTCTATGCAGCCTTTCGGCACGGCTCAAGCCGTACCCTTCCCAAATCTCCACTTCATCAATTCATTAGCTCGATAGCTAATTGAGGCTACATGCGTTTCAGGAACGCGTTTGCCTGGGCAAGTCGGGGGAATAGCATTTCTTCTGCCTGAAATTCTCGCGAGTGTACGCAGCGGCGGCTGCCGCGTAGTTTTACCGGATGCTTCAGGTGCAGCATCTCGTGGTACACGATGTATTCGAGTACGTAGGGGGGCACGCCAGGATGGTCGAAGATCCGGCTGATGATTATGGCATTGTGTGCGGGATCGTAATGGCCTAGGATCCGTCGCGTCTTGCTCTGGCTCCAGCTCATGAGAGGGCGCGCCATCAATCCGTGAAAGAAGCGCGTGTTCAGGTCTTCAAAGATGACATCGAGATCGTAATAACGGCCGCACGCGTCCCGCAGCAGCTTGCGCCCACGCATTTGGCGTACAAGGTGGGCCTTGCGCACGATGTCATGGCTCCCGACGTACTTGCGATAGCGCGCCGCCTGAGCGCGGTCAATCGGCCTACGGTACATCTTCGCGAGAAGGATGTGGGCGATGGCGCGAAGGATGGGCTCGGGTGCGCCCTCGAGAAGATCAGAGAGCCGAACCAGCAGCTTGCCATTTCTCAGGCGAATGGTGTTGTTCAGGTTGGCAAAAGCAAAAAATTCAATCTTGATCTCAGGCGGAGAGGTCCGCGGCCGTAGCTCGTTATGAATTTCCTGGAAAAGTTCGAGGAGCCCTTCACGCACAATGAGCGTAGATTAGCACGACGGGGGAAGGCGAAAGTAAGGAGCTCGAGCGAGCAGCCAGCACCAAACCTCGCGCTCGTGGAATTCTAATCCTCGGTTCTGAGTTTCCTACTCCGGCTTGCTTCCTACCTTTGTCGTGGTGTCTGTGATCAGCTTCTTGTGTTTCGCTTGCTCCTCCTGGTCGGTGAGCAATTTTTTGTGATCTTCCGCGGAGGCGTCGAGCGTTTCAAGGGCGTTGGTCAGGACGAATTCATATTCCTGAGCCTCGGCGCGAGGCACATCGGCCGCGTTCCTCAACGCCCGCAGCTTCGCCTGGAATTCCGTGTCGGCATCAATCACCAGCTTGAGGGGCTTTCGAATGTCGTTCCGCCGGTCCACATACGTATCAATGTTGTCGTTCAGTTCGTCATAGAGCCGCTGAAAGTCGTCGAGGAGATCGTGCGTCTGCTTGGCGCGGTCCTTGGTCTTCGGATCATTTCTGATCTCCTCCAGTTTGACGAGCCGTGCCCGCGCGAACTCGAGGTAGAGGGGCAGGCGCTGCTGGGGCTCCCAGCTGGCGTCGCGAATCTTATCGATCTCCTGCTGGCTCAGCGGATCTTGATGGCGCTGCGCTACAAGAGGTAATGCTGTCATGGACATCAAAACCACGACTGGGAACAAACGAGAGTGTTTCATTTTGTACCCTTCTTGAACATTGAGCCCAGTAGATCGTCCCGCACGCGCTCCAGGTGAGAGACGGCGTCTTTCACAGGAGCCTGATCCTCACGTCCGAGAGTATGGAGAATGTCCATCAGCTTGCGCGTCATACGTCGTACGGCGATTTCAGACTGCTTCTGATGTTTGTGACTCTGGATTGCATAGTCGCGCGCCAGTTCGGAATACGCGACGACGTCGGTGAGAGCAGCCTGTGCCTTGTCAACGTCCGATGAGGCATACAGCTTGTCGCTGGCATCGAGTTGCTTCTCGGCAATTTGGATGCACAAACGAGGACGATCGCTGACACCTGTCGATGCAACTTTCGACTTGAGTTCCTTGACACTTTCATCAGTGCGCGGGGCAGCATGGCAGATTCCTACAGACATCAGCATGAGCAGAACACCGAATGCCACTCTACGCCCTATCAAGCGCGACTCCTATCTTTTCGGCTCCAGCGCAATCAACCGGTGTTTGGCCTGCCACTCCTGGTCCGGATACTTTCCATTCGCTGACTGCAGGAATAGATGATAATTGGCCGTCGCCCGTTTGACGTCCTTCAGATGATCATAGGCGGAAGCCCGCAGGAAATACGTGATCGGCATCTCCGGCAGTAACTTTGCGCGCGCATCGAGCGCCTTGATGGCTAACGGATAGTTCTTATTCTCATTGGCGGCGAATGCGAGATCTCCGTATGCCGCACTTAGGCCGGGTTTGAGCTTGATGGCGGCCAGAAATTCCTCCTGCGCTTGCGGGAATTTCCTGGTTCGGAGCAGAGCCTGTCCGAGGCTATGGTGCAATTCTGCTTCGTTGGGGTGTGCGGCGACCAGATCGCGATACGTCTTTTCCGCGTCATCGTTCTTGCCAGAGAGGGAATAGAGATCGGCAAGATCGCGCTGGAGCGAGACGTCGTTTGGAGCCTGCTTGGAGCCTTCCTGCAGCTGTGCGATGGCTTCGTCGTATTTGCCCTCGGCGGCGAGCACGCGCCCGAGTTGAATTCGCGCCGCAGCCTGGTCGGGGTGAGCTGCCAGCACCTTGCGCAACTCTGCTCCAGCATCGAGAAAGCGCCGCCCGCGCATGTAAATATTTGCCAGGCCGACGGCCGCGTCGGTCGAAGCCGGATCGATCTGCTGCGCCTGCTTGTACTCGCGCTCGGCGTCCGCGAAGTTGTTCTGGTTTTCCAGCAGAAGCCCGGCGGCCAAATGCGGCTCGATGTTGTTGGGCTGCAGCGCCGCGGCTCTGGCGTATGCCGCGATTGCGTTGTCGGGCGTGGATTTCTCAAGGACGTGAGCCAGTGAGAGCCATGCGCGCGCCTGTCCTTCGGCGACCTCGCTGGTCGGCTTGAGCTGGGTGGCGGCCCGGAGGAACTTCTCGGCTTCAGGATTTTTTGCTTTCGCGAGTTGCAGACCGAGGTTCAGGTTTGACTCAAAGACGTCGGGCTTGGCATCCACCGACTTGCGGTAGGCGGCAATGGAATCTTCCGTTTTACCGAGGCCGTTCTCGACGAATCCGAGATCGAACCATCCGACATAGTTTTGGGGATCTTTCTCGACGAGTTTGCGAAGCAGGGGTTCCGCGTCGGCGAGGTTCTGCTTTTGAATAAGTGCGTCGGCCTTGGCCAGATCGGGGTCGGACGCGTCTTCTTCCGCCAGCGTGCGGCGTTGCTTATGTTGTGGGGAGTGGGAGGTCTGCTCAACCGCAAGAGCCGTCGTAGAGACGTTGCTCGCGACGTCTCTGCCAGCTGCGGGCACAATACTGAGGCATGCCGCAGCCGCCAACGTCGCTACGAATTCCCCTTTACCCGCGCCCATTGGAACGCGACGCTCCATTGCCGTTCAGGATACGCGCCAAATACTTTCCTGTGTAAGAGCCAGACAGCTTCGCAATTGCCTCGGGAGGCCCGACGCCGACGATCTTTCCGCCCCGGTTCCCGCCTTCCGGGCCGAGATCGATGACCCAGTCGGCCGTTTTGATGACTTCCAAATTGTGCTCGATGACAACGATCGAGCCCCCTGCATCAATGAGACGGCGAAAGGCCGCCAGGAGTTTGCTGACGTCATCAAAATGTAGGCCCGTGGTGGGCTCGTCAAAGATATAGAGCAGGCGGCGCTTGATCTTCCCGCCGCTACCGTTCCTGGCGGCGCTCGAAGCGGGCTGCAGGTGCGCCGCAAGCTTCATGCGCTGGGCCTCGCCGCCGGACAGAGTCGTGGCCGACTGTCCCAGGCGTAAGTACCCTAATCCCACCTCTTCGAGAGCGCGCAGCTTCTCGGTAATCTTGGGCGCTTCTGCGAAGAACTTCAGCGCCTCTTTCACAGTGAGGTTGAGCACCTCGTGGATGTTCTTACCGCGATATCTCACTTCCAGAACGGTGGGCTTGTAGCGTGTACCTTTGCACTCTTCACAGATCAGTTCGACATCTGCCAGGAACTGCATTTCGACGGTAACGGTTCCATCGCCTTGGCAAACTTCGCAGCGGCCGCCGGGGATGTTGAAGGAGAAGTGTCCCGCGCCAAAGCCGCGCTTGTTTGCTTCGGGAAGGGAAGCGAAGAGTTCGCGGATGGCATCGAAGGCCTTTATGTATGTCACGGGATTCGATCGTGGTGTGCGACCGATGGGCGATTGATCGACAAGCACAACTTCTTCGAGGTACTGATCGCCCTCGAGGCTTTCCCAAGTCGCAGAGACCGCTGGTCCTGAACCGTTGCCCGTCTGCTGCTTGGCCTGTGCGAGGGCTCGGTACAGCACCTGGTGCAGCAGGGTGGACTTACCGGAACCAGAAACGCCGGTGATCGCGACCAACATGTTGAGTGGGACGCTGATCTCGACATTCTTCAGATTGTTGGCACGAATTCCGCGCATGCGGATGTGCTGTGGTCCGGGTTTGCGGCGATTGGGGGGCGGCTGAATTCGCAAGTCTCCGGAGAGATATCGTCCGGTCAGTGACGCCGAATTGTGCAGGATCTCGTCGTAAGTGCCTTCGGCAATGAGCTTGCCGCCGTTTTCTCCGGCTCCAGGTCCGAGGTCAAGAATGCGGTCCGCCGCGATCATAATGTCGGGATCGTGCTCCACTACCACAATCGTGTTGCCCAGATCGCGGAGGTCGTGAAGGATCTTGACCAGCCGGTGCGTGTCTCGCGCATGCAAGCCGATCGAGGGCTCGTCGAGAACATAGAGCGTTCCCACAAGCCGGGATCCGAGAGAGGTGGCGAGTTGAATGCGCTGGGCCTCGCCTCCGGAAAGCGTTGAGGACAAGCGGTCGAGGGTGAGGTATTCGAGTCCGACGTCGTTCAGGAAGCGCAGCCGCTCGCGGATTTCCTGCAGCAGCCTGTCGGCAATGTCTGCTTCTTGCGCAGTGAGTTCCACCTGTTCGAAGAACTGCAGCGCGCCCTCGACGGTGAGGGAGCAGATCTCGCACAGGTTCCTGCCTTTGATCTTGACCTGCCGCGCCTCGAGCCGCAGACGGCTCCCGTTGCATGCGGAGCACAAAGAATATCCACGATAGCGGCTCAGGAATACGCGCACGTGCAGCTTGTACTTCTTGCGTTCCAGATGGGCGAAGAATCCGCGGATACCAAGGAATCGTCCTTCGCCGTTTAAGACGAGATTGCGATGCTCTTCGGCCATGTCGATCCAGGCCATGTCGAGCGGAATGCCGGCAGCCTTGGCGTAGCGCTTGAGATCCGTAAACAGCGGACGGTACTTCGGCTTGGTCCAGGGCTCGATTGCGCCTTCGGAGAGGCTCTTGGTCTTGTCTGGAATGACGAGATCGAGGTCGAAGTCGATCGTGTTGCCAAAGCCCTGGCACTTTGGACAAGCGCCGTAAGGGTTGTTGAACGAGAACAGGCGCGGCTCCGGCTCTTCGTAGCGCAGATTGCAGAATTTGCACTCGAAACGTTGCGAGAATCGCAGCATCTGCGCCGGCCGTGCGGCCCGGCCGGAGTCGGATTCTTCAGCAGGAATCTCAAATACAACCTCGCCTGCTTCCCGGTAAGCGGTTTCGATGGCATCGATCACCCGCGACCGGATGTTGGGCGAGGCAGACAAACGATCAACCAGCATGAATACCGGCTGGCTGAAATCGAGATCGAGCAGGGACTCCGGCGCCGAGAACTCGTACACCTGACCAGCCTGGTAGAGCCGGTTGAACCCTGCTTTTCGCAAATCAAAGAGGCGGGTTTTGAGAGCATCAGTGAGGGAGTCGGCCACTTTCTTGGTCTTAACTGCGCGGCGAGGTTTCGCTTGAGCTTCCTGCTGCGGGGTGCTTGGTCGCTGCAGCGAGAAGAGCACTTGGAGGCGCGTCCCGGGCTCGAGGGCAACGATCATATCGGCGACCTCGTCAACCGTGTCCTTCTTGACCTCGCGCCCGCAGTTCGCGCAGAAGGTTCGGCCTACTCGCGCAAACAGGAGCCGCAAGTAGTCGTATATCTCTGTGGCAGTAGCAACTGTTGATCGTGGATTCCGAGTTGTATTCTTCTGCTTGATGGCAACGGCTGGAGCGATGCCTTCGATGGAATCTGCGTCAGGCTTCTCAATCCGTTCCAAAAACTGGCGCGCATAGGCCGAGAGCGATTCCACGTATCGGCGCTGTCCCTCGGCATAGATCGTGTCGAAGGCGAGGGAAGACTTGCCAGATCCGGACACGCCCGTGACCACGGTCAAGGTGTTGTGCGGGACCTGGAAATCGATGTTCTTGAGGTTATGGACGCGTGCGCCGCGTACAACGATGCTATCTATCTGCGCCAGTGTTGAAGACATCGAAAAAGGGCCGAATGCCACAGTGCGGCTCAAGTGCAAGCCCACAGAGCCGTCCAGAGGGCTGAGTGAATCTTTCTATTATAAGGGATCGAGAGCGTCGCGCGGGGGCATCAAAAGACGTCCTGCGGCTGCGCGAACTCTCAGGCGCGAAGGCGACGTGCTCGTTGAACTGATTCCAGAAGGTCCAGGAATATTTCCATGCGAAGCGGCCGCTCTGTTCGCGGTATGGGCAATGGCGATCCGATCTTTCTGCCTCGATGAGCAGAGGCGTTAGTGCGACATTCGAAGCGCCGAGGTACGTTTCTGTGAAACCGGACACTTCGCTCTTGAAACACACCATCAGGAACAAAGATTCCCTAGGCCGGAAACTAATCTCTCAGACCAAGGCCAGATAGGCGGCCCAAGCCGTATCGCAGTCGAAATTTTGGAGTCATCACTTAGACACAGTGCCCCCGACAGGCAGACCCGATCTCTGTTCTCTGATCGAGATGTCAAATGTTTGTTCGGCTGAAACTTCTCTAGTCCATGAATCTCTGATCCAGCACGCACATGCTGCCTGAAAGAGACAACGCCTAGTTGTTGTGTCTTCAGAGTTGGCGACCGTGCAACTCAAAAAGAACATTAGGAGGACCAGGATGCACAGAGCAGTTTGTTTGCTGTGGGTGGGGGCGTTGACGATTGGCTTGATGTCGTCGATGCAAGCGTTGGCGCAGGATCTAGATTCACAGGACGGCGCCGGGGCGGTATTCGTCATGACGAACTCCGTCAAAAAGAATGAGGTGATCGCATATCGGCGTGCTGCCGATGGCACTCTGCGGGAACAGGGTAGATTCGCGACTGGCGGTCGAGGAAGTGGCGGCAACAACGATCCCTTGGAATCCCAAGGCTCCCTTACGCTCAGCCGGGACCACACGCTGCTGTTCGCAGTCAATGCCGGCAGCGGCACTGTTTCTGTCTTCAAAGTTCACCACTCAACTCTTTCGCTGGTGGACAAGGTGATCAGCGGCGGCAGCGAGCCAAACGCCGTGGCACAATATGGCAACGTTGTGTATGTCCTGAATGTCGGTGGCAGCAGCAATGTCGTCGGATTCAAACTGCAGGATGACAAGCTAAAACAAATCCCAAATTCCGTTCGGTTTCTCTCGACCAACAACTCGGGCGCGGGAGGCCTGGCATTTAGTCCGGACGGCCGCTTCCTGATTGTGGTGGAGCGTTTGACCAATGATATTGACGTATTCACCGTTCGCGGCGACAGCACTCTGTCTCCGATTGTGGTGAACCCGAGCGTTGGCCCGGGTGCGTTCTCGGTGGCTTTTGCTCCGAACGGAGCGGCCCTGGTTTCCGAAACCGGTCCGTCTGGCGTGCAAAATGGTTCGGCGATCTCATCCTATGCGATCGCAGGTAATGGCACGCTGGCCCCGCTCAGCGCAAGTGTTCCGACATTAGGCGCAGCGAACTGCTGGAATGTGGTGACACCTGATGGCAAGTTCGTTTACGCTTCCAATGCTGGCACCTCGAATATTTCTGGATTCGCGATCGCGAACACCGGCGCATTGACGGCGCTCCCGGGAACCATCGTGGGTACGAATCCTGCTGGATCGACGAACCTTGATATCGCGGTGACGGCGGACGGCAAGTTCCTTTACACGCTGAACTCCGTGGCAGGTGCCGTGGGAATCTTTGCCGTGCAGAAAGACGGAACACTCGTAAGCGTTGGATTCGCCGGCGGGGTGTCACCGCTCAGCGGATTCAACGGAATTGCAGCATTTTGATCTCGAGAGGCTCCCCTGTGGGTTGCGGCGGGAACGCTGCAGCTCACAGGTTTCTTTTCAAGTCACAGGGTCACGCCGCAGCCGTTGTTTATGAAATGAGACTGCAGTATGTGATTCGCAAGCCAGCTTCCTAGATCGTCTGCGCCTTTTCGGTATTGCCATCGTGCGCCTACAGTCCACCGAAACCGGTTGCCAGCGCATCACGCATTTGGAGGCGGGCTCGCGAGAGTCTCGTCTTCACGTTAGCTTCCGACAAGCCCAGAACCTGGGCTGTTTCTGTGATGCTGAGATGGTTGACGTCCCGGAGAATCAGTATCGTCCGGTATTTCTCTGGGACAGACTCCAGCGCCTTCGTAAGCGCATCGCGAAGCTCGCGGCGCTCCAAAGCCTGCGACGGGATCTCCCGCCAGTCCGCGAAGTCCCTTGGGATATAGTCGCCGTCATCACTCTGTTGTCCCTGCTCGATGGACTCGTACAAGTGCCGCCGATCTTTACGAAGCTTCATTTTCGCTTCGTTGATCGTGATCTGAATCAGCCAGGTGCTGAACTTAGACTCTTGGCGAAATCGCCCTAAGGCTTTGAATGCTTTCAGCACCGCTTCTTGAGCGACCTCTTCGGCGTCGGCATCGTTTTTCACAATGGCTACGGCTGCAAGAAATACAGCGCGCTCGTAGGGCCGGACCAATTCGTAGAAAGCTTCCGCATCGCCGGCTTGCACGCGCTGTATGAGAGCCATTTCGAACGCGTTAACCTGCACCTGGGAACCAGGCCGGCCGTCGTCTGACACCGCCGTGCCGCTCGACATCATCATGCTTTGAGCCAATGCGCTCGTCATACGTTCTCTCCTTGCAGTTGCTGACTGATGAACTGGGAACAATTGAGCTGGGCGACTTTCTGTTTCGCCAGATCTCTGAGCAGGGCGATCCCGTGCGAATCCACGAACCAGACTTTCTGGAGGTCGAGGCTCACTGCTTCGCTGCTGGACAGAGCCGCTTCGCTGAGGCGCCGCAGCTCGTCGACCCAGGGGCCCACCAGCCTGCCCTCCAACTGAAAACTCGTCGCTTCGCTCGACTGACTCGTCACTGAAATCTTGAGCACCGCTGGTGTTCCTCCGAAAGACGGCTTGACTAAAGCACTCACTAAGCCAATCTCATGAGGAAGCCAAAGAGATCTAAGTACTTGCATTGCAGGGGCTTAATGATTGGTCGCGAGCGGAACAACCGGTGTGGGCCACGAGGGCTCGTGGTTCGAGCGGAGATGAGCTTCGTGGCCACGAAATAGCGTGGGGACACCGCCGCGCGAAGCAGGAGCTAATCAGGTCTAAACGGGGGCGAACGCGACTGCAGAGTTTGCGGGACCAAATAGAACGCTAGGCGGGAGATGCAACCTTCATGAAGTTTCGATCAATGCCTAACTTTTTCATGCGGCTTCGTAAGGTATTCGGATGCAGGTCAAGGATCCTGGCCGCACCGTGGGCACCTTCAATAACCCACTTGGTCTGGGTCAGGACCTCGAGAATATGTCGTTTCTCCACGTGTTCGAGTGAATGCGATTCACCATTCGAAGACTGCCCAGATGTCAGCACGAGACTGTTGTCGCTCGCAATTTCTGCGGTCAATGGAAGCAGATCTCGCCCTAGTCGCAGGACCGATCCACGCGAGAGCACCACGGCCCGCTCGATTACGTTCTGCAACTCCCGGATATTTCCCGGCCAGTCGTAGTTGCTGAGAATCTCCATCGTGTCCTGCGCCACGCCTGTAATTTGCTTGCCTAGCTGCCGTGAGTACCGTTCAACAAAGAAGGAGGTTAGTAGCGGAATGTCGGACCGTCGTTGGCGCAGTGGCGGCAGGAGCATGGGCAGCACGTTCAATCGGTAGTACAAGTCAGCGCGGAATCGACCTTCTTGGATGGCTTTGTCTAAGTCGCGATTGCTAGCCGCAATAATTCGGACGTTGACGCGCATGGTCTTGCTGCTGCCCAGCGGTTCAAACTCATGCTCTTGCAAAACTCGCAACAACTTGACCTGCGTGTCCAGGGGAAGTTCGCTGATCTCGTCGAGGAACAGTGTGCCTCCATCCGCCAATTCGAAGCGACCCACACGGCGCTCGAGCGCACCCGTAAAGGCGCCTTTCATATGGCCGAATAACTCGCTCTCGACCAAGCCGGTCGGAATCGCACCGCAGTTGAGCTTCACCAGTGGGCGATGCTTTCGTGCGCTGCGATTGTGGATAGCTCGGGCAATCAGTTCCTTGCCGCAACCAGTCTCACCCATGATGAGCACAGTCGAGTCGGTCGGCGCCACGGTTTCGACATTGCGGAGAACCTCCATCAGCGGCCGGCTATTGCCAACAATTTCTTCAAAATTATGCTCCTTTCTGATTTCTTCCTGGAGGTAGACATTCTCCTCTTGCAGCCGTGTCTTGAGTGCGGCGATCTCCTCATAGGCCTGCATATTCGCGACCGACATCGCAATCTGGTTGGCCACTTCCTGGAAGAAGAGCAGGTCATCGGGCGTGTACGCACCCGGCGTCCGGCTGGCAAATCCCATTACGCCGATCGTAGTTCCGCGTACCGTCAGAGGAGCAACACAATGCGCCCGCATTCCCGCGGCATGAAGGCCGTACTCCAGCGTGTACTGACGCTCACTTTCCAAGTCCTTTCGTAGAACTGGCTGGCCAAAGTCCCAGCGGTGTCCCGACTGCCGACCTTCGCAATCGATCAACTGGCCAAGGGACAAGTCCTCGGGACGCAATGCCCCCTCCAGGGCAAAGATACGCAGGTCCCGTACCTCGGGGTCGTAAATTGCCAGACCCGCACAATCGAATGTCGTCACATCCTTCAAAACCGTGCAGATCGCGGAGAAAAGTTCTTCGCGTCGTAAGCTCGTAATGATTGTGTTCGTGATTTCGAGCAAAGTGCGGTTCTTCTGTTCAAGCTTCTGGACCCGGACAAGAGCCGACTGCAAACTCATCTCGGCCTTCTGCCGCTTCAGTTCGGCCGCGGCTCTCGCAGCAAAAATTTTGACCAAGTCAATCGCATAGGGATCCCGCTCCATCGGCTTATCGTCAAGGATGGCGATGTGACCGATCACGCGGTTCTCGCTATCGAGCATCGGTACGCCGAGATAGCTTTCGGCTCCCCAATCCCCCAGTCCGGTGTCCAGCGGGAACAGGGCCTGCAGGTCCTCCTTATAGTGGCAAGTTTCTCCGTTAAGCACCTTCATGCAGGGCGTGTCGGCGATATCAAACTCAAAGGGATCGCCGAAACGATCACCAGTCCACACCGCCAGGACTTTCGCACGCTTCTGATCCGCGCAGTCGGTGATGAACGCGTATCGCGTCCCCAGGGCCGAGGCCATGTGGCGCACCAGCGTCGGAAAGAAATCTTTCCCAGTAGCCGACGCCGTTCCGACCACAATGGATTTGAAACGCTCATCTTCGAGGTGCCGATCCGTTACATCACGCACCAATCCCACAACCCCAACAATGCTGCCGTGCGGCGCACGGTGAGGCGCAAATGTGCAAGACTCCCAGACGTCCCGACCGTCCGCCGAGTGTTTCGGGACCATGAAGTCGCGAACATCCACGGTTTCACCGGCCAGCGCTCGTTTCAGCACGTCTTCAATTCCGCTGGTTCGCAGCCTCGGAAAGACTTCCACGGCGGCACGGCCAAGAACTTCGTCAGCACTCTTTCCAGTCAGGCGCTCCATGAATGGATTGAAAAGCTGGTAACGCAGTTCTGTGTCGTAGAGGATGATCCCCTGTGCAGCGCCCATCACGACTGCCTGACTGACGTCGGCCGCGGCTTGAGCGGCCATTTGGCTATTCCTGCTGCGGATGCGGGCCATTACCTGGCCCACAATTGGCTCGACGGCATTGCCGGGCAGGGTGAACGAATCGCTTTCGGTGACGAACTGAATGGTTTTGCGGGTGCTGTCGAGAATAACCTGGCAGGTCTTGCACTCGTGCAGATGTTCTTCGAGGCGCACTCGCAGTTGCGCGTCGCCTGATTCCTCCAGGTACTCCCCAAATTCGGTAAGGAATTCGGCGCAGCTAAGCATCGTCCCGCTCCCGATCTCGCGCGAAGTGAGGAGCAAGCCTTTCGCGCAACATCAAGCGTCCGCGCAGCACGCGTGCCTTGAGCGCCGGCACGCCAATTTCAAGCGCCGCGGCCGCGTCCTCACTGGATAATTGACTGATATCGCGCAAAATCAGCGCAACCCGATACTTTTCCGGCAATCGCAAAATGCCCTCGCGTACCAACTCGTTTCTCTGCGCAGCAGTGAGAACCTTCTCGGGATCATCGTCCCACCGCTGGATTTGCCTTGGGCGAAAGTCTTCCTCATCTTCTAGACTTTCCAACGTCTCGGTGCGCTTGCGATGCCGGAGCATCTCAGTTCCCGTATTAATGGCGATACTTATAAGCCATGTGGCGAACTTCGCCCGCCCTTCAAAGCGCGCGATGTTCTCAAATGCCCTCAGGAACACCTCCTGGGTAGCATCTCGTGCGTCGTCAAGATTTCCTACGATCCCGGCTACGGTTCCGAAAATGCGACCCGAATGACGCCGGACAAGTTCTTCAAAAAGATCGAGTTTGCCGTCCTGGACTTGGCTGACAAGCTCGGCGTCAGGATCGGGAGGATGAATTCCGTCTAACGTAGGACGGGCTTTACTCGTCGGGAGATACAAATCTTTTGGGGTGTAGATTCGCGCAGGCGGAAAGTCCGGGGTTACACCAAGGCCAAACTGCAAAACATTGAGAAAATTTGCAAAAGCGGCTACGGCTACGGCCTCCACAATCTGCGATCTGCTGAATCCATGGTTTTCGAGGACCCCGGCCCGGAAACGGGCTTCAGAATTATTAGAGTTGAGTTTGCTCACTTCCTGCAGCAGGACTTTGTCGGTGGCGGAGATGGTAGCCGAACGCAGGTCGTTTGCGATTGCATCCGACTGCTCGATCGGTACGCCGAGACCATCTAGTACCTGCCTTTGCAATGCCACGCCATAAGTGTTCAAGTTCGATGCCGAAATCGCCAGCAGTATTTCTTCCTTCTGGATGCGGCCGAGCGGCTCTTCAGGATGCACAATCTGTTCCAGAAAATCGATCTCCGCAGCCACAACATCAGGCTGCCACATCTGGGCGCGGAAGAGTTTGGGAACAAAGCCGAGTTGATCCCGCAGAAAAGAAAAATGTGCGGAGTCTGGCAGAACCTGTGGCTGCGATTGCAGGTACGGTCCGACTGGCTCTTGCCAGTGCTCCGGAAAAGAGGGCTTCTCGATTCCAAGGTCCGGCGATGCAGCACTCTTGGCNTCGCTGGAGGCTTGAAAGGCCTCCGTCAGCATGCACAGCATCTGACCCAGGGCAGTAATGACAACGGCTTCAAAAATCGCCTCGTCATCGAATCCGGAGCGAGTAAGACGCTCAATATCTCTGGTCGAGAAACAGATACCGCACGATAGTTGCAAAGCAAAATCAGAAAGGGCACCAGACTTCGTATCATCCGGGGCAAGATCTTTGGCGTGGAGAGCCTGGCAATAGTTATTGCCCCGAGCGTTAGCCACGGAATACAACAGGGTTTCTTTCTGCTGTCGCGCGAGCAGGCGGTTGGGCATTAACACCGCAGAAAGCAAGCTGGCCTCAGCCGCGGCCACGCGTGGCTGGTCGCTTTGGAATCGAAATAGATCTGCAATGAAGCCGTACGCGTTCGCTAACGCGCGCTCCGCTTCGACCAAGTCTTTCTTGATTGGCGCCCCAGCCATAGATCGTGCCATTCAGGGTACCTCAGGAATAGGTACCCAGTCGTGGGCTTCGGAATCGGCGAGGACTCGAGTGCGACCAGACGCACATCTGCTCTTGACATGATTTTTAGCGCTTGCTCTATAATTCTGAAACTGTTTCGCTTGGGGTGAAACATGGGGTACTTGCGGAATCCTCCATTCGACGAAAAAGACTTTCCCGCGTTCTCTGCTATGCGAGAACAGCTGGGATTTCTGCCCAATTTCTACGTTGCCCAGACTTCCCGGCCCGACCTGATCGAAGCCCAGGTTGCGCTCATGGGTACCATTTTGCTCGAGGACGGCGGCCTCTCGCGCAGGCAGAAAGAGTACATATTCCTGGTCGCGTCGGCGGCGAACTTGAGCACCTATTGTGTGACCGCGCACTGCGAAATGGTTCGCATGCTCAAGATCGAAGGACCGGAGCCTGAGCAGATTGCGATCGATCATGTCCATGCCAAGATTCCGGTGGCCGACAAGGCGCTCCTGACCTTTTGCGCCAAATTCAACAAGCAGCCGTCCAAGATCACGGCGAATGACATCGAGACATTGCGAACCTACGGGTTCACCGAACAGCAGATTCTCGAGGCCGTCGTGATCGTGGGCTTCGCACAGTTTGCCAACACCGTTGCCTTCGGATTGGGCACGGTGCCCGACTTCCACAACGCAAAGATCAGTGCCGCTCTGGGCGAAGGTGAGGGCGCGGGGCAAGACGTCTCTCAAGAGGCTACCGCGACGGCTCAACCTTGATACTGGTCGAAGGACGAATTCCCGGAATATTCAGGCGAATTCGATACAGTCCTGTCTTCGCGCAAAGATATAGCGTCTTGGCATCGTCATCGCCCCACGCGAAGTTATGCGGATGCTCCGGGCCGACAATTGTGCCGAGGTGCTTGCCGTCTGGAGAGATGATCCACAAACCACCAGGTCCTGAGACGTAGAGATTGCCCTTCTGATCGACCTTCATTCCGTCCAGAGCGTCTTCACTATCGGCCGAAGTCATGTCGTAGAAGATTTTGCCGTTCGACAAGGTTCCGTCCGTGTTCACCTCGTACCGCATGATGATCTTTTTCTTCTCATCCCAGTTGTCTACGTAGAAAAATTTCTCGTCGGGCGAAAATGCGAGCCCATTCGGGCCGGTGAGTTCTTTGCTCAGTAATTGGACGTTCTTCCTGTCCGGAGAAACGCGGAAGACACCGCTGTAACTCAACTCTTTCCGTGGATCATCGAAGAACTTCGGGAGACCAAACGGTGGGTCGGTGAAATACAGAGCTCCGTCGGACTTATAGACAAGATCGTTCGGACTGTTGAGCCGTTTGCCTTCAAACCGATCGGCAAGTAGCGTAAGTTGCCCGTTCTTCTCCATGCGGACTACGCGCCGGTTGCCGTGCTGGTTGATAGTGAGGCGACCCTGCTTGTCGAGCGTCAGTCCGTTGGAGCCGGGCTGGCCATATTCGCCGAGGTCCATGCCGCGGTAGCCGGACTTTGCCATGAAGATGGAGAGCTGGCCGTCTTGGGTCCAGCGGTAAATCACGTTGTTGTTGGGGTCGCTGAAGAGCAGGTAGCCATCGGCATCTTCCGTTCGGGGGACCCAGACTGGCCCTTCAGTGAAGAGAAATCCACCCGCAAGCTTTTCGATCTTCGCATCCTGTGGAACGATTTCGTCGAATGCGGGATCTTTCCGAGTGATCTGCGCCGGCGTTTCGCTGATGGCCACCTTCGGCGATTTGTAAAAGTCGAGCGTTGCTGACTTGATCCAGATGAAATTCTGCGGACTGTAAGAAATTGGCCCATTGATCCCAAAGACCGCAAGTTGAATGCGCTGACCGGGCCTCGCGTTTCTGGTAAGGATCACGCGATTCGGTGCGTTGAAGCCTTTGATGACAGGACCTCCTGGCTGTCCCAAAACCCGGGGCATCTTGCCATCGACCCAGACTTCAGCGTAGTCGTCGATGACGATCTCGAAAGCGACCGTGGAACCAGCCGTGCTGAACCCGGCGATTCTTTCCGGGATGGTAATGTTGATCCTGTACCAGTTGAAGCAGACCTTGGCAGTAGAACGGCGCTGATCAAGCGTCGCGGCATCGATGGCTTGCCACTGCGAGTCGTCGAAGTCGGCAACGCCGGCGTGCGGCTCGTAGTCATACGTCTTGCTTGGAGCGCCGCTCGGTTTCAGATCCAGACCCACTGTTCGGGAATCAGCTTCCACGATTTTTACGTCGCGGTAGCGCCATTGCCCCTTGATGAGTTCGACTCCTTCGTGAGACGCCAGGTCCACCACTGCGTCCGGGCGCCCAAAGGGAGGATCCTGGATGGACTGCCCCTCCGCCCGAGGGAACCCGAGCGCCAAAATCGCTGTCAACAGTGCAGCAATCGTATTCAGCCAATGATCGTTGTTGAATTCGTTTTTCACGGGTGTCTCGCTTAGCGAACTTTCACAACGTAGTAAAGAAATGGATCGGTCACCGACAGGAACTGATGTGGCACGCCATGCGGCACGATGACAACGTCGCCCTTCGCGATTTCCCGAGTCTCCCCGTTACGGATGCTGGCGCCGCGAAGTTCATCGGGGGCCGTGGTCTTCGCGTCAACGGCTTCGCCGCCAGTAACAAAGGTTGCCGACCCCTGCAGAACGTAGATCACATCAGCATCCTTGGTGTGGATCTCCGCCAGCCCGGGCTTTTCGCGGCGGCTGGCATGGACCATGTAGTTCCGGCCATCGCTGCCGTCGAACAATACAGAGCCCTTGGCGAATGCCTCATCCACCTTGCTCTTCGCCCAGTAAGAGACAGCGGGTGCTGGGTCGCTAACAGCCTTCGTGCTCGAATCAAATGCCTTCGAACCGGCAATCGCGAGTTGTTCGTCCTGGTCGGCGGTGGCAGCACCGCTGACTCCGACTCCGCCGACGATCTGGTTGTCCACGGTGATCGGAATGCCGCCAATGAGCGGCGTGAAGTTCTCCAAGGCTGTCATTACGGTGCGACCCTTGCCATTGGAGTTGATCAACTCCTCAAAGAAACGAGTCGGCTTTTTGAACATTACGGCGGTCTTCGCCTTACCGATCGAAATGTTGGCGCCAGCGGAGAACGTTCCGTCGAGGCGCTCGAGAGCCATCAGATTGCCGCCATCGTCCACAACGGCGATCACACCACCTGGTGCATGAAGTTTCGTCGCTTCGTTCTTGGCCGCGGCAATCACCTGCTCCGCACCTTGTAAGGTCAGCGTCTTCTTTTCAGCGGTCTGGCCATTCGCCATCACCACCAGAGCAGCAACAAGGACACCGAATTGAGCCAGTTTCCTTTGAGGGTTCATGGAGTGTGCCTTTCTTGTGAATTTGTGAACAAGAGCGCGAGGTCCAGGTTCGAAGCGCTCGCGCCCTCTGCTTGAGTTACTGCACCGGCGAGCTAAAGCTGGCCTCGCCCAAATTTGCTTCCGCCCACGCGCACCAGATGATGACCTTGGATACATTCTTCACGTAGCCGGGAAGGACGATTTCCTTCTGGTACCTGTCGCCGAGTAAAGCTTTCTTCTTGAGTTTGTCGAGTAGAAAAACCTGGCCATCGGAGTCCACGACTTGCCAGTGCGGATCCGGAGTGTCAGGCACGACGAAGTCATCGGAGAGCGTAAGCACACTCTTGCCGTCGCGAGTGCTGTGGGTCACGTGTCCCTTGTTGACCTTCGGCCCCTGAAACTGGCCGGTGGTGTGTGCGTCTTGCGCAACCGCCGAGACGGCGACGAGTATGCCCGTCATCAACAGCGCCCGAAGAAGAAATTGCATCGCCTTATTCATTTGCATTCCTTTTGCTTGGAATTGATTTCGTGAGGCAGCCCGCGCTCGGCGCGATGAATCGTTAACGATTCGCGAACCCGGCTTTGTGTGGGGGCTCTTTTGCCCTGCCAGGCTGCTCACGTGCTCCGTGTGATTCGGAACTGTGGCGAAGGTTTCAAGCCGACGTGAACGGGCGCTTGAAGCCACTTAGCAAAATATCTCTTGCGCTGTCACCTTTATGCGGAGGCCGCATCGCATGGTCAGGAATGATTGTGCCAACGGAAAAACAACTCTTAGAGATCGACTGCCGCGAAGTGTGGAAGGAAATCATCAACTACATGGAGGGCGACCTGACGCCAGAAATGCGGAAGCGGGTAGATCGTCACTTGAGAGAGTGCCCCCAGTGCAACGCTGTCTACGAGGGATCGCAGAATGTAGTGCGACTCCTTGGCGGCGACAACGTGCTCAAGCTACCGACCGGCTTCAGCCGGCGGTTACACGATCGGCTCTTGGCAGAGCTTGCGCATCATTAGACTACAGACGAGACTGATCTGGAAGGAACGTCCCCTTTATCNCTCGACGGAGAAGGTAGATCAACAGCGCTCCGGCGATCAAAATTCCAATCGGGCCGCGCACGAAATCACCACGGAGCAGATTCATCAGGTCTCCAAGCAGNTGTATGGCGATGATCGCGACCGCCAGTNGCCATCCCCATAGCCGTCGCAGAAACCATCCAACTGCGGCCACTCCGAGCGCTACCGCAAGCAGTAGAAAGGCGGCGCCCACAAGTCGGCCCAAGGGAGCCAGTTGCGTGTAGGCAGTTGGATTCAGTGCCCAGATTCGATCAAGAAATGTACCGCGCCAGGCTAGTGTTAAGCCGGCGAGGCTTGCCATACTCATGCCGAAGAGCAGAAATACTCCGACCGCCGTAAAACCCCGGGCCGGCTTGATGCGCTGTCGACCGTCGGCCGTGTGATGATCCACCGATCGAATATAGACCGCTTCTGCAATCTGCGATTGTCACTTCTGTAGCACTTCCGAATCACACCGCGCAGAGTCCATGAATACCATCGAGCACAATCCGCTGATCGAAACGTCGAACCTGGCGTTCGAAGCGATGCCTCTCGCCCAGCCCACTTCGAGAGCGCCTCAAATGGGCGCTTTCGAGTCCCTTCGTCTTCACTGGCCCGAATATTTGATGGAAGCAAGCCTGCTCGGTGCGTTCATGGTTTCTGCATGCCTGTTCGGTGCCCTATATGAGTTTCCTCACTCACCGGTCCGGCACGCGATAGCCTCGCAGTTCCTGCGCCGGATGTTGATGGGTCTTTCCATGGGACTGACGGCGATCACGATCATTTATTCACCTTGGGGAAAACAGTCCGGAGCGCATATCAATCCATCGGTCACCCTCACTTTTCTTCGTCTGGGAAAGGTCAAGATTTGGGACGCCATCTTGTATATAGCGTCACAGTTCGCAGGAGCCGCACTCGGGGTTGTGCTTGTCGCTTGGTTTCTGGGCAAAGAACTTGCCGACCCTGCTGTCCGGTATGTGGTCACGGTGCCCGGGGATCACGGCTTATGGGTTGCCTTGCTGGCGGAATTCATCATTGCATTCGGAATGATGTCGACCGTTCTCTATTTCTCCAATCACCATCGGCTTGATCGGTACACAGGTCTTTTCGCTGGTCTGTTGGTTGCAATCTACATCACGATCGAAGCGCCGTTTTCAGGAATGAGCATGAATCCCGCCAGGACCTTCGGCTCGGGCTTTTCGGCCGAGATCTGGAGCGGACTGTGGGTCTACCTTACAGCGCCGCCACTCGCCATGTTGACTGCTGCCGAGATCTACCTCTGGCGCAAGGGACGGTTCGCGGTCAAGTGCTGCAAGCTTCATCACAACAATGACAAGCGCTGCATATTCTGCGGAGCCAATGGAGGATTCGCATCATGAGCGACAATCGATACGACGTAGTTATTATCGGCACGGGCGCGGGTGGCGGGACACTCGCCTATCATCTCGCGCCGTCCGGCAAACGGATCCTGATTCTTGAGCGCGGTGACTACGTTACGCGTGAGAAGGCGAACTGGGACCCGCAGGTCGTCAATGTAGACGCGCACTACAACGCCAAAGAATCCTGGCTCGATAAGGACGGCAAGGACCTCCATCCCCACACGAACTACTACGTGGGCGGCAACACCAAATTTTACGGTGCTGCTCTGTTCCGTCTACGCAAAGAAGATTTCGGCGAACTCCGCCATCACGGCGGGATCTCACCAGCGTGGCCTATCAGCTACGACGACCTCGAACCGTATTACATGCAGGCCGAGAATCTCTACCAGGTCCACGGAAACCGCGGAGAAGATCCGACCGAACCTGCGGCCAGCTCTCCCTATCCATGGCCTGCTGTCACCCATGAGCCGCGGATCCAGCAATTGTCGGACGACTTTGCACGTTCGGGCCTTAAGCCCTTCCACGTACCGGTCGCTGTCATGCTCGACGAAAAGAACCCCCACAAGAGCCGCTGCATTCGCTGCAATACCTGTGATGGCTTCGCCTGTCTCGTGGGCGCGAAGTCCGACGCGCAAGTTGTGTGCGTCGATGAGGCGATCAAGCATTCCAACGTCACCCTACTGACGAACTCACTCGTAAAGCGGCTGGAAACAGATTCATCGGGTCGCGAGGTGAAATCTGTGGTTGTGGAACGAAACGGCAGCCTGGAAAGTTATTCCGCAGATCTGATCGTTGTCTCATGTGGCGCGATCAACTCGGCCGCCCTGCTCTTGCGCTCGGCCAATGACAAGCACCCACGCGGACTCGCCAACAGTTCGGACATCGTGGGCCGCCACTATATGGGACACACGAATTCGGTGATGATGGCCATCTCAAAATGTCCCAATCCTACTATTTTTCAAAAGACGCTGGGAGTTAATGACTTTTACTTCGGCTCGAAAGACTTCGAGTACCCCATGGGACACATTTCCTTCGTCGGCAAACTGGATGCGATTACGCTGAGGGCCGGCGCACCGGCCATTGCCCCGAATTTCACTCTAGAGTTGATGGCGAAACACTCGCTGGACTTCTGGCTCACCTCCGAAGATCTGCCGGATCCGAACAATCGCGTCACTATCGGGCGTGACGACAAGATCGTTCTCACTTACACACCGAACAACCTGGAGGCCCACGAAAGGCTTCAGGGCAAGCTCAAGCAGGCGATGAAGGAGACGAATTGCGCAATGCACGGCCACGAGTGCCATCAAGGATTGTTTGGACGAAACCTTTACGTCGGACAACGGATTCCGCTCGCTGGCGTGGCCCATCAAAACGGCACGATTCGCTTTGGGCACGACCCTAAGACCTCAGTCCTGGACGCAAACTGCAAAGCCCATGACCTCGACAATCTTTACGTCGTGGACGGGAGTTTCTTCCCATCGAGCGCAGCGGTAAATCCGGCGCTCACCATTATGGCCAACGCACTTCGAGTAGGCGATCACTTAATGAAGCGGATGGGCGTGACTGAGATAGGGTACGAGCGCAATGGGCAGCAGGAGCCAGAACTTGCAGCGAGCAGGTAACGAACATGAAGCTACTTTTTCGACCAAATCGTCTTCACCAGAGCGCGTTCGCAACCTGGCTATTGTCGCTGGTTCTGGCTGTTCCCCATCTCTTTAGCCAGGACGCCCTGACCCAAAAGAATCCCGCTCTCGTTGAGGGCGTAGACGCAATCGGAATCACCGTGTCCGACATGGACCGGGCAGTGGATTTCTATTCCAAGGTTCTACGCTTCGAGAAAACATCAGACACTGAAGTCGCCGGCGAAGCCTATGAGCATCTCGAAGGTGTATTCGGATTGCGAATGCGCGTGGTGCGAATGAGGCTCGGCGACGAGTTCATTGAACTCACCGAGTATCTTGCTCCGAAAGGTCGTCCGATCCCGGTTGACTCGCGCAGTAACGATCGTTGGTTCCAACACATTGCCATCATTGTCAGCGACATGGATAAGGCTTATGCCTGGTTGCGGCAGAACAAGGTAGAGCACGCTTCCTCAGGACCCCAGCGCCTTCCGGACTGGAACGAGAACGCGGCGGGTATCTCGGCGTTCTACTTCAAGGATCCTGACGGCCATCCAGTAGAGGTGTTGCAGTTTCCTCCGGACAAGGGCCTGGAAAAGTGGCATCGCCCAATGGATAAGCTGTTTCTCGGCATCGACCATACCGCAATTGTGGTGTGGGACACCGAAGCAAGCGTTAAGTTCTACCGCGACCTGCTTGGCATGCATGTGGCTGGAGAGAGCGAGAACTACGGAACTGAGCAGGAGCACCTGAACAATGTGTTTGGCGCTCACTTGCGTATCACAGCATTGCGCGGCGCAAGCGGACCGGGGATTGAATTACTGGAGTATCTGGCCCCCCGCGACGGACGGCCATTTCCATCGGACGAACAGGCAAGCGACGTTGTTCACCGGCAGACGGTTCTGTTGACCCGAGGCGCCGACCAGGCAGTTCGGCAGTTGCAATCGAAGCGCGTGAACTTTGTTTCTTCTGGCTTGGTTGCGAATCAAACCGGACAGCTGGGATTCAGCAAGGCTCTTGTAGTACGCGATCCCGATGGCCACGCAATTGAGATTGAGGAGAAGTAGGTGGGAAATTTGAGCGCAGCCGGGGTCCAATCCGCATCGTCCACAACGGACTGGCATTTGGAGACTGATCACGAGGAGGCGCCGACATTGTCGGTGGCCGACCCAAACATCGACGATCCAGTGAACGATACCGGGCTCGGTCCTCGCCGTGGTGATTTGCAGCTTTCGGATGAGTTTGCGTGTTTGGTAAGACTGATTTGCGATGAAAGCGGAGGGTTCTCATGACGCAGGAAGAGATTCGACTGTCAGAATCCGGAGTGCGCAGGAAGCACTGGAAGCGCTGGGGACCCTATCTCAGCGAACGAGCATGGGGCACCGTGCGCGAAGACTACAGCCCCTACGGAAACGCTTGGGAATACTTTTCTCATGACCAGGCCCGATCGCGCGCCTACCGCTGGAACGAAGATGGCCTGGCCGGAATCAGCGACCGGAAGCAGAATATCTGCTTTGCACTTGCCCTGTGGAACGAGCGTGACCCCATCCTGAAAGAACGCATTTTCGGCTTGACCGGCAACGAGGGCAATCATGGCGAGGACGTGAAGGAGTACTACTTCTATCTTGACTCCACGCCGACTCACTCGTACATGAAGTACCTCTATAAGTATCCCCAGGCGGAATTTCCCTACGGTCAATTGGTTGAAGAGAACCGGCGACGTGGCAAGAACCAGCCGGAGCTCGAACTGCTGGACACGGGAGTATTCAACGACGATCGCTACTTCGATGTCTTTGTCGAATATGCCAAAGTCGATAGCGAAGACATCCTGATGAAGCTCACGGTTGCGAACCGAGGACCGGAAGCCGCTAGTCTTCGGCTCTTGCCAACGGTGTGGTTCCGCAACACATGGTCGTGGGGAGGGCGCGAGCGGCGGCCGGAACTGCACCAGGCACGCCCGGCTCCGAACCCGGTGATCGAGCTAAATCGTGCTCAGCCAGGCAACCGCTGGCTGCATTGCGAAGGGTCTCCGGAACTTCTCTTCACGGAGAACGAGACCAACGTCCGGCGCCTGTTTGGCGGCGAGAACCGCACACCGTATGTCAAAGACGGAATTAACGACTACATCGTTCATGGGGCCACGGAAACTGTCAATCCGGACCATGCCGGCACAAAGGCCGCAGCCCATTACAAGCTTACGGTTGGTCCCGGCGAGACGGTCGTCGTCCGCCTGCGCCTGGCTGACTCTGATTTTAAGGGCAAGAACGCCTTTGCCGTCTTCGACAAGGTCCTCGCTCTCCGCCGACGTGAAGCCGACGAGTTCTACTCAACGGTAATACCTCAAAATCTTTCCACCGACGCGCAGAATGTCATGCGTCAAGGCTTCGCGGGTATGTTGTGGTCGAAGCAGTTCTATCACTTTGTGATCAAGGACTGGCTGCAAGGCGACCCGGGTAATCCTCCGCCCCCGGCTGAGCGCAAGACAGGGCGCAATCACGAGTGGACCCACTTGTACAACGCGGACGTGATCTCCATGCCCGACAAGTGGGAGTATCCATGGTATGCGGCGTGGGATTTGGCATTTCACTGCATTCCTCTCGCACTCGTGGATTCCGATTTCGCGAAAGAACAACTCACGCTCATGTTGCGCGAATGGTATATGCACCCCAATGGGCAGATTCCCGCCTATGAGTGGGCGTTCGGCGATGTCAACCCTCCGGTGCATGCCTGGGCCGCGTGGCGCGTCTACAAGATCGACAAGAAGCGCAAGGGCAAAGGCGATCGCGCCTTCCTGCAGCGTGCCTTCCACAAGCTGATGTTGAACTTCACCTGGTGGGTGAACCGCAAAGACGCCGAAGGGATGAACATCTTTCAGGGCGGCTTCTTGGGTCTGGACAACATCGGTGTGTTCGATCGCAGCGCCCCGCTGCCTACCGGCGGCTATATCGAACAATCGGACGGCACCAGTTGGATGGCGATGTATACGCTTAACCTGCTGGCCATCGCACTGGAACTGGCAAGAGAAGAACCGTGTTACGAAGACGTGGCCAGCAAGTTCTGGGAACACTTCATCTACATCGCCAACGCGATGAGCCACCGTGGACACGACAGCATGGGGCTGTGGAACGAAGAAGACGGCTTCTTCTACGACGTGCTTAAACTGCCCGACGGCACGCAGTTCCCCATGAAGATCCGCTCCATGGTGGGACTGATTCCCCTGTTCGCGGTGGAGACGCTCGAACCCGATGTTCTCGACAGACTACCGGATTTCAAGAGACGCCTGGAGTGGTTCATCGACAACCGTCCAGATCTCACGAAGAATCTGGCCTGCATGCGCGCTGAAGGCATGGGAGAACGACGGCTATTGTCGATCGCTGACGCCGATCAACTCAGAAGCATCCTGAAGTTCATGTTGGACGAGCGCGAGTTTCTCTCGCCGTACGGCATTCGGGCCTTGTCGCAGTTCCATCGTGACAATCCTTACAAGCTTACGGCGAATGGTATGGAACACCGCGTCGACTATGAGCCAGGTGAATCTTCCACCGGATTGTTCGGCGGCAACTCCAACTGGCGCGGCCCCATTTGGTTCCCGGTGAACTATTTGCTGGTTGAATCGCTTCAGAAGTTTCATCACTATCTTGGCGACGACTTCAAGGTTGAGTTCCCAAGCGGATCGGGAAAGATGATGACCTTGCGGCAGGTCGCTGGAGAATTGTCGCGCCGTATGACGAAGATATTCCTCCAGGATGAGAGGGGCCGCCGACCGGTGTTCGGGAATCTCGAAAAGTTTCAGACCGATCCACACTGGCGCGACCTGATCCTCTTTCACGAATATTTTCACGGCGACTCGGGGGCCGGAGTCGGAGCCAGCCATCAGACCGGATGGACCGGTGTTGTCACCAAGTTAATGCAACAAAGTGGAGAATCGGGCGAGCGCTCCGGTCGAAGAACGGAGACGGAATCGGAACCGGAACCAGAACCGGCGGTCGCCGCGGTGGCAGCAGACTGAATTCCTAAGGAGAAATGAAAATGAAAGCGATCAGTGTGTTCCCAGGAAAGCCCAACAGCGTCCATCTTGCAGATGCGCCCAAGCCGTCGCTCGATCAAGTTCCGAATGGCCGCGGAGTATTGGTCAAGGTTCTGCGCGTCGGCGTCGACGGGACCGACAAAGAAATCAATGCGGCAGAATACGGAGCCGCGCCTCCAGGCTTTGACTATCTCATTGTCGGCCACGAGGGCTTCGGGCAGGTCGAGGCTGTCGGACCCAACGTCACCGAAGTGAAGCCCGGTGACTACGTCGTCGCTACTGTGCGGCGGCCGGGCAAAAGCATCTACGACCTGATCGGCACCAACGACATGACCACGGACGACACTTACTACGAGCGCGGCATCAATCTTCGTCACGGATATCTGACGGAACAGTACGTCGATGATGTCGAGTTCATCGTGAAAGTTCCGAAGGGCCTCAAGCACGTAGGAGTGCTCTTAGAGCCCACTACCGTCGTCGAAAAAGGGATCCACCAGGCGTACGAAATTCAGCGCCGGTTGAAGGTATGGCGTCCCCGAAAGGCCGCTGTCATGGGAGCCGGCACCATTGGACTGCTGGCGACGCTCGTTCTGCGGTTGAAAGGTCTGCATGTGACTACATTTGGGCGCACTCCCAAGCCTTATCTGAACTCAAACCTGATTGAGGAACTCGGAGCACGGTACCTTTCGACAAAGGACATACCCGTAGCTGACGCGGGCAAGGAATACGGACCATTCGATCTCATCTTCGAAGGCACTGGGAATTCTGCCGTCGTTTTTGACAGCATGCAGGCGCTTGGCAAGAACGGCGTGCTGGTGCTTGCGAGCGTGACCGGTGGGGACAAGATGATCCAGCTCCCTGCGGACCGGATCAACCTTGAATTTGTTCTCGGCAATAAGGTCATGGTTGGAACGGTGAATGCCAATCGGGAATACTTTGAGATGGGTGTGGGCGACATGGCACAGGCGGAAGCGGAATATCCCGGCTGGCTCAGCAAGCTTCTCACCGATCCCGTGAAGGGCCTAGAGAACTATGGCGAATTGTTCAACAAACTCACCTCGCCGAATGGGGCAATCAAGGTGTATTGCGAAGTCGCCTAAGCGAGAGTCGTTGATCAGGAATGATTGAAGCAGGGTCGGGGCATGCCAAAGTATGCCCCATTCTTTTTGTCACTTCCGGCTCTGAACTGAGTCTTACCGAAGGAACACTGAGGCGGCGATTCATGATTCAGTTTAATAAAGACATGTGCGGTGATGTGGATGCCGCTCTCCGCAGAGAGTGGCTCGAGACGAACGGGATCGGCGGCTTTGCCTCGTCCACAATTATCGGGCTCAATACTCGGCGCTACCACGGTCTGCTGGTCGCCGCAACGAAGCCGCCGGTGGGGCGGGTTGTCATGCTTTCCAAGCTGGAAGAGACGCTCTTTATCGAGAGCCAGCCGTTTGATCTTTCCGCCAACCGCTATGCCGGTGTCGTTCATCCCCAGGGTTTTCGGTATCTGAAACAGTTCCGTCTTGATCCGTTTCCTGTTTTCACTTACGAAATCGAAGGAATTGAAATCGAGAAGACCGTGTTTATGATTCACGGCGAAAACAGCACGGTCGTGCAGTACCAACTGAGAAAGAACAACCATCCAGAGCGAATCAAGAATTTGCGCCTTGAACTCAAGCCGCTGATCGCATTCCGCGAGTACCACAGTACCACTCACGAGAATGGCGCGATCGATCCGGAAATAGAGCAGCATCCGGGGTTGGCCGCTATCGCTCCTTATGAGGGCTTACCCTCGCTCTATCTGGCTCACAACGCCGTCGAGTTGCATAAAACTGGCGATTGGTATCGAAATTTCGAATACGACGCGGAGCGCGAGCGTGGGCTGGATTTTTCGGAGGACCTCTTCAATCCTTGTATCTTACGTTTCGATTTGCGCCTTCGACGGCAAGCCTCAGTGATTGCATCGACAGAGCGACGCGACGTTGCCCAGGCAGCTGAATATCGACAGGCTGAAATTACCCGTCGCAGAAATGTCGCACTGTCGTCGCCCATCGAGGACGCCTTCGCACAGGATCTTGTGAGTGCCGCCAATCAATACATCGTTTCCCGCGGCGACCAGAAAACGGTCATTGCGGGCTATCACTGGTTCAGCGATTGGGGCCGCGACACCATGATCGCGCCGCCCGGATTGACACTGCCCACTGGCAGGACTGACGTCGCAAGAAGCATCCTTCGCACGTTCGCGCAGCACGTGGATCAAGGGATGTTGCCCAATCGCTTTCCCGACGCTGGCGAGACGCCCGAATACAACACGGTCGACGCGACGCTCTGGTTCTTTGAAGCTGCTCGTGCGTATCTTGCGTACACGGGCGATCTGGACTTTGTGCGCGACGAGCTCTATCCCGTGTTCGTCGACATCATTTCATGGCACGTCCGTGGCACGCGCTACGGAATCAAGGTAGATCCGAGCGGTCTGCTGGCCTCTGGCGAACAAGGAGTTCAACTCACCTGGATGGACGCCAAAGTGGGCGATTGGGTCGTGACGCCGCGCCGCGGCAAGCCCGTGGAAATCCAGGCGCTCTGGTACAACGCGCTGTGCATCATGGCAGACCTGGCAAACAGATTCGGGGACGAGTCGGGCCAGAAGCGATATCGAAATATGGCAACAGTTGCGAGCTGGAGTTTCAATCGTCTCTTCTGGAATGAGAAGTCGGGCTGCCTATACGACGTCACCAATGGAGCGCCTCCAGATCCCTCAATCCGCCCGAACCAGATCTTTGCCGTTAGCTTGACACACAGCATGTTGTCGCTCGAACGCGCGAGGAGGGTGGTCGAGAGGGTCCAAGAGCATCTGCTCACGCCCTATGGTTTGCGCAGTTTGGCACCCAGCGATCCGCAATACCGTGGTCGATACACAGGTGGCCCCACGGAGCGTGACGGTGCGTATCACCAAGGTACGGTATGGCCGTGGCTGATAGGACCTTTCCTTACCGCCTATACAAAGGTGAACGGAGGCAGTGATGCTGCCCGAGCCCAAGCCGCCGAGTGGTTGATTCCGGTAAGGAGCCACCTCGCAGATGGAGGGCTAGGACACATCTCGGAAATTTTCGATGGCGACGCACCTCAGCGACCCTGCGGATGTGTGGCGCAAGCCTGGAGCGTGGCGGAGGTCTTGCGAGCCTATGTCGAGGATGTCAAGGGGATTCGGCCGCCGGCCTCCATTGAGGCCCAAACAGGGCTAGTTCCTGCGCGGATGAAAGAACGACCCGCGGCGGAAGGTGAGTCGCAGATGCCCGAACTCTCCAGGATCGGAACGCACCGTTGAGTCGTGCTCAGAGCTCTTAATTCGCGACATCACTCGCGCGGCGATCGTTTTCGTTCTTGAGTCAGAGGTGTCCTGCATCGATAACTCATGACGACCCTTAGGTCAGGATTGAGCCCTCGATGCGCTTCATCTGATACTAAGGCGGCCAACTCGGGGCGCAGCGTTTCGCGAGGGATCTCCACGAATCCCATACTCGCGTAAAACGGGTAATTCCAGGGCACAGACCGGAAGGTCGTCAAGGTCAACATGGCGTATCCAGAGACCGTCGCCCACTCGCAGGCGGCTCGGACCAGAGCGCTCCCCAACCCGCGGCGACCGTGAATTGGCCCGACGTCGATCTCCTCAAGATGTGGTAGATCATCAGCAAGCATCTTCACCAGCGCGAAGCCCACTGGCTTGATCCCGGCCAATGCCACCCAGAGGCGCCCATCATGGACGGCATCGGTGAACGTACACCCGTCCGTAGTCTCAGCCAGCACCGAGTCCGGTGCGTAGCCTTTGAGCATGTGGGCTGCCTCCAATTCGATCGCTGCAAGCGCCGGAATATGCTCTAGACGTGCCCGGCATATGGAATAGCTTGCAGTGGCCAAGTCTTTCATCTCGGCAGAGGGTGTTCTCATTGAATGACTCTGAATCGCTCCGGGTAGCTCTGCGCCAAGCGCCGATACTCGCGCACCGCATGCAGCAATTCACGCGCTGACGTAACCGGAAAGCCCCGCTGGCGATTCAGGTGCCCAATTTCAAACGCAATTCGCCACTGTTGAAACAAGACGCGATAAGCATCGACAAGACTCATTTTCGGGTCGTAGATGTGAGTCGCCTCGGAGGTGACACCGTTCAGCTCGACGACCTTAATGTTGCGACCTGCCATGAAGTCCTGACGCGATGGAACCCGAATGTCAAAGCGTCCGAAAAAAAAGCCCTCAAACGTTTCTGCAATATGGTCGATCACCGTTTCCAGTTCTGGAGTGATCGTATCGCCTCCGTCGAGGAATATCGCCCCTCGGCAATGGGTCCCTATCTCAACCAACTGCACTCTCTCGCCCATCGCCGGCACCTCTTGTATGCGTCGCGAATTCTCGCGGATGTAAAAGTCGCACATGCACACCGCACGTTCGTCCTCCAGAATCAATTCTTCTAAAGTACTTTTTCCATCGCCGACAAGCAGAGGCATCCGCTTCTCTGTCACCGAGAAAATCTGGCCGCGGCGATCACCAGGGTAGCGATAGTAAAAGACTCCATATTCAACGCCAGGGACGTATTCCTGGACAATCACTGGGAAGGGCGCGCCCGACAGACACTCTTGCAGTTGCTCAAACGAACGTACGATGCTGACACCGCAGCCACGCTGCCCGACATCAGGTTTCAGCACGATCGGCAACTGCAGTCCGTGGCGCTGCATGAACTCCTGAGCTTCGGCAACGCGTTGGCTGGGCGATTGAGCTGCTAGGAGTGTGGAATGCGGGAGCCAAGGGGCCGCCTTTTTCAAACGCTCAAGTATCTGATGCTTAGACTCGCCCACAAATCCGCTTGCCGGAATTGCAGGATTGGCCGCAGTAAAGAGCGTCCAACTTCGAAACTTGATTCCGAGATAAGCGATGTAGACCGCTACAGGCGGATAGAACAGATACGGAGGCCAGAACTCCCAGCGGGACCATCGCCCCCACCAACCCACCAGTTGGCGGAGCCAATAACTGAAAACGTTAGTGGGCGGCTGTACCAGCTGGACTACATCGAGTTCTGCCGCGACAGGCATGTTTCAGATCACCGATGTGCCGAGCTTCTCAAACATCTGCTTGCGTGCCCGAGTTCTGTCGATTGCCATCGATTGAATCGGTCCCATTGTGCAAGGACTACCGCGGAAATGCTTCATCTCGATGTGACTGGAGCTGACCGATACCTCGCTGTAACTCAGCGTCTTTACATCGCCCCGGTGGACGCACAAGCTAAATGGCCCTGGACCCTCCGCGTGCGATGAATGAAGCCGACGAAGCCAGACCACTGAACCAGCATCCGGTTCGTGCTCAGCATTGCGGCATGCAGTTCCGCGAAGTGTCTCTGCATGTTCATCCGAGAGGCTCGAGGAAAACCAGTGGCGTGATTCCCATTGATGTACCTGGAACTCGAGTCGGGTCGATTCCCAACGCCACTCGCAAATCTCCCATTGAGAAGGAAAGACGCCAACCAGCCGAAACGGCAGCATCCCCTCGAAGTTTGAAAAAGCGACGAGCTCATGCAAGTCCGATAGCGATTGCGAACCAATGAGCGCGGGGATCACTCGCCCTCGGCTCCGAGTCTTCACGAGAGCAATGCGGACCGCACTGACGTCATTCCAATTCAGCAACGCCAGCGTGACGCCAGATTCGTTGGTGGCAAACCAGGTTCCGCCGCTACCGTCACCGGGGTAGATTGCCCTACCATGGTCGAATTCAGAGATCTCCAAAGGCAGACCCGCACCGCGCGTGATTGTCTCGTCACGATTCATCGCCATACGATAGGTCTCGTTACTCATGATGACGGTTAAAGTGCACATAGATCCGCGCCCACATTGTGTCGAGCACTCTTTCGCATTCGAATCCAGCCGCCGAGTGATCGGGCGCTCCTGCTGAGCAGCCACGGTGCAAACAGCAGAAAGGCGGTCAATAGCCAGGGGAGCAGTCTCTGATACCCGGACGAGGTTCTGGGGACAAAGCGCCAGATCGCGAAAATCGCGGAGACCCAGACGGCTGAGCAGATCGCGGTCGTCTTTGCAAATAGTCGAACCGGAAGGCGCAACGCGCCGGCGGCTACATAAAGAGGCAGGCGGCTACCCGGAATCGCGCGGCTCATGACCAAGGCGAACGCTCCATGTTTTGCAAGCCAGACTTCAGCCTTCACGATTGATTCGGGCCGCAAGTATCTTTGCAGCCAACGCCACTGTACTGTGCGCCGGCCGAGGCTGGAGCCCAACCCGTACAAGCCCATGTCGCCCACCCAAATACCCAGGAAGGTGCTCAGCAGTCCGATTCGGGGGGCCAGACTTCCGCTGGCCGACAAAGTTGCCGCCAGCAGCGTGGCTCCATCTTCGTATATGAAAGTCGCAAGAAAAATGGAGACGGCCAGCGCGGATTGCGTACCCGGAAGTAAATGGGCGGAAAGCATGCTTCTAACCTCGTTCCGCCATTTCCGTTTCCAAATGCTTCAGGGTGGAAGGGGCAATGCCAAATTCGTACGGCAGTTTCAGTCCGACGCCGGCACACAGCAATTTGAGAATGGCATAGTGATGAATGGCATGTCCGACGCAGAACATGACCTCGCGAGCAACGTTAGAGCGAACCGCCTCGTCTTCGCTCGCTCCATACGCCACGCTGTACGTCACAGCACACTCGCGTTGAAGCGTATCGCCGGACAGTTCTCCGAGATCGTGAATCAGGCCTTCGGTTGCGAGACGAGCGCAGGGGACGGAGTTCTCCAGTTGCGGGTTTCGGCGCCGCTGATCGTAGTTGACTTGTCCCGTGCGAAGGCCTTCTGACAGGCAGAGAAAATGATCGAGCACGTGACGATAATGGGCGCCCAGGGATCCTGCGAACTCTCCTGGAAGCGGGCGAGCGTACGTGTCGTCGGCGATGCGATCTAGAAAAAGGCAGCCCTGTTGCAGGACGTCTCTAACCGCAGTGTTGAGCGATCGCTTCATGTCAGAACTTTCTCCCGAAAACTGGGATGTGTCTGCGGTGGAAGATCAGAGCAACAGCGCTGGTTATGAACACCACGATGGCGAGAAAGAACAGGAGTCCCTTATCTCCTTCAACCTCGACGCCGAGAAAGGTCAAGTGGCTTGCAATCGCTCCGATTGTCGCCGCCATTGCCAGCACTGACCCTGCCCACACGAAGTTCGGAGTCAACAACAGCACCGCTGCGATCAACTCCATGATTCCCGATCCAATTCGCCCTGAGACTTCGACTGTGCTGATCGACGCGAATGGGATGTAGCCGTGAATGAATGTCCCCAGCTTGGTAAAGATATAAACCGACTCGGGTGCCCCGGTGAATTTGAAAAAGAGCGTCTGCAGCAGGATGATGGCTGCGACAATTCGGCATGCCCAACTGAAGACGGCCATTTTGGTCGTCATTGTTCGGTTCATCGCCGACATGACTTGGGTGTTCATGGGTGCTCCTATTTACCGTATTTGTCGACGAGGCCGGGCCAGTTTTGGTCTGCCTTCTTGAGATTGCCTTCGGGGTCCTGATTGAACTTGCTCTTCACATCAAGGTCGTACTGCATAAGCAGCCGTCCATCAAGAATCTGCCACGCTTCGATTTTGACCGGGACGGTCTTTCCCCGGCTGGCACCGTACGCGCAATAGCCGCCGAACTGAGGCTCGTATTGCATCGGCATTTGGTCGAACGCGGTCTTGTGATCCGCAGAGGCAAAGTAATATTTCGCGCCGTGGTAGTCAGACTGAAATTGTGGACTGCCCTTAACCGGCTTGTGATCGGTAAAGAACGCAACCGGGTCGTAGCCCTGGATGGCCACTCCATCGCTGCCAAGGTTCTGCAAGTCTTTGGCCGCTGCGAAGGCTGACAGACCAACCAACAACACAACTGCATAAAACACTTTTTTCATGAAAGATTGTTCTCATTTCTCGGACTCTGCGCCCGTGTACAAGTGAGACTCACCAGCACGACGGAAGTGACAAAGCAGGGCTTCAGCCTCCTCAAAATATCCCGTGTCACCTTTCATTGAGTCACGCATCTCACGCTTAGCGGATCGTTCATGCCTTCTAACCGCGATCAACGTCATGAGCGTAGCGGCCTCAACAATGCGCAACGGTTTGGCCGCCGAAAGCATGGCGGCGCAGCGGCCCTTCGCGTTCGGAGCCGGTCCGTATCACGTGCGCATAGCGGTATCCGACTCAGACCGCTTGGCGGCTTTCCGGTTGCGCTTCCTGGTCTTCAATCTGGAGCTGAACGAGGGATTGGAAGAGTCTTACGCCACGGGCCAAGATACGGATGAGTTCGACGCCATCTGTGACCACCTGATCGTGGAGCACGTGACCACCGGCAAGATCGTCGGAACCTATCGGCTGCAGACAGGCGTCACGGCCTCGTCGAATGCAGGTTTCTACAGCGAGTGTGAATTCGATTTCTCGCCCTATAAACAACTGGGCAACTCCGTCATCGAACTCGGACGCGCCTGTGTCGACCGCGATCATCGGTCCACGGATGTGCTCTACCTCTTATGGCGTGGCATCGCCCAATACGCCATGGATCATGGCGGCAGGTATCTAATCGGTTGTTCGTCGCTGACCTCACAAGATCCGGCGCATGGTACCGCGGTCTATGAGGCCATGCACGATCACTTGGTGGTCCCGCAGTTGCAAACTTTGCCGCAGCCCGCCTTCGCAATGCCCCTGATATCATCAAAGAATGCCAACGACAAGATCCCAAAATTGTTGCGTGCGTACCTGGCGATAGGCGCTAAGATCTGTGGACCGCCTGCCATTGATCGACAGTTTAAGACGATTGACTTTCTCACATTGATGGATCTGCAGACTCTTCATGCGCGAATTTATCGTCGATTCCTCGGCTGACGACTCCACCTTCAGTTCGATGCCGCCCGGAGTCTATCGGAACTGTGAAACAACGCCTTCGGATCGATCTTCAGCAGTTGCGTCGAACCTGTCTGCAGCCGTTCTCCCTCAATGGTGATAGGTTCCGCGATGAATTCGCGTAGCGCATTGCGACCCAGGGCACGTCCGTCCAAGCCGACCAGCAAGAACTGATCATGCGCGTCACTCGTTACAAAGATCGGCGGAATGCCTCCGCTAATACAGCGAGCTGCGCAGTCTCGGTGAACTTTTCCCTGCCCGGGATTCATCACACCGAGATAACACTTGCTGTCAACGATCTCGCCAGTGAGCGTGACAGTTCCCAAGTGCTCGATGGTCTCTGAACCCGCAGGTGCGGCATCGGTCACTGTAATGGAACCGGGGGTGATTTGCACCATCGTTCCGCCCTCGCGATAGATCAGTTGTCCTTGTAGGCGGACCTGTTTGCCATCGAAGCCGGCCACGAGTTCATCGGCTCCGTGTTTCCCCGGACCGATCAGCAAATAGCGCGAGTATTTTACCTGTCGCCTGACGTCTCCCGGGCGCGCCACTAACAGGGTCGGAAAGGGTCGCGTCACGACCACTCCCTCAAAGCTGCGTATTTTGCCGTATTCGAACGCCGAGCTAGCAAATGGCATTTGTCCAATGACCAACACCAGAGCCATAGTCACCGCGAGAAGGCCGAGCACAAGAACAACCCTTCGCATGAAACGAGCCAGCAGGGTGGGCGCCTTCGGCAGGTAACCTATGTAGAAGTCCTTCATCGCATTCGCGCCTCGATGGATTCGGGATGGACGGACTCAATTTCCGCGGGCTCAACGCGGGTTCCGGGCGGGTTAGGACGCGGATCCACGAAGACCATTCCATCGACAACCTTGACGCGGAACGTCGGGATCTTCTCCTTGAATGGCGGAGGGGCAGCGCCAGACTGTGGCTGATACTGGTAGCCATGCCAGGGACACGTAACGCAGCCATCGATGATGCGCCCTTCTCCTAAAGGTCCGTTCTGATGCTGACAGACATTCGAGATCGCCGAGACCTTGCCGTCGTAGCGAAAGACCGCAACGCGCTCCCCGGAGAGAGATACGATGGTCGCGCATTTCTCGGGCGTACGATCTACATTGCAGACCTCGACGAAGCCGTGGCCAATCGCTTGATGTCTGGCCCGATCCACTCTCCTTTCGCGGAACGCCGCCGCGAGATGAAGCGTAAGAACTATTGCCACTCCCACGATAAGAACCGACGCCAGCACCGGGCTCCTCTCCGACTGCAATGCCCCCAGAGTTACATGGGCGACCAGCAGTGCATACGCAAAATAGACCATCATGTGCAGTCGTTTCCACATGGGGGCGGAGAGATTGCGCAACCAGAAGTCGTGACTCGTGGCAGCCATCAGAAAGAGAATGATCAGCGCAAAGAAACCCAAGGACTGAAACGGAAAACTGGCGATACTGCCGTAGCGCGGATTGCTGATAAACAAACTGACGAGCGGGTTCACATTCCCGAGTGCATGAAACTGGACCAGCCCAAATCCTCCATGGGCCAGTCCCAATAAAAACGTCGTAACACCCAGGTGCCGGCGGTTATAGAGCAGTGGAAGAAAGCGTCGATCTAATCGACACAGCGGCCCGATGCACAGCACCACGTTGAGCAGGAAGAATGCCGCCGTTCCTAGTGCGCGGATTAGTAGTGTCTCAGCAGTCGCGCTTGGGTTTCGCCAGACCCCGAGACCTGCAAAGATGACGAGGTAGAGTGCGACGACCGAGACGAGCGTCAGGTCGTATACTTTCTTCTGCCGGTTCCAATTGATCGCGCCGTATTGAACGCTCATGGCAACTTCTCCAGTAAGGCCGTGTCGAATACGCTGTGATGGGCAGAGCTAAATAACACCAAATACCCGGCCCGCTTTTCATTCAAAGGAAATGCCTCGCCCGTCCTAAAAGGGCCCATCAATTCCGCCTGGTTAGGCAGAACATTTCCCTGGGGTGCATTGGCTGCCCAATAAAGCAACAAGTCGGGCGCGTTCAAGTCCTCTTCCGATTGCAGCACCACGTCGATGTCTTCAGCCCGGTCAGACCTCCTATAGAACGTCGAGTGAATGGGATGTTTCTGCCATAAGTTGCTCGACTCCCGCACGACACTCGCGGTGGCCGGCACGTCTGCAATATGCGCGCCGGGGCGTGGCCGTGAAATGCGCGCTCCAAGCCCGATCAACAGGATGGCAGGGAGCGCTAGCCCGAGGCCGACAAATGCTCTTCGGTGGGCGACTCTGAGTGGCTCAATCATGGCTTGCTCGACAACCGGTGTGGGTTCTTTTCGACCGGAAGCTCAACAATTCCTCGCATGAAGCGGTAAAGGAACATCGGCCAGAACGCGGCGACGCCGGGCAAGATCAGCAACCGAAAGCCAACCCCAGATCCCTGAGCTTCGGAATCCAGACGCTGAACTCCCGAGCATACGAATGGCACCGCAAACACCACTCCAATGGTGGCGTATCCCGCCATCGTATAAATAATCGTTTTTGCAATGATCTCAAGCATCTTTACCGTAGACCGGGATCACTGATCCGTTGACGTCCTTGCCAGCCTCGCCGGCAAGCCAGAGAACCAGGTCCGCGATTGAGGACCGCTGAACCCACTTGCTGACATCTGCGTTCGGAATCGCTTTGCGGTTGGCGGGAGTATCTATCGTGCCGGGCAAGATCACGTTCGCCGTCAGTCCAGCATCTTTGTTTTCGAGAGCCGCAGTTCTGATCAGCGACACCATTGCCGCTTTCGAAGCGCTGTAGGCTCCTACGCCTGCGCCAGTTTCCAGAGCGGCTCGGCTTCCAATCGCAATGATGCGACCGTTGCCAGTGCTTCGCAGCGGCGGAATTGCGGCCCGCAACATGTGAAACACGCAATTCAGGTTGAGATCAAACATGCGCTGGAATGTCGTGTCGTCGGTTTCGACGATTGATGGGCCCCCAGAGAAACCGCCTACTGTGTGTGCCACAACGTCTAGCTTTCGGAACCGCGCCACAATTTCATCTACAAGAATTTTGGCGCCCTCGCGAGTTGAGATCTCTGCCGCAAGAGCGGTAAAGTTCGGGTTATCGAAATCAGCCTGTGTTATTTTCCGTGAAGTTCCAATGATTGTTGCTCCAGCATCGAGAAACGCCTGCGTTACATAGGCTCCAAGGCCGCCGTTAGCGCCGGTGACGAGTACGACCTTGCCCTTCAACTCATGCTCGGATCTCATGGCCATCCGATTCCGGTATGACGGAAAGGTTACGGGCTTTCCGGAAGGGTGGGCGTATTCACAGCAAGTACTTGGGGAGGAGTGCACTCGGTCTGCAGATCCCCTCACGGTAGGAACACATAATGTCAGGAATTTCTGTGAGCAGCACCAATCTTCGGCGGGCAGGATGCCTGCTTCGGGTCCCATGTCACAATGTCTTACGGTAATGCACACACCGGTCCACCACCTCGTACCCCAGTGACTCATGCGCGCGTTGGGATATCTCACTGTCGATCCAAGTGTCCGACGCGATCTCAACGCACCCCTGGCCGCGTGCCCACTCTTCTGCGGCGGCCAGAAGACTCTTGCCGACTCCTTTGTGCCGATAGTCTTCAGCAACATACCAGCCCTCGACATAGGCCACTGGGCGCGAAGGGTCGCAGCCGTCCGCGTGTGAACGCAGATCGATTTCCAGAAAACCAGCCAACATTCGATTACTCGCCTCCGCGACCAAAATAATCAGCGGCATCATTACAACAGCTTTGCCTTCGAGTATTTGCGTAAGTTCTCGGACATGCTCCACGGCAGGAGTCTTCGGCCACAGTGCTTGACGCATGCGCACCAGTTGGTCGCAATCGGAAAACTCAGCGGACCTGATGCTGATATTCGATACCGAGCCCATCGCATGCTCCCATCTCATCGGTCATATGAGTCCGTTGCTCACCAAACGTTACGTCGATCTGGAAATCACTCCGACAACGACGCATCTTCGCGTCCCGCGAAAATTTCCTATACGCGCAATCCGCACAAGTTGCCTCATGGCTTTGGAAGCTTGGATACTGTTGCGGTGGTTTTCGATGACTGTGGGCCTCAGGTTTCCGAAAACGACCTCCAGAGACCGAAGGAAACCGAATTGCGACTGGAAACCTATTGGGTCGGATCTCTTATGGCTTACGGCGTTCCCAATCACTCCAAGGGAGGACACCGAGATCGGGCCGCGGCGGATCAGGGAGCATCGCTATAAATTCCAGTAAATTGTTGTCGGGGTCGCGAAAGAAGACCGAAGCCGCCGGCATCCAGGCAAGTACGATTGGCTCCTGCGTAGGAGCACCCGCAAAGTCTCTCGGCTGAACGCCCGCCTTCTCTAGTCGGGTGGGCGCCTCATGCAGATCAGAGAGTGCAACTTGGAAGGCAACATGAAGGCTGACATTCATCGGCATGGTTCCGGCTTCCCAAAGGCCAAGCATTGCTTTTCCTGGAACTCCAATCCAAAAGAAAGCGACCCTCCGCTCAGGAAAGACGCGCGCCAGTGGCAAACCTAGAATGTTTCCATAGAAAGTGACTGCCCGGTCGAGTTCGCTCACCGTGAGGTGCGCTTCGAACAAGTCAGAAATGGGAATGAGATTTTCCGTGGCCATACTGCAAGGATAGGATGCCCCCCGCAGTCCGCTGGTGACAACTGTGCCGAATGGGCCGAGCCGTTTTCTCCACCCACCGTAGAGGCCACTTTCTGCAACAGGCGAGGTTGAATATTGCCCGCAAGTAATTGAAAACACGGTGGCGGGGACGGCGTTGAACCGCCGACGGCAACCTTTTCAGTGCTACTTTATGCTGTCCTTTGAACAACTTAAGTGACTTCAGGTTGCCGCCAAGTACTTGAGAAGACGTGAGAGACACTAGAACCATGGGTGGAATCGTGGGTTGAAGCGTTCCGTCCAAGGACAATAACAGCCAAAGACGAAGTTCATTGCGAATTCCAGGAACCCATTAATCCCGGACTCTGTCAGTGACAGGACAACAGTGACGTGTCGCCAAATTGATATCAAACGGTGTCGGCGGACACGTAGGAAGCTACGTCTCTACAATGAGGCCGGATGTGGCGCAGGAATGCTTAGTCGAAGATCAGTACCGCGGATGCGATTACGGTCGTCCAGAGGCCGCGCTTATCGCCGACGGCGGACTGGGTGACATTGGCCGTCCGGACAATTTTGTTGGAGAGCCGGTAAATCTGCTTTTTCTCGTCCCAGGAGCGGTCCGGGTCGAATTCGACGTTAAGGGTCGTGGCCAGCATCTCGGCCGCGAGTTCCTCGGCATATTCACCGGCGGCGTCCTCAGTTTCTCCGAAGGAATGGTGCTCGCTGAGGTAGCCGTAGGTATTGCGGTCCGCGGGGATGGCGACGCCAATCGACGAGGCCAGGAGGCGGTGCGGTTCGCGCGTAGAGTTCTCAGCCACCACTGCGAAGACCACCTCGCCCGGGTGAAGGTATTTCACGCCCTCCTTGCGGGCGAGAAGCTTGCAGTTCGGCGGGAAGATGGAAGAAACGCGGACTAGATTCTGGGCAGCGATCCCGGCGTCGCGCAGCGCCAGCTCAAACGAAGTCAATCGCTCGCGGTGTTTCCCCACTCCTTTGGTGAAGAAAATCCGCTTCGGAACCATGTCTTTGCCCAATTTCGCCTATCCTCCGCACAGGAAATTTGATGGTGAGAATGCACAATCTAACACAATGGTTTGTAAAGGAAATATGAATTTGCGGCGGAGGGCAAAAAAGTTGCGGGAGAACTTTGGTTCTCCCGCAACTCGGAAAGATGTCAGTGATCGGCATCACCGACCGCAGATATGAAGTCCGAAGTGAGCCCGAGTGCGCCTACTCCGCAGCCTTCACCGAGCTGACGTTGATGGTGTTGTCCTTCTCTGTGCCGGTCACGGTAGCCTTGGCACCAGCCTGCTTGTCGAGCGTGGTGAGTGCGGTCTTGTCGCTGGTTTCGAGCGTGTAAACCTTATCGCCAACCAGCAGCGCGTACTTCGATCCCTTCGAGACGCAACCACGAGTGCATGCGGCGGCGTCGCCAGGCATAGCGTGCTTGGCGCCGCACATTGAGTCACTGACTACGCCGGTGAAGCTCTTGCCTGCCGCAAATGCCGACGAACTCATCCCGAAAGCCAACAGCAGCCCTAGAAGCAACAACCCAACCTTCTGACGTCCAGCAATCATCCTGATCTCCTTTGAATTTGAGCTTTACGGCAGGCTCTGAGCCCCTGCGGCCACAGCCCCCACATAGCAGATGTTTCTTGAGCGTATAGGTTACAGGTTTGGAGCCTGGAAAAGAAATGTGGGGATACGCAGCGCGCATCCCCACATTGTGCCCGGATCGAATAGGGGGAGGGCCCGGGCAAACTCGATAACTCGCCGGCTATCTGGCCGCAGCTACCGAGCTGACATCCACGCCTACGCCGTTCACTGTCCCAGTGACAGTGACTTTGCTGCCGGCCTGCTCGTTCAGCGTGTTGAGAAGAGCCTTATCGGTGGTGTTCAGAGCGTAGACCTTTTCGCCCACGACTAGGGTGTACTTGGCCCCATGCTGAGCGCAGTCTCGCGTGCATTTTGCCGCATCCGGCTCCATGTGCTGAGTGGCACACATTGAGTCGCTCACAAGTCCCGTAAGGCTCTCTTTGTCTGCTGCTACGGCTGGACTGCACTCAAACCCGACAACCAAAAGTGCGAGGACGAAAAGAGAAGAAACCCGTATACGAGAGGACCGCATTCGACAACTCCTGTTACCTATTTCGGAGACTAACCCCACTGCTTGCGGCACAGTATACAGATTCGCTCCAAAATGCTAAATGATTTTTGAAGCGGGTGGATGCGGCTAAAGTTTTGCCAGCTTAACCCCAAACGTGGCGAGCGGGACGGGCAAGAGCGGATTTGTTACATAATCCGAACAGCGGCCAAACCGTGTCTACTTTGGGGCTTTAACGGTGTAGATGAGATCGACGTCAACGGTCTTGTCGCGTTGGTTCGCGGTCACGTGCGGCGCAACGTCCCAGTCAAAGTTCGATGGCAACAGCTTCTGTGCCGCGGGAAGGTATTCATCGAGATAGCTTGCGTCGTACACGTCGGTTGGCCGCAGTTTCCAGGCGTTGCGCAGCTTGGCTGTAAGGCTATTGTCCAGTCCCCTGAACTCCAGTTCCCCCATGTGATAGAGATAGCCTTCCTTGACCTGCATACGCAGGGTTACGATTCGGCCAGGATCGTCAAAGATCGCATTTGCCGTGATGGACGCGGTCACGTAGCCATGTGACCCATAGAGCCGCTGAACATCTTTGAGATTGTCGTAGATGCGAACGGTATTGGCCGGGTGCCCGACGTCGGCGTGAACCATGTTCCGCAGAGTGTCGGTCGGGATCTCCTGATTGCCCGTCCACTCGATGGCTTTCAGGTTGTACTGTTCTCCGGGCGTCACGGGGAAGACGACGTCGACGATTGTAAGGTTGCGTATCGTGTCTTCGCTCTGTTCCGCCGGTTGCTTCACCACTTTTGGCTGCGGTTCGCCGAATGCGGCTTTCAAGTACCCGCGTGAGTGATACACCGGCAGAAGTTGATGCTCAACCAGAGCGTGGAGAATGCTGCGCGAGTACTCCCGGTCGAAGACTCTCTTCGCAGCTTCTTTCAAGACAGGGATTTCAGATTCAGCGGCTCCCGTGAATTCGACATTTCGGATCTGGATAGCAACATCGGCTACCGAATACACGATGGAATCGATCGGACCATCGGACTTGCCCGATCGCACGTACTCCACGTGACCAGGAATGGATCGCTCGACCAGCATGGCCTGAAGCACGTCATCAACCTCCTGAGGCAGTCTGCCCGAGAGCGGAAGTTGCCCGTCAAACAGCGGTGCATGCTCCTTGATTCGCCGCATTAGTTCCTCGTCGCTGAACCAGACGAAATCTTCGAAGCGCACCGGGACGAATTTGTCGGCATCGGTCACGTGGAACTCCAGCTTGGTTCCTGCAGACGAATAGGAGTATGAATACGCGATGTCGAGGAAGACGCCCATGTCTCCCAGTCGCCGCGCAGCTTTCTTGAAGTCCTCATCATTGACGGGAGTTCCAAGCTGCAACCCACTGGCAGCGGCAATCTCCTGCTCGGAGAATCTCTTGCTGCCAACCACCTTGATCGCGATCAGTTGCCGTGCGGAAACCGGCATTTGGGTGAGCGGTTTTTGGGATTGCGGAAAGCTGCGAACAGGTGTGGATAACGATAACGCTACCAGCAGGCTGGAAAGGAACTTACTCATCGACTTGGGATAGGCGCCAGTTCCTGCGTAGATTTGTGCTTCACGGCAATATCGATGAAGGCTAGTGCTGCCCGGCTAAGGGCCTTGTCTTTGCGGAAAACCAGTGCGAGATCGCGGCGAACCTGAGCGTCCGCTAAGGGGATCGCGGCCAACACCTTGGCTTTGACGTCTTCCTCCACATTGGAGCGGGCGATGAACCCGATGCCAACGTCGGCGGCGACGAAGCGTTTCAGCAGTTCGCTCGAGTCCAGTTCCATGGTGAAGTTCGGCTTCAGGCGCCGCTCGTGGAAGAGTTGCTCAATGTTGTCGCGGGTATGTCCAGCTTTGGGAACGATCAAACGGTACTTGGCCGAATCGGCAATGGTGGCCGATTTCAACTTCCCCAGGGGATGCTGCGGAGGCGCAATCAAAATCAACTCATCTCGATGGATGAGCACCACGGTCAAGCGGTTGTCCGTCACTGGAAGGGAAATGACCCCGAAATCGACGGAGTTGTCGATGATCGATTCCAGAATCTTGGCGTAATCCGAGCGTTTGATGTTGACCGAGACGTCGGGATACTGCTTTTTGAAGTCAGCAAAGACATACGGCAAGATGTGTAGGCAGGTGCCCTCGTTTGCGCCCACGATGATCTCGCCGCGGGGAACGCGCTCCATTTCGGCGATGGCGACCATCATGGCCTTGCGGGCGTCAAGCGTGTCTTCGACATAGCGCACGAACGCTTTGCCCGCCGCGGTCAGGGAAACCTTGCCACCCGAGCGATCGAAGAGCTTGGCTCCGACCTCTTCCTCGATGCCCCGAATTTGCGAGGAGATTGCGGGCTGGGTGCGGAAACGCTTCTCCGCCGCTCGCGAGAACGAGGCGTGCCGCGCCACTTCGAGGAATGTCTCGAGCTGATCGAAATCCATAGAAAAGCAGTCAGCCCTGCGCTCTGGCACTGCGATACATGCTGGGTTGCCATGTTTCGCGGAAAGCTGAAAGTTCCAGAAGCAGTTGCAAAGCGATCCAAGCGTGAGACTGCAGCCGTGTACCGCAGGGAAAAAGCCCCTGGGACTTTTGCGGCTGAGGACCGGGCCGGCTGAAGCCGAGACCTGCGAAACCAATTTGGAACAAGCTCTAGTATAAGTTCGGCTTTATCCCGGCTATAAGAACAATCGAATTGCCAGTCGCGACAGCCGGCCTTAGACTCGTCGGTCCTGCACAACGCGACCGATTGTAGCAGCCTGCGAGCCAAATCGTCGTTGGTCGCTGGCCGTTCGCCTGCGAGTGTCTTGTGGCGGTTGG
>C688J18823_10000074_pt1 | contig 50925 bp, 25 predicted proteins | sample HopSoiMetagenom1_FD_18823 | JGI IMG/M metagenome (IMG submission 18823)
GCCGGTGGGAGCGAGAAGTTTGGGATATGTTTGGTGTTTCTTCCATCAATCATCCGGATCTACGCCGTATATCAACAGATTATGGTTTCGAGGGTCATCCATTACGAAAAGACCTTCCTCTGAGTGGATATGTAGAAGTACGCTATGATGATCCAGAGAAACGTGTGGTTTCTGAACCCATTGAGATGACCCAAGAATTTCGCTATTTCGATTTTGCTAGTCCTTGGGAACAGCATAAGCGACGGATAATTCAGAAAGAATCATAATAGGTCCAGCTCTATAGGATAGGGGACAAATCAATAGGAAATGCTATTTGCTTTGTAAGAAGAAGAATAAACTGATATGAAATGAAAGAGTTCGCGGGAATTGTCTTGATCGTCGGATATCATTTTCAAATAGTAGTTAGAAGTCTTATCGAACGATTTCCTGCAATTCTTCCCAGTATGTCATGAGTAAAGAATCCAGCTACAACTCTCGATCTATACAAAACGCACTTGGTTTTTGTGTTTATTTCGGTTTCATTGATAGCAGAAGAGCCTGACTCTATAGGATTAGGGGCACTAGCGCTTTATTTTAAAAATAAAAAGTAAAAAGTAAAGGGGCCTGAAAACGTAATAGGCTGCTATTCTAGGCTCGCTCCGCCCCTTATTGGAAAACTAAAGCGCTAACGCGCCTTATATTCTTTTTTTTTAGTAAAGCAAAGCAACCTTTCGCGCCAGGCGCTCACGTTTTTTGTCGTCTGGGTGGAAGCTGGCGGCTGGGCTTGCTTAACCGTATATATGGAATCGGGACTCGCCCTGGATCTCCGAATAGCCTCACCTGAAACTGGTAGACACACTGAGCCACCACGTACCCCTCTCGCCCGTCGTATGCTATGGATGGTCACACTAGCCCCTCGATGGCATGGCGGGATTTCCCATTGACTGTTCCTGAGGTGAGGTCATTCATTCTTTCTTTTGGGAGATCCTTAATCCTGGAAAGAAGGAAAGGCATCAATCCAGACCGGCAGCACCCGAAAAGGAGTCTTAGCTTTAGGTAGTCTTTCCACGCTTGGCTTTGCTAGGCAGGCTTCCCCGGTCGTACCGTTCGTAAATTCCTTCCGTTCTCCGCCAGCCAATTCTTTTTTTATTTTATTTTGCTTCCATTGTCTTGCTGAACTGCTTTTCCTGTTGAAGCTTTTACGGGGGCTTTTGCTCATGCCGATTCAGAATGCTTTATCATAAAAATATTAAATATCTCTTTTGTGTCCATTCACCGAGACGAGCACAAGACAGTGCTTGGAGATTAGATCTTGTCTTCTTTCGCTTGGTTTCCCCAGGTGGTGCGGTTGGGGAGTAGAGACCTCGATGCCGGGTCGTTCCAAAGTGACTTGCTATTGCTGCTGCAGTGCTTCTTGTTCATCATCCAGGAATTTCTTTAGAATCTTTGCCTTCCTTACCAGGAATTGGATTCGAACCAAGTATAAGATATTAAAAATGTCGGAGAATACCCGGTATTTGAGTTTTTAGCATTAACACGATTAAATCTTCTTTTTTCCTAGCCGATTCTTCCCTTCCTTCTCTTCTAACTCCCCGCCCCGGGTTTAGCTCCCGACTGGAGGGAGAGGGGCAAGGCATTAGGGATAGCTGCTTTCGTCTCCAGTAATGGATGGATAAGGTGGTAGTGCAAAATTTCGGAGTAGCCGTAATGGAAGAACTTTTAGCTTGGTTGTCCGGCCCTCTTCACCGATCTCCTAGCCCTACGAATCAAACATCTCCGGGCATCTGGTTTCAAAGAGAGATTGGTTAGTCGCCTTCTGTTCATTCTTACCCCTGACTACCGGACCCCATTGGTTAAGTTGGGGCAGGAATAGCTATCGGACTACGATCACAGGCCGGGCCGACCCTCCTTTATTATAGTCCAGTTGGAGAGGGAAAAGTCCCATCCGTTCCAGAAGTCGCAGAGAAATGGAAGGCTTTAATACCAAAAACTACGGAGGCATGATCTAAAAATGGGTAAGCCCGGTGGTTCAAGTTGAGCCTAGCCAACAACCAACATCAGCTTCTAGGGAGAGTAGGAGCTCCTGTTGCTCCAACCATTCTAGTGAACCGGTCGAGACCAGCAGCTATGAATACCCTGTGCCGGTTGTGCGAAGGCAGCCTCAATAAAAATCAATAAAAACGTCCTCCTAAGGAAATAAAGCTTATTCACCTCTACCCTATTGGTTAATCCCGAAGGAAGCTTCCCTGAGAGAGCTGCTATAAGATAAGCTCTTTTTCCATTTAGTTTAGAGAGAGTAGCTTGCTTTCCGCGGTCTGCTATTCCTTTCCTCTAATGACTCAATTTAAAACCTACCGAAATGGCTCTTTAAAGAAGGGCTTGATTCACAGGAAAATTTTGAGAGGGTCGACCAGTCCATTTATCATCCCACCACTCACCCAAGCAAGCTCTGGAGTTCAGGTGCTACAGATTAGTGAAGCCCGATCGTAAGTAACTTCCACAAAAGATATCTAGTTTTTGTCCTTCTCGGGTTCCAGTCCAATCTTCTGCTGCTGCCCCCGGCCTATACTTAATTTTAGACTTTCTGGTCCAGGCCTCAGGCTTACACAAGTCTAATTATTCCGCTACCGATATTGGATCTGAGCCTTCCTTGAAAGAATCGCAAACAAAGAGTCAATTGCTTAGCTTATCGAGATCGCCCCCTCTTTCTTTCCTTTTGCGCCAAAATTCCTTTCTTTTTTCTATTTAGCTTCTGCCACACATTTGACACTGACACCAGGGCTCCACCTGAGGATCACCCAGACGCACGAGCACAGACTGGTGTACACTCTCTGCACATCGCGGGACTTAGGCCTTTGCATGCAGCACCTGTCTTCCGCAGGTCTAGAGTAGCACAACTGAAGCAAAACCTTATTTTCGGCAATACGCGCCCGGGAGAGAGAGACATCTCTCGTTATTGCTGCCTTTCTTACTACTTTGACACAGTCGTCTACGTAAAGGTCTGCACTCAGGAGAGATGCAGTCCCCCATGTATGACATCTTTGAGCCTTCACTGATGAATGTTAAGATGAAAGCACAAGAGACTAGCACCCTTTCTCAACCTAAGAAGCTTGCATCTAGGATTCAGACTAGCCCACAATCTCAAAGAAATTCCGAGAATAAGAGTAAACCCATGTCACAAAGCAATCCCTTTCATAAAAGAGAGACCATCAAGAGTTCAGCACTACCAGACTACGGCCTCCACTCAGACAGGTCTAGAGGCGAATTCGCAGTTTCAGCAGCAATAAGTCCAGCAGACTCAGCTTCAACCGCAACAACTTCAAAGAGCCTCAGGCGCGAGAGCAGGTTAAACCAGTGCCGCTACAGCATTCTCAGGTGAGACCAGAAAAATATCCCTTTCCGCTAGGTCAGTCTCAGCAATACCTACAGCCTCTACCTCAACTTCAGGGGTCAGTCAATACCTGGCAAGCCCCTGCTCAACCTTACCAAGATCTTCTTCTATCCAAATAATCCCGCTAGTAGCCCCTCAGCCTACGCAATTCACTCCTCAAGACAAGAAAGCAACCTATCTTACTAATAATGAAGGTTTTGGCTTGTCCCAATTCTAAACCAAATAAGAGTGCAGGAGACCTAGGTTAGAGGGTTTCTACGCGCTTTACTAAGAAAAAAATAAGGGCTGAGGTGGAAGCATTTCCATCTATAGTAACCTTAACATCGACTATGTTCATGAATAGTGGGTATAGGTACCGATCGGAGAATAGCTTCAGGTAGCCCCTATAGACGACATCCGTGGGGTTCATCGGAACTATATAACAAAGGTATCCATCAATCAGTCATCAAGTATGATCAATCAAGCCCATAATCTAAAATTGATATTCCGTCCCCCTTTTCAGTTGGAGTTACATAGGAGAGGTCCATTGGGGGCACTAGTTACTGGTTGGGTTACATTGGTCCATAGGCGCGCGAATAGGGTCCTACCAGTCTATTCTTTGGGTTGCCTTCATAAAGTGTAAGTTCGATTACATCTAGTTCCAAGCGGTAAAGAAGGGCAAAAGAAAGCCTGTAGAAGTCTTTCCGGTCCCTCTGTCCGAGAAGATATGTTTGCGCGCACCGATCTACTGCCCGATTTCTGAATGATGTATCTAGTGGAGGATGGCTATTGGCGCAGTAAAGCCCAATTCTTCCTTGGTAGTTCCACGGATCCGAACTTGATCTGGAATTACTTAATTTCGTCAGGGCGGTGGATGAGGTAGGTTAAAGCTTTAGTGCCGTTTAGTTTGTCTAGTCAGTGCACTTTTAAACAAGCGAAATCGACCCATACTCCTCAAAGAGTAGGACCACCCAACAAGCATAACAGTTGCAATCGTAGGGCGCAAAGAGCTCGTTTGGTTTAGTCTTTGCCCCAATTCAGCATTAATCGGGTATTTTAAGCGTATTGTTGTAACAAGGCCAGGAATTCTTCATAGAGTTGGTGTGCTCCTCTTTTTCGTTTAAGGATAAGTGGGTATGTCTTATTAGGGTCGCTATAGTCTAAGTAAGTAATTTCCCACCTGGGTGGGGGAACCCGAAAAGACAATGGCCGATTCATGTTAACAATGGAATTCGTAATAAGCCCGCAGCGACTCATGAGACTTTTTACTTTTCTAATGTAATTTTTTGATCTAGCGAACTCAGCAGCTTTCCCAATCATGGGCACAATCTGTTCCCGACGAAGGCCAAGCTCGCCCACAGCCCCTTGACCACACTCTCCCTTGTAGCCCTATTAAAGACTTATATTCTCTATATAGGGAGGTGTATGTGGGCTTTTTGACTCATACTCTAGCTTCCCAGTTGGTGGAGGCACTAAGTAGCCTTTGGGTATGACGAAAGGCTACAGCTATGCATAGGAAGTCTCAGTTAATGGGATGCCGGGTTCCCTTTGAGTGTAGAAAAGCTGCTGCTCGACTTGAATTGAGGCTTCCAATCTCCTAGCCTAGCCCAATACCTGGGCAAGAAGGCTGGCCGGCTGCTCAAGCGTCTTTTCCAAGGAATTGACCCCAGGGGAATGGGAATAACTTCATTTCAAGTGAGACTAGTAGAAAGGTGCACGCAAAGGGATTTTTAAGCAGGCTGATGAATGAATGTGAAGAGCACCCTGATAAAAAAAAGGATTATGATCGTTAATCGTTAGAGTTAGAATGCCTTATAAAGATGAAGATCTTAATCGATCTGCCTTTCTTTGTAAGTCAACAACTAACCCGAATCCCCGGAAGAAGAGAGTTTAGGATAGTTTTTTTATCACGAAAAGCCCAGCGCTCGCGCTTCTTTAGAGTAATCAGAATTATAAAGGATATCAAAAATTTTATGGCATTACACTCTCTTCCTCTTTCTTTTTAGGGGTTACAGGGCTATGCTCTTTCAAAGAGGGAAAGTGGGGCGGGCGATTCTTATTCCTGTACAGTTTCGTGTTCACGTCCAGTCTTCTCTGTCCACTAGTGCAGCTTCCAGCTCTATGCTATGTATGGTAGTCGTTTGACTCGGGAATCCCTTCGCCCAGCTAGCTCGTCCGTGCCTGGCTTAAGTATTTGGCCTGGTACGCAGTCCAGTCCTCTTCTCCGGATACCTCCATTGAATCATGGTTTGAAGGCCCAATTGTCCTAACATCTTGGAAAGCAAAGGATTAAAATCAAGAGCTGATAAGGTTTGGGATATTGTGGCCTTTGTTTGATCTCAATATGAAGTATCATAAAGGTGAGATCAAACCACCAAAAGCTCTGACTTCAAGTTTTAGTTTAGGTGGGACCCGGGTCTCTGGAGGCTTTACTGGTCAAGACTTCTTGGTCTTTGCTCGTGGCCTAAACCAACCACGGGCAAGGAGAGGTGTGGTGGTACTGGGATTAATCCTGGACACCACTCCTTCCAACGCCATCTATCAAAGTGAATAGAAGTCCTCAATCAACTTCCAGAGCAGAAGGATTAGATACTTACTCTTCACGAAAAAGAGCGAGGGTTACTGACAGTCGACCTACGGTAATAGGTTTGAAGATATGGCAACAGGATGTTTATAGCGTACCGAGCCTAATAGGCTTTCTGCTTCAATAGCTCTACTCTCTCTTCATTCTGGAAGAAATGCCAGTGAGTCACGGACGAAGAGTTTGAATCCTCTCTAAAGGCCTTATAGGAAGGCTAGTGAGGCGGCCCTCATAGAATGGGATTCGGACGGAAAAGCCAAAATCCTATGTTACTAATCCGGGGCTTTGGTCAGAATGTCTGTAAAGCATGGCATTAAGTAAGAAATTACTTCTCTAATCAAGTATGTAGTACCTTGAAGTTTAGACTCTTCCCAACCAACCGTAAGAACTCATACGAGCTGTAGTCGGACGTTAATCAGTAAACGGTGTGATGTTAGCAATTGAATGCGTATCAGCTGTGATCTTTTCTTCTGTGATTGAATCAGTAAGCGCTGCAGATGTGATTCAATATAAGACACTATGTGCAGGAAAGAAGCCAAGTCCAGTAGCTTTTTAATTAAAAAAGGAGATGGGAACTTATTAGAGTGTGGCCAAGCCAAGACTCGAGTGGCCAAGTGGATGCAAAGACTATAAAGCCACGGAGTCTCCCCCTGGTTCTAGAGTAGGTAGACTAAGAAGAAGGTACGGAAGAAGAAGATAAAGGGTAGCTGGTTCACGAAATGAAACTGACAATCTCAACTTCCTTACTTACGATATAATAAAGTAATACACCAGCTCCAGGCTTTAAAGAAGAAAGACCTGGCTTCAAGGGCTTTAGCTTTGAGGAAATAAAGATCCCAAGCTTATGCTGAATTTAGAGTGGATGTGCCTTGGTCTTCTGTGAGTTCCAGAGATTTAGATCAAGGTAGTTCAGTTCTACGAGGCTAATTCCATTCAGTCTTGCTGTGAAATAAGCTCTTGCCAACCTCTGCGGAATATAGTCAGTGTACCGCGAGTAAAGTCAGGCGGTCAAGCGCACTCAGAAAGATTACTTTTTTAAACGTTGAAGATTTAGGTACAATAGAGAAAATAATTCGCTCAGGTTCACAGAAAGAATAAAGAAAGAAGGCTATGGGAAAGATCCCAGACCTGGCTCGCTCCAGGCAGAAAAAATTCCTCCTCCCCCAGACCCGGCATAAGAGAAGGGCTGATAGCGCCTATGTGTCAAAGGAGAGTTATTGCCGGGGATCCTCTTCTCCGAGATCTTAGGTCTGCTGTTGATTGTTGATACGGCTTGGCTCCTGATGCCAGGTCCGGGTAGGGATATGTGAGATAAACTGCTGCTAGTGAGGGGCATCTATTCTACTCTGATGCGAGGGAGGAATGCGTATTACGCTTTTAAGAATCCATGCCCTTCATTGCAGGATGAATCAGAGAGTAGTAGTCTATGCAAGAAGAGAAAGACGTCCCAGATACAACCACCCATTTCACTCAAAGATAGTCTCGTTTGGCCTAAGGTGAAAGACGCGGATTGCACAGAGATTAACATGATATAACCTCCGATCCGGCCTCAACACAGGAATAGCCCAGATCTGCACAACGTTATATCCCAGATCGTTCATAATGCACAAAATAGGCCTACGTCCTACCAAGCCCCTCGATCCACCTACCTAGTACCAGTTCCATCACAACCGCAGCCCCTTGTTATCACCATTCCAAGCGCATCATTTTTCGCACCAAAGGTTCCGAAAATCCTGACACTCAGACCCATCCCAAAACCGATGGTTATCACCTATCCACCCTCGAAGGGACCCATCACTATAAGCCTCCTGGAACCTAACACGGGAAATCATGCTGTGCCTTGGAATTACGGCATCGAGGCTACTACCGAACAAGGGGAAAAGAGCCCGAGGTAGGTGGCAGAAATTGGAGGAATGACTCGTTCTGGAAGATGTTATACTCCAGAAGAGTTGGAACTAAGAAGGAAGAATCGAAAGGATAAAATGGGAGATATTTAACCTGTCAAGCAGCAGAGGAAGAAATAAAGAACGGAATTCTTGAGGATCATCAAGAACAGTGAATTCAGTGTGGTTGAACAACTCAATAAGATGCCAGTCTATCTGAGGTCTCCTGATAGCATCAGAAGCTCACAGGAATGCCTTACTCAAAATCCTCAATGAACCCCATGTCGCCTCCAATATTTCCACTATAAATCTGGTGGGACAAAAGGTTATCACTTTTAGAGAAAATGCTTCTTGCCTTATCAGACTTAAGTCTGAACGTCTGGAAACCTAGGTGCATCGTATATATAGTAAGATAGACAGACCCCAGGGAACTACCTTTCTTCGAAGCGCGACAGGTCTACTTTTCATATTCCCGTAGATAAAGAACGAGAGTCGGCTTCCTTAAATCTGTTCTTCCTCAGTAAGAAGAGGGGGAATATAGTAGTGCCCCAATTCTTCACTTTGAACCCCTCCTTTGACTTTCCTAAGGCATATTCGGGGAGGAGCCTATTTTAATTTTTTTAATTAATTCCTGCTATAGTCACTTCAACTGCTTATGAATGTAGTTCCCAGATTGCGAAGTTAAAGCGGAATTCCTTTCATTTAACTTGTGACGGTCATTCCCCTGTAGAAAAGAGGGAAAATATAAGATTTCTTTTTGCTCGCAATAAAGTTAGCGTCCTGATGTCCCTTGTGTCGTTGAAAGGAGTCTAAAGCCAGATAAGATCATTCCCTAAGGGACTAGTCCTTCTATCTTACTTCTTCTACCCAATCAGCATGAAAAGGCATTGAAGGGTGCAAGACTTCTATCTTTCTGCCACTTCGTCTTGTACCTGTCCTTTTGGGACAGCCTCTCTCTTCACACCTTGAACCAGGACTAAAACCTATCCCTTCTATTATGAATAAATCCTACTTAACCGCTAAAGGAACGTAGTTGCATTTCTATAAGGAGAGGGATTTAAGCTTGTTTGATAGAATAAGGGACAGGTATGTTTAATTGCAGGTTCTTTAGAGCTTGGAGTTTAGAAGCATACTTGTTAGAGTCAGGAGCGGAGATACTCGACTGATAAGGAGAGGAACGAAGTAGCGTGTTGTTGATAGAACAAGGTATGAAGTAGCTCGACATTATAAAAGGAGAGGGGTTGGCTGGCTTCCCATCGATAGGTGATACCCTAATTATAGCATGCTTCCTTTCTCTGGGTATGCCTTCGGCTTCTTCCTCAGGGTCATCCCCTGAATGAAAATTCTGGGACTACGGAAAGGCTAAAGTCTGATTACCTGTTATTAAAGTAGCAAGGCTTGGTCTTCTGTGAGTGAAAGAACCCGGAGCAATTGGCTGAACTTACCCTAGCTCGAGAAACTTCTATCCCCGCTTTTGTTCAATTATAAATAAATAACAAGCAAGTTTGATGGAGATTTGTAGCATCATTCAAGTAAATACAGATTGAGATCGTAGAAACATGAGCTTGTGATATAGCTACACCTAATTCCGGACCGGTTAATGCAAGAACTATAAATAAAGGACCAAGATCTCCTATGAAATATAAAAGATCATTCATACATAGCATAGTCCAAGCGAACCCACTTAAAATCTTTACTAAACTATGACCGGCCATCATATTAGCAAATAAACGTATTCCTAAGCTTAATGCGCGAAAACAATAAGAGATTAGCTCAAGGAGTACTAAAAAAGGCGCTAACGGCAGTGGGACTCCTGCGGGTAATAAGAAGCTTAAAAAATGAAGCCCATTTCTTTGAAATCCCACTATAGTAATGCCAATAAAAATAGAAAATGAGAGACCCAAAGTAATGAGAAAATGACTTGTAACTGTGAAGCTATAAGGTATCATACCCTGAAGATTACAAAATAACAAAAAAGTAAAAGTGACAAAGATGCAAGGGAAAAACTGTTGTTTCACATTTCCGGAAAGACCACCTATTTGTTCGTTTACCAGGTTCGGCACGAAATCATAAATAAGCTCTACCAAGGATTGCCAAGCATTGGGTACTGACTTTCCTCCTCCCTTTTTAGTAACAAAATGAACCAGCAGTAAGACCAAACTGAGAGTGAGCAGCATAAACAAAGAGGGATTTGTGAATGAGAAATACAAGTCACCTATCTTCATAGGAAGAAAAGGGATTATCTCAAATTGTTCAAGAGGGCTGGGTATAGGAACCAGAACCACCCCCGACTCTAAGTATAAGTATAAGTATAAGTTGTCGTTGTATAAGTATAAGTCTAACTGTAAGTAAAAGTAGTTCATCATGACGGCGAGTTAAGTTAAAATTCTGCTTTACTTTAAGCAATGAGAAAAGACTTGTCGAAAAGGAAATAGCCGGTTGGTTGATCCAGAAATGCAAGGGAGAAAGATGCACAAACGAAAAAGGAAATAATTTATCGGGAGCAATATCAACTACCCGCTCTAATAGAATTCCATAAACACAACGCGAAGATACTTTACTGAATGACTTGATCGATCGTACTGTACTAGAAAGACCAGAATCCTTTCATACGCTATTTTTGATCCAATCTCGCACTTGGTCTGATCCTCTTTCTTGATGTTCCCTCACAGACCCTTTATGTAACCTGATCTTATTACGACGTATCTTTCTTGTCTTGATTGAATACATCATTGATTGAAACAATCATGCAAGAGGTCTGCTACGTCAATTGCGTGCGTAACGAGTTAGAACGGCACCATGTGAGATTCTCATCCCGACTCGTTCGATTAATGGTGTTGCTGTCAGCCCTGTTCCTAGAGATCTGGGATGGAGGGACGCAAGATAGAGCAAGAGGTTTTCGCCCTTTTTCTTTGAATAGGCAACTTTTACACACGGGAACTTACGAATAATGATTCCCTTTGACAGGAACTTGCTTATAAGAGACTCTCTTCGATGCAACTCAAAGGAAGTAGCTCCAGGAGTCCAGAGAGCAAGCAGCCAACGGTCGGAAGATGTTCTAGACTAGCGTGACCGGAACCTCCGAGGATAGAAAGCCCGCTGCTTACCATATTATGCTAGCAACTTCACACCGACAGAGAGCAAAGATAAGGCGGAATGGAGACCATAGGTCTCCGCGCCGGCTCAAAAAGAAAGGTTCTTACTCCGAGAAGACTTACCAAAAAGAGCCAAAGCGTTCAGGTCAGCAACTCGACCTTCGCCTACTTCGGAAGGATCCAATGAAAGTTGGCCCAATTGCTTGAACATAGAACCTTTGTATCCGAGAGTAGACCTGTCATTCAAGAGCAAATTACTTGACTATCAGCCCAAGGATCAGGGCAACCTCTTGGATATCTCGCTTCTTGGCCGCTCTTTACACTGTCCCACCATTTGGTGGTGTGCGGAGAAGATATATCCGGGGAAGCGCTTTGATAAGTATGCTATCCTTGGCGACGATATTTGTATCGCCGACTCAAAGGTCGCAGAAGTCTACCTATCTACACTTAAGGATTTAGGTGTGACTATATCACTTCCTAAGTCTTTAGTCTCAGATGTAGGTGGCGCTGAGTTTGCTAAGAAGTTTAGGTGTAAGAATTTAACAGTGGATTTATCCCCTCTCTTCGAAACCAGGCTAATTCCCATACAATACATGCATGGACTGTATTCCCTTTGTCATCTCTATAAGATACAGAGGTTTTCCACTCTATGTCGATTGTATGGTATTGGTTATAGGCTTGCTTCTTGGTAAACTTAACCACACTAAGTCGTCTACAGTCTTACGGCTGAAGGCGATTTGGTTAAAGGCTAAGCTACCTTTCGAGTTGTGGCTTGGCCAGTGCTGTCCTGTCGACCCTTATTTAAAAGGTCGATTGATCTGGAAGCTTCAACAAGCTTTCAGACCTAAGGATCTTGTGGTGCCTCCAACGAGTACTTCTAAGTCTGAGACTTTTGAGTACTTAGAGGATATGACACTTCTAAGATCTTGGACTGAAGCCTGGCTCAAGTACGTCAGGTGGTATTACGCTACTGCTTTATCCCCAGATGTTTCCATCGAGGATTTTTTCCAAGCTCCTGTTGTTACTACTCGCTCTTTCCAGCGAGTAAAGAGTTTCCACTTCTGACCCGTTTCGGTCTGGTCAGTCCCAAGGTGCATATTCTCATATAGAAACAAGCGAAGCGTAGCGAATCACATAGATAAGCCCCTACCTGCCAGCATCAACTCATATACCACGTGGAATGATAACCGAAGGGCTCAAGCAAAGGCCAATGGTGATAGATATAGATCCGGAACCCCAAGCATGGACACTTAGACATAATGGAAAGCTTGTTAGGAAAGTTCAACTGGAATAGAAGGCCGAAAAGACAAAAAGAAGGGACTTTCACATCGCCCCCGACACACCCACGAAAGGAACTGAAAGAAAGCAAAGAATATTTCCACGCTCAGAACGAATGCAAGATCCACGGGACTCGATACAGCCGGGGACATCGGAAGTAGGGACCAGCGCAGAGTCGGGATCCCTTTGGTATAATCAACAAAGAGGAAATAATAGTAGGGAATCTCTATCTCATAAGATAGTAGTCGGAAAACTCATTATTGCCTGTCTTACAGTGTGTCTCTTGAGCAGTCTTTCCTACGCCACCGTCAGCGGTACTGAGCTAAGTCAACTATTTTGATAAGGGTAGATTCAATAAAATGAAATAAGACAACTGCTACTAAGAATCTAGTTTTCTAAACAGACAAAGATCCTTAGATTAGATTCCAGACCGAGGTAGCAAAGGCTACGCTTTGAGGGCAATCGAGACTTGCAAGCACAAGACGGCTGTGATTGGGTGATCAGCTCTGTACAGGGCAGAGGATCCCGTGAAGAGAGACACGCTACACTAGACCGATAGTGGCTACATACCATACGGATAAGACTTCTCTCATACAATGGCTGTTCCAAAGAAGGAGAAGGATCGTATAGAAGAGCTGGTGGATCCCCAACTCTTGGGGAAAGTAGCCCAGCCTTCAACCATTATAGGATAGGGATGTAACTTCCGGTAATAAATAGCTAGTTCTGATTCACGTGTACCAGCCCTTCCTTATGCGTCCTTATACTATTATTCCTCCCCCTCATAGATTTACTGTTCTGTGCGAAGCTTGCAAAACCTATTCAGGGCATTTAGATTACGGTTGAGAAATTTAATAAGAGAAGAAAGCGTAGAAAGGCAATCCGCAGTCAATGAAACTGACTATTGACTATTTAAGTAAGACCAAGACCTGACATACGGAATACATAATATAAGGTTCATCCATGCTTTTAACAATCTCTACTGTTACTGGTTAGACCGACTTGCTGGCTTCTTTCATTCCTTCCCCCATTCCGTGTCTCCAACCCGCCATAGGGAACTTAGATGATTCATCCTAGCTTAATTAGGGCTTTCGCCCTTCAAGGTCTTAGGAATCGATTGAATCATCCCTGTACTTCTACTCGATAGAGTGATCGAATCGGACGCTGTGCCATTGATTGAATTTCAATAGGCTCTTAGATGGGCTTGTTGAGATAGGTCAGAATGAAGCAACCCCAGTGGAAGGAATATGCCCATAGGTGGATTAGAGAATAAGTCAATAAGTAAGATCGAAAGGGCAGGGAGATCTCTGGGGTAAAGACAAGGAGCCTAGCTAGGTCCCTAGTCACTAATCCGAATCTGCGGAAGAGGAAGAGGCACCCAACATATAAGAATCGGACTAAGAAAAGATGGATCCGTTTAAATGGTTGATGCTTTACAGGTCCCCCGCCTTCTCCTTGATCAAATAGTGTAAGGATAAATAAAACCCTATTATTTCCCTTTCTTTCTTTTGAAGTTATTTCTTAGGTTTCTTCCTGTAATTTAAAGAATTTTAAGACTAGTTAGAGCATAAGGATTAGCAGAATCGTCAAAAAAAATTGTTATATGATATAAATAAGAGGAAAAATTCCAATACTTCTATATAGTACGAAGCACCCGTAGCACTTGCTAAGAGTTACCTAATTGATTGAATACCAGTAAATTGACCACAAACAATAGTATACTCATTTCCGCAACACAATTTAATTGCTTTGGATGCGGCTCCTTTAACTGCTAATCTTTTTCCACCCGAAGGCTAGTTAAACATATGTCGCAAAGAGTAGTATCTGAATCTGTATCTGATGAGGATACTGCAGCAGCGGCGGAGGCAGTGGTAGTCTTAAGGAATTCCCTCCTCGAGATAGTCGATATATAGAATTGTCCGCCTAAAAGAAAGAATCGCGAGTTTACTCGGAGCAGGCTTCCAAAAAGCCTTACAGTAAAGGTAAGTCATCCTATTCTGAGAATTAGCCTGAAGAGTAGCTAAGACGCCCCCTTCCCATTCATTTTCCCTTGGGATGGTCAAATTCATCTTTCTCCTATTTTAAAGCACTTTTATCTTATCTGACACTCGCAACTAACTACTCCCCTGTACATATAGGGAAGACCACTACTGAGACTGGAACTCAAAGGCCTCCAACGGTAACTTAAACTCCAGGTAAGGCGGAAGCACTTTTAGGGCTTAGGACGAGAAAGACATATTTTACACTAGCTTTTGACCTAGAACCAGCTGACTTAACAGATGGATTGGCCTTGCCTACTTCAATGCCAATGGATAGGGGGCCTGGACCAACATCGAAAGAAAGTGCAACTTCTGGAACAGCTCCCTTAAAGAAAAGAAAGAAGAAATGGAAAGGAGTATTCCACGTGCATAATCCTTCACTTTTCTTAAAAGAAGGTAATCAAAAAAGAAAGAAGAAAAATTGGGCCATGTTTCCCGAGGGAGGCCGCCTTCTCTCAGGCCAGCAGTCTTCTACTTCTAGTCGACTGCTCTATGACGGGCTTCCCTGTATCCTGGGCTCTGCTCGCTCGTCTACGCTCCGACCCAGCAAGTAAGAATTGAAAATCTTTCCTTCTCCCTTACGGTCGAGAACTACGTACCTTGCCTGCATTAAGATTTAAAACTTGTCGTCAAAAAGGCAATCAATCAGAATCAAGAAAAAAAATGGAAATAGTGAATCAAGCAAGATCTAGATGGATCCCTATCTTTATCTCTATCCACGGAGATACCTATCTATATGGATAGAAATCTATCTATGAATCGATCTAGACTATCCTCTATCCGGATAGATATGTCCCTATGAGCGACTACGCTGATCTTTATATGTTTTGGCCACGTCCGTTTCCGCTCCGAAGAGGAAGGTTTGGATCTTTCAATCTTATGTCGTGAGGGATGTGACCTATGTGAGGTCCATAAAATACCACCGCTTTTGGTGTTCTATGATTCACCTCCGAATAATGAGTAGGTAGTTCGATCCTTTTGATTCTTCTCTTCATAGTAAACTGATGGGGGGATGAGGAGCAATAGGTCGAATTACTATATAAAGAAGAGTTGTAAACTATAGGACTTCTTGTTCGAGTAGGAAGATATCGGTTTTTCTCGTTTCTTCTCTTCGATAAGAATAGGGATTTGAAATGATACAAATTCCTCTTCATTCTGTTGTGCTCAGCGAAGGAACTGCCTAAGCATACTTTTTCGGATCCAAACTTCTTTGTTCTTTCAAAGTCTTCTTCTTGCATAGAATAACGCAACTGTTGTTGCAAAAACCGGGATTTTAGTAGTAGGCGGCATCCCCGCTTAGTTTTGAGTAGGTGGAACCATTCTGTTTTGGTTCTTCTCCACATTCTTACCGGGTGATCCAGGAATTTTCCTATGATTTTATCAACTGATATTTCGATATAGAAAGATCTCCTTATTTCTTCACCGCGGATTCTCGCGTCATTTTCTTGAAAAGATATTAGATCACCGTGGGAAACTTTCAAACGAGTAATGCTTACCATTCGATTATTCACACAAACCCTTCGATGACTTATCGGCTGCCTTGCTTGAGGAATAGTTTCACGAAAATGGAGACGAACCGGAATAACGTCCGATCTTGTTTCTGGATTGAGTAGAAAAGGGATATATGAAGTTCGTTCTGTTCCTCTGTGCATCTCTGTGATGGGTAAATCCCCATGAAAAAGGGGCAACTTTCGTGTAGTTTGTGATTGGATGTAACTGTTAAGATTTTCTCTCGGATAAATCTTTCTCTTAATAGATCTCTTCTTGTTCCTCAATCTTCGGAGAATGCGGCGTTGTATTATTGTCAGTTCTCTGTTCCGAACATTTCCTGAAAGTAGACGACAAGTTTTAAATCGCATATCCCGTCTTTATCTTTCTTTCCTTGGGGGAATGCCGCAACAAAAGGGGCTATGGGAGTAGAACCCAATTCTGCCAAAACCCCCGACAAAAACAAGATGGAAACTGGCATACCAGTCTCATTTACCTCTCTTTCTTCATTCAATATCTGTCTAGCCTGCTAACGACGCCCTTTCTTATCTACGCTATTTACCCTTCATTACTTCCCCAGCTTAGAGTTAAGTTCCTTGCTTTCAGTCTATTGGGCCTAGAGGACTGGGAATTGGCAATAACAAGAATCGGTCCTTTAGTGATAGTGAAAGCTCAATCCCAACTGTCGAATCAAAAGCCTAAACCGTCTAAGGTATGAAGTTACTTTCCAAAGGTCAATCCCTTTCCTGATGCCTGCGTAGAAGTGCAGTTGCTATTAAGGAAGATGTGCCATTAGTTAGAAAAGCAAATTTCACATTCATTCACTTTCGAATAAGCACTAAGACCTAAAAATAAATTCCATTTCAAAAAGAAGATCTCTCTGTCCCCCGAGCGAGCTCCATAAGAAGCCACTTTCGTGCTACTAGCTTACTAAGCTTCTTTCCCTCTATCTCTACGAAAAGTACAAGTAACTCCAGACGCTTTCTCATTAGCTCATTGGATTCGTCTTATATAAGCATTTCGGATTGGAAACTAATCGTCTGGTTGGCCCCGAACGGAAAGGGAGAGGCTTTTCTCTTTCTAGAGGATTTCGTAACAAAGGGCTCGGCTCCTGAGGTGCTAGCCGCCCTCTCGGGCTACACTTATACAGCCAGGCCAAACATACTGTGATTCGCCTAGCTGGGTGATACCTTTTGGAATAGATCCCACCCAGACTGACTATAAACTTATTTCCTTTAATTTAAGGGGTGAGCTAGCCTGTCATCCACCGCCCCAACTGTGATGGTCCCCTTCGGCTAGTTCTCTTGAGTGGCTCTCTATTCCGTCTCTATCATAGTGATAGAAGAAGCAATTGATCTCTTTCGTTGTCAACGAGCTAAGAAGATCTGAGCTCAGAGACGATTCTCTTTCTTGAAAATTAACTTTTCTCCGTGAGCTCCTTCTCTTCTTTTACTTTTACATAGATTGCCCATATGCGTAGGTGCTCCTCTCCTCCTTCGCGAAGTGTCTAAATTACTTTTCCTATCTCTTTTCTATAGGGACTGACTGATGGAAGGGAGAGTCAATTAACAACCTATCTACGGGAAAGCCTGTTTTCATGGCACAGAGAATATCTTCCTTTCTCTGAAAAACTTGTATTACTCTGCAAGTTCAATAAGATCCGGCATAAATGCGTTCCAGAGTCTTTAGGTGTGGTATCATATGTATCCCGCTCGTTGAGTTTTTAGTTAAAGTCTTAAGTATCGTCAATTCCATACCACCTTCGCTCGAGAGTGACGATGTTTAGTGTTAAGTAATTAGTAAGTAAGCGGTTCTACTTGATCTCATGAACTATAAAAAGTTTAGCCCAGTCTAGTCCAATCTCATATCCGGAGTTCCTAGCCTTTGAGAACTAGGTTTTTCTCTTTCATTGGTTCTGGAACCTTCGACTTGTGGTTCCACTCTTACTCTTGCAAAAGTTGGAGAATCCACTGCTAGGGGAATGGGATGGATGTCACTTGCAAGTCTTCAGAAAGGGGCGGTCCTGACCTATCAGGAAAGGGGAAAGCAACGAGAATCTTTCTACCTTCACGGGTGAACCTGGAAATAAAGAAACTAGCATTTCCCTTCACTCATGCGGGCGAAGAGTCAATAGAAATAGAATAGAATAGGAATCCCCAGAGACTATATCCATAAAGAAAACCCACCATTGAATCAACTGGTATGGAATCAGTATCTGAGAACATTCCCTTTCACTTCATCGGATGATCTTTTTATATAAAGAAGTTAAAGACCCAGGTCAACAGATGGTATTAGTCCTTAGAATAAATTAAAAGGTTGTGCTAAAAAGTCCCGTCTGTATTGTCCTACGAGTAAGCTCTTTAAGGCCTTTGGGAAGAAAGCTAGAATGATTTTCTCTTCTTTCATGTGAATCACATTAGCTTAGCATTAGCTAGAGTTTCTATAACCTCCAGGTCCCAGTGTGGTTAAGCTTATAGCTCTTGTCGCTAGCTCTTATGAAGCTGTGAATGGTCTCGTTATCTTATTATAAGTTTGAAGAGATAGGCTGCTTTCCTTGGCACGAACGGGGGAAGAAGAAGTTGTTCCAGCTACAGGTGTCTTGGATTCGGCTGGTGGTCTCGTAACTAAATAAGTAGCAGATCCCGTCTCCTTAAATGAAGGAATTTCTATAGATTCATCCCCTAGTTTTGTACCCAAGTCAGTATACTCTCCTTTCTTGCTTTCCTTCACCGTCATTGACATTGAACTGATATTATGGCGAAGAAAAGAACCACGGTAACCGAAGGCTTACTTACTAATTGGGGGCAAGCTACGGATGAGCTAAGCTAATGGCTGCCCTTTTCTTGCTCCCTAGGAAAGAAGTAAAAGACTGCTAAAGGGAAGCGAAAGATTAAAAATTAAATGTTGTATGCACACGTGGCAGCATTAATAGTGAGAACTCATAGAAGCAATCCAAAAAAAAGGATTACCAACATATGTGACCTAGTAGTTTGATGACCGAAAAGATAGTTGTGTACCATACCTTGTCTGGAGGCGAGAGATGAGCTCTGAAGAGAATCTGATGGAAGGCATAGAGAGAAACCAGGAAGGCCAAGAAATGGACATGACTGAAAACAACAAGGACCAAACTCTCATGAGTTGGAGTGAAGAACAAGAAATGGATCTACCAGAGGAACAGATGGAGGAAGCTACCTACAGAGATAAAGTGGTGGGGAGCTCCTCAAAGAAGCAGGAGTTTTTACTAAAAAACGGATTTTGTCTGCCCCTCGAGACGTCTACTCAACGAAGAAGCCCATTCGATAGGTAAAGCCGATACAGAAAGAGAGACTGCTAGCCCTAACGTAAAGAGTTGATTCTCCGATCCTCCCTCGAGGACTGAGCTTTCCGAAAGGAAGAGTCATAGGATGTGTAGTAGTAGCATAAGAAAGCATGCCCAATCCAAGCTGGCCCTCGGTCCCAACACTTTCTTTACTTTATCAGAAGCTTCAAGCGTAAGTAATAGAAGTCTCAGATGCAGGACAGGGGAGCCCAAGGGCGTATGAGTTCCCGAATCCGCTCGCTAGTAAGACAAGAGTGATCATAAGACTGCGTAGAAGTGGTCATCAGTGTGTCCACCACACTTTCGTTCGTAAACCGAGAAGTAGTAAGGTTTTTATGTGTAGTTGAGAGCGGCGTCTACGCCCTGAAAATAGTCATCTTAGTCGGAAAAGGGGAATTTCTCTGCTTCCTTGCTTTCCTCCTCTCTATCTCTTATTGTGTTCTCGTTCTCAATTCGTTTGTAGCGAGTTCATGCTTTTTCCTTTACTAGAAGACTGATCCTAACCGCAGCTCATGGACGGGACTCTGGGAAAAGAAAAGGGTTCTTAGATACCTTCTTAAAGTTCAGTAGATAAATTAAGTCCTTCTTTACTTGAGCACTGGTTAGACCGCTTGCAGGCTTTCTTATGTAACTAAAGCATAATATGACTTGCTTAATTTCTTTCTGGCTGTAGCTGTAACCATTGGCATTGTCTGTCCCAGCGGGGTAATGGTAACGCGAATCCCTTTAGTTCGATTTGATCCTTATGGGTTCCAAACCTTTTGAATCAAAGTAGAGTAGGTTTAGGTTGCTAAATTTCTTTCTCAATCTTTCTCTGATTCTAGCCGTGTAGTGGATCCGGCTTTAGTCGGCTAAAAAGAGGTGTGTGTGGCCGGGCTTCTTTCTTTATAGTGCTGCCCGCCCGCCCCCTTCTTCATTCATCCATTTAGGCCCGACTAGGAACACGTGGATCCAGGGAACCTGGCTCGGGAACAGCTTCTTACTAGTGGGGGCTAATCACAGTAAGAGAGTCCAATCTCTGAAATAGAGCTTAGTCTCTCCATAGTAGTAACTAATTGAAACTAATGCGACGGTTGTCAAAGACCGGATCTTTGCACTTCGCGACCCTATCCGAGTATGGACTTAGTGCAACGCCTTATAGAACAATGAAGTAATGTATCCATACGAGCTCCGGCCCTCAGCAGCTCGAATACAAAATAAACTTGTTCATTTATGTTACCTGTTGTGGACCTTCAACGTTTCACCTTTCATAGATCTGGGAAAGGCGGTTTAGGTTTGGGAAGTGACGTTGAGACTGGGCACGTGCGATAAGTAATAAAGAAAGCAAAGGGAAATCAGAGGAGTTAGAGCAGGGAACTATGGGCGTCCCTGCCTGGAAAACAAAGAGTAGAATTACGCGAAGGACCTCTAGCAACTCTACTACCGCCTTTCCTACCAAAAAGCGAACCCAACCGAAGGAAATAATATAAGGTCTGTCTGGAAAGGGCTGTAAAGAATCAAATTCCTTCCCCCCTTTCTTCCCCTGTTCCGGAGATCGATAGAGCCCTCTCGAAACCTAGCTGTGTGAGTTTGGGGGCAATGTGCAAGCAACTTCATCCCCGAATGGTTTTTCCTTTCAACCTCGGCTTTATTTTGTTATTTCTGTGGCCGACTTAAGGTCAAAGCTGAAACAGTCGAAACTAGGAAGAATTAGACGAAAGAAACAGCGGTTTTGTTTGGTTAAACGTACCATCCATTGGCAGGCGGCGTCAAACCTCCGCAAACCCTTGGTGGACAGGCTTAAGCAATCGCTGATTCATGTAGTTGGAAATAGCAAATATCCGGCGCTTGCCAGCGCCCTCAAGGGAGCAACCTAAGCGACCAGTTACCAGTTGAATACCTAGTAGCTGGATGGTAAGACAGGACCTATACGCCTCTCAAACCAATCTAGGTCTTCTGGTGTGAAGGTTTGTTTTTTTTATTATTCCGAAGGCGAACCGTGTTCTAGGTGGCCATAAACAGCCTTGAGACCACTGCTCACCACGGGCATGAACAAGGGTCATCAAGAAAATAACTAGAAGGCAGAACTCTGAACTAAGCCCAAAGGCTAGATCCCATTTCAGTAGTTCAAGTAGAGATTTTAGGCTAGCCAGCTTTCAGTGCAAAGGAAAGATGTATTGATAATCTATAGCATATTATAAAAGACTGAGCTACCAAGCAAAGAAGTGAAAGGCCTATCATTTATAACAATAGTAGTCCTACCCTGTCACAGAGTTTGAACAGGTCTAAGAGCTAATCATTCTACCCGTTAGAATATTTTATTTATAGCAGTAATAAGTAAGACCAGTACTAGGATTGGCTTAAGAAGTCAAAATCTCTGACTAGCTCCTTTCTTATTCCCCGTAAATGGCATATCCCTAGGTAGACAACAAGTTCTGGGTATAGTTATACAATCTATTGGGTCTAGTCATACTAAAAAAAAGGGTAGGTGTAAAGGTACTTTTTTTACCCGGTGAATTGATTGCTGTCCCTCTGGCATAACCCCCTCACCGAAGTGATCCAAGCAAGATAGTCTGGAGCAAGTGCAAAGAGAATACCTCTGCTGTTAGCTAAGGCTAGTCACCTCAAGTCTTTGTATGGTTCAGGCTGCTCGGGTTAGCAAAGAGTTACCGCTCAAGGGAGGAACTGGATATGTGGAGGGCTATCCAGGTGGCTCGAGACTGACCCGTATACCAGGACGTGTGCTTCCGGTTCAACCCGGGCTAGCTATGGAACAGGCTTGTGAACTAGGGACTCCGTTTCGGTATCTTCATCGACTGGATAAAGAGTTTCAACTTATGGGGCGGTTCTTTAACTGGGTCATTTTCTTAGTGAATTGGCTCTGCGTCCGTGGGATCAACTCTATCTTAGAGATCTGGAGGATCCACAACTACAAGCTCTCGAGTGGGAACAGGATCTGCTACTGCTGATAGGTATGTAATCGAAGAATCAGGATCTGCGAGATATGGATATGAAAGAGGATATGCTCGAACCGGACCGCATTTCGATTTGCACATGGATAATCTGCTGGTGGACCCCCTTTGTCTAAGTCGTCGAAGTTGGATTTGCTTTTGTTTGAGAATGGAGCTGAAGTAGCATCAAGGACTTATTTTATCTTTCTTCGTTGAGCGCGTCTATCTTATAGAGTGGTCTACCCGTCTAACTTGCTTAGCCGGCTAAGGTAAGGTAGCTTAACCTTGAAGAAGGGCCATTTCCTTTGCCAGCCTTCCAGTCTTAAGTAGTCCAATCCCCTTTTTTCGTATAGTGAAGAACAGGTTTTCCGTTAGTCCCTTATTCTGATACTGAGAAGGGGGACTTCTTCCTTTAGGAGTTGGAATCTCTGAAAGCGGGGGAATTTACGGATCTTTTTCCATACCCCTAGCGGCAAAGGTAATTTAATAGAAGATTGCCCCTGATATGACTAAGCGCTATTTTACATCAAAGATGAAGGAAGATTCCAATATTCACTTTAGGAATGCAATGGACCTTTAGCCGACAGATGGAACGCAAAAACCGAAAGGAGGAGTGATTCACTTCGGGGTAGGAGCCTGTTACACGAGGATGAATACGACTAGACGAATGTGTCATATACGGAGGAACTTAGTCAAAGACTTACCGATCCTTAAGAAGGAGATAACATAACTAAACCAACAAGGCAATTCAGCCCGGGACTCTTACACTGTACCAAAAGAAGGGCAACGGCTATGGGTATGGGATACGCTAAAGACGTGATATTAACTTTTAATTAAGAATATTTTAACTTTGGTGCGAAGTCTAGTAAATATGAAAGATGAGTCCCAATCAAAAGATTAGACTGTTTCGGGTAAGTCCTCAACGGAATTACAATCTACTTAACCGTTCCTGCTTTCCCTTTAGATTTTAGTTAACTTTCACTCTGGGACTTCACTTCAAGTAAAGAAAGTAACCAAAACTGTAACAATGCTATGTTATAATATTATACTCTGTAGAGACCCTCGGACACTAATGCCAGTTTTTGTCTGGGTCTGACTCATAAACCTTAAAGAAAGTCTTCCCCTTCTGAAAGAAAGCTCATAATCAAACTCCGTTGACGAGGTCTGTCCCTTCCTTAATCAGTCTTTCTCATGTTCGAGGTCCCTGCTTATCTGTCATGGCGTTCCTTGGCTAAGTCTGAAAGCCCATTTGTGTCAAGACTGGCCTACCATTCTTCCATCTCCGTGTCCCACGTAAGAGAAGGTTCGCGATCCTACACAGATTCTCAATCAATATGCATTGAATAATGGTCCATTCCGGGTAAGCCAAAGGTTCCGTTCACGGATCAAGTCATTGAATATATGATCTTTCTGATTCCGATAACCCGCATACGATATCAATGAAGGCTAGGAAAAGGAAGAAGGCGGCTTTGTAGCGGAGGTAGACTCTGGGAGTGGAGGAGAGATAGTCGATGGGATGGGCGGTCCTCCATTAGTCTTCTGTGTTTGCAAGGCTTGCAAGCACCCTTCTGACATCCTTTAAAAGCTCAACGAGAAGAGGAACTTCAAATTTTAGTATTGGAGATTGGCATGGTAGTTTCCTTGGCCTAAGGCTTCTCTATAGAATAGACTCTTCCCACTGCTAAGCTCATTCTACTGCCGAGCTAAAGGCTGACGCAAGAACAGCTTATCCCTCGGCTGAACTCCCTTAATGGAATCCCAGGAGGAGAAGAGAAAGGCCTTCAACCGGCAAAGATGCCTATCTTGATCTTTCGACTGACCTTCTCACTCTCCCTCTACTCTAACTTTCCATTTCATTCGCTAAGTCGTTCCCTCTATCCTTTAACTCGACTAACTTCGTACCTTACACGAGACGCAGATTCCCAGCGAGAAAAACAACCTTTCGGAAGGATTCTACACATGAGGACAAGAAGACGCATTAGAAGGCCATATAGAGCCTAATAGAAAGAAGACTTTAAAAGGGCAAGTCGTTAAACCTTCCTATGTCTCCGGGTTTGTGCCGGCTGGATGAAATCCTAGACCTGATAGCCATCCCGATAGTGACTTGATCTAATAAAGGGATCTTTAGTTGAATCATTTCCCCTCGGATGAGGTCTCGCTTATTTGATCTGATTTCCAGCTTCGCCACCCTCCCACCTATCTCTTCCATCTTCACCCCATCCAGAAGGAGTTTCACCCAGAATGGCAAATTCCAGAAAGAGAAATGAGGAAAGTCCTGTTCTTTTACACGGTATGAACTAGAACATAGTTTGAAAGCCAATCTCCCTTCCACAATCCAGCAGAGGTATCCCCGCATGAAGTACTACTATCCTCCCGGATCAAGGCTTGGCTTGCTCTATTCCGCACTGAGGAAGCTGTGAAAGATTTAGTTGAGGCTGGCAAACAGGCTATCGCTCATCCGCAGCTACTAGTGAGGGGAGCTGTAGCATTAGCGGTTACGGGTGTCTTAATAGAAGAGAGCGGATAGGAATCTCAAATCTCCTCTTATAGAGGCTATAGGGATTTATCTGGGTACTGACTTGAGCAAGGGGTCAGCTTATTCTCTGGTTTCAAGATCAAGAGTGTTACGCAAACAAAGAAGGGATATACACTTGGGTACGAGACCGACTAAATGGATAGGCAATGAAGCTCAGTCTGAGTCTGATTCTTCTGAGTGAAGAACTCCCTTTCTTAACTATTGAAATTGCGTTAAGTAAGAGAAGCGGGCATAAAGTAGTAGCTAGAGTAGGAGTTCATAGTTGGAGATGCAAGTTTTTGTAAGATGTCAATTTCAGTAGATGAAGTAGCAAGGGCATCTTCTTCAAGCAGAGGTGCGGAGATACTCGACTAAGCAGTCGTTTCCCTCTTTCATCACAGTCTTGTAGGAGAACTCGCCCAAAGGTGAATTCCTTCCCTACCCTATTTTATAGGTGTGTTGACAAAGGAAGGGTGTAACCCAACAAGGAAGGGGCACATTGCCACTCTTACCATTACGGAAAGCAAGGTTAGCGTCCTACCTTCTTCTTCTTTGTTTCCCTAATTTCATACCAGCTTCTGAGTGGAAAAGAGAAGAGCAGCAAGAGAAGCTGCAAGACCAGATACCAGAGAATCAACCGGGAATCCACAGAAGAAGCTCGACCAGGGGTTTCAAACTAAACTTATTGACAACCAAGGGGTTTCCCACCTCAACAGGAAGAGAATGAGGCATCTAGCTCAGTAGCAGCGAGAGAGGGCTCTACTAAAGGAGAGGTTTGAAGATCTCGATTGTAAGGAGAGGTTTGAAGATCTCGATTGTAAGGAGAGGAGTGAAGTTCTCTTAAGCGGCTGGCTTCCTCCTGAGCTCTAGTTCAGTTCCTCGGATTGAGATAGAGAGCCTACCGACCCCTTCCCTTACTCAATAGGACTAAATAAATAGTTAATATAGATAAAGGTCTGAATGATTGGCTTGTCTAAGGCTGACCGTACCTAGTGCTTTGCTTAGTTAGTCGTTTACCTTTGCTTTGGAAAGATGATGTTGGAAAGCGGTTAGGAAGCAGCTCCTTATAAACCAGGGGCACTTACTTTCATTCCCGAAGGCTAGGCAGCAAGTGCAGAAAGGGGAGGACTCATTTATGTGAGAAACTATCTTATGAAAGATATTTTACGGATTCGATTACAGCATATGACAGATGCTTTAGTTTACTTTATATCTGGTTATTCTAAGAGGTAAGTAAGCTTCCTCTTTCTTTCGGTCTTACGATCCACTTAGTTCTAGTAGAAGCTGTTCCGGTCATCGTAACATCAGTCGGCGATTCCATTCCTGTCGAAGGCTAAGTCCCTGGAATCTTCGACAGTAGGGTCAGAATCAACCTAGTTCTCATAGCAGGGAGTAGCGACTGCTTAGTCTGTTAAGCTGCAATTCGTTAATTGAAATGCGACTTCCAGACTGGTAGTTGTGTGCGGGGTGAAAGGACGAGAACCTGCTGGCATCGATACGGACTGACTTCTTAATTAGCTGTCATCAGGCTAGCCCGCTTGAGCGATTCCTTACGCTTTGGAGATTTAGGAAAGCATGCTCCACCTTCTGCAGATGAGCCGAATTGACTCCTTTTTCAGAGGTCAGCTAGGAAAGGGGGTGGCCACTATTCTTAGTAGAAGATGGCAGTTTAGAGGATCCAGAGAGCTAAGATTCGATAACGGAAATGACTGCTAAGACCCTTAGTCTACTAAAAAAGCATTAGGAGAAGCCTCAGTACACGAAATAAATATCGAGACAGCTGAGACGAAGACTACTTCACTATACGAGAATCCCAGGGGTTATGAGCCAGGAAGAAGAGGCCCTCGAGAGACCTTCCCAGTTAGTCAATTAAGGCTTCCCACTAGGGAGGTCTGATCTTCTTAAAAAGAGACATAGGAAAGAAAGAGGCCCTTGGACCTTATGAGACGAAGAAGAAGGAGTTGACTCACTACCACTGCCGAAGTTACTGGAGAACTACGACAAAGGGGCGGTGGCCTTTAACAAAGCGACTAGAAGACCACAGATGAAGTTTCACCGCATTGAGATATACCAACTTCGCACGATCGATATAACAAGGATCCAAAAAGACGATCTTTCGACAGGATGAAATGCTTCCTGCCGGTTTGACGAGAAAGAAAGACATTCCAGAAGCTTCACTTGTGCCTTAGTAGTCTCAAATAGGACCGAATCACAGAAAGAGAACGAGTGAGGAGCTCTCATTTCATTCCCAGCAGCGGAAACTGCTTGAGCTGATACGCAAACAAGACCGGCTAGGCTTACTGCGCCTATGATGATTGGTAAGTGAACTTGAATGCTAGTTTCCATTGAAAGAGGGTGCCCTTCAGAACTACACCTACTTGATATCAATCGTAGAGGAAGATGCAGCAAATCCCATTAATAATTAATTAGTGGATTTGGAAGAGTAGGCGGGAATGGCAAAGTTCTCGTTCAAATAAAATTAAAAAAGTTTAATTTTCCCCGTCTTTTTCGTCATCGACCCATTTTCACTCATAAAGCGACTTCAAATCGACCAACTTCCACGAAAGACCGTGTTTTTTCCGCATGAAAGAGCATGTTTTTTGTCATCCAGAGAGCTTGTCCGCGAACAGATAACTTGCTTGCTAGCTGTCCTAGCTGCTTGAAAGGATTGTGTATACATAGGGATGTCGCGTATACGCTGTGAGAGTGGATCTCTAGAGTCTTTCGCAGTGGCATCTAAAGCCTAAACCGTCACTCCGCTCGGCTAAGAAGAGAGGGAGTGGACAAAGCCCTTTATCAAATCAATAAGAAGGGAGGGGCAATCTTCTCTTATTGACGAGACTGCTAAAAAGAGGTGCGCCATAACGAGTCCTCTCTTGCGGGAGGGATAGGCGGAGGAGGTCTTTCGACGAGATCCTGATGTTGTCACACGAATTGCTCAAGAAGAAGAAGCTGTGATCACTCTACGACTTTCTGTTCAGCACGCTTGGCTGAAAGGGCCTTGCCACTGGACTTCTTTTATCGGCGTACCGGTATTGACCTTTTGCTTGGCACTCTTCATCGCTAAACCCTTGAGCCCCACCGGACGAATCAGTTCTACCTGCCTTTCCCGGATCCTATGGTAAAGCATACGTGCCGCTATACCTTCCCCTTTTCTGTTAATGGAAGGCTTGGGCCAAGGAAGAGGAAAAGAAGATAGCTAAGGTTTATGGATAATCGTCTTCTTCTCTTATGAGAAGAGCACCATACAATCTTCCGATTACCCTCTTAATTAGAATGAGCCTTCAAGCGGATCTTCCGACACACGGAATGGACTATCTTTCCATTATCAGACTTAGCCGATTGGACAGCTAGGATGGGCATCTCCGCTGACTAAGATGATAGGGGAATGGGAAGACAGCCAGCTCTCCTTACCAACTGGACGAGAGAGAGAGAGTCATTCCGCCCTAAAGGAGGATTGATTACCTGAGGAAAAGACCGTGCTTCAGGAAATAGGATGTAAAGGATTATTCTGAGAGAATATGATCTCACTCAAGGGAGGATTAGCGGGGCTAAGCTAATAAGCTAAGGAGAAAGATCAATCAGCGGGATTGATTCTAAGGCTGAACCTAGAAAGATGAATCAATAAAGAAGTAGTCACAGCCAGGCCAGGAGGAAAAGGCCTTCATTTACAGGACATAAAGTGAATCCCTCTTTCTAAAAAGTTGATCACTGACCGTTAGAGGTTTTGCTACTAAACTGACATAAGTATAAGAGGAAACTGAGTTCCAACAGAGACTGCCCGAAGGAGGAGGGGTCAACTTGCTGCAGGAATGGTTGAATAAAGGGCTTGCCCTACTAAAGTTTGAAAGCTTCAATTCAAGATTTATTATTTAATATTAAATCCATTAGCGAGAGAACGACAAATTCTAGTGGACAATGATAGTCTTGAATAGCTCCGACGGAGGAACTTACCCTCCCCTAGTTCTATGAAAATGGGAGTTGGCCTCTGGAGAGAGAGGAATTAGGCGCGCGAACGACAGTGGTCTTTCTTGCGTTCAAGATCAAGAGGCAGCCCCTAGTCTTGTTGTTCTGTAACGGGCCTTTGGCATACTTTACTTCGTCGGTCTTTGCCCTTCTTTTTTCTCTTTCTGTAATGTAATTGAGAATTTAATATTGGAAGGGGGGAGACGGGGACTTTTCCACCACGTTAGGCTCGTGAGTAACTTTTCGAGTCAGAAATTAAGCTCTTGACTGAAGTTAGCAATAAAGTTTTTGATTAAGGAAGACTGCGCTCCTGCGACAAGAGAAGAAAAAAAGGCCTTGCATATAACTCACTTGGAAGGAGAAGAATGGGAATATCCTAGAACCAAAATAGTCAGTTTATTTATATATTCTATATAATAAGCGGAATCTTCTAATTTACTTGAATTTGCTGCTGTATAGGAGACCATTTCTTTCGCGTCATTGGAGTCCGCTATAGCTTCATCACCCGCTGCCACTTAATACTCATCTGATGTCTCCTAACGCTAACATAGGATCTTTTCCAAAATAGGCTGTTTCTGCCAAATAGTCTTCTGTTGCGGAGGATGGGATGTTCTCGGACTGAGGTCACAAAGGAGAACCTTACATAACTCGAAAGTGAATCCCTGTCAGTCAGATAGATCTTTCTTCAGAACATCTTATCTAAGCGTCTAGTGTCATGGTTTGATCAATCAATCGAATTCAAAGAACAAGGGAGAACCTCTAGTAGAATAGAAGATTCTGCCATCGCTTAATCAAGCGCTACTGCTTCATTGACTTGTGCCGTCTGAGTCAGAAAATGTGGCAGCGGAGTCCTCTGTCTACCGGCCTTCTTTTCTTCTATCATCAGCCTAGGGATAAGAGATCATAGATAGTCCAGCATAAGCCCAGAGATCGGGGATAATATAACAGCTTTAATGCCTATAAAACTAGAAAGGCAGGGCAGGAAAGGCTTCAGTCCGTCCTTAATTGAAACTGAAAGGGAGGGCTCACCCACTTCTAGAAGAGTATGGGTCGACCCCAGTTTCCGGTCCTATTCTTACTTACTTTCTCCTCGCCCGAAGGTCACTTCACTCTTTATAGCAAGGAGCCAAAGAGCTGACCTAAAAGCAGAAGCTGCCTTTATCTTCTACTTATTGAACGCCAAATGAGACTGATTCAAAAACAGCTATCCCACGACCAAGATTCTTCCCTTCCTCGTGCTAATCACATATCTCTCTATTTCCGGCTTTGCCGAACGACTGTCCAAGTCTTCAAATTCGGCCAACATAGCTGAGGAGTAATCGACCACATTTAAATCACTCCCGATTGAACTGTTAGTTTCATGGGTAAAAGAAAAGGGGACCGTACGTGAGCGCAAAGGGGGTAATACCAGTACTGCTTCTTTAGATTAGACGTTCGATATATCCAAAGAACTTCGGATAGTAAATCATGCCAGACTCTACTTACACAAAAAAAGTCCCAGTGTGGTGTGGCTGATCATCCGAAAAGACCAGCTAAGCATCATTGGGAGGCCGCAAAGTGGGTCCTTCGTTATTTGAGAGAGTCTTATCGATTCCTCTCCCGGATGTTATCATAGTCGGTTTTTTAACTCTTTGTTGTGGGGTTGTCACGGATTGGCCGGTCTTCATCTGCTCCTTGTGATTGTGATGCTGGCTAGACCCTCATAGGTTAAATATTCCCCACTTTCTAAGGCCTCGGATGCTTTGCCCTAACCAACCCTCTTTCTTGATTGCTTGAGAGCGAATCTCAGTGATGAACTGCTTGACTTCCCTTGCACCGGTTGTTACTATCCTTGGTGTAAACCTGAACTAGCTCGTCGAAACACAGGCTCTATTCGCGCTTGGGACTTTCCTTTTTATTATACTAGGCGCGTCTAACCTTTATTCATCCTTGGCTCTGAGCCTCTAAGCTTCTTCACAGATCCGGCATCCTCGTTACTTACTGGCTTCGTCTATTCCACCCGTACTGTTTACTGCTAACTCCATTCCTCTACTAAAGTTAGGGAAAAACCCTTCTTTCATTCTCGGTTAGTTAGGGCTTTCTCTTTCGTTCGCTTTCGCTTCCTCACTTGCTATCGAGTTAAGCGGTGCTGGGATAGGATTTTAGAGCAACCTGGGTGAGGCATAGATCGCCAGTTTCCTTTAATCACGAAGTCGCACCTGAACTCGAAGCGCTAGCCCTTTGGCTCCAGAAAGAAGAATATCCCCTGCAGCGGAGCGTTGCTTTGTTTGCTCGGGCTGTTCCGGTGAGGAAGGGCGCTCATTTGTCGGTGGAGCTTATTTGTTTTGCTCCCCCGTCGGCTCCTCTGTTTGTTTTTGTTGTTGAGCTGGGGGAGGACTTGTTCTCCTAACAGAGCAGACCAGCAAGTCTCGAAGATATGATAACAAGATGCTCGGGCTAAGGTTCCAGGATAACGACTGGCTTTCCGCCTATCCTTTTTAATTTAAAGAGAGAAGCTCGGTACAGCTTCTTTTTTATCGAGTTGGAGAACCTACCGCTACTGTTTACTTTAGCTGTTCAGCGATACTAGATCTGTCCCTAAATTCCCTTTTAGGCCGGTCTCTTGTGATAGATTAGTATTGAGCAGTGTTCTACTCATCATTAAAGTCTTAAAGAGTGGATAGTATTTTATCCAGGGTAAGGCCAGGAATAAATAAGAATAATTGCTAGCATAATACCATCCGTCCATCACCCTTAAATCCCGGTGCCGGTCTTTCATCATATATACCTATATGGTATGAATATGAATATGAAAGTAGATCATATACAAAATATAATGATCTAGGGGTAAGGCGTGGGTGATGCCTGTGACAAGGGTTAAAAGAGTCCGAAAGGGAGGTGATGCCTGGGCACATATCCGCCTCTGGTGATGGGACAGATGGATCGAATGCAGCATAGGGGTCAATGGCAGCAACAAAGAAAACAACTAAAAGCGACGTCCGCGCCCTAATAAATAAGGGGAATTAAGCATCCATCGACGCTCACTTGTCTATGTTCCCTATGTCAGTCTCCTTTTTAAGGATCCTTCCTAGCTCTCTTATTCATTAAGAAAACGTACTCGGGCATCACACATTTATATTTAAAGTGTGCCGTGAGTGGCTTTACCAACCGTCCCAAGGAAACCAACTAAACCCGGACTTACCCGGAAACCGGGAAAACAATAAGAAGTAAGAACAAGGAAATAATTCCCAGCTTTTCTCGTATAAAAGCTGCTAAAAGCCTTTGTTTGCTGTTTAATGCAGTCAGGGGATTAGCTACATTTTATAGTCAGGTAAGGCCAGGGAGAAGTCATTGATGAGACCTTTTTCAAAGTCCCTTGTTTTAATTCGACGAAGAGCTTCTTTATCTTACGCAATTTCGAGATCAGGATATTGAAGAATACCTTCGACGTGTAGCTAAGTAGCTTCGGATTCCTTTTCCTTGGTTGCCGATCAAGGTAGAGTCTTCACAGGTGATCAAGTAAAAGAGTTTGCTAATATATATAGTTTTTGTTGAAATGATTCACTCAACACCTTTGCTCAGGCTAATGGACAAGCCGAGTCTTCCAAAAAAATAAGGTGAACTAGCTTATAAAAAATGATAAATGATAACCCAAGCAAGGATCTGGCATGAAGTGTAGTCAGAGGCTCTCTAGGCATGTCGGACAAAAAGACCGAGTTTCCATTAGGAGGTGGGACAAGAAGCTTAACCATACTTGGCTTTGGAAAGACTTCTGCTCGACACGTTCAAGCTTTTCCGGGAGGATCTTTTTTAAATATTTTATTCCCAGGTTAAAGACTGGGGCGGGTTTAACTAAATATCCTGACCCCTGACCCATAGTCTTCATGGATCTGATCTTTCCTGCTATTCCTAAGGAAAGGATAGTATTCAAGGCGATCAGAGTCAGCATCGGCATAAGGGAAGAAAAAGTGGCAAGAATCATTCCATTCTTCCTCGGCAAGAGCACCCGAATCCGAATTTTGTTTTTGGCCTTGTCAGTATCCCTTTGTGAGTCTTCTGCTGAATACTTTCTCCTTAGTAGTCTCCCAATGGCCCTTGACCGGTGTGGCTAAGCCAATACATAATCACCATAAATTAGTGACGAGGGCTCTCTGCGGCTAAGAATAGAAGGTGGTGTACTAGTTCTCAGTAAGTATTGGAAGAATCCCATGAAATGTTCATCCAAAGAGGGATTTTAGTTAGTGAAAAAAGACCTTCTTTTTCTTGTTACCTCCTGCCCGCCCGCAGCCATGCACTTAAGAAATCAATATCATAGGAGTAGTAGCGCTAAGCGAAGCATCAAAGCAGAAGGAGCTTGACACCATTGAATCAAGTGTTGAAAGACTACGTATGAAAATAGAATCCCCAGATGATAGGGGCCCGGGAACTGAACGATGTTAGCGCAAGGGGCTTAAATTAAAAGGCAGGTAGCATTCGATAAGCAGGCAGGTTTGGGAAACTAGCACCAGGTACTAGGTCGATGGCATGCAGAATACTCCTCATCGGTGGTAAACCATGGGAAGAGCATCACCAACCAGCTCCTTCAAATATTTTAATAGTATCTGAATGAAGAAGAATGTCGAGAGAATAGTTCAATGCCGGCGAATAGCGTAGGAAGTAACCAAGTTTGAATGGTGGAAAGCCAGCAAGGGAAAAAGCATTAGTTTCAGCGAAGCTATTCTAAGCGTCAGAGAAAAGTACTTTCAGGCAAGGTCGGCTAGCGAACCCCGCTACTCCTTTGTCTTTTAGGAAGGGAAGTCTGAGTCAAAGTCATTGTGAATCCTCAGTTTGAAGGCGATTCACCTTCACCCAGCATCTTTTAAAGTTTTAGTCTTATTATTTATCATCTGCCTGCGGCTCTGGCCGGCCCATCTTCCTCCATGTCCTCATCCGAGGTTCAAGCAATTGGTCATCATTCCTGGCCGGCTGGCCGAGGTCGAGTTCCTCCCTTATTGAGAATCTATACGGCTTTCTTCGTCTCTATTATTTGATTTCTCAATAGCCAAAAACTTGACTTTAAGGTCTGCGAGAGGTCAATGTACTAGAGCTCATGCCCAAATAGGGGCTTGATTTTCTCTTGCATGCGCCTTCCCTTCCTCCCTCATTCATTCAAATCAAAGGAAGCTTCATCGGGAAGGGATAGGGATGGCGCATTGGCTTGGTTGGCGGCTTGGCTTCGCTATCGCTCATGACTTGGTATAGAGTCCGTGTAGTCGGTGAGTACGAGTACAGCCTATGAAACAGGCTTTGAGTTCCATTACATTGCAAAAAAGAATTCCCGCCACTCTCCCTTCCAGTGAACCCCACGTGTCTGCCTCCGGCTTCGAAGCAGTGGGGAAGAAAAGGACTCGGCTTAACTTCACTTGGGTTCGGTTTACCTTGTTACTATTGGAATGATGGAAGTAGCTCTTCTTCCTCTTTGCGTTAGCGACTCAGAGCTCATAGGGAGCTGGGAATTAGCTTGGTTAGCTGGAGAAGGGATAGAGTTGAAAGATCGGATTTTTTTAGCGCGCCTTATGCCTGTCCTTTCCTGACTCTGTCGATGGTATGCCTGAGATGGCAGTCTTTCTCCTTGGCTTGTACTCGAGATTCCCTTTTTGTTCGAAATCGATATCTTCGCCTTTGAGAAAGGGAACGAAGGAATTCCGTCTGTTGTCACAAGAATTGTTCAAGTTGAATGCGAATAATCGATTGAATCCGATCTTTGAAGACTTGAAGGACTAGTGTCCAATCCCGGCCGATGTAGAGTAGTCCCTTTTGGGCAGCACTTCCTCGTAGGGAACTACCTATTGTCCTTCTTTCTTGTGGTGGAACCTGGGATTCACCCTCCCAGAAGTTATTATCGCCAAAACAAAAAAAGACATCTTGAATTTCCCACAAGAGTAAAACTATAATAGTATCCGACTCATATGGCGGCGGGGGCTGCGTTCCCCTCTCTTTCTGCTGGATGGGGAGTGCATCGGTCGGCTATGTCCCTGGACCTCCTGGCTTCCCTGTCACGTCCGAACGTAATCAGAGAAGACCTGCCCAAGCACCGCACCACCTTGTGATCATAAAGAAGAATATCCAATACAATCACAGGAAAGAGTACCCGAAAAAAACCGTAACGTATCAGGGTCGTACGCCTGGAACAGTCGTACAATTTCGGCGATTCAAAAGGGAGTATATCCCTCTCCCTTAGTGTCTTTCCACTTCCCTCGTTCAGGAACAAACCCTTCGCCTAATTCTTTTGAGTCCCGGCCTGGTTTTTCCCCACTAACCAATTACGTTACGACCACTGAAGAAACTTGGTTGACGAACATGGTTTATGCGCCGCTAATGTAGCGGCTTGTCGAGCATTTGACAAACTCACACCATCCATCTCAAATAGGACTTGTCCCGCGGACACACGAGCAATCCAACCCGTAGGATTTCCTTTTCCTCTTCCCATTCTTACTTCTGTAGGTTTCCCGGTAATAGGGATATCTGCGAAAACTCTTACCCATATCTTACCATTTTTTCGGAATTGTCCGCTCATAGCACGATGGAAGTGCCCGATTATAGCCCGACGCGCTGCTTCAATGGCTCGATATGAAAGACGACCAGCTCTACAACTTTGAGTGCCATATCTTCCAAAACCTAGTTTTGTTCCGTCTGGTTTGCAACCCCTACTACATCTGCCTTTACGATATTTACTAAATTTCGTACGTTTCGGATATAGCACGTCCCTTTTTTTTTTTACTATATGAAATCCACACTTTGACACCTGAGATTCCGTAACGAGTAGATACTTCCGCAGAAGCATAATCGATTTTCTGGTTAAATACATTACGAGATGTTTTTCCATACTTTCCGCATTCAGTTCTAGCTATTTCTGCGCCTTCTGATCGACCTGAACAACATATACGGATCCCCTCAACCCCTTTTTTCATTACTAATGGAATATCCTTCACTATTCTACTAAAAATGGAACGAAATGATCTTGTTTTCTTTCTCAGTTGAAAAGAGATGTCTTGAGCAATCGGAGAAGCACTTTGATAAACAGATTTGATCTTGACCGACTCAATTAAGGTATTAGTGTTTGTTCTATTAGACAACAAAGATCGCATTTTTTTCACTTCGTTCAAATAAGAGTTGTACCCGTACGGAATTTTTCTGTTTCTCAGTATGATCTCTATCATCATCTCTATTCCCTTTATCCACTCTCCTATCCTACCTAGGTCTATGAATTTATCTATCAATTCCATTACCTTATCCTTACCCATGAGGTTCCAACATTTGATCCTTAATTGACCTAGGAGTGGTTCCCGGGCATCCTCAAAAAAAAGGTTATTATAAATCCCAACTCTATCCCTTGGAAAGAAAAAGGTAGCACCGAAGAAAGGAAAGAGCGAGATGGTGGTTTTTGTTGTTCCCGCGAAGCGAAGATCATTCGCCAAGCGAATGAAGTGGGTCAACCTCTTTTTGGCTTCGGCCAAACACTTTTTCTCGCTGGTCGAGCTTTCTACAAAAAAAGCGATGCGAGAACGTATTCTCTTATCTAAGCTTCTTCCCTGCGCATTCGCTCCCCCCATCGTAGATGGTTCAGCCACGCCCGGTGCCACGAAATGATTGAGAACTACGACGGGGTCGAAATGCATTTGGTTCTTTCTACAAAAAAAGTATTGCATGACCGAATAATTCAAGGAGGGGCGCACTGCAGGGAGGGTCCTTTTAAATAGATGACTCGTCGGGCCGTCGGAGCGGGACTTCTTGGGGAAAAATAACTTAAAAAACTTCGTTTTTCTGAAGGAGTCGTAATTTTCTATCAGGAACGCTATGTCATTTACAGCCCCGGCGTATTTCGGATGCTTGAAGGCCCCGCTGACCCGAAGTGATTTAGAAAGATTCTTCTTTATCGATGGTGATCGGTCATGGTATCCATAGCGTTGCTTCTTTTTCGGCCAAATCCTAATTTCGTTTTGCTTCTCCCGGTCGTCGAGCCTGATCGACTCGACTCTTTTCCCTGCCCTCCGGCCTCTCACTTCGTTTCGTTCTTCTTCTTTCTTGTTGCTGGAATGAAGACACCCGATCGGCCCGACTTTCCCAAATGCCCACCACCGGCCCTTCTCCTTTCCGGGTCTGGATTTATCGCGTCGTTTCAGTCGTCGTGGTCGACGGGGAAGAAAGAAATGAATGAATGTTCTTTTGGGAAAATGTATAAGAATACACCTACCGAGACGAAAGCCAAAGGTTAGTCTCGCAGGTGGACGTATCGAACCGAAATAAGATCTCAGATTGACATCTTGATAAACTAATTTACCATAATAATAAATAGAGTCAATGGTGACTCCGCCGTGGGAATAGCCGCTTCTTTCTTGCTTGATAGAGGGGCTTCCATTCACCAACGCTGACAAAAAGTGCTCTCCGAACCGTGCTGGATAGTCACCCATCACACGGCTCTCAAACCCAACCTGTGGTGAATCCCGGGAGACAAAGTCAAAGCGCTTGATCCTTTGCCCCATACTTTGAGATGCTTCTCCCCGCCGATCAAGCAGCGACGCTGCTCGTGATAGGCTTAGCTTTAAGCCGCTATCGTTCGGTTCGAATAAGTCAAGTCCCCTCGGTCGGTTCGCTCAGGTGGTCTTCCCTTATCTTCTCTTCTCTAACGTTCAGAGTTGTTCTGGTTTAAAAAAGGAGCACCGGCCGAGCGCCCTGAATGAATAATAAATGGACAGCAAAGGGAATCAATGATTCTTATTCAACCGAGTTGAAGTTAGCAACATGTCGATTACACACCGGAGGTTGGTAAGAACTGAGGGACAATGCCCCCCTAACCTAAGTGGGCCTACCAGCGAAACAACTGGTACTGGATCGGGGGTGGGGGGGTTGGTTTCGTGCAAGGCCTTCGCAGCAGGAAGAGGCTGTTGTCATTTGAAGGGAAAGGCCGGGTTCCCTGCGCACCCTGATTCAACATTTCTATGTTCTTAGTCAAGCCTAAACTTATTGAAAACTAAAGCGCTAACGCTATAATAATTATAAAAAGAGCAACCTTTCGCCTTATAAACTAAAACAAAACAAGTTTACTTACTTACTATAAAAAAAGAAGAAAGCGGCAACAAGCACCTTCTTTCTCAAAGTAAACTTTATCGCTTCTTGCTTTAGAAAGATTGCAGCGTTAGCGCTTCTTGACTAAGAACATCATAGAAAGTCAAGGCTCCTCTCCTTTTCTAGGAATCTACAACTCTCTTTACTGAGCGAGACTCCATCCATATCCCTACTAGTGGTTATATTAAATATTTTTTATTTTATCATTTGTTTGACAGCCTAAACTAGGCTCCATTTTAGATAGGTTTTCGGTCTTAATAAAAAAAATAGGTCAGGGGCGCGTCGGAACGGTCGGTGGCTGCTTAGTCTCATCCGAGAGTCTAATCTCTTTGTACTTTTTTATTCTTTATTTTAAAAATAAAGAATAAAAATAAGGGGGTCGATTTAGGCTCCTTCCCTTCCACTGCATAGCTGCGCTAGCAGGTACTATGAGCCCTCTGTCCCACGCATCTAACCAGCTCGCGTGGTTCACCGGTTCCACCGAAAACTCTCATTTGTTGAAGCGGAGCATAGTGCGCTTTAGGCGCCGAGCGAGAAAGGTCTCTTTCTTCTTTCGTTTCGGTTTATTCACTGATCTTAAACTTAGCACTAGTTTTCTTATTGATTCCAGGGGCGGCGGCGTTCTTGAATGAAGTCTATCCGAACCGAATTAGCACTTCTCAGATCAGGCTAGGCCTCTCCAGCTCCGCAGGGCGCCGGGGCCCTGGATGCGCTAGCGATCGGCACATAGGGGGTGCCGGGTTTCTCGGCCTGGTATCCTGCACCTCGCGTTCATGATATCTACATTCAACTGTGCCCCGGAGACACGGTCGAAGCACGCCCGCCCGGTGTGCTTCTTTCACGACATGCTCTGGTCCCGGGTCTCTTCCAGTGGTCTTCTAGCGTTAGAAGAAGTCGTGTCCGTCCCGGACATCTGCTACGTCCTCCCATCCCAAGCTTTTTTATTCAACATATATAGGACAAACTGAAGGAAAAGACTGACCCATTCGGTGACTTTCGCGGTCGCCCTCACTGAACCGACTTGAATCTGAACTACGATTCAGATCGAGTCTTACCGAAATCGGATTTCCTTTTCGTGCCATATGCGCCTTATTGTTACTTTCTTTACTTTTTCCCCTTTTTTCTTCCCGGTTTAATATTTGTTCTCGAAAGTATTCGTTTCGCAAACTCTCCAAATTGTTGACCAAGCAAGGTCGCACTGAGACTGTGAGAACACTAACGGAACACTCTCTGACCCCCACTGACCAGCTAGTCTGAACTGACGACCGGCCCGCAAGCTACTCGATTTTTTTTTCTTAGCTGCTCTGGATTCGATTCTAGATGCTACTTACTTACATATGATGTTTTCTTTCACAAGGTAGCGCATCTATATAGCATAGCTGAAAGCGGACAAAAAAAGCTGTTCCCATAGCGTGACGTAGGCTTAGCCTCTTTCTCTATCTACATTTATATATGATAATCTCACTAGTGGACAGCGAACAAAAAGATGCCAGCCACACTAAGAAAGCAATCCAATCAGGAACAAGGTAGTTAGGGACATGCGGACTAACTGCTCTGACATTCCTATTTTTTGAAATGAATCTTCGGACCTTCTGCCAGCGCTAACACCATCCGAGCTTGCACTGCCGCTCGAAGAGAGATGCCTGTGAGACCCCCTCCAGTTCTGTAATTCGAAGGAGGTTCTGAGAATTAAATTAAAACCCCTCGTCACTTACTAGTGAGCCGGAAAGCTTAGGGACGCCTCTCGTTCCTCTTCTCCCATTTGACAACCATATCTCAGAATGTTCGGATGATTCTCTGGAACTAATATATGCTTTCTTTTTTTTAAAGAATGGGGATATATCGTTGGGAAAAAGCAGAAGAAAAGGATTTAACGGGCAGAAGAAGGGAAGTTCGGAAAAGCCTAGCAGACGGGACTATCAACTCCTTTCTATTACGATCTCGGCACCTTCCTTACCCCCCTACGAAAAATTTACCCCTATTTTGAAGAGGAAAGCTCCCAGGTTCCGCATCTTAAAAAAGTGCATGACCAGATTGGAAGAATTCGCAATGGGCCAACTCACCCAGCCATGATGCGCATGACAGAAGAGAGCGAGCACAAAATGGAGTTTCCATCTTGGATGAGGCTCACGTCCGGAAAGAATCTTTTTCAAGACTTTCTCCCCTATGTTGAACTTTCTCTATATTACCTTATTTTGGAATGCACTGGAATTTTATGGTAGACTTGGACATGTTCCATGGCGCGAAGTCTCTTCTCATCTAATAGCTCTAATTGCGGGGATATCTAAAAAAGATGCTCCCCCTCTCATCCACATCAAAATCTTTGTCAAGCTGGGCCCTGATGAGGGATGGGAATGGCTGAATACGTCTGCCCGTACGCAAGTAAGCAACTGGCCAACAATTGTATCGAGCTACAGGCCCTTCTCATAAGATGTTGTAAGCTACGGGCCATAAAATGTCCGACGAAGCTTAAAGCAGACATAAAGAGCTAACTAAGAAGGGGGCCAACAAGCCCCTTTAAAGCAAATGCCTGTGAGAAGCCTTTGAAGTTACAGGACATAGAAGCAGGCCTAAGCAGCACCTAAGAAGCTGGTCAAGAAGTGGATTTAATCTTTTCCAGTCTAGAGACTGGCGGATTACCCTCGAAAGAAAGGATTCAAATCTTCCTTCTGCTTTGAACAAGATAAGTGGACAGATGAGTTGAATAATACAGGGACAGATAAGCTAGGCGAGGTTCCCCTTTGATATCTCCCAACCTAAAGGTTTCTTCAGAGGTGGGTCTTTCAACCGCCTACTCTTTCGATGAAGGGTGCACTACAAGACCATCGGTACTAAAAAGATAAAATGGGGGGGTTTCGTTGATATTGAGTCGACTATAAACTACTCATCTTGCTTGGAACCGTCGTTGTGTATGGGAAAGAGGGGTTCTACCTATGCTTGGAAAAGGGTGAATGGTCCCAAAAGGGACGGGATAAAACCCACTAGAAAGAACGGGGGGTCATCCACTCCGTCGCTGGGTAGTCAACTTTATCCGTGACTCTGAGTACAAGATTTCCGGGATCAAGAAACTAGCAAACAAATATGCTCGGCTGGACTCTTTTCTCGTATGCCCGGAAAATAAAATTGCGGTACAACTCAGCTTGCTGCAAAGCCTTTCTTTCTCGTCCAAACACTCCAGATCTGCACTTCCCTTTTCTCCATAGGGCCGAAGCTTTACTAAGAAGGGCTTTTTTTAGAGAGAGCGTAAGGGGCGATCTATATTGCTTGCCACAGCTCTATTCCCGACTCTAAATCCCTAAAGGACTTTAAGAGAGGATGAACATTCCCGTTCTATAGGTGGCACTGCCCCTATTAGAGAAGGGTGAGGGCCTACTGATTCTCTGCTAGCACTGTTAATTACCTTAGACCTACGCAGCAGGAACGATATGGAGCACCTACTCTACCGGTCGTCTGCTCTCTCGAGGTCGTCCTTCTCTAGGTACAAAAAGGACATTACGGGATATCTAAAAAATTCGATGTACTTCTTAAAGTGTGGGACACATCTCATGTTTGCCGAATCGAAAAACTATCGCCTTTGCATCCTCACAGCGGCTATGATCAGATCCCAGTGTTGGTTCACTTTGGACTTTATCCTCCACAAAATCTTCTGATCTCCTGTTCTCAATTATGTTAAGCAGCTCCTGATCGCAGCAATCATGCCTTCGAAGGTACGCTTTTTATAGGGGGGCCTTGCCTCTTGAATGAGCTTGTTCAACAATGTGCGCTCCTTCTTCCTATTAAGTATAAGGAAGGGCGAGTACCCCTTGAAGGACCTTTTGTAAAGGACATCTCCCAAGATAACAAATCGTCGGGCAAGTTCTCCTCCAGGCTCTCCTCTGACCACGAGTGGCGTACTCTGATATGAACCCGTCCTTGAGGTAATTGTAGAAATCATAATACCAAGGTTCCCATCGTCCTCGTAATCTTGACTGGTGATAGTTCATCATGTTCCAACTCTCGATAGTCTTCATCCAAGAAGATGAATGAGTCCCGTTCGACGGAAGGGCTCTCTGTGCTGTGGCTGGGATGTCCAATCTCTCGATGACAAGCGACTCTGTGCTTCGGTGTACTAGCATGTGTACTAGAGCGGCTGAGTATTTATTCCATAAGGGCTAGCGAGTCAGCCAAGCGATTGTAGACTCGCACCGCTCACTTAAGGTTTTATACAGAGGGGGGTTGTATTGAAGGGCCATAAGCTTTGAATCAATATGCGTTGGTTCCAATCCGGATCTCGTAGTTTGGGTCTCGAGATGATATTCAGGAGACAAAAGAGAAGAGCTGATAGAAATGCTTATTATAATGGAGATACTAATTCTTTAATAAAGACTTGTGCCCATTGTCCAAGATTCCTTTGTGGGACTGTCTTTTTCTTCTTCTTGACTTTACTCAAAAACCCTCCCATTCAGGACAGAACTCTGAGGGTATCTCTGAAGATTTAAAATACAGAAGAGCGACTGCCAATCAAGACAATATTGAAGCACGCGCCTTAGGACCGATCCCAGTTAAATATGAAAACGAATCCGCGCGCTCCAGTAAGATAAGGGTTTCCTTCATCGATCGGAACAAAACTAGCAAAAGAAAGAGGGAGCTGCGCTATACATAATACTAAGGGACCCTGGCTCTGCCCGAATGATACGATCAGCAACTTCTAGTACCCAAGCTATGTGATCAATAACTATTCTCCTAGAGGCGAATCCCTCTGGGCGCCCTAAGCAACCGAAGGGTAGAGAAGATGAAGAATAAGGGTAATCTAAGCATGCGCCACCAAAAGGAAAGAGAGGACCGATTGATACCAATAGCAAGATACACATCTTTTTTTTGAGACTCCGAGGGGTGAGAATAGTTGAAGATCAGAAGATTGGCCTTAATAGATTAAGTGCAAACTTTATTTTTTATATTATATTATATATATATGAGTAAGCCCCTTCCCTTAGGAACAGAAGGATTCGATTACATCGGCTGGCTATACGCTTTACACATCGTCTTATGTGCTACCTTCGGTCAGGGTTTCCCTTCTCTTCTGCGGCATCAGAATCAGAGGACAGATTTATCGTAACATCCGAATCAGGGGCGACTATTGGCTTTATTCAGACTGTTAGCCCTGAACTTATTCAATTAAGTGTTTGATAATTCATTCATTCATTTAACAAATAAGGGTTTGTGTATTTTTTAAAATAAGACTTCTTCTTAAGTATAATTAAACTTTTTTCGTATTCTAACACATAAAGAAAAGATATCTCCTCAGAAGACGATTACGCGCATCTAGGAATTAATAGCAAGCACAGAAGCAGGAAAGCTAGCCACCGTGGAGTAGCATGAAATGCGCACCGAATCGTCTCTTTGCAGCAAATCGTCTGTTATTGAATTGACTGCTTGATAGAATAGGCGGTTATCTTTCTGTTAGCAAGAATCCGCTGTTAGAGAATACGCTTGAACTAATAGACGGATGGGATTGATTCTAAATCCGCCGAAAGTCTTTTAGTCAACAAGTACGGATTTATAGACTGGCATCTTATCTTAGAATAAAGGTTTAAGAATCCAGATCAAGAATAGAAGTAGAAGCATGCTAGCATAGAAAGAAGTCCCGAGTGAAAACGACTTTCCTTAGGATGAGCTTTTAGGGCAAAGTCTCAGGAGCTTATTCGTCGATAACAAGCCTTTATTCAAAAAAGGAATAGAACCGGAAAGCTTTGAAGGCTAAGGTCGTAGAGACAGATCCATATGCATATGTTTATAGGAGTGAGACCCCCAAATTTGATGGTATTACAGGAAGCTCGGCCATACGGGTTGAAAAATATTCATTCGTACCATACCGAAAAGACCGCTGGTAGATTTTGGTAAGTAAATCAGAATCTAGTGCGTGCACATCCTTGCACCTCTCCATATGTATGTGCTTTAGCCCTGATGCCATTACAAGCCGGGATTAGACAGTCCAGACAGACAATACAATCTGTGACGAAATCATACGGCTATGCCAGGGCGAGCAGTGCTGCTGCTCGGCAGTCACCCGCTTGGATCCTGCCTTGTTAGTCATCCGTAGAGCTAAAGAAAATTTTATTTAGCCTTAAGTCATTCCCACACACCGACCAGGTTAGGGTGGCTGTTCAGTAACTCCTAGCCCTACTAGAAAGAGAAGATAAATTGCTTGCGCGCTTCGTCAAGTGAGAGAGCCACTTAATTAGCAATAATGAGAGAGTGCTTTTATCTCATATGAGAAAGCGACGGGATAGGGTTAGTTTGAAAGGGCTACAGCAGGGGAATTATTTTTAGTCCTAAGAATAAGATCTTCTCGGACAATTTAGTTTGAAAACCTTGCCTTGCCTTTAGTTGAACTTCCCGAGTGGGAGATCAGTTGCAGGAGTTCATTCAGGGGATGAGGAAGGTGACCATGCAACTTACGTGGGTCAGAAGCAGAGGGTTCTCAACTAACTAGTCGCTTCCCGGGAAGAGCCTTTGGTTCAGTCCGTTCCGCAGTTCTAGTTTCAATCTTGTTGTAACTGACTCCCAGTGAGACAGGCTCCCCACTATAGCTATGGATTCCCGCCTAAGCGGTGGGTGACCACTTCTTCAGTATTATTGCTTGTTTAGTGTCGTTTTCTTGCTTGCTTTCTCTTGCTGTAAAACGTCTAGAATCATTCAAGTGGTGGATATGCCAATTGTAGCTAGCCTGAAGTGAAGGAAGTTTTTCCGGTACCGCTAGCTCCCTTTCACGAGAAGAGAGGCACACTTTAGACTTTACTTTCAAATAAGCTAAAACCGTAGCCTCTGGCACACCCACATCGGATAGGACCACTTCCCCAGCCCAAGTTAACCCTCCTATGCTATGATACTTGGACTAGGGGCCTCCTCCCCTTGTGCTTTTATACACATGGAAGTACCTTTAATTATAAATTCGCCTTAACATAGTAAAATTTATTTGGGTTTGGTGACTACTATTTTAGTCCCTCTCGTCCCAAACTTCCCCTTTTTCCACAGAAGCCCTCCCCCCACTTTATTGTTCTGCATGCTTCATGAGTGGGAAGAAAGCGGAATCTTTCTTATCCAATACCAATCCGGGAATACTAGGCTAAGCATGTAGCCTAGCCGCTTCACTCGTAAAAAACAGGCTTATAAGAATGGTACTAACTAAGAATGCTATTGGATGAGGAGATTTGTACTCAGGAAGACCTGGTAAAACTGAACTACTTTCGGCGGTTCCTTCTATTATCTCCTTCACGCTACCCAATCCGAACTCATGAGTGCCTGTAGCAGCATTGAGTGATCCCCTTCTCCGACATCGATACCCTAGGGATTACAAATCGTGCCAACTTCCCTCTGCTGCGTCGCTCTACAACTGGATACTGCATCTTTCTTTGCACTAGTCGAATTTATTGGAACCCTAAGAAGGAATCTACTGTCTCTCGCTTGACTTTATCGGTAAAGCATTTCTTGCTAGATCGAATTGAGGGTGACTTCTTCCCTTCCGCTGACTAAGGCGCTTCGCTTGTGCGTTTTCAACATCCATAGCTTCTGACTATGTCGGTGAAAAAGGTCCCTATTTTCTATTTCAAAGAACTACTTATGATCTGAGACTCTCTATCTATTGTCTTACTTTCGGCTAGCGGACTCATTCAATACCCTATCTATTGAGCTACCTTTTGTTCAATTGGATACTCGAAGCGAAGGGAAAGCTTTTCGCATAAAGGCATTGATGAGCTAAAGGAGCAAGCAGAACGGGAAGAACGTAAGTTCCCAACTCTTAGAAAGAAAGTAAACCAATGGCCCGAGAGAAGCCTAATCCAAGAATGCTGAATCCTGGACGGGAGAAGCTGCTAACAAGAGGTTAGCTGCACTTATCAATAGCAGTGGAGTCCGCTAATTCAATAGCAGTCTTCCGACTGAATAAATCTGAGTGTAGTGTGGTTAAGCGGTCAGAAGTTGTTCCGGATCCATTGCTACCATTAAAAGAATGGGGAGGAGAACTTGAATCTAGCTAGGGTACCGGGCAATAACAGTGAGAGGAAAGCGCTACGAGGACCCTCTTTAAGAGAGATAGAAAGCTAACCCTTAGATTCGGGAATAGGAAACTAGCAGTAAGGGTATTACGCTTCAAGAGAAGTGGAACTCACTCGAATAGAGAGAGTCTAGGCTCACTCACTGGTCAAGGGCTAGTATAGCAAAGAGGCTTTCAATTCCCGCAAAGCAAGTGGTGGGAATTTCCGTGAGCATTAAACTCCTGTATGGTCTTTACCGCTTGGGAACCTCAAAGCTGCTCTATGGCTCGCAGGAGTTAAATCAAGCTATTGATCATATTCAGCCTTCTTCGGCTGATGAAAGTACTAACTTCCCTTGAGACTGAGATTTAAGTTTTCAGTTCAATTGTCATATATTCTTCCCCTGAATTGAAAGGCATTCTGTATCTTTATGAAGTTAACTAAATCGATTAGGTCATACTACTGGTCGGGTACTTAAACTTAAGATAAGAATCGGCTCTGTCGCTTCTAGCTTGCCTACCCGCAAACCCTGCCCTTAGGACTAGGTTGGAAACTCCCAAGAGGATGGGGCTTGCTCACTCGCTTTCAAGACGGAAGAATGAAAGTTTTTTCCTCCGGTGAGATTTTAGCTCTACTGCATCCGGGACTTGATTTCATTAGAGAGCTAGCGGCTCCTGTGGAGGTTGGTAGTTCCCCATCTATCAGCCATAGATCTGGCTGTTTTCCTCCCGCACCCTTATCGGGATTAAGGAAAGCCGGTTTCCATCCTTTGTCAGGACCCGAAAACCTAGTTACCAACCTCTCTTGCATTTTACTTTTTTGGAGTCGTTTTCTATACTATATTTTTTTCAATGTTATAAATCATTAGCATCAGCTATGAGTGCATCTGCTAGGTTCCCATTCCTGCTCAACAACTTGAGAGATTAAGTTCATCTGCGGACCAGTAACAGCCCCTACCTGTTAGCAACTATGGAGCTAATGAACCTTTGCCTTTCTTTCTTATCTTTCTATCCCTGCCCGTATCCTATCCTTAGAGCTCCCCTTTGCGTTGATTATAGGCCTTTTCTTTGCCCTTTGGGAGAGGTCAGGTATAGAGCTTGAATCCCCCAGCTGACATCTTATTCTCCATTGGGCATCCTCATGGCATCTACTTCTTTAAATAAAAGAGAAAAAGCTTTTGCCGCTCTTTCCTTGGCTTTCTTTCGCGTACGTGTGCTCGTCTATCCTTTAATAGAAAGAAGCAATTTCTCTGTTCGAAATCAAGCTACAGGCCATCAAAGATGGCGGTAGAACAGCTAGCAAGAGGTGCCCAGGTACCGTTAACAAGCTCATGAATTTAACTTTCAAGCGAACCCCATGCCTTATGGTTTGAGAGTCCGTTTGATTATAAGCCTTTAGAATGGTTATATATACTTTAGAAAAGGGCTATCTCTCTCTAGCTTTCCTTTCTTGCTTGCTTGCTTTCTAGCCCCGATGCCAATGCCCTTTCTTTCTGTTCTCGAGTCTTTGCAATCTTCTGCCATTCCTCGACTTTGAAATGGTTAGACCACTGTCTTCGAGTCCGGTTGAGAAATAGCGGATTTGAGTACCGGGAAGTAAGTATGAGTAAGGTCCGGGTCTGGTTGAGTAACTCAGGATAGAGAGAGTCCTTCATTTCTAAAGTATGAATAAATAGTAGACATGTAGCTGCCTTTTAGGTATTGAATCCCCGGCCGGGAAGCGTGAACGATAACATGAGTCTTTAAGGACAGAGTGACCCCGTGGGTTGTCCATTCTTTCGGGTATTCACTCAAAAATCATTGAATTGAATAAGGCTATTCGACTTAGGACTCCCTTACTAAGCTTTCAGGAAAGTCTGAGATCTCATTGTCTTCCTAAAGCCTTTTTAATCCTAAATGAACAGATATAAGATAGATGTAGAGACTCATCCTTGATTCCTATCGGTCAGGGCCCTTGAAGAACCCTCCACGAATTATCGATAGTAGTTTACTAATCCAAGGAAGGAGTGATGCGAAGAATTGCTTTCTTTCGTACCCATTCACAAGAAAGAAGGGTCTCAAGCAGTGTGTTCATGGTCACTCAGAACATAGGATTTTCGGCATCAAAGAGCGCGTGGGACAGGTGAGGGAAGGAAGGGCGGGATGAAGCAAGCAGCCAATCCCTTGCTGGTTAAAAATAGCAGCATAAGTATTAAAATTATAAACACCATGGGGTGGGGCCTGCCAATAGGTGTTTGCACAATTTGTAGCTTCTCCTTCTTATACTCTTAGAAGAAGCTGATTGCTTTGTTCACCACATCCACAGGATAGTTCTGTATGTCCTGGAACAGCAGCAAATTTCTATCACTCCATAAAGCCCATGCAACTACTAGCATCAGTTCCAGCTGCTCTTCATCAAGACACTTCCCCATCTCCTTCACCCAATCTGAGAGAGAGCCTGCATCTGTTGAGTATGAAGGGCTAATGGGCAGAGTAGCCAAATGCCAGATGCCCAAGGGCAGCCCTTTAAAACATGAATGGTAGATTAAGGCTCCATTCCACATCTGTCACAAAGCAGGTCAACCTCCACCTTTCTTTTCCCATTTCACTCGTCTTGCATAAAAAAAACCACCTAAATCCACATCTAAAAGGGAGCCCGCGATCAAAATGCCTCCTCTATGAGATCTCGGTGCTACTGCCCAGCCCCACCTTCATTTTTTTCGAATTACGACTACTCGACTTTTTTTTTTCCTAAGCAAAGATCTAGGGGGGAGGAGCTCTTCTTGCGTAGTATACCTTTTCCCATAAATTCCAGGCTCGTATTAATAACCAGTATAACCCCGGACCTTTTGAGCAAGCGCTATGGAGATAGCGAATGCTAGCGTTAGCCCAGCCATCCACATTGCAAGAGCTCTGGGTGTTCTTTCCATTGAAGCTTCACTGGCCACCTCCCTGGCTTGCTCACTGAGGTGGTCTACTAGCTGCCTGACTTCTGCGGAAGAACTTGCCGGTTCCCCGATTTGCGTTGCCTCCGCCAGCTGCTGTAACTCAGGGATGCTTGGGGGTCTCTGTGCTAGACAGTCCCACCATATCGCGCACCCAAGATATAGCGCCGGTAAGATTAAGCTGAGAACTTCCGTGACGTGCTGCCCTTGCCCCGACCCCGCCTGTGAGTGCTCTGTTGCCCCAGGTGTACCTGTAGCTCTCTGGTCTTGACCCACGGCCTAGGAGCTTTTTATCTCGTAATGCCCCGTAGGCCTCTCTCGGGTGACCTAAGCATTTGGTACTTCGATCTTTTATTAGGTTGGCGCCAGGTAAATAAGGGGCTCAAGAATCCATTCCCGCCGGCATCTTAGTATATGCCACTCCTTCCGTTCCTAGGAAATTCGACCTGAGGCCAAAAATAAGTATATTAAAAATCACTAGATGACAATCGAAGTCCCTCTTTCTTTATTAAAAAAGGCTTTTCGCCCTCAACTTTGTGCCTTGAGGCTGGCTTTGAGGAAGAAAAGCTGCTGTCAACTCCAAAACCTCTGGGTCGGATCCTGCCCCACGTGGTCCTCACTTCAGGTCCCACATTTCTCTTCCTTTGTTTGATTTCCCTCAAATCTCTTGCCCCTTCTAGGTCAGGTTCGTATTCAAACCTTCTTTCCAAATCAGTCCTTGTTCATTTCATTCGTGGTGCTCTTGGCACAATGGTCTAATCTGGAGGGGGGAAGTTGGATGTTTTTCTCTATTTATCATCACTACGGGCCATATGGCCAGATCGACGTTGTCAGAATAATAGTGTTCAGGGCCTGCCCCTTTTCAAAGTTTGAATGCCCCACCCATGTGATATCTGCTAAAGGCTTCGTCAGTGAGGTGATAATTTCAGCCCTATCTCTCCTTCGGGGTTCCACCTCCTAAAGCGGTCAGCGGGCATAATTGAAAAAATAAAGGCACTATATGTTCTCGTTCTCGGTGCTCCGGTCAAGGTCAATTCTCTACTTGTCTTCACCTTCGGACATCAAGAAAGCCGAACTGACTCGCTGGCTTTGCTTTGGTTGGGCTTTAAGAGGGCTTGACCTCTGATGTATGGAAGTACGTGGTTGAAGTGAATTCCTCGGAAATGCAGCCGGAGGGCAATCTCTCTTTTGACCCGGTCTGGTATGTCTTTATTTTGCGCCAGCTTTCTTTCCTATCGGTTACGGTTCTATCGTCTCGGTCATCTCATTTTATGGTTTAAGCATATGGCTATGGTTCAGATACAGACTAAATACTTTCTTTCGTGCTTTGATCTCAGCTGGTGGAAGTAGAGTGGCTATTGCTCCTGACCATTCAAAGTAGTCATTCTTGGAAAACAATGCATGGCATGCTCTGCGTTCATGTCCTCATATTTGTGATGCTCGCTTTCTTTTATTGCTTGGCAGCTTTTCAAAATCTTCCTTCTAGTAACCGCGCCATTCATAGCCATCGGGGAAACAGCCCTCTTCCCTCGGTCCGTCTTGCTTCTGCTTGATGGAAACTAGGGTTCAAGTTCAGACTTTTAGAAATAAAGACATGGCGGGGGCAGGATTCGAACCTGCAATCTTCAGATCATGAGCCTGACGAGTTAACCAACTACTCTACCCCGCTTCTTCCCCTTCTCTTTCTTTTCTTTCACTATTCCCACCTAGGTCCCCGGCTTTGGTTGCTTGGCCGGGATAGAACCAGCGCTTAGTAAGTAAGCGGCGGTCTAACGACCCCCTAACCTAGGTTGGAGCTATGAAGCTTACCTTATTTATTAGAAAGGAATTTATCATTTCAGCTTGCTGACTAGGGTTGGCAGCTAAATTATTCGCGACCCCATAACATAAGATAAAGTTGTTGAGTTCATAAGCCCCCTTAGAGAGAGGGGCGACTTTTTAGTAATAGCGAATGAGCAAGTAGGGGGCGGCTACTAAAGAGGTAGCGAGACTGACCGCAATTGCAGGCAGTTTACTTGCTTACTTGTTAGAGTCAGGAGGAATAGGTTTACTTTTATTTTTTTTGGTTATGGAAAGTTAAAGTAGTTTCGTTTAGTACGAGATCGCTTCACACCTCGCGGTGCTTACACCTCTCGCCTATCGAAGTTCTGTTCAAAAACCTCGTCCGAGAACTTGTATAGAGAAGGATTTCCCGCTTAGCAGCAGTTCTTCCATACCAACTTAGCAGCCCGGCGCTGCTATTGGCATAACAACCGGTACACCATAGGTTGGCCCAACCCAGTCCTCTCGTACTAGGGCTGGCTCCTCGCAGTTCTCCCTTTAACACCAACGGTAGATAGGAACCGAACTGTCTCACGACGTTCTAAACCCAACTCACGTACCACTTGAATCGGCGAACAACCGAACCCTTGGGACCTTCTTCAACCCCAGGATGTGATGAGTCGACATCGAGGTGCCAAACGACTC
>C688J18823_10000075_pt1 | contig 50472 bp, 42 predicted proteins | sample HopSoiMetagenom1_FD_18823 | JGI IMG/M metagenome (IMG submission 18823)
TCCGAGGAAGATGAAGGAGCCAATCGGACGCTTCGGGTCACTCAGGCCTGCACGTGAACGCCGAATCGCATTCGCGAGGCGCTCCAGCGCCGGATCTTGTCCTACAACGCGCTGACGCAGACGATCTTCCATATTGACGAGCTTCTTGACCTCGCCCTCAAGCATCTTCGAGACGGGAATTCCAGTCCATTTGGAGACGATGCGCGCGACATCTTCTTCGTCGACCTCTTCTTTGAGCATGCGCTGGCCAGACTTGCTGTCCATGTTGGCGGTAAGCTGGCCCAACTCGGCCTGCAATCGCGGGATCTCGCCGTACTGAATTTCGGACGCGCGATTGTAGTCGCCCTTGCGGACTGCGGCCTGCTCGTCAGTTCGGAGCTGGTCGATCTTCTCTTTCAGCTCACGCGTGCGCGAGATCAAGTCTTTTTCTTTCTTCCAGTTCGCCTTCAGGATGTTCGAGCGCTCGCGAATTTCCGCCAGCTCTTTGTCGATCACAGCCAGACGTTCCTTCGAGTTCGCATCGTCTTCTTTCTTGAGGGCCTGCTTTTCGATTTCGAGCTGGGTGGCGCGACGCTCGAGCTGGTCGATGTCGGTTGGCAAAGAATCGATTTGGATGCGCAGCGATGCCGCCGCTTCGTCGATCAAGTCGATGGCCTTGTCAGGCAGGAAACGATCAGAGATGTAGCGGTGCGACAGCGTTGCAGCCGCGACGATGGCTGAGTCTTTGATGCGCACGCCGTGGTGAACTTCGTACTTCTCTTTCAGTCCGCGCAGAATCGCGATCGTGTCTTCGACATTGGGTTCGCCGACGAAGACGATCTGGAAGCGGCGTTCAAGTGCTGCGTCTTTCTCAATGTACTTGCGATATTCGTTAAGAGTGGTAGCACCAATAGCGCGGAGTTCGCCGCGGGCAAGCGCGGGCTTCAGCATATTGGAGGCGTCAATCGCGCCTTCCGCTGCTCCTGCGCCGACCAGCGTGTGCAGCTCGTCGATGAAGAGAATAATTTGTCCCTGCGAGTCTTCGATCTCTTTCAGAACTGCCTTGAGGCGGTCTTCGAACTCGCCCCGATATTTCGCGCCGGCGAGCATGGATCCCAAGTCGAGCCCGACCACGCGCTTGTTCTTCAGAACTTCGGGAACGTCCCCGGAAATGATGCGCTGCGCCAGGCCCTCCACGATTGCGGTCTTGCCGACACCGGGTTCGCCAATCAGCACGGGATTATTCTTCGTGCGACGGGAAAGGACCTGAACGACGCGGCGGATTTCTTCGTCCCGTCCGATGACCGGGTCGAGCTTGCCGCGACGGGCCTGTTCGGTCAGATCGCGAGCGTAGCGCTCAAGCGCCTGGTACTTCGCCTCGGGATTCTGGTCGGTGACTTTCTGCGAGCCGCGCACGACCGTAAGCGCCTTCAGAATTGCATCGTAGGTTGCGCCATGACGCGCAAGGATCTCCTGCGCCGTATCGCGCTTCAAATGCGTGATGGCGAGCAGCAAGTGTTCGGTCGAGACGTACTCGTCCTTGAAATTGGAAGCTTCTTTGAACGCCTGCTCCAGCATGCGACTGGCTTCGCTCGAAAGCGAGGCCTGATTCGATTGTCCCGAAACCTTGGGCAGCTTCTCCAGTTCGCGATACACGTCGCTCAGCACCGCCTGCGGACCGATGCCGATCTTTTCGAGCACCGGCGGAACGATGCCTTCTTTGTCTTCGAGCAGCGCCGCGAGCAGGTGGAGCGGCTGCAGTTCGGGATTGCCGTGCTCCGACGCGAGTTCGTTCGCGCGCTGCACAGCTTCTTGCGCTTTTACAGTAAATTTGTCCCATCGGATGGACATGATGAAAACCTCGTTTATTAATTCGTTTATTTAGTAATTGAGTAATTGGAGCATGTGTACGAAGAAAGGGTTTTCAAATTACACAGTTATCAGATTCCCCAATTGCAAAATAATCGGGAGGCGGTTAACTCTGCCGCCTCCCGTTCTCAGGGCTAAAGCCCACATGACGTCAGTACCTCTTGCCGCGCCGCCTCCACATAATTACGCGGCTTTGCTCGGCCCTTTGCCTTCGATCTGCTTCCCGGAGGCCTGCTGTTCGGTGCCGACATTGACCTTGATCTGCTTGGGCTTGGCTTCGGCTTTCTTGGGCAGGCTGATCTTCAGCACGCCCTTGTCGTAGTTTGCCGAGACCTGCTCGGCGTCCACGGTCTGGGGCAGAGTGAAGGTGCGGGTGAAGCTGCCATACTGACGCTCCACGCGGCGATAGTTCTCTTCCTTCTCTTCGCGCTCGATTTTGCGCTCGCCCTGGACAGTCAGCGTGTTGTTTTCCACGCGGACATCGATGTCCTTCTCGTCGATTCCGGGCACTTCGATCTTCAGTGTGACCTTGTGCTCGTCTTCATAGACGTCCACTGCGGGAGCAAAGCTCGAGGTGGTGAGCGACTGCTCGCCACCTGCGTCGTTATAGCTCTCCCGGAACAGGCGGTTCATGCGGTCCTGCAGGGTGGCAAATTCACGGAACGGTTCCCAACGGGTTAAAACGGTCACGGCTAAATCCTCCTTCAGAATTGATTTTTGATCAGAACTTTCAAATTCGCAACCGGCCGATTGGCAGCGGTCACTTTCTTAGACGCGAACTTAGCGTAAAAGAAGCATAAAATTTGAGTGTGTTGTTGTCAAGCGTTAAAATATGCTTGCTTTTCATGAGCTTACACGCGCTATGACGCACTTCAGGTAGCTAGTTTCAGGCACATTCAGCAGGACCGGATGATCTTTGGCTTGACCTCGGACCTCAATCAGGCGCAGGTTCCGCCGGGCGTCCAAGGCGGCGCTGGAGAGCATTTCGAGGAAGCTGGACTGGCTGACATGGTAGGAGCACGAGCAGGTCACGAGGATCCCCCGCGGGCGGAGCATCTTCAGGGCGCGAAGATTGAGCTCCTTGTATCCACGCATGGCCGCGTCCAGGTCGCGCTTGCCCTTGGCGAACGCGGGAGGATCGAGGACGATCGTGTCGTAGCGCCGGTCCGAACCCGAGTAATCCTTGAGGAGGTCGAAGGCGTTGGCCTCAATCCATTCGATCTCTTTGTTCTTGAACAGCGGCTGGTTGAGAGCGGCGTTCTGGTCGGCGACTTCGAGCGCGGGACGGGAGCTATCGACTCCAGTGACCTGATCGCACACGCGGGCGAGGTGAAGCGCGAAGCCTCCCTGATAACAGAAAACGTCGAGTGCCTCTCCTCTCGCGTACTGTGCAGCGGCGGCATAGTTCTCGCGCTGGTCGAGGAAGGCTCCAGTCTTCTGGCCTTCGAGCGCGTCGTAGTGGAATTGAATGCCGTTCATGGCGAAGATGGTTGCGGTCTTGTCTCCGTGCAGAAAGCCGGAGGCGCGGGCTGGAAGAGTTTCGAGTTCCCGCACGCGCGGGTCGACTCGCTCGATCACGGACGCGGGCTTCAATTGTGCGCTTAACTCAGAGATGAGCGTCTCGCGGACGGGGTTGGCGTCCATCGCCTGGGTGAGGATTTGCAGCGAAAGGATGTCGTTGTAGCGGTCGACGATGAGTCCGGGGAGGAAGTCGGCCTCGCTGAAGATGAGCCGGTACGCGTCGGTGTCGCGGACGAGATTCTCCCGATAGGCGATCGCGTCGGAGATGCGCTGGCGCAGGAGACCCGGGAAGTCTGTAACCGGGTCAGGGGAGATCATCCGGATCGCGATCTGGGAACTGCTGGAGTACAGGGCTGTGCCGAGAGGCTTGCCGCGCTGGTCGGTGACGGTGACCAGGGAGCCCGGAGGAATGCCGTTGGACGAGAGGACGTCAGATTTGTAGACCCAGACGTGTCCGGACTTCAGGCGGGTGGCGCCGCGGGGGGAAACTTTGACGGTTGCAAGGGCAGGATGAAGCGAAGTGGAAGGCATAGGGACATGGTAATGCCTGGGATTCATGAACCGAGAGTTGTGGCGTCACCTTGAGAGAACGAAGGAATTTCTCAAAACTCCCGCATTCGGAGAAATCCTTTATGCGCCGCAGCCGAGGCGGCTGCCCCACATGAATCGGGCTAGGCGGCGGAGTACGGCTTTCCACTCTCTGCTACACTACGCGGCCATGAAAAGATCCCTGATTCGAATCTTCTTCTCGGTCGTGTTGTTCGCGAGCCTGGCCGCTGCACAAGAGGTCATTCCCCTTTACGCCGGCACGCCTCCCGGGTCATCGCCGGAGACGTATCCGGAAAAGACGTACTTCTCCAGCCTATGGAACACCGATGTCGTGACTAACGTGACCAAGCCGAGTCTGACTGTGTTCAAGCCTTCGGCGGAGTCGAGAAACGGCACGGGTGTGGTGATCTGTCCGGGAGGCGGATTTATGGCGCTCTCGATCAGCAGCGAAGGAACAGATGTTGCGAAATACCTGGCCGCGAGAGGCATGACGGCGTTTGTACTGAAGTACCGCCTCGCGCACACTGGCGAGGATGCAACGAAGGAGTTCAACGCTCTTTATGCCGACAGGCCGAAATTTCAGGAGACCGTGGGAAAGATTATTCCTCTGGCCGTCGGCGATGGGCTCGCGGCGATGATCTATGTTCGGCAGCACGCGTCGGAATGGGGAGTATCCCCTGATCGTGTCGGTATCATCGGATTTTCTGCAGGCGGAAGAGTGACTGCCGGAGTGGCGTTCCAGTACACGCCCGAAAGCCGGCCCGCGTTTGTGGCCCCGATTTACGCAGGAGGGGATTGGAAGAATCTTACGGTTCCAGAGGATGCACCCCCGATGTTCATTGCGGCGGCGACGGACGATTCGCTGGGGCTGGCGCCGGTCAGCGTTGCGTTGTATGAGAAATGGACGGGCGCAAAGAAATCGGCTGAACTGCACATGTACGCGAAAGGCGGCCACGGTTTCGGAATGAGAAAACACGACCTGCCTACGGATCATTGGATCGACAGGTTCGCCGATTGGCTGGAGTTGCAAGGGTGGCTGAAGAAGTGAGCGCTTGTACGGTTCGCTTGTCCTGACAATCGAAGGCGGTGGTCTCCACATGACGAGCGGCTAGGTGTCTGAAGCTGGCTCGGCTTCGCCTGGCGGACGAAGGCATCCGCCGATTACAAGACTCAGCTGGCGGCTTGTTCGGCTGGGGCGGGAGCTGCCTGCTTTACGTGCGAACCGGACGCAGCTTCATGACGCGCAAGGTCGAGATCGGCGCGGAGTGAGTCGAGGATCACCATCGGGAGTTCTGTACCGAAGTTCTCGAGTTCGTCTTCGCTCCAGTTGCCGTTGAGGCGGGTGGCTCCGGTGATGTCTTCGGGGAAGGCCTGGCGGAAGTCGCCTTCGCGGATGAGTATGTCGCCGATGAGACGTCCGGTGTGGACGTCATAAACGCGCCGGCTCGCTTGTCCGCGGGCATTGGTCAGACAGAGGAAAACTTCACCGTCTCCGGCGAATTCAGGTTTGTAGTACCAGGCCTGCGATGCATCGATCTTGGGGTGATGCCGCTTGGGCCGATTGACCCCCGGCTTCTGGTCCACCAGTTCCTCTTTTGGATTGAAGTAGAGGATGCGCTGGCAGGAGTCGCAGACGATCGCCTGATTGCCGGATCGCACTTCGTTGTAGGTCTGCGGACGGAGCATGACACGGCAGGCCATACATTGCTGGTCGCGAACTTCCGCAATGCCGCTGCCACGGAACTTGGAAACGCGCTCGTAGTGGCGTAACAGATCTTCGCTCACGCCCTTGCGCATCTCGTCGCGTTTCGCGCGCCACTCGGCCAGGAGCTTCTCATCTTCAGCGGTGCGCCGGTGAGCCTGCTCTTTTTCCTGCTCGATCTCGGCGGTTTCCGCTTTCAGATCGGCCTGGGCTGCTTTTACTTCTTTGTCGCGCGCGTCGGCATTGACCATGAGCTCGAGGATCTTGTCCTCGTTGGCCGTGATTTCTTTTTCGGCGAACTGAATTTCGTGCAGGAGGGCTTTGTACTGTTCGTTGGTCTTTACATCAAGGGACTGGTCGCGATACTTGGAGACCTTGGTACGGAGCTCAGTGATATTGGCGTCGTACTTGCGGCGGGAGGCTTCGTCGGCTTTGACCGCAGCCTGGGCTTTTTCGAGCTGCGCTTTGGTGCCGGCCAGCTTCTGCTCAATGGCGGCAACGCGCTTGGGCAGTTCGGCGACCTCGTCTTGCAGACGACGGATTTCCTTGTCTGCGTCTTGCAGTTTCAGGAGATTTTCAATTTCTGGGAGCATCCGGCTGAATTGATTCTAACACGCGTGAGAGCTTGATTTGGCGCGGTTTTTCGCAGGCCCGAAGGTCTTCAGGCTGAAACGTTCAACCCCGAAGTGCATCCTTCGACTTCGCTCAGGACAGGCGCAGGTCCAGGAAGGAAAGATTAACCTGTCCAGAAGACCCAGTTTGTTAGGGCTAGGCTTTTGGGGTGTACACTCTTTCGTTCGCCTGTGGGGCGCTTTACTCCATACCATCGAGGTCGCTTCGTGACACGAAAGACATTGCTGTCCTTTTGCCTGTTTGCCTGTTTTGCCCTCGCCCTTGCTTCCGCCCAGAATGCGCCAACCAAGCCACTCACCATCGAAAGCATGTTTCAGCCGGGAGGGCTGGCCGGACGTGGCCCTGAGTCGGCGACCTGGAGTCCCGACGGGACAAAGCTCTCGTACGTTCAGCGCGAGGAGAAAGGGGAAAAGGGTGAGCTGTGGTATCTGGATCCCGCGACCGGAGAAAAGAAGGTGCTGGTGAGCGCGGCCAAGCTAGCCTCACTTGATGGCGATGTGGACAAGGTCAAGAACGAGCGAGAGAAGGAGCGGCTGACACGCTACCACGTCGCGGCGTACGTGTGGGCGCCGGATTCGAAGCACCTGCTGTTCGATTCGCAGGGGCAGTTGTGGCTGTTTGATCTAGGGACCCAAACTGCCGTTCAATTTACTTCGGCCAGTGAACCTAGCGGAGATCCGAAGTTCTCACCGGATGGAAAGCATGTGTCGTACTTGCGGAAGCACAACTTGTACACGCGTCCGGTGAGTGGAAGCGGCGAGTCCCAGCTCACAAAAGATGGAACCGATGACATTTTGAACGGCGACATCGACTGGGTGTACGCCGAAGAATTGGCCGTGCGCAGCAATTACTTCTGGTCGCCTGACAGCAAGCAGATCGTGTTCATGCGCATGGAGGAGTCGAAGGTGCCGACGTATCCAATTACGGACTGGATGCCGACGCATCCGGCAGTGGATCAGCAGAAGTACCCGAAGGTGGGCGATCCGAATCCCGTGGTGAAGCTGGGCGTAGTAGAGGGAGGAGGAGGCAAGCTGCGCTGGCTCTCGCTGCCCGGCGACGAGAACACGTACATACCGCGATTTGGGTGGGTGAATGATGCCGTCGTTTGGGCGGAGGTGGAGAACCGCACGCAAGACAAGATGGATTTGTATTTTGTGGATGCGAAGTCTGGGAAGTCGAAGATCGTGCTGACCGAGGAGACTCCCGGGGCGTGGATCAACTTCGAGCAGGTGGAAGTCAAGTTCCTGAAGTCGAAGCCGCAGTTCTTGTGGCCGAGCTGGCGTGACGGGAATATGCACGTTTACCTCTACAGCTTCGACAAGGCGAATCCGATGGGGGCCGATGCCAAGCTCGAGGGGCAGATCGAAAAGGGTGATTACGAAGTGCTTGGGATGCCGGGAGTGGATGAGGCTTCCGGGACAGTGTTCCTGGAGACGAATAAAGATGATCCCCGGCAGGAGCACTTGTATTCGGTCAAGTTTGACGGGTCGGAGTTCAAAGACCTGACACCGGAAGAAGGCATGCACTTCGCCAGCTTCAGCGAGGATGGGAAGCATTACTCGCGGACGTTTATGGGTCCGCAGAATTCGCCAGTGCAGACCGTGTGCAATGTGGGAGGCCCATGTAACCCGCTGTGGAAGGGGAACGACGAGATTACGGAGTACGGGCTGCGCGCGCCGAAGTATCTGGAATTCAAAGCGGATGATGGCACGACGTTATACGGGCGGTTGCTGCTGCCGCCAGAGGGGGCGACCAGTGGAAAGATTCCGCTGGTCATCAATATTTATGGTGGGCCCGCGGCGCAAATGGTGACCAAATCTGTGCCGAGTGCCTTTGACGAAATTCTGGCGCGCCGGGGATTCGCAATCTTTGCCGTGGATAATCGCGGGACTCCGGGGCGGGACCGGAAATTCCAGACCGCGATCCGGCATGAGTTCGGCGCCATCGAATTGAAGGATCAACTGACGGCTCTGGATCAGCTGCTGGCACAGTATCCGCAGCTCGACAAAGACCGGCTGGCGATGTGGGGCTGGTCGAATGGCGGGTCGATGACCCTGTATTCCATGACGCATTCCGATCGCTTCAAGGCGGGAGTGGCTGTGGCTCCGGTAACGAATCAGGTGAACTACGATTCGATTTACACCGAGCGCTACATGGGGTTGCTGAAGGAGGGCAAGGAAGGTTACGAGATGTCGGACGTAACGAAATCCGCCGACAAGCTACATGGATCATTGCTGCTGGTACACGGCACGAGTGACGACAACGTGCATTTCCAGAACAGCATTCAGATGATTAACGCGCTGATCAGCTCAGGGAAGCAGTTCCGGCTGATGATTTACCCGAACAAAACGCACAGCATCGCGGGCAAGGATGCGCGAGTGCATCTCTTCACGTTGATTGCGGATCACTTTGAGAAGGAGTTGAAGTAAGTACTGAGTAGCCGGTACACATTTTTTGTGCGGCTCCGCGCGCGCGGAGCCGATTCTATTTTTGCGTGTCGGCTTTCTTGGAGGTGGTTTCCTTCGTGGGCGAACTCTCTTTCGAGGAAGCTTCCGACTTTGGCTTGTCGTCCTTCTTATCCTTCGAGTCCTTGGATCCGGAATCTCCGCTGCTGGCCGAGGCCGAACCCTTCTTGGCATAGTCTGTCACGTACCAGCCAGATCCTTTGAACTGTACGGCGGGCGCAGAGATGGTTTGCTCTACGGCGCCTCCGCAGTCGGGACACTTCTTCATCGGTTTGTCGGAAAACTTCTGAATTTTTTCGAAAAGATGTCCGCACTTTTTGCATTGATATTCGTAAAGTGGCATGGGTAGAAACGGTTGGGACTACTGGGTTTCAATTCGATTGTAGGGTCGAGAGTTCGTCGGCGTCAATTTTGAAGCCGAAAGGGACTCGTGGCGTGCAGTCTGGCCGGTTCAGATCCGATGCACAGAAGGGACGTGACTTCGGTCATCTGCTCATGCTGCGATTGCCCGCTAGCATGGAAGACCATGAATCTTAAGCTGGACCGCATTATCAGCATCGCTACGCTGCTGGCTTCGCTGGTAGCGATTGTGCTGGTTCTAAAGAAGCCCGCGCCTGTAGCGCAGCCGCAGGCTTCAGGTGCGATTGCGCAGCATGCGCAGTCATTCGATCAGAAGATGTCGGACTTCCAGTTGGCAACGCAAGCGCAGGGCGCCAACTCGCCTGCTGCAGCCAGCCCCGAAGTGCCCTCCAGAACACTCCCGTCGACCGACTCCAAGCCTGAGGTTCACATCAACTCGGATGAGATCAGCGCCGTGCTGGCGCAGTCGCTTGGCGGCGGAGAGTTGAAGCCTGATGCCAACATCGGCGCATCGGCTCCGGCGATCAAAGATCAACAAGTCAGCTTCGATGGCGATCTTGTCCATGGGCAGTTTCTCACAGAGATCGCGGGCAAAGATGTCTGGGTCACTGTGTCCGGACATCTTGGCGAGAAAGACGGGTATGCGACGTTTGAGCCCACCGAATTCAAGGTGGGAGATCTCAGCGTTCCGGTGTCGCTGGTGAATCCGACCCTGCAGAAGAAACTCGCCGAACAACGCGACCGGCTGAAGTTGCCTGACAACGTGGGGTCGATGAAGGTCGAGAACGGCGAACTGGTGATGCAGGGGAAGTGATGGGATTTCAGATTGTAGATTTGAACATCAACCGAGTTTATTTTCCGCCGCGAGTTTCGCATACCACTTGCCTGATTCTTTGATCGTCCTCTGCTGGGTCTTGAAATCCACATATGCGAGACCGAACCGCGAGCTGTAGCCTTCAGCCCATTCGAAGTTGTCGATCAGGGTCCAGGCGTGATAGCCGCGGACATCAGCCCCATCGGCAATCGCCTTGGCAACTGCGGCGAGATACTGGCGGTGATAGCTAACGCGCCGATTGTCACGTATTTCGCCGCTCGCGTCGGGGACCTCATTGTAGGCGCATCCGCTCTCGGTAATTTCGATAACGGGGCGGTTGTAGTCGCGCGTGATGCGCATGACCATGTCGTAGAGTGCCTTGGGCCAGACTTCCCAGCCGATGTCCGTTTTCGGGCCCTGCTTGCCTTCTGTCATGGAGACGGGGAATAGCCAGTCCTGGGCGTGGCCAAGGCGCGTCATTGTCCCCGGCGAGGAACAGATCAAACGGTAGTAGAGGTTGATGCCAATGAAATCAAGCGGTGCGCGGACCTTTTCCATGTCGCCGGACCTGATGCGCATGATCGTCTCGGGCAGGAATGTGAATGCGTCGGGATAACGGCCGCGCAATGCCGGGTCAATGAACCAGATGTTCGTGATTGCGTGAGCACGCTCGGCTGCGAGTCTGTCGGATTCGGAGTTAGTGGCTGGTTCACACGCAGACATGCTGAACGCGGTGCCGACACGGGCTGCTGGCCGCACTGACTTGAGAGCACGAAAGCCTTCGCCCTGAGCCAGGTTCACGACGTGTGTGGCGCGCAGGAATTCGATGAGACTTTTGTGTCCGGGAGCGTGCGTGCCGTCGAGATATCCGAGGTCGGTGAAAGCAACAGGTTCGTTAAAGAGCATCCAGTTAGAGACGCGATCGCCGAGAACTTTCGCGACCAGCTGAACGTAATCGGAGTAGCGGCCCACGAGGTCGCGGTTGGGCCATCCGCCAGCATCTTGCAGGGCTTGAGGAAGATCCCAGTGATAGAGAGTGACCATTGGGCGGATGTTCGTTTCCAGGAGCGCGTCGACGAGGCGGCTGTAGTAGTCGATCCCCTTCGCATTCGCGGCGCCTGAGCCAGCCGGCTGAACACGAGGCCAGGAAATCGAGAACCGGTAGCTGTTGTGGTTCATGGCGCGCATGAGAGCGATGTCTTCGCGCCAGCGGTGGTAGGAGTCACAGGCAACGTCCCCGTTTTCGCCGTTCTTGACATTGCCGGGAGTGTGACCGAAACGGTCCCATACGGATTCGCCCTTGCCGTCTTCGTTCCATGCTCCTTCGATCTGATACGAGGCGGTGGCAGTGCCCCAGAAGAATCCTTTGGGGAAAACGGCTGTGGCTGGGAGGTCGAACGGAATTGCGGCGGCGGGAACCGGCGCAGAAGCTTTGGAAGAACCGCCACAGCTGGAAAAGAATGTCGCCGGCAATGCAGCGACTGCGCCGGTCGCCAGTGCCGAGTGGAGGAATCTACGCCGATTCAGAGGCAACGCGAAGAAGGCTCCCGTAATTGAACACATTCCGGCCTAATTGTGCTTGATAAACTTTCCCTTGTTTTGGCCGGTGAGTGAATCGTAAAGCGTCTCGATGAAAGTGTCCTGATTGATGAAGTCTCCGGAGTACTTCTTCCAGGGATCGAGCAGTTTTGCCTGCTTCATCTGGTCGAGCGTCTTGCCCTGCTTTATGGCGTTAGCGACCACGTCGCGCGTTCCCTTCAGCATGGCGAGATACGCTTTCACGTCATCCACGGTTGAAACGGGTCCGTGGCCAGGGATGATCTTCACGTCGGGCGGAACTTGCGCCAGGACTTTCTCCACTCCGTCGATCATTCCATTGATACTGCCTCCACTCTCCACGTCGATGAAGGGGAATCCATAGGTCACAAAGTCGTCGCCCATGTGAACGACATTCGATTTGGGAAAGAAGATGACGGAGTCTCCGTCGGTGTGTCCGGCTGGGAAGTAGAGGGCGCGGATGTCTTCGCCATTCAGATGAACAGTGACGTCGTGGTCGAAGGTGATGATAGGCAAGGCTTCTTTGGGAGCGGGCTTGGCGTCGAAGTGGACGGAACCACCGTTTCCCGCAGGCCCGCCACTCTCGAGGCGTTTACGGACGTTGTCATGGGCGATGATCGGGGCCTGCTTCTGGAAGTAGGCGTTTCCGCCGCTGTGATCACCGTGATAATGCGTGTTGATAATGAACCGGACCGGCTTGTCGGTGATGCCCTTGAGAGCCGCCTGAATCTTCTCAGCCAGCGGAGCATATTGGTCGTCAACGATGACGATGCCATCTTCGCCTACGGACGCGCCGATATTGCCGGCATCGGCGCCCTCGAGCATGTAGATGTTTCCGGCAACCTTCGTGACCTTGATCTGGACCTTGCTGTAATCCTGATCCTGGGCAAAGGCGAAGGCCAGCAGAAGAAACAACGGGCCGAGGACAAGGAGGTGCTTGCGCATGGATCTTGCTTGAATGCGCAGACATTCTAAACTGACGCACCAGGATGCGAAAGCACCGATGCAGGTCACACGCCCGCCACGAGGGAAGGCGGGGACATGGAAATTGTTTTCAGTTCACCGCGGGAGCAATTTCAAAGATGAGACCCTCAAAGAGGCGCCCGCCGCCTTGTGCAGCTCCGAGCAGGTTCCCCGCATGGTCGAGGACGACTCCCTGGGGGAACGCGCCATCAGTTCCGCCGCTGAAGGCCTTGAGGATTGTCTCTTTCCACTGAGTGCCGTTTGGCGAAAGCTCAAATACCATGCCGCAGCCGTGATCGTTGAAAACGTCGCAGCTCTGATGGTCTGCTCCACCGGATTCCGTGGTGCCGTAGAGATTGCCGATCTGATCCATGACCAACGGGCTGTCGGGAAATTCGCCGTCCAGGTGTGTACCGGTAAAGCTGTGAAGCACGCGCGTCCGCCAAGATCCCGAGATATGCGAGAGCTCGAATGCGGAACCGAAATTCTTGGCACCGCCGTTGGAGGCTGTGCCGAAGAGATTGCCGTCTGTGTCGATCATCAAGGGCGCGATCGGATTTGCGCCGTCGGTTCCGTTCAGACTGTGAATTACGGTTTCTCTCCAAATGCCGGCGTTGTTTGTCAGCTTGAAGATCACGCCGCAGCCGCCGCTGCAACTCTTGCTCGTACCACCGGCAACGGTCGCGCCATAGAGATTGCCCTGCGTGTCAAACGTAAGGCCGGCGACCTGATTTTCCGTTTTGCCGGACGTGGCGGCGCCGTCAGATCCGCCAAAATCGTGCAGGTGAGTTAGTGACCATCCACCCTGCGAGTGAGAGAGTTCAAAGACGTAACCGAGATTGCTGCGACCCCCAGTGGGGTTGATTCCATAAAGATTGCCACTCGCATCGAGGATCAGAGAACTGGGGGGCGCGATCTGCGCCCCGAACTGATGCACCACACTCGCAATCCAGGCGCCAGAAGCGGTTCTGGTTAGTTTGAAGACATTGCCGAAGAGAGTGGATCCGTAGAGATTGCCCGCGCTATCCATCACGAGAGAACCGACCGGCAGGGTGCAGTCGAAGTTCCGGCTGCATTCGTACAACGTTTTGTAAGTGAATCCACCCGGCCCGTTGGGAATTAGCTCGAAGATGGTGCCCCCATTGTTCGTTCCACCTTGGCTGTTCGTGCCAAAGAAGTTTCCATCAGCGTCCATAAGCAAACCGCCTGCGGGAAGGACTCCGCCCGCACTGGGGTTGAACGTTCGAACCACAGTGTACTTTCCTGCGGCGTGCGCCAGCATGGCGAACATGAGTACGGCGGCGCTCGCCAGAACCTTGGTCATTGTCGAGAGGGATGGGTAGTTCACAAAAGCCTCCAAAAGGATCGGGGCCCACACGCTGACTCTGCTCGAACGGACACTCTTGATTGTGAAACCAGGAAAAGAACCGCTGGCCGGATCAGTAGGACGAATCTACTCTGAGCCCGATTGGGGTAGTTTACCACCGAAACCCGCAACAGGTACGGGATCTCGAGCGTGCGCAGGGGAGATTCTAAGCGGAGGCGGCGGCGTGCCTTTACTTGCTTGATAGGACGAAATCGACGGCGGAGGAGGTATTTCCTTTCACGGTAACGGATTTCTCCCAGGTCTTTGGTTGACTGAAGATGGGGCGCTGCACGCTGCGTTCGGTCAAGACATCATAGGAATTCTCTTTGCCTGCCAAGGTCCAGCCCTCATGCCAGGCGACGATCTGATAGGTGCCCGGAGGAACATCGGTGAACTCGTAGTGTCCAGTTTCGTCTGTGACGGCGTAGTACGGGTGGGTGACCACCATCATTTCGGCGTTCATCCACACGTGGCCGCCATTGCAACGAAGGCTGACTAATCCCGGTGCCGGCATGGATCGGGTAGTCGCACGATTAGGGAAAGGGAAGGGCAAGTTGAAGGTAGCCGAACCTTCCATGTGAACAGTGTGGAGAGTGGCATCGGAACTCATCATGCTCAGGGTTTCGTTTTGTGGCACGAGCAGGATGTGGGGAATGTAACGGCAGTGTTTCTGGTCAAGGTGTCGGCGTTGTGCTGGAAGATCCAGTGCTTTGCCGGTCGTGACGTTCTTTAGATAAACGACGGTGTTAGCAACACCACCGTCCGGACCAACGATGAGGCGCTCGAGATCAGCGGTCTTTTTAGAATCGGGGTCGCACACCGGGGCGTCTTTCGTGATCGGAAAGGCGAGGGCGCGAGGAGTTGGACCGGACCACTTTACGGTGCCAGAGATGGTGCCGCCATCAACGACGTTGATAACCTTGTAGTCGCCTTGAGAGAAGGCGAGGGTCGAGATTAGAAGAAAAAGGCTTCCAACATAAATAGAAAGATTACGGCGCATATCCGTCCCCCTTGTGTGCCCGGCGTCCGCATAATCGCCTGGACCCAGAATCTAGCTGTACTCAGCTGCTCGCCCAGAGCTCATATTGAGGGAATACCGTACAGAGGGCCGGATACTAGTCCGGGGACGGCATTCAGAGGGCAGATCGAGCGATTCCAGAAATGGCAGCCTTTGGGGCTGATTGTGATTGGAATCACATGAATCATGCGCTTCCGTTTGTCACAGGTCGAGATTACTGAGGTCACCGGGCGTGGCCCGAAACGCTGATTACGGCTGGCAGGAGAAGTGGAAGTTCAATCGTTGGAGCTGATTGAATCAGCCAGTCATCGCAATCCGGGAGCTTACACTTTACAATCGTCCATCCATGAGAGTGACCGTGAGATCGTTCGCGAAGATCAACCTTGGGCTGCGGATTGGTGCTGGGCGCGAGGATGGCTTTCATGACTTACTGACGGTCTACCAAACGATCGCACTGCATGACGTCATTCGGGTGAGCGTGAGACGCGGCTCGGGGATTGAGATTCGGTGTGAGCATCCGGGGGTGCCGCAGGATTCCTCAAATACTTGTTTCAAAATTGTTGACCGCGCTATGGGGGCGCTCGGAGCGAGGGGTCGGGTCGTTATTGAGATTGAGAAGAGGCTTCCCGTGCAGGGGGGATTGGGAGGCGCATCGGCTAACGCCGTCGCGACACTGCTGGCGTTGGAGCGGGCCGTTCGAAAGAATCTCAGTACGAAAGAAAGGTTGCGGATTGCGGCGGAGGTAGGGTCGGATCTGCCGCTGTTTCTGATTGGCGGAACGGTATTGGGCGTGGGTAGGGGAGAGCAGGTGTATCCGCTGGCGGATTTTCCCGCGCTCGCGTGCGTTGTGGTAACCCCGGAGATTGGAGTCTCGACTCCCAAGGCATTCGCCGAATGGGATCGGGGGCAGGGGCTAAAGCCCCCTTTATCCGGGAGCCCTGATGCAGCCCTGAAGGGCGGCTCTTCCGCGGCGGTTCAAAAGGGATCGGTTGCACGGGCAACGTCAATTCAATCTCGTGTAGTTGCTAACGAGCTTCGCTCGGCTGGACAGCCGGGGGCGGCTGTGCCCCCACAATCCGTTCCGAAATTGACGGGGTCTGAGGTGTCCGATAGAATGATTGAGCTTAGCCGTGAGTTGTCGGCGTGGCTGAGCGAGCCTTACTCCAGTGCTCCTTTTCGAAGGGGCCGGGCCGAGAACCCGCTTCTCTGGCTTGTCCGGGCTGGGATCGAAAACGACTTCGAACAGGTCGTCTTTCCTGAGTATCCCGAACTGTGTGAATGGAAGCGTGCGCTTGTGCGCGCAGGCGCGAAATATGCGTCGTTGTCCGGATCCGGGTCCACACTGTATGGGCTGTTTGGATCGAAGGACGCGGCGGAGCGAGCGGCGGTCCGGCTGAGGAAACAAGGCTCGGCGGCGCAGGCTACAGTGATGCTAACGCGGCCGCAGTACTGGCGACGAATGTGGAGTTGATGGTACTCGGCTTTGCTGGACAAACGAAAGCGTTCGTCCCCACCCGAGCCTTGAATTTTTGATTGTTGAAATTGGATTGTTGAATGAAAATAGAGTCCCCTTCGGGGGACAATCAGCAATCCACAACAATCTACTGGGCCGTCGACTAATGGTAGGTCAAGTGCCTTTGGAGCACTTTGTCTAGGTTCGAATCCTAGCGGCCCAGCCAGAAGATCAGTTCTCAGTTGCCAGTTCTCAGTTCTCAGTTGAGCTGGCCGAGCCCAAAGGCTGAGAACTGAAGGACAGGGAACTGAGAACTCACTATGGCTACTTTAGTCACGCCGACCGACAAGACGTCCGAGAAGGTTGAAAAGAAGAACTCGCCGGTCACTGACGAGAAGACGGATCGCAAGCAGCGCCCGCGGTCCGACGATAAGTTCAAAATTTTCAGTGGTACGGCGAATGAGTCGTTGGCCGATGAGGTCTGCCACTTTCTCGGGATGCAGCGTGGGCAGGCTCAGGTCATTCGCTTCGCCGACGGTGAGTGCTACGTTCAGATTCAGGAGAACGTGCGCGGCGCGGACGTATTCGTGATACAGCCGACGTGCCGTCCGGTGGACGAGCACTTGATGGAGCTGATGCTGATGATCGATGCGCTGAAACGCGCGTCGGCGCGGCGCATCACGGCAGTAATTCCGTACTTCGGGTATGCGCGGCAGGACCGGAAGGATAAGCCGCGAAGTCCGATCTCGTCGAAGCTGGTAGCGGATCTATTAACCGCGGCCGGCGCGCATCGGGCGTTGATTGTGGATTTGCATACGCCGCAGTTGCAGGGATTTTTCAATATTCCGGTCGACCATCTGTTCGCGTCGCCGGTGCTGGTGGATCACTTCAAGAAGCTGGCATTGCCGAACTTGACCGTGGTTTCGCCGGATGCCGGCGGCGTGGAACGCGCGAGATTTTTCGCGAAGAAAGTGGACGCGGCGCTAGCAATCGTGGATAAGCGGCGCGTCGAGATGAACGTGGCCGAGATCATGCACGTGATCGGCGATGTGCATGGACGGACGTGCTTGATCATCGACGATTTGATCGATACAGCCGGGACGCTGGTGAAGACGGCGGCCGCATTGAAGGAAAATGGCGCGACCGAAGTTTATGCCTGCGCATCGCACGCGGTGCTGTCAGGACCGGCGGTCGAGAACATTCGGAAATCGGTCATCAAGGAAGTGGTGGTGACCAACACGATTCCGTTGAATGCCGAGGCGGAAGAGGCGAGGACCGAGAAGGGCGGCAAGATTCACGTCCTCTCAATCGCGGGATTGATTGGCCGGGCGATTCAGGCCAACCATGAAGAGACATCAGTCAGTAAGTTGTTTATGTAGGAGAGAAGGAAGCGAGCCTCACGCGCGGCTCACCCAAATCCGTCGCGAGACAAGAAACCGTCTCGCTCAGGATGACAACAGCTTAGACATCTTTTTCGATAGGAATTGACATTTATGGCGACCGCACTGGAAACGAACATACTGGAAGCACAACCGAGAGAAGCTGGGACGAAGAATGTGGCGCGACGCATCCGGCGCGACGGAAAGATTCCGGCAGTAGTATATGGCGCGGGCAAGGACTCGGCAGCAATCAGCGTCGATCCGCGCGTGGTGACCCGCATTCTGAACTCGGAGACGGGACACAATACGATTTTCGATCTGACGCTGAATGGCGAGAAGACGAAGGCCATGATCGTGGACTGGCAGTATGAGCCCATGAAGGGACGGCTGCTGCACATCGATCTGAAGCGCATCGCGCTCGACAAAGTTCTGCGTGTCAGCGTGCCCGTATTCCTGATTGGCGAGGCGGCGGGCGTGAAGCAGGAAGGCGGCATCATGGAGCAGATGCTGCGTGAGGTCGAGATCGAGTGCTTGCCGGGCGACATCCCAAGCCATATCGATGCAGACGTTTCTGAACTTACATTCGGCAAGGTGTTGCGCGTTGCGGATCTGCCGCACTCCGAGAAGCTGAAGTTCATCACGGACGCGAATCAGCCCGTGGCGCACGTCACCTCGGTGAAAGAAGAAGTCGCGGCGACTCCGGAAGCCGTGGCGGCGGATGCGACGGCTGCTCCGACTGAGCCCGAGGTCATTAAAAAGGGCAAGCAGGAGACCGATGAGGAAGGCGCCGAGGCGCCGGCCGAGAAGAAAGAGAAGAAGTAGAAAGGTTCGCCACGGATCTCCACGGATTTGCACGGATCAGCAAGAGATTTGGGGCTATCCGGTAGACATCCGTGAGAGTCCTTGGCCAGCTGCAGCGACGGAGGCAGTTCTTAAGGCGTGAAACTGATTGTTGGACTTGGCAATCCTGGAATCGAATATCAGTTCACGCCGCATAACCTGGGCTTTCTGGCCATTGATCGCATGGCGGGAAACCTGGGGGTGGAAGTCAGGAACCGACAGTGCCGGGCTTTAACGGCTCGAACGGTCATTGCCGATCAGATGGTGCTCATGGCAAAGCCAGAGACGTTCATGAATTTGAGCGGGCTGGCGGTGAAGGAGCTCATCAGGGAGTACGAAGCGAGTGCGGAATCGGATCTGATCGTCATCCAGGATGAGCTGGATTTTCCGCTCGGTACGTTGCGGATTCATACGCGGCGGAGTTCGGCAGGGCACAATGGCATCGAGTCGATTATCGGTGCGCTGGGTACGCAGGATTTCCTGCGGATCCGGATCGGGGTTGCACCTGAGCGGAAGATCGGAGATGGAGCGGAGTATCTGTTAGCTCCGATGAAGAAGAAAGAACTTGAGATCGTAGCGGGGATGCTCGATACAACCGCCGATGCAGTGAAGATGATTTTGAGGGACGGTCCGGCAGCGGCCATGAATAAGTACAACCGCAAGGAGCCGGACACACAAGATTAGCCACGGATTGACACGGATCATCTGTGAATTCGCGGGCAGGATTTGGAGACAACGAATGAATCGTACTTATGAGCTGATGTTCATCGTCCGGCCAGATATGACAGAAGAGGACCTGGACAAACTAATATCGACGCTGCAATCCGTGGTGCCCGCCTCAGGCGGCACCGTGCAGCGCGTCGATAAAATGGGTAAGCGACGGCTTGCCTATACCGTGCGCAGATTCCATGACGGCATTTATGTGCTGATGGTAGTGGAAGGCGGAGGCGCAGCCATTCACGAGCTCGAGCGCCGCTTGCGCGTGACTGAGCCGGTTATCAAGTTCCTCACCGTGCGTGTCGATGAGGAGCAGAAGCGGCTGGCAAAGATCAAGGCGCTGCGCGACTCGAGGAAGAAGATGAGCGCGCAACCGGCGGCACCGGCAGAGGAACCTGCCGCTGTACCTGCGGCGGAGGCTCCGGCGTCCGCGTAAAGGCAGTGGTCAGTGGCGCGCCGTTTGTGCTGCTGATCGTGCTGCGATGAAGGATTTAACCGGCCACTGATCAGTGGCTACCGATTTCAAGGAGAGTTATGGCTGACGAGACAAGAGCACCAGAACAAGCTGCGGGAAGCGAGAGGCCGCGACCGTCTGGTCCAGGCGGAGATCGTCCGCGATTTGGCGGCGGGCCGGGACGTGGGCCGGGTGGACCTGGTCGAGAGGGCGGCGGCGGACGCAAGTTTTTCCGGCGCAAGAAGGTCTGCAAGTTCTGCACCGAGAAAATCGAAGACATCAACTATAAGGACTACCGGCTGCTCGGACAGTTCGTGGCCGAGAGCGGCAAGATCGTGCCGCGACGTTTGACTGGCGTTTGCGCACCGCATCAGCACCGGTTGTCAGCGGCAATCAAGCAGGCGCGGAACATCGCTCTACTGCCGTTTGCAGGACGAGCATCGTAAGACACATGGCCACGGATTGGCGCGGATTTTCACGGATACAGGTTGGTTTGCCCGTGTGAGTCAGTGCAAATCCGTGGCGACATTCTAAGATTGGAGTCATCCATGGAAGTCATTCTGAAAGAAGATGTAGTGAAATTGGGATCGCGCGGGGACGTGGTCAAGGTCGCCGAAGGATACGGGCGAAATTATCTTCTGCCGCGCAAACTCGCGATCCAGGCTACCGACAGCAACAAGGCAGTTATCACGCAGATGAAGGCCGCTGCCGTGCGGCGGTCTGCGAAAGAGAAAACGCAGGCTGAGGAACTGGCGAAGCAGTTCGACGGTGTATCGGTTTCGTTCGCACGCAAATCGGGCGAGCACGATCAGTTGTTTGGGTCTGTGACATCGGGCGACCTCGCCGACGCGCTGATGAAGAAGGGCTTCAATGTGGATCGACGAAAGATCCAACTACACGAGCCCTTGAAGACTGTGGGTGAGTTCAGCGTTCCTGTGAAATTGCACAAGGACGTGACCGCGCATCTGAAAGTTGTTATCGAAAAAGAAGCCGCAACAGAATAGGTCGGCCAGAGACTTTTACCGGCCCGGGCGCCCGCTCGGGCCGTTTATTTTGCGAGTTTCCAATTCCTCGACAAATTCCGAACGTCGCCTTCACGGGAAGCTGGCGGTTACGGCCAGCATAGTGACGGTGATCGCGTGATTTGTGTGGGCTGGTCCTGAGCCTGTGTTGCTGGTCAGAAGCGCGGCAGGTGTGTGTCGATCTGTTATGTACCAAGTACAGCCACCGGCTATTTCCCGGCGGCGTGCGCTGAATCTTCCATGGTCGATTTGTGATAGTTCCAATAACTTTCGTCATCGCGTTCCTTATGCGAGAAGACGTACAGAACTCGGGCTTGGGACTTCATAGAAAAGTGCTTGGGAAGCCAGACGCCTTTGTCCACCGGCATCTTTTCAAGCTCAAATTTCGTGCCCGGCAATACTTTGGCGAGGAATCCCTCGATGGAGACTGGGTGCAGCACCTCAGCTTCCACCCTCACCCACTGGAAGGTCGCCTTGTCGATCCAGAGTCTTCCCTGCATCCCCCTGAGGGCCTGGCACTGCATATTTGGTGGATGATAGTCCGGTTTGGGCATCGCGCCCAGAACGTAGACATCATGACTGTCGAGCTTCTGCTGTCCCTCCAGCTTGAAATTGAAGGCCCTAGTCAGCTGCTCCATCATCAGATGGTCGCGTCTTCTTTGTTTCTCGAACTCAGCTGTCCGTTGACTCCGCTGTTGTGGGGACTCGCGACGGCGCTTGGCGACTTCGGCTTCGAGTTTCTTTTGTTCCTGCTGCTGCTCGGCGGCAGACACAGGCGTTCCATTCACGGCGATAAGCCGTCCATAGGGGGAGCCGAGGATCATGTACTCCTGGAACGTCTTGGTTCCACCATTTGACTGCAAGTCGCGCTCAGTCCAATCGTATTCAGGATCAGCTTTCCAATCTGCCGCGTTGGCTTCGGTCGAACGCTGAATAATTGTGCCGGCATCGGGTTCCTGCGAAGAAGAGAGCGGCGTGAACGACACAACGAAGATAATCGCGGAGACGAACGCCAAGCGCAGCTTCACGGATTCAAGTGTAAGTGCTCTTCAAGCGGCTGCCTATGCGTGAGATGCCTGACAACGGGCAGGTTGCCAGGTGCTTCCAATACGGATACTCCTGTCTTAGACCTGCGCTCGCTCCGTTCCCGGCCAAAAGGCCTGAAAACGTAAACACTAGCGCAGAGTTCGCGGAGAGTCTGACGACAGCGCGGCGTGGGTAGATTCTGCGATTGACGGCGAGGTTGGGAGGAGTGGGCCTTCGCGTCCCCGTGCTGATATTTCTTCCACTGACTCGATGGTCCCGTTGCGTACCAGCAGGGCGCAGTCGAAATTGTTCACCGTCGGACAAACATGGCGTGGAAGCAGGAACAATTCCGTGCCGATTGGGGGGACGGGTGAGCTCTCTCTAACTCTGAGGGGAAGGTGTTCTTCGCTGGGCGAGAGCGGTTCGAGCCCGGCATGGCCTATCACTACGGATGTCGGAAGGCCGGCATCGGCTGAGACGGATTTGTGACCGGCATCGCAAGTGACGATATTGCCGCTGGGATGGCTCACCACTCGGGTGACGACAAGCGCAGCGGGGCGGTAACCATATTCTGGCGGCAATTGCGACAAGCTGGTCGCGTCGTTATAGACGACCGTGCCGGGAGAGACTCGATGAACAAAGTCGCGCCCTTCGAAGCCTTGGTAGGTCAGGGAACAGGGGAGGGTTGGAGTCCCGGCAGTGATCACCTCGGCGACTTCGAATCCATTTCTGCGGATCACGGCGATGAGCTCAAGCAGGCGATCGTAGCCGGAGTGCGCTGCCGCGGTGCGCGCGTGCGAGTCGAGCCCTCCATATTGTCCGTCGTAGTAGTGGAGGCCGCGAAATTCGAGTCCCGCATCGTTAATTTCCCGAACTAGCGCGACGGCCCTACCGGGTTGGGCCTGTGGCACTCCTGTACGGTTCATGCCCGGATTGATATCGAGGAAGATGCCGACCGTTGTTCCGCGCCACTGACGGATCTGCTCTTCGGTTTCCGCCAGAACAGAGACGCGAATGTTGGGGAACTGCGACTGAATTTCAGTTGCGCGCCGGGCGTTCGCCCCGACGACGGGGTACGCAAGGAGTACATCCTCCGCTCCGCTCTCTGAAGCGACAAGCAATTCCAGAGTGGTTGCGCATTTGAAGGCTCGAATACCTTCATCAACCAACATCCGCATGGAATACGCTAGCTTCGCGGTTTTGACGTGAGCCCGCCAGCGAGTTCCGTCGGCGCCGAGCAATGCCAGAGTACAGGCGATATTCGAAGAGACGATCTCGGGATAGATCACCAGCGCCGGCGTGAGGACATTTTCTATCGCCGGAATCCGATATTGTTCTGACCACGGGAATTCTGACAGCATGAATTTGGACGGTGACATTGCGGTTCGATGATAGCGCGTTCGCCTGCAGCGCGGAGTCGCCACTCCAGATTAGACTCGCGGGTGTGACGGTTGACCCAGGTAACTGCGACTAGTACGCTCTGAATCCATTCTCAATGAACACGAAATTAGCTGCGCGTTCTCAATCCTCCGACTTGGTTCGCGGGCTTGGGCTATGGGCTGCTATCGCGATTGTTATCGGCGACACGATCGGCACGGGCGTGTTTCTGGTGGCGAGCGACATGGCACGGGATGTCGGATCCTCAACATTAGTGCTGGCGGCCTGGGTGCTCGGTGGATTCATCGTGTTGTGTGGTGCGTTTTGCTATGCCGAGCTGGGCGCAGCATTTCCGAAGGCTGGTGGTCCGTATGTTTATCTGACGCGGGGGCTCGGTCCGCTTTGGGGATTTTTGTTTGGATGGATGAGTTCGTTCCTTGAGCGGCCGGTTGCGATGGCAACGCTCGGAGCAGGATTTGTGAGATTTATGGCGTTCCTGTTTCCGGCCATTGGAACTCCAATGACGGCAGTTCACTTCGGCAGCTATGTCTTCAGGTTCACGGCGGCGCAGCCGCTGGCAGCCGCCGTGGTCGCCATCGTAACAGCGGTCAACTATTTCAACGTGCGCACGAGCGGCGCGATCCAAGTGCTGCTTACGGTTCTTAAGGTAACCACAATTGTGGTGATTATCTTCGGTGGACTGATGTTTGGAGTGAAACATGTGCCGGAAGCGGTGCCCACTCTGAGGCTGTCAGGTTTGGGCACAATCGTTGCGTTGCTGAGCGCACTCGTACCGGCGATGTGGGCTTATAACGGCTTCAATGATCTGGGCGACCTTGGGGAGGAGATCGTTGAGCCGCAGAGGAATATTCCCCGGGCGATTATTATCGGGTTGCTGACCGTTGGCGGGCTGTACCTTACGGCGAATTTCACTTACTTTCATGTGCTGCCATTTTCAGCGATCGCAGGATCTGAACATGTGGCCTCTGATGTGGTGCAGTCATTTGCAGGGTCGAGCGGTGCGGTATGGCTGACGGTCGCTATGGCGCTTTCGGCGCTCGGAGCTCTGCACGTAGTCGTGCTCACTGGCGCCAGGATCCCGTATGCGATGTCACGGGACGGAGTGTTTTTCCGGTTCGCTGGGCGTGTGCATCCGACATTGCGGACACCCAGCGGATCGCTACTGTTTCTGGGTTGCGTCGGCGTTTTGCTCGCGCTGAGCGGAACGTTTGAAGAACTGTACTCACTCTTCGTTTTTGCGCTCTGGATCTTCTTCGGATTGACGGCCATTGCGGTCATGCGCCTGCGCCGGACGGAGCCCGATCTGGTACGACCGTTTCGAGTTTGGGGATATCCCTGGCCACCGCTCATTTTCCTCGTCGCGGCAGTCGCCTTGACCGTGAATTTGTGGACTGTCCGGCCGGTGAGATCTTCTCTCGGGCTGGCGGTCATCCTCGCAGGTATTCCATTTTTCTACCGTTGGCGGGGACACAAGGTCGAGCGGCAACCTGCGGGAGAGTAGCGAAATCCAATCGTGCCGCTCGAAAGTTGGATCACGATGGGGCAGGTTGGGCGTGTAGTCCGGCGGCTGTTTGATTCGGAAGAAGGTCCGCGCGACCGGTTCATCACCCGCTGGTTGTTTCTGCGAGCCGTGGGGTTGATCTACTTTTCTGCATTTCTCTCGTTGGTATTTCAGATTCGGGGATTGATTGGGCCGCGTGGACTTCTGCCGGCGACCGAGTATCTGCAAGCGGTGCATCATTCGATTGGACTCTCGCGCGGACTTTGGTTTGCGCCAACGGTGTTCTGGATCTCGGCAGGCACGCACATGCTCGTCACGTGCTGCTGGATCGGGATGCTTGCATCATTGCTGCTGGTTGCGAGTTTCTGGCCTCGCGGGATGCTGGTTGTCTGCTTCGTTTGTTTTATTTCGTTCGTCAGCGCTGCGCAGGATTTTTCCGGCTACCAGTCCGACGGCATGCTGCTTGAAGCTGGATTCATCTCGCTATTCTTTGCTCCGCGAGGATTGTGGCCGGGACTAGGGATATACTCCCGCCCATCGCGAGGGAGCCTCTTCCTGCTGCAGTGGGAGTGGTTTCGTATCTACTTCGAGTCGGGGATGGCGAAGATTGCGGGAGGAGATCCGGAGTGGCGGAACTTCACCGCTATGGACGAGTACTACCAGAACGGCCCGCTGCCGACATGGATTGGGTGGTACGTGCAGCATCTGCCGCATGGATTTCATGCATTCGCGGCTGGGGCCACGCTGGTGCTCGAACTGGGACTCGTCTGGATGCTTTTTCTGCCGCGACGCTGGCGGTTGCTGTGCTTCTTCATTGTGACGCCGTGGGAGCTGGGGGTTATTCTTACCGCGAACTATACATTTCTTAACTACCTGGTTCTGGTACTGGGATTTCTTTTGCTGGATGATCGGTTCTGCGCGCGTTTGTTGCCGGAAAAGTGGAGTCCGGCGTTGTCGCTTGCACCGAAGGATCCGGCCGACGTGCCCGCGGATTCTCCGAACTCTCGAGGACAGCGGACACAATCCAAGTTCCACATCGCGAAATTTACTTTCGGGGCCGTCGTCCTTAGCTGGGTTTTCTATGTGGCGACGGTTCAGATGCTCTCGATGTTTTCAACGATTCCATTTCCGACATCGCCGGTTGTCGCATTGGAGCCGTTTCGGATCGCGAATCGCTATGGACTGTTCGGCGTGATGACTCGCGGGCGATACGAAATTGAATTCCAGGGCTCGGATGACGGGGAGAATTGGACGGCATATCCGTTTCGTTTCAAGCCCCAGGATGTGATGAAAGCTCCACCTATCTATGCGCCGTACCAGTCGCGGTTTGACTGGAATCTGTGGTTCGCCTCTCTGGGAACGTGGCGCGAATATCCGATTGTGCCGGCGACCGAAGTAAGCTTGCTGGCGAATGATGCGGATGTGCTGTCGCTCTTTGCGGGAAATCCGTTTGCGAACCATCCCCCGAAGCAGGTGCGCGCTGTTCTCTGGCAGTACTGGTTCACGACACTGGCGGAAAAGCGCCAGACCGGACGATGGTGGCGACGGGAATATGTGGGTCTGTATGCGCCAACCATTGAGCTTGGCACCGATGGAAGAATCCATGCTGTAGAGGTGCCAGCTGCGCTGCCCCCGAGGAGAGACTGATTGGTTATGGGTAACGTAGAGATTTGTCTGCGGAGGATTCGATGACGCGCCGAGCCTGTGTGGTGGGTGCCGGGCCAAACGGTCTGTCTGCGGCGATTGTGCTGGCTCAAGCAGGGTGGAAGGTTGATGTCTTCGAAGCTGAGCCGCAGCCAGGTGGCGCAGCACGGACGCTGGAACTGACCCTCCCCGGCTTCCATCATGACTTCGGTTCTGCTGTTCATCCGATGGCGGTGGGGTCGCCTTTTTTCTCGTCTCTCGATCTGCAGAAGTACGGCTTGGAGTGGATTCATTCGCCGGCAGCTGTTGCGCATCCATTGGACGATGGAACGGCAGTGATGTTAGAGCGCGATCTCGGACTTGCAGATGCGTCTCTAGGAGAAGACGCGCATGCCTGGCGCAGGCTGATGGGTCCTTTTGCAGAGCGATGGGCTGAGTTTTCACGCGAGGTGCTGCGCCCCATCCCCCTGATCCCTACGCATCCCCTGCTGATGGCCAGGTTCGGGCTGAAAGCGTTTCTTCCTGCAAACAAGCTCGCGCGGGCGCAATTCAAGTCCGAACGAGTGAGAGCACTTTTTGCGGGGATTGCTGCGCACTCATTCCTGAGTCTCAAGGAGCCATTCAGCTCTGCCTCTGGAGTGCTGCTTGGAGCCGCGTTGCACGCAGTGGGCTGGCCGATTCCGCGTGGAGGCGCGAACTCGATCACTCGGGCATTATGCGCATGTCTCGCGGAATATGGTGTGCGTGTGAGTACCGGGCGTCGCATTGAGAAGCTGGCCGACGTAAGCGACTACCAAATCGTTCTGTGCGACGTCACGCCCGGACAACTGCTGCAGATGGCGAATCAGGAACTATCGGAACGATACCGGAGCAAATTGGCGCAGTTTCCACGTGGGCCCGGAGTTTTTAAAGTGGATTATGCGATGAACGCTCCGATCCCCTGGAAAGCGGTAGAGTGCGCACGTGCCGCGACCGTGCATGTAGGTGGAACGCTTGAGGAGATCGTAGTTTCCGAAGAGAAGATGCGAATGGGCGAGCATGCTGAGCGACCATTCGTTTTGCTGGCGCAGCCGACATTGTTCGACTCTTCTCGTGCTCCTGAAGGGAAACACATAGCCTGGGCCTACTGCCATGTCCCGAATGGTTCGACGTTCGACATGCTGAGCAGATTGGAGAATCAGATTGAGCGCTTCGCGCCTGGATTTCGGGACTGCATCTTGGCGCGAACGGTGTTATCTCCCGCGGGGTTGGAGAGTATGGACGCGAATCTTGTGGGCGGAGACATCAGCGGCGGGGCGATGGATATGTGGCACTTTATGCTGCGTCCGACATGGCGCAGCTATGCGACATCGGCACGGCGCATCTATCTGTGTTCGTCTTCAACTCCGCCGGGCGGCGGTGTGCACGGTATGTGCGGATACTATGCGGCAAAGCTAGCGCTGTCGCGGCGCAACATCGACCATGCCAACAACTCGTGAGCCCGACCTTGCTACGTTCTCTTGCGCAGCTGCCACAGCATCAGTGAGACAAGTAACCAGCTTATCGTCGCAAGGGCGATGATCATGAACGGCCGGTGAACCGCGATGAGTCCTGCTATCAATGCAGCAAAAACCAGGAGACCGATGCTTCCCGTCGCCGCCCCCGCAGCATCGACGCCCGCAGCTTTTCGCGCCCTTACTTCTCCGTGAACTCCGGCACGCTCCTTGCGCTGCTTTTCATGTTTCTCGATGAGAGTTGCACTGGCCGGAAGAATGGCCGGGAATGCCAAGAACAGCCCGCCAAGAACCGGGCCGTATTTCCTGGCAACGAGACCAGCGACCACGGTCGCAAGGCCGCCGCAGATAAATCGCACAGACACTTGCTGCCAGCTCGTTTGCTTGAGCGACGAGAAATCGATTCGAACGCGCATGCTTAGCTCAGGACCATCCACCAAGCTCCAAACGCCACGACTGCCCAAAGAATCAGCAACGACAAGGAGACGCGTAAAGCTCCGTACGGCAGACGCATCATCATCCAGCTGAGGCAACACGCGTAAAAGAAAAAAGCCAGGGCAGAGATGATCATCGAACGCGCTTCAATGCTCGCGTACTGCGCTCCATCTTTGGTTACGGTAAGCGCCAGCGTTGCGAGGGCCACGGAGGGAGCCGCGCCAAACAATCCTGCAAAGCTTTTTGGTTTGAACAAGTCGCCAAGGAGGGCGAAAAACGAAACCGTGAAACCCCCGATTAGAAATCGAATGAGAATCTCTTCCATAGAGGCGTTGCCGGGCGATGTTGTGCCAATCTTATTGGACGAGCGGAACGTTGAATTCGTTGTTCGCGAAATCACAGCCGTGGATTGCGCGAATTACAGTGAACGCCGGATCATCAAGGTGTGTTACCGAAGCCTATAACGACGAGTATGGCAGACAAAGGCAGAATCGAAGACGAACGCTCTCCCGAACTGAAAGGTGATCTCGAAGCGCAGCTCGATGACTTGGGCACCGACCCAGGACAAGTTGGGGTTGATAGCGCAGGACAATCCGGGGATCCGCAGCAGCTTTCGGATATCGAAGAAGCGAACGACGAATCCGTCGAGGAGTTAGCAGACACTGATCAAGCGTTCGAAGCCGCGATCATCGAAGGGGCGGAAGACGCAGGCGATCACCCCGAGCGTCCTGTCCACACGCATGAAGAGTATGGCCGCCCAGACGATGTGCCGCCACGAAGAAGAGATGACGAAGCGGCATAAAGATCTTTACTAGCTCACCGCATGGAACACGTCACCGCCGCCAGCCCACAGACACCAAGCATCCCTAATGCAAGGAAGCTAGGCGCGTGTCATACGCCGCCTGGCTGGAGTGTTCGGGTTATCCGGAATTGAATGTAGAGCGATTGCTGTATTGGTAGGCGCCACCAGCGGGATGGAGAATCCCAATGTTGGGTATGTTCTCGGGCTGCCGCTAAGCTAAGGCTCTGAGAAGATGCTCAGACAGATGAAGTGCAAATGGAGGCCGTATGCGACAAGTACTCCTGTGTGTTTCGATTCTTCTCTTGGGGCTGACCTGGTCGTTCGCGCAGACCAATGGCAGCAGTGAAACGAGCCCCAGCGGTTCAACGACGGGCGCCAGTCAATCGGCAGGCGCGCAGTCCGGATCTTCTGGACAGATGGGCCAATCTAACGGGAGTGGTCACACGACAGTAGAAGGCTGCTTAAACGGTTCGAATGGGAATTTCACGCTCACCGACAAGGACGGGAACAGCTATCAGCTCACCGGCGATACCGCCAAGCTGAGCGAGCATGTTGGACATGAAGTGAAGGTAACGGGAACGTCGAGTGCAGCGGGCGCTTCCGGTGGTGCAGGCACGACGGGTGGTGCCACGGCGGGCTCGGGCTCACAGCAGAGTCTCCAGGTCACGTCAGTAAAACACATGTCGAAGACTTGCCAGGCCGGCGGCGCTATGGCGCATTAACCAAGGTTGATCTCACAGCAAGCCCAGCCCGTGCTGGGCTTTTTTTGTTGGCCATCTCGCACATCGTAAGTGTGTGCATCCCTCTTTGAATGTAGTCCATGCAATGGCCGTATGGCAGCTAAGGGTTTGATGTACGAGGCAATTGCAGGGCGTGAATTCGGATTCTACAGATTCAAGATGATGTTGACTGTGGTGCTGGACGATTACAAAGAGGGTGGAGTCACAGCTACCCGTAAGCGAAAGGCCCGGTACAGCACCCAGTCATTCCACTGGCCACCGGGAAGTGGTACTGGTCGTGAAAGTCTGCTTGTATATTTTTTGTCTGCTCATGTTCCTGAGTAGGATTCTACCCGCCCAAACCAGCATCAACGATGTTCATGTCGAGCCGCGGGAGGTGGTTCCTTCACCTCCGAGTGCCGCGGCAGGGTCGATCTCGTCACTCGATGACGCACGCCTTCCCACAATCAAAACCGATGTGAAGCTGGTTCTGGTGCCGGTCACTGTCACCGATCCGAATGAGCGGTTTGTTACTGGCCTCAGCCGTGACAACTTCCAGCTTTTCGAGGGCAAAACTCCGCAGGCCATTCAACATTTTTCCCGGGAAGACGTTCCGGTTTCGATCGGAATCATCCTGGACGTGAGTGGCAGCATGGGAGACAAGCTTGAGCGGCTTCGTGAGGCGGTGAATCAGTTCTGTGAGGCTGCTAATCCGGAAGATGAATTCTTCCTTCTCACATTTTCAGACCAGCCGCGACTGGCTGTGGATTTCACCACGTCGACTGCGGAGATTGAGAAGGAACTGGTGTTCACGCAACCGAAAGGCAGGACTTCGCTGCTGGATGCGCTCCAGATGGCCCTCCACAAGATGAAGGATGCGCATTACGGAAAGAAAGCTCTGCTCGTTATCTCAGACGGAGGGGACAACCACAGCCGCTACAGTGAGCGCGATGTGAAGGGGCTGGCCCGAGAGTCGGATGTGATGATTTATTCGATTGGACTGTTCGATCGATCCATGCCCACGCCAGAAGAAATGCTCGGACCGCAGCTGCTAACGGAGGTATCGGAGCCAACGGGCGGCCGTGCGTATACGCTCGGTAGTCCGAAAGAGCTGCCCGCGGTGGCGCGCCATATCGGCCTTGAACTGCGGACACAATACGTGCTCGCTTACCGTCCGAACGATTCAGTGCACGACGGGAAATGGAGAAAGATCAAGGTGAAGCTGATGCTGCCCAGGAAATTCGCTTTTCTGCGCGCACACGCGAAGCCGGGATACTACGCCGCCTTCCGATAGGAGCGCCGAAGTTCCGCAACGCGCAGGAGGCAGCGAAAACGACAACTTCTACTCGGATCGCTGCATCCTAGTTGGGCACGGCGCGAGCTAAATTGTCTCCACCGACAGTCCATATCTTTGCGTCACAAACAGACGTCGCTCGCTCACAATCGGGTGCAAGGCATGCGGTTGTCATTTCTTTGGGTCTTGATGATGAGTGCTGCGATGTTATTTGGACAACTCGCGCCTCAAGCTCCGCAATCTGCCTATGAAGGTCAGAACGTAAGTTTTGTTTCATTGACCGCGAACCCGCATCGCGACCTGACGCCACTGTTCAAAGTCGTGACGCAGCACGCGAACGAACCGTACTCCCAAAAGAAAATCGAGGAAAGCCAGCAGGCGCTGCAGAAGGCCGGTAATTTCCCCAAGGTTCGAGTGCAGGTTGTGCCGGATGTGTCGGGGCTTCGCGTCAGTTTCTTACTCGAGCCCGCGTACTACCTGGGAGTAGTCGAATTTCCCGGCGCAGTGCAGAGATTCACGTACACGCGGTTGCTGCAGATCGCGAACCTCTCCGATGAAGACCCGTACGATCCAACACGCCTTCCTCTTGCCGAGGGTGCCTTGATTGGTTTCCTGCACAGCTATGGATACTTCGAAGCGAAAGTACATTCAGTGCCGGAGATCGACGATGCGCATGAACTGGTGAATGTGAAGTTCGCGATTGACATGGGTAAGCAGGCGCACATCGGGAGTGTAAAGGTGGAAGGGCCTAACCCGGGCGAGAGTGCAAAGCTGATACATGCGATGGAGTCGCTACGAGCGCGACTCTCTGCCGCGTTACTGAAGCCGGGCAAGCCGTACACACCGGCGCGGATCAGCGCAGCGACTGCGCAGATGAAGCGGGTGCTTACAAAGCAGCGCCGGCTGGCGAGCAGCATTGAGGAGAATCCACCGCAATATGTTGCCCAAGGGAATCGCGTGAATGTGTCATTCAAGGTGACTGTTGGGCCGGTTGTCACAATCCGGACTGAGGGCGCGCGACTAAGCTGGTTCCCCCTGCTTGCAAACCGCCGGGAAAAGAAGCTGATTCCCATCTACTCAGAAGGCAGCATCGATCGAGATCTAGTGGATGAGGGACAACGAAATCTTATCGACTATTTTCAGAAAAAGGGATTCAACGATGCGAAAGTCAGCACGGAATTCAAGCAAGAACCGGACCACATTCTCATCGTGTACCGCATCGATAAAGGGCAGAAGCACAAAGTCAGCAACATCGTTTTTCATGGAAATTACGGTATTCCAGCCTCAGACCTGTTACCGCAAGTGGCAGTCAAGAAATCACACATTTGGACTCACGGAAGCCTGAGCGGGAAGCTTCTGAAAACGAGCGCAAACAATATCGAATCTTTGTATCACGACAAGGGATATCAACAAGCCAAGGTAACGCCGAACACGATTGCGCACGGTGAGAAAACGGATGTGGTCTTCGACATCGAGGAAGGACCGCAAACGCTCGTGGAAGATGTCCAGGTTACGGGCAACCAGCATATGGCATATGAAAGGCTCACGGCGCCCAAAGGATTTCTGCTGCGTGCGGGAACGCCGTTTTCTCCACGAAAGCTGGCGGAGGATCGAAACCGGATTTCTGCCAACTATCTGGACCGGGGATATCTGAACGTCGAAGTGAAAGCGACTGCGGATAAGAACCAGAACTCCCAGCGCGTTACCGTGAAATATGCCATTACTGAAAACCAGGATGTGCGAGTGAGTCAGGTCGTTTATCTGGGGCAAGAGCGGACCAGGCAGTCGCTTCTGTCAAAAGCCACTCGCATTTCGCCCGAAACTCTGATGCGGCGAAGCCAACTGCTGGAATCGGAGAGCCGTCTGTATGACCTTGGCATTTTCGATTGGGCGAGCGTCGGCCCTCGCAAGCCAATCACGGACCAGAGTGACGAGATGGCGCTGGTGAAGGTCCACGAAGCCAAGCGCAACGAAATCACGTACGGCTTCGGATTTGAAGTGTCGCATCGAGGAGGAAACATTCCGACTGGGAGCGTGGCTCTTCCCGGAGGCGGAGGCTCGATCGGTCTGAACGGTTTCCAGATCGCTCCAAGTCAATCCACGTTTGCGAGTCCCCGGGGAATGATTGAGTTCACGAGGCGCAACATGCGCGGCGTCGCAGAAACCGCGAGCACATCAATACTTCTGTCACGTCTGGATCAGAAAGCACTTGCGATGTACAACCAGCCGCACTTCTTGGGGTCGTCCTGGCAATCGCTAAGCAGTTTCTCGCTCGAGCGGACTAGCGAGAATCCGCTGTTCACAGAGTCCCTCGGCGACGCCTCGTTTCAATTGGAACGAGTAATCAGCGCTAAGACAAACACTCGTCTGCAACTGCGCTACGACTTCAACAAGACGGCGCTTTCCCACATTCTGGTGCCCGATCTTGTACTAGCTCCGGACCAAAATGTGCGGCTGTCGACAATTGCTGTAACGCTGATCCGCGACACGCGAGACAAGCCACTGGATGCACATCGGGGAATGTTCTCGACCGTGGATTTGAATATCACCCCTACTGCGTTCGGATCGAGCGCTAATTTCGCGAAGCTGTTCGCGCAACACGCGTTCTACAAGCCCGTCCACTCCATCGTGTTCGCAGAGAGTATCCGGCTTGGACTGGCAACGCCATTCGCGTCGAGTTTTGTCCCTACAAGCCAATTGTTCTTCTCCGGGGGCGGGACTACATTGCGCAGCTTTCCGATCAACCAAGCCGGCCCACAGAGGCTGGTGCCATTCTGCAACGTGCTCCAAGGGCAACCGGGTTGTGTGAACGTGACGGTCCCCATCGGCGGGAAGCAGCTATTCATCCTGAATTCTGAAGTGCGCTTCCCTACACACATTCTCAAGGCTCTCGGAGGAGTCGTTTTCTATGATGGTGGGAATGTTTCTAGAGCAATTAATTTGCGCAGCTTCGTAAATGATTATACGAATACCATTGGTTTTGGGATCCGCTATGCGACGCCTATCGGGCCGGTGCGCATCGACATCGGGCACAATCTGAATTCGATCCCGGGGATCAACCCCACGCAGTACTACATCACGGTCGGGCAGGCATTTTAAGAGGCGGCATGCATTGGAAACGCATTATCGGATGGACATTCGCAGGTTTGCTGGTTCTCTTGATCGTTGCTGCTGTGAGTGGCTATTTCTATCTGAAGAGCAGCAGCTTTAAGCATTTCGCACTGGCTGAAATTGCAAAACAGGCAAATCAGGCCACGGGTGCGAGAACTGTCGTCGGCGGTCTCGATTTCAGCCTGAAGCCGCTGACCGCGAACCTCTATGACATCACATTGCGGGGCACGGAGGCGGACGATCAGCCGCCGCTGCTACATGCCGACCAATTAACAGTGCAGGTAAAAATCGATTCGATCTGGCACCAAAAGTTCACACTTCGCGAGTTGCTCATCCGCAATCCCGTGCTGCACGTTCAGGTGAATCGTGAAGGAAAGAACAACCTTCCTACTCCGCCTCCAAGCGAGAGCAATAGTCATACGAGTGTCTTTGATCTCGGGGTTGAACACGCACAGCTCATGAATGGAGAGGTGGACTACAACGATCGGAAGACTCCGATGCAGGCAGATCTGTACGATCTCGGGACGGACATCCATTTTGACGCGGCTGAGAAACGTTACTCAGGCCAGCTTTCGTATAAGAAAGGTCACCTGAGTTATGCGAACTATGCGCCATTGGCGCACGACCTGGACCTGAAATTCAGCGCTACGCCGGAACGGCTCGACGTGAGTCCGGCAATCCTGCGAGTTGGATCCTCAGATGTGACGCTGCGGGCACAGGTCACGAACTATGCTGAGCCCATTGCTAGTGGCGACTATAAGATTCGGATTCACACGCAGGATTTCGCAGAGATGTCCCCGTCTGTAAAACCGGCCGGCGACGTGTTCCTTGCGGGCAAGTTGCACTACCAGCGTACTGGAAATGAGGAACTGCTTCGCGCGCTGCTTGTCGATGGACATATTGCCAGCGATCTTCTTACAGCGGACGCATCTGGAAAGAAACTAGACGTGAGGAAACTTCAAGCGAACTTCCGGCTGGCTAACGGGAACTTCCAACTCAGCAACGCGAGTCTCGAATCGCTGGGCGGGAAACTTGAAGCCGAAGCCCAGATAAAACACCTGGATGCCACTCCCGAATCGGCGGTTCGTGCGTCGCTGACCGGAATCTCTCTGAGGGAAGTTCAAGGGCTTCTGGGCGGACAACAGATTCCGGCGGCGAAGATATCTGGGACAATCGCTGGAAAAGCGAACGCTGAGTGGAGAGGGAGAATACAAAAGTTAAGGGCGCAAGCGGATCTAACAGTCCGCGCGGCCGCGAGCAGTCGCTCAAATCCATCCGCGGCGGAAGTCCCGGTGGACGGGCAGATTCATGCTGTTTACGATGGCCCACGAGAGACCATTGAATTGCGGAACACACAGCTGACTCTGCCGTCGGCGAAGTTGACAGCTCAAGGGGCGATCAGCGACAGGTCCAATTTGCAGCTTCAGGTCGTCGCGACTGACTTGCATCAGCTCGCATCTCTCGCTTCGTCGTTCAGCAATACACAGGGTCCGCCTCCGTCGGTGTCCGGATCGACGACTCTGAATGCACTCGTGCAAGGTTCTATGAAGGAGCCGAGAGTCGCGGCGCAAATGCAAGCCCAGAACCTTGAGATCGAGGGTAGTGAATGGAAGAGCGCGAATGTGGCAATGCACGCGGACCCCTCCGGGCTGACGATCGATACCGCAAGCATCACTAACGCCAATCAGGGAGACGCCACGCTGAGCGCCAATGTCGGGCTGAAGAATTGGACGTATGAAGCCTCGAACCCGATCACCGCGAAGGTGAATGTACGCCGCTTACGGCTAGCCGACCTAGAAAGGCTCGCCAAACAGCACTATCCCGTCAGCGGAGACTTGTCCGCCAGCATTACCTTGGGTGGTTCACAGCTTCAGCCCACGGGGTCGGGCACAGCCCAGGTTACGAACGCGCAGGCATATGGAGAGCCCATTCAGACGCTTGCCGCAAACTTTCACACGGATAATGGCGCAATCGTGTCGACTGTTCAGATCACGGCGCCGGCGGGCGCAATCAGCGGAAACTTATCATTCACGCCAAAGACTAAAGCGTACGTGGTGAGGATCGATGCTCCTTCCGTGGTATTGCAGAAATTGCGCAGACTGCAGGAGAAGAATCTTCCGGTTGCCGGCACCATCAAAGCCTCAGTGAGCGGTCAGGGAACTCTGGACAATCCCGGATTGCTGGCGACGCTTGAATTGCCACAGCTGCAAGTGCGACAGAGTTCGATTTCGAATTTCAAAGCTGAAGTTCGGGTTGCGGAGCACCGCGCCAATCTGAGTCTGAATACAGATGTCGCGCAAGCCATGATCAAGGCTCATGGCACCGTGGCGCTGACGGGTGATTATGAGACCGACGCAGTGATCGACACGAACACAATTCCCCTCGCGCCATTGATGGCTGCTTACGCCCCGAGCGTACCGCAAGGGTTTCAAGGACAAGCGGAATTGCACGCCACGTTGAAGGGGCCACTGAAAGATAAGTCGCGGATTGAGGCGCATCTCTCGATTCCGGTGCTTAAGGCCGAATATCAATCCTTGCAGATAGGGATCTCGCGTCCCATACGCGCCGATTACGCAAGTTCCGTGATCACACTGCAACCCGCCGAAATTGTGGGCACCGATACATCTCTCCGCGCGGAAGGAAAAATCCCGCTGGGCGGCACTTCGAGCCCGACGCTTACTGCGCAAGGCTCGGTCAATCTGAACATCCTGCAAGTAGTCGCCCCTACGGTACAAAGCTCAGGGAAGCTGGCGCTCGATGTGCGTTCATCAGGAAAGGACATCAATGGGAAAGTCCAGTTTCAGAACGTTGCGCTCTCAACTGTAGATGCTCCCGTTGGCGTAGATAAATTGAACGGGACACTGGATATCGGCAACGATCGCGTGCGGCTCACAAACATGACTGCGGAGGTTGGCGGCGGCACGGTTACCCTGGGCGGATCGGCTGCGTATCGCCCCAGCGTTCAATTTGACGTCGCGCTGCAAGGCAAGCGAATACGGCTTCGATACCCCGAAGGCTTGAGATCGGTGGTAAACACCAACCTGGCATTCAGCGGAACGACTCAAGCTTCAGTACTGAATGGTCGCGTTCTCATCGAGAATCTTGGCTTCACTCCCGATTTTGACCTGACGAAGTTCTCGGACCAGTTCAGCACAACCGGCACTGTCTCCCAGCCAGGGTTTGCGGACACAGTAAAGCTGGCCATCAGCGTACAGTCGCAGAACCTGAATGCTGTCAGTTCGCAGGTCAGCATTGCCGGCCAAGTTGCCCTTCAGGTAGGTGGGACAGCGGCCAACCCAGTCATAACGGGACGGACCACGCTGAACTCCGGCGAACTGTTCTTCCGCAATGTGCGTTATCAGTTGCAGCGGGGAGTGATTACGTTCGATGATCCGAATCAAACGCATCCCGTGTTGAACGTTTCTGTGGGAACAATCATCCAGCAGTACAATTTGACGCTCACGATGCGTGGCCCTCTCGACAAGCTGACCACGTCTTATGTGTCGGACCCACCGCTGCCCACGGCGGATATTATCAATCTGGTCGCGCGTGGCAAGACAACACAGGAGCAGAATGCGAGCAGCCAGAGCACCGATTCAATGATCGCGTCGCAAGTAGCCGGTGAGCTTGCAGGTAGTGTGCAAAAGCTCGCGGGGCTCTCGAGTCTGCAGATCGATCCGACCTTGGGGGGAAACTCGAATCCGTCGGCACGAATCGCGATCCAACAACGCGTCAGCAAAGACCTGTTGTTCTCGTTTTCAACGGATGTATCGCAGCCAGGAAGCGAGATCGTGCAGGGGGAGTATCAGATCAACCGGCGCTGGTCTGTCACTGTGCAGCGCGACCAGCTTGGTGGTGTCTCGATTGATGGCAGGTATCACAAACGCTTCTAGCGCAGAGGACAGCCAGATCTCTGACCTGAAAAGCTGCAGTTCCTACGAAGTGATGGTCACAATTTCGAGTTCTTCCTGTTTATTCTCGGAATGAACCAGGACGGAGTCGCCCCGGCGCTCCAGCAAGAGATCCGCGAAATATTTCCCGCAGCGCAGATTGCGTATGGTAAGTTGCGGGATGCCCTCCGGCAGAAATGGGTGATCAAACACAATGCGGCTCCGTTCAGATTGGACGGAGATTCCCAAACAGCTCTCGAGAATGAGGAAGGGCGCCGCGGCGGCCCAGGCCTGAGGTGAGCAGGCGACGGGATAAAGAGTCGGGCCTTCGGTTGGGCGCCGTTTGAGTCCACAAAACAATTCGGGCAGCCGGTGCAGTTCAACCTCATCGCTCAAATCGAGCAGGGCCAGGAGTATCTCTCCGGCCTTCTTCTTGAGCCCGAACTTAGAAAACCCGGCAGCAATGATCGAATTGTCATGGGGCCAGACTGAGCCGTCATGGTACGAGAGCGGGTTGTAGCGAGATTCAGTTTTCGCGACGGTACGGATTCCCCATCCGGTGAACGAATCAGAATCCATCAGGGTCTCTGCGACACGGTGCGCTCTTTCGGGCGACGCGATTTCGGTGAACAGGCAGTGCCCGGCATTGGATGCCCGCACCAGGCACGGCTTCTTGTGGCCATCCAGAGCCAAAGCATAGGTACCGAGCTGATCGGACCAGAATTTGTCTTCAAACTGCGTCCTTAATTCTTCGGCTTGCAGTTCGAGTTCGCAGGCAAAATTCACATGATTCAGAACGCGAGCCAGGTTTGCAGCGCACAGCTTTGCCGCGTACACGTATCCCTGAACTTCGCAAAGAGCAATAGGGGGATCTGCAATCCTGCCATCGGCATGGAATACGGAGTCGTTAGAATCCTTCCAGCCCTGCTGCACAAGACCTTTGCCAGAACGGCGTGTGTACTCCACAAATCCATCATGATCGACATCGCCGTACTCATCGATCCAGCGTAGAGCCCGCTCAATGTTCGGCCAGATGCCCTTGAGCAACTGGCGGTCTCCAGTTCGAGTAAAGTGTGCTCCTGCCAGCATGATGAAAAGCGGAGTTGCGTCCACACTCCCGTAATATCGGCCGAATGGGACTTCACCCAGCGCGGCCATCTCGCTTCGCCGCATCTCGTGCAGAATCTTGCCCGGCTCGGCATCCGCTACGGGATCCACTTCATCGGCCTGAGATGACGCCAGAAACTCAAGCACACCCTTTGCGATCTCTGGATTCAGCCATAGCGTCTGGAGTGCCGTGATGATGCCGTCTCGGCCAAACACCGTACTGAACCATGGGACGCCGGCGTAGGGATAGTTGTGCTCAGGATTTCCGGCGATCATCATCTCGAGATCGGACAGGGACCTCGCGATCCAGTCACTGAAGCGCGAGTTCGAACTTGTGATCTGCGGGAAGTTCTTGTTGAGAGCTGCTAACTCGAATCGTGCCGACGAGAGCGCTTCTGTATAGCCGACGAGCTTACGGGATGACTCAGGATTGCAGGTGATTTCGAGCTGGACCGTGACGTGTTCCTTGGGACGCAATGTAAGTTCAAAGTCCAAACTCGTTTCAGAAACGTGTACGGGAGTGACATCGCTCAGAATCAAGGTTTCGCGCACAACGTCGTCCAAACCCCTGTACGGGAGCGTGACTGAGTTGCGTTCGACACGCGGTTCGAGCCGGCGGCCGCGGCGTTCACGAGACGTACCCCGCACTTCAAATACATCTGTGAAGTCGGCATCGAAGCTGATGCGGACCGGAACGTCCAGGTCCTCCAATCCGTGATTCACAAAAAAGAGCTTCTCGAAACAGGAGTCTTGCCATAGAAAACGCGACCTCACGAGGTGCAGCACTCCGCGGTGTATCGCAATGGAACTTTCGCGGAAGACATCGAGATTCGCGATATCGGCCGTAAATAGAAAGTTGTTCGTTGCAACGGTGGAACTTAGGAGCAGTGGGCGGGCGCTCCACAGCAGAAGCGACAACTCGGAAAGATGCCGCATGCCATCGTGGAATAGGCCCTCCTCTCCCATGCCGGAAATCTGCACGTCCCCGAGGCGATCGAAGACGAAGAACATCCTGCCGTACTTTAGTACGCGGGCCCGGTCGTCAGCTCGAGAAGCCGTGGTTGCTATGTAGTACTGGGCGTTGGCGATCCCGCTTCCATCCAATTCAACACTCCCTTTTGAACAGCCATCGAAGCCGAGTTTGGACGAACCAGTTTCTGATAAATGCTCACATACTGCTGAGCCATCCGGTCATCGGAGAAGTTCATCTCGAAATACTCTCGGCATTCACCCCGATCGAGTCCGGACAGCCGCTCGACTGCGTTGACGGCCTCGTTTTCGTCTTTCACGATATAACCGTTTACACCGTCGCAAATGACTTCAGGAACGGAGCCGTGAGGATACGCGATCACTGGCGTTCCACACGCCATAGACTCAATCATGACAAGGCCAAAGGGCTCAGGCCAGTCAATCGGGAACAGTAGCGCCTCGGCATTCCCCAGAAACTCGCCTTTGTCCATGTTGCCGATTTCCCCAATGAACTCGACCAGCGGATGCTCGAGCAAGGGTTCGATTTTACGGCGAAAGTAGTCACAATCCGCACGATCGACTTTCGCGGCAATCTTCAGCGGCTTTCCCGCGCCAATGGCAATCTTGATGGCTCGATCAAGGCCTTTCTCCGGGGAGACACGTCCAAGGAAGGCGAGATAGCGCCCAGGCCCTCTATGTAACGGAAGTGCATCCACAGGCATTCCGTGATGCACTGTCTCGACCCAGTTAATCCAAGGAAGCGGCCTGCGTTGTGCGTCAGAAATTGAGACCACCGGCACTTCCCTGAATTCACGAAAAAGCGCTGCCAGGTCTGGAATGTCCAGGCGTCCATGCAAAGTGGTTAAGCATGGAACTTGTTCGCTTCGACTGCGGGAGAAATGCAGGTAATCCACATGAAAGTGAATGAGGTCAAACTCTTCCACGCGTGCGAAGACCTTCTCCATCATCAGCACGTGATGGGCGACAGGATCAATGCACTCGGAGTGAAACCGAAGGGCCTTCTTGCAGATGGGAACCAATCTCGCGTCTGTTACTGAATCGGCGCTCGCAAACAGCGTCACTTCGTGACCAAGAGATACCAGCTTCTCTGTAAGCCAAGAGACGACCCGCTCCGTTCCTCCATAAAAGCGGGGTGGAACACTCTCGTAGAGGGGGGCGACTTGAGCGATCCGCATCCATGAGCTCCTTTCCCGACCAATTTGTCTATCGCGCGGCAAAATGTGAGTGCAAGACCAAAGCAACCTTTTGCGTCGCTGATTACGGTCGTCTACGCAAGTGATTGTGCCGCAGTGTTATCTGAGATGCCCCGCTAAGGTCGACGGTTGGCGCGAGCATGGCATCCACAGGTTCGTCGCAATTTGCGACGCAACCCTCTGACCACCCGGATGCACCGAAGAGGAACTAGATATGGCACAGTGCGTCCGAACTGGGTGCAGGTGGACAACTCAACCGTGAACGTTCCGCCCCAGGCAATGCAATATCCCGCAGTTCTCTTCGACCTTGATGGCACTCTGATCGACAGCAACTATCAGCACGTAAGCACATGGTGGCGGACCCTGCGCGAGGCAGGAATCACGATTCCCATGTGGAAAATCCATCGCCGCATTGGGATGAGCGGGAAATCTTTCATGAAAGAACTCCTGCGCGAACAAAGCCCCACGCGCAAACACGATTTGGATTCACTCGACAAGGAGCACGATCGTCTGTTTCGTCGGGAGATACCCCGGCTCTCACCGTTGCCTGGAGCGAACGAGCTTCTTCGCCACTTGTCACGTCAACAAATTCGAATCGCCATAGCAACCACGGGCGGCCGCGCGCAGACATCCCGATTGTTAGGACATCTCAGACTACCGGTTGGAACCCAAATTGTGACTGGAGATGACGTCGAGAAGGCGAAGCCCTCCCCTGACATATTTGTGGCGGCAGCGGAGAAGCTTCAGGTGCCGATTCGCGACTGTATCGTCGTGGGCGATAGCGTTTGGGATTTGCTTGCTGCTGGCAGGAAGAGCGCACTCGGAATTGGCGTTCTTTCCGGCGGCTACGGGCAGGAAGAACTAGAGCGTGCAGGGGCATTTCGAGTGTATTCCGATGCCGCGGAAATGCTCGAGCACCTTGAACAACTGGGGTTGCCAGGAAGATAGGGCGCCACAACTCACTTGGGCCGTACACGGCAGGAATGATCAGGGTTTCGCGCCGGGTCCTTACGGTGGGTGCGGTATTGTTCTCTCCCTTTCTGTGTACCTAGAGTAGAAACGGGTAGGCGCAACGGTGCGTCTGCAGGATCCGGCGTGTCCGCTCACTGCCGCTGACTTTGTCAGGTACTACATAGCGAGGGTGAAAACGTGATGCGCGCCACGGCTCGCAGGAATGTCTCTGCAGCTTTATCAGCATTTATGATCGTAACTGTGGTTGCATTCTCCACAGGTTGCGGCACGAACAATACAAAGGCTCCCGTTGCACCCGCGCAGCCAAGTTCCCCTTCGACTCCACCCGTACCCATCACGTGGTCCCCTCAGACAAGTCCTTTGCCCGCTCCGCAGGCGCAAGTTCCGCCACCAGCAGGGTCCAATGACTTTCCGTTGACAATTGCCAACCCAATTGAGGGCGCGAGTGTTACGTCGCCCGTGAACGTGGTCGCAAGTGCTACTCCGAAGAACCCAATATTTTTTATGCGCGTCTATATCGATCAGCTGGCGGTTTACTACACGTTCACGAATTCGATCGACACGCAAATCTTTGTTGGCCCCGGGCAACATAAGCTCGAAGTCATGGCTGAGGACAATCAAGGATATATTTCAGCAACGATTCTCAACATCAACGTAACTTCTCAACAGACAACGACAATCAGTTCGATCGAGGAGATGCCGGGCTGGCAGTCATGTTCAGCGCTGTTCCCGGCTGGATCCGGACGTGATGGGCAAATCTGTGCCGCGGGTATCGGGACTGCTGACTCGATAATGACTGAGAACCAAACGAGTCCTGCCATGGATGGCACCTCGGCCAAGTTCACCATGGGTGGTCCAACGCCGTATTCGAATATGCTGTATTTCAATCCGGTGGCGGGCGGCAATAACGTGAGCCACTTTACGTATGACCTCTATTTCTACATAGACAATCCGCTGGCGTCGCAAGCTCTGGAGTTCGACATTAACCAAACTTATGGTGGTCAGCGATGGGTCTGGGGATCCGAGTGTAGCTTCAACGACTCGGGGAAGTGGGACATATGGGACGACGTCAACGGCTGGAAACCGACCATTTATGACTGTAAGCCGTTTCCGGCGAACCAATGGATTCATCTGGTGTGGGATGTTGAGCGGGTAGGTGACCAAGTCCACTACATCAGTCTCACGGTCGGAGACCAGACTTACAACATAGATACGTACTACCCAAATCAGCCAGACTGGACACTCGAGGAGATCGATGTTGCATTCCAAATGGACGGTAACTACAAGCAAGAACCGTACAACGTCTGGCTGGATAAGGTGACTCTAACCGCCAACTAAGAGAATTTGCGGGCCAACAACCCGCGTAAAACGAGTGTTATGGCCGCATTTCTGACCGCTCACAGGGCTGCAGGTCTCCGGACAGAGGGGTAAGCACTCCGGGGGTGGAATGCGAAGTATGGCACGCCGTCGCCATGGCGAACGCGGCGTCTGGATAGTGGCCGGTATTGTGTTAGCACTCGTTTTGGGCGCCCTGGCAGGATGCCAGGGATTACCCAAGAACGTAGCCAACTGTCCTATCACTCCGAACCCGCCGGCCAACACGGCGCTCGTTCCGCCCGCGCCCGAACCGCCCGCCGCTGCCCTTTGTGGCTTTCCTCTGTCGATCAGTAGCCCGGGGGACGGAGCGAGCGTGAACTCCCCTGTCCCCATTCTTGCTACGGCCAGCCCTCCTGATCCGATCTATACCGTGCGTTTGTACGTTGATGGCCTGGCGGTGCTTTACACGCCGAACCCGTCCGTGAACCAACTCATCTGGATGGCGAATGGTAAGCACAATGTCGAGATCGTGGCCGAGGACACCGCCGGATACGTCGCCACTACGTCGATGAATGTCAACGTAGTGGGACAAGAACCGGGCGCTCTGAACATTCAGGATCGGGTGAACTGGGTCTCCTGCTCCGCAGTGATTGCCTCCGCGACCTGCGCTGCCGGGCTCGGAGTCGCGCAGTCTAGCTTATCTCTTCATCAGGCGGCGCCGTCGCTCGATGGATCTGCTGCGAAGTTCAGTCTGGGCGGCAAGCAGGCATATTCAAACGAACTGTATTGGACTCCGCTCGGCGGAGGCGACAACGTCAGCCACTTCACATACGATCTCTGGTTTTACATCGACGACGGCAGCGCTCCACAGTCGCTGGAATTTGATGTAAATCAGGCTTTCGGCGGTACGCGGTGGACTTGGGGCACGCAGTGCGATTTCAACGACACGCACCATTGGGACATCTGGGATCCCCTTAACGAGGTGTGGAAGGCGACGTCGGTGCCCTGCGATCACTTCCCATCGAACACGTGGATTCATCTTATCTGGCACTTTGAACGCATCGGAAATCGAGTTCACTATATAGATCTTTCCGTAGCCGATCAGAGCTATACCGTCGACACGTACTACACAGCTCAGCCGAACTGGTTTCAGGAAGAGATCGATATCGCCTTTCAGATGGACGGGAACTACCAGCAACAACCGTACAGCGTCTGGTTAGACGAAGTGAATCTTGTGGCGAACTGAGGCAGACTTCTGCTCTAACACAACCCCGCCCAAGATTCTGAGGCGGCGGATAGCGTCCCTAGAAACAGAGTTAAGAGGCATCTCAGCTGCAGGCATTTACGAGAGCGCGGAAGATGGCGCGTGAAGGCTCATCCTTGTCCACAGATCGTTCAGGATGCCATTGAACTGCCAGAACGAAGTGATCGGGTGAGGTTCCTTCCACGGCTTCGATGATGCCGTCGTCGGGACATCGCGCGACAATCCGCAGGCCTTCCCCAATCGCCCGAGCGGACTGGTGATGCGAGGAGTTTACCGGCACGACAATGGGAGCGGGGAGCGCAGATCTCGAATCTCGGCCATTTGCTGAGACAATCTTCTCCAGCAGTGAATCCTCCTCGATCTCAACGGTATGGGCGATCGGTATTGTTCTTCCGGCTTCGTGATTCACTCTGGTTCGCGTCGCATCTGGCAGGAAATCCGGAATATGCTGGATCAGCGATCCGTTGCGAAAGACATTCAGGCTTTGGAGGCCGTAGCAGATCCCGAGAACCGGCTTCGCGTTGTTGTACGCGTCCTCGAGCAAAAGGTCGTCCACTGCTTCGCGGCGAAGATCTACGGCAACAGTTTGGGGAGACATCTCCTGTTTGAACCTGGCGGGATTGACATCAGCATTGCTGCCGGGGAGAAGAACGCCATCGCACTCGCCGATGACGCGTCTCAGCTCAGTTGAAGGTTGATCAAGCAGAATGCGAACTGGAACTCCGCCCGCGAGTGCTACTGCACGCTCGTACTGCGGAATGGCGCGCTCGCCGTACTCATGGTCCGTGGAGTGGGGCATCGGGATGGCGATCCGCGGCGCCATTAGCGCATCCTCTCGATGGTGTGCAGAGCTTTTGCCTGGTAATAATGGCGGACTTCGATTGCGATAGAGATTACGAGAATGATTCCCCCTGCGACAAACCCCAAGGGAAGCGCAATATGGCGGTAGGCAACGCGCATGTCGGGATTCGCACCATGCAGAGCGGCAGTGATCACCGTGCCTAAAATCGAGAACAGTAGGATCACGGAGAAGCAGAGCAGAGTTCCAACAAAAGTGAGCAAGAGCACTCGCACTGGCACTGCGTACCACCGCGGGGAGCGGGGTGAGTTGTACTGAGCCACGGAACTATGCACGGCGTTTGTACAGGACTGCGAACTCGAATCCGGAGTTGGGCGGGAACAGCTCGGCTACTTTGCGCAGACGCTCGGCAAGCGCAGATGGGGCGAGGAGCGGGTAATCGCGCTCCCGCAGATCGTAATAATCCACGTCGAGGTAAAGCGACAGCAGATAAATTGAGATTGTGTCGGAAAAAGTCGCTTCCAAATACTCCGTCTTGTAGCGCTCGGCGTCGGGACCGTTGGCCGTGGCGAGTTTGCGGGCTTCCCAGGCATCGAGAGAAGTTTCCCCGCGGACTCCGGCTTCCACCTGGCTCCAGGCGAGTTGGCTGAATTCTTGCGAGACTCCGGCGCGCTCGACCAGCGCGTGTCCGACATTGATGTAAAACTCAAAGGCGACGGAAAACTTGTCGTCCATGAGACGAGTGGAGATGAAGACGCACTGCGAGTCACCGAGGTTCAAATTGCGATGGCAGACGGCGTTCTCGCTGAGCGCGACGTCGTAGCGGTCGGCGATCACAGTATCCTCTCCGTGGTTAACCGTAAGTGGCACGAAATAATAAGCCTTGCGGTCGAGCGCGGCGGAGATACTCGTTGGAACAGCGGCGACCATACGCTCGAGATCGAAGGAATTGACGGCATTTTCGCCAGCCGAGGCATAGCAGATGCCGTTGGACGCCTGCGAAACCGGTGTGAGCCGAACGACTTCCGCGGGGCTGCGAGTGATTGCTGGGGCTGCTTGGGACATGCCAGCTTTCATTCTACACAGAGCGGCGTATGGCACGGGAGTGCGGGACTTCTTCTACGTGGATACATGCCGGTTCAGGCGGGAATAGGCTCTCGTTTCAACAGCATTCTCACGATCCAGTAGCTGGCGGCCGCCGCGGCCAAGTGCTTCAGTGTGTGCCCACTAACGATGCGTCCCAGCGCAAAGACCTGCTGGTCGGTCCCCTCCAGGACTTTTGCCAGTACGTAAAATCCCACAACCGCCGCGAAATCGGAGCCGCGCGTGTACTTCGGAGGCAGGAGCAAGGCGAGCAGGAGGATGAGGATGGAATAGACCTGAACGCCAGCGTAGAAGCGAAGGTCACCATGGCCCCGCAGTTCGCTAGATCGCCATAGCAATACACTCGCAACCCACGCAATCTCCAGAATCGGAAATACCACAACTCCGGCGTGCACGCTCACTCTTTCAGCGATCACGGCGGCGAGCAAGGCCATAAAGACCATCATGATCGGAATGCGGTCGCAGACGAGACGGGCATTATCTGGAGCAAGGTGGTAGTACGCGGAGCCCATCGCAGTGAGAATCAGACTGGCAAACATCATCGTGTATAGCCAGCGTTCAATTGGGTCTACAAAGTTTGTTGCACCCGGCTTGAAGAGAACAATCAAACCCAATACTCCGACGATGACGAACGGGAGGTTTGAGACAATGTCCCCAAAGTTCGGGATGCCAAGCCATGCGCGATGATCCGCGGAGTTGTGGTATGAGAGGGGCTGCGGAATCGGCTGGAGGACGGCGCCTGCGATAGCTATGAGGATGGCCGGGATGAGGAGCAGGAACGGCGTCTTGGAGCGAAAGGTCATGGTTCGCCACTCTGGATCTGGGAAGTACGGGATTGTACCTGTATCCACGTCAGAATCGGCTTCTGCAAGGTTTCTCTTCCACTGGCACGAGGGCGAAAGTTCTTCCCCTTAATGGGTTCCGGCGCTACACTCTTGCGCGGAGGCTAACGGCTCATGTCCGCCACGTTCGTCTGGAGAGCGGTACTCATAACGATATTGTGCACTCCCTGGTTGGCCGCACAGTCGAGCGGCCCGGCGACTTCAACAACAACCTGCAATCTTGACGATGGACGACAAGTGTACATTCGCTACGTCCCGGCTCCTACGAGTAGGGAGAAAATTCAGAACGGTAAGGCTTGGTCCCCTGGCGGCACTCCGATGACGCTGTTTACGGAGGCAACGCTGATGCTGGGGAATTCGCAGATTCCCGTGGGAGCTTACACGCTGTATCCGATCCCCGCTCGCGGAAACTGGACAGTCGTTGTCAACAAGAACGTCACCCCCGGCGCAGCGTACGATCAGAACCAGGACGTAGCGCGTGCGCAAATGGAAACTGCACAGGTCGACCAGCCATCCGATACGGTGGAGGTCGCGTTCGCGCACGTGGGCATGCGCTGCACGTTGCGTATCTATGTAGGTAAGTCGGCTTCGTTTGCGGATTTCACTGCGAAGTAAGCTGTCAAGCACTCAATCGATTCAGTCAGTAACGAATGAGCGCGTGCGACAATTCTGCGTGCGCATCCTGCTCGCTTTCTTGCTGGCGACGACTGCCTCGGCGCAGTCACACCTGACTTTTAAGAATTCCCACACGAACGAGAACCTACGGGGCGTCAGCGCCGTTTCGGCGCAGATTGCATGGGCCAGCGGCACGCGTGGAACGTATCTACGCACCGTCGACGGTGGTCGTATCTGGGTTGTGGCTCAGGTGCCGGATGCGAGCAAACTCGACTTCCGCGGCATAGTTGCCTTTTCGGCGGATGACGCGTTCCTGATGTCGTCGGGGCCGGGCGAACTCTCACGCATTTATCACACCGGGGATGGGGGGCGGCATTGGGACCGGCAGCTTACGAATTCGGATCCCAAGGGATTCTTCGATTCCATGGCGTTCTGGGATCCGAAGCACGGCATCGTACTGGGCGATCCGATCCCTGACGCCGCGGGCAAACTGAAATTTCAATTGCTGGAAACTGAAGACGGGGAGCACTGGCATGCCATGCCCACTGCGGGATTGCCCGAAGCCATGGAAGGCGAAGGGGCCTTTGCAGCATCCAACACTTGCATCGCGATTCTACCTGCGGGCTATGAGAAGCACATATGGTTCGTGACTGGCGGGAAGGTCGCTCGGGTGTTTCATTCTCCGAATGGCGGTAAGGATTGGGAAGTGGTGGAGGCTCCGATCGTGCATGGTCCGGAGTCGGCGGGGATCTTCTCAATTGCGTTCCTCACTGACGAGGATGGTGTAATTGCCGGCGGTGATTACAAGAAACCCGACGCCGATGGACGAAACCTGGCGTTTACGCATGACGGTGGTAGCACTTGGGAATCGGCGACGATTCGTCCGCTTTCCTATTTCTCAGCGGTTGTATACGACCGCAAAGTGACTGCGGAGGCGCGCGGTCACAGATCAAGTGAAGTCAAGGCGGAGCTTAAGAGGACGCCGGTTGAACACAAACCGAGCCCGGCAGAGAGGGTATTCGTCGTCGGGCAGAACTTTGTACTCGATGCGACATCTTCCACTCACGCGCGCCGGCTGGTGCCGAAAAAGAAGCCAGACGGCGCATTCAATGCGATCAGCGCGTTGCCGGAGGGTGGATCGTTGCTCGTCGGGGCAAAAGGAGTCATTGCAGTCGTTCGCTGATTCGCGTTGTCGGTTACTAAAGTCCCATCCCTTCCCGTAGTTTCCATTCGTTCCCGCATCCACGAAGATACTAGGACGATTAGTTAATTCTCATCTCCCCCAGATCGAGAACTCTCGTGAAGAAACTGTCTTTTGCCATTGTTGTGCTTACCGCGTTCTTCGCATGGGGACAGCCGCAGCCCTCAGCCGCGACGTCGACATCAACGTCCGCCAACACCGTCTCGCGCACCACCAAGGCGATGCACTACCGTCTGCAGGGCGGGTCGGTGAAGGTGGAATTTCAAGGTACGGAGCTGATGCAACGCGCCACGGGTGAAGCGAAGGTGGAAGGCAAGAAGACGAATTTCGAGATCGACGCAAAGTTTGAAGGATTGGAAGATGCGACGAAGTTCGGGCTGGAGTATCTGACATACGTGATGTGGGCGGTGTCCCCGCAGGGCCGTCCGGTGAACCTGGGCGAAGTCACGCTCGACAAAAATGGCAGTGGCCATGTAAAGGCTTACACGGACCTGCAGTCGTTCGGCATGATCGTGACCGCCGAGCCCTACTTCGCTGTGAGCCAGCCGGGAAATATGGTGGTGATCGAGAGCGCAGCTATCAGCGGCGCCGCTGTGGAAAACATCGACGCCCATTATGAGCTTGTCGCCCGCGGCACTTATTCATCAACGAACGCGCATATTCAGGATGCTATTTTCGGTATCGATCGCAAGACGCCGCTAGAGCTGTTTGAGGCACGAAATGCCCTCCGGATTGCGCACATCGCAGAAGCCGACAAGTATGCCGGCGCGATCCTTTCCAAGGCCGGGCAGCAGCAGATGCACGCCGAGGAGCTCTACCGGCAAAAAGCAAAGAAGGAAATCGTGGAAGCCGCCGCGAAGGAAGCCACCGAGACCGCGGAAGAAGCGCGTGTCATGGCTGTGAAACAGAAGTTCGAGGCGGAAGCCCAGGCCCAAGCCGCCGCCCGCGAAGCCAAGGCGCGCGCGGATGCTGACGCAGAATCCAGGCGCCGCGCCGAAGCCGACGCGGCTCGTCACGAAGCGGAGCAGGCCCGCATTCAGGCGGAACAAGATCGCGCACAAGCCGAACAAGCCAAAGCCGAGGCGGAGAAAGCA
>C688J18823_10000076_pt1 | contig 50056 bp, 40 predicted proteins | sample HopSoiMetagenom1_FD_18823 | JGI IMG/M metagenome (IMG submission 18823)
CGTTCTGCGTCACATCGGCGGGTAGCCGGTTGTGATGGCGGAACAGTAGCGGCTCGCCGTAACGGGCCATGACCAACTTCGGCGGAATGGTTCCGTTGAAGGTCCAGACCGAGTTCGGATTCTGCGTCGGGAAACCGGGATGGAACTTCAACGGCAGCGAAGAAGTCGGATCAATGCCGGAGTTGTGGTCCGAAGAGCATCCGGGGTTGTAAACCGTGTTCGCCTGCGCCTGAGCCTGTGACATCTCGATTGAGATCTGCGGCGCGTGGTCATTGAAACCCTGATGCGCCCAGATTGGTCCGCCCGGACGGCCTTCAATCGGGCCTGTGAGTCCGGTTTGGCCGTTGACCAAGGCTGGATCCAGAGGCTGCTGGGTCTGGTTGGCCTGGGCAGTCGGAACCGGCGTCAGATCGCCACCCAGTGGGTTAGTGCCACGGGCAATCACATCAAAGCGCGGCATCGGTGTGCTGAAAGGCTGCACTCCAAATTTCGGGCTGGGCGGTGCGCCGGTTGGAATGCCGTTGCCAACATTTGCCTGTCCGATGACACCGGCGTTTCCGCCGGGACCGCTGGCGTACGCGCTGTTAACGAACGGGTTCAGGCCGTGGATGGGAGCCAAAAGGCCGCCACTTGTAATCAGTCCCCATTTCACCAGTTCGCGACGGGTGACTTTTCCCTGCGAAAATGCCTTTACAATCTCTGCACGATTTTTCCGTGCGTTTTCGGCTTCCCGCAGACGTGCCTTTGAGCTTTTCTCTGATAGAAAAAAGCCTTCATCATTATGACTCATAGCTGCGCTCCTTAAAGTTGTTGCAGACTTTCAGTTTCAAGACATTGAACTGCTTCTCCGCGTGAGGCACGCTTTGCGGAGGGAAGCCCGGAAGTACCGTTAAAAGTGGCCCTGTCGTAGCAGAAGCCTATCAATCACGATATTGGCCTGTGAGAGAGTACCCAATCCCCAGTTAGCAATCCATTAGAAAATCATTAGAATTCTTAATGATTTGCAAATATTGCCCTTTACTTTCAAACACTTGGAAATTTGATATGCAACTTTACGACTCTTAACAAATTGCATCGGGGAGCGAGGGATTTCGTCGCGACGGCGTTGGCTTTGGCTATATCTGCTTTTGGAATCCTGCCGCAGTATTTATCATCTACTTAAGTATGAACAACTTGAAAACGGTTTTTCTGCTGACGCTGCTTACCCTTTTGGCTATTGGGGTGGGAGATTATTTCGGCGGACAAAACGGAATGATTCTCGGCTTCGTCATTGCTGGGATCACGAATTTTATTTCGTACTTTTTCTCTGACAAGATCGCTTTGGCCATGTACCGTGCCCAGCCAGTCAGCCGTGAAGAGCTGCCGCGTATCTACTCAGTGGTGGAACGGCTCACGCAAAAAGCAGGCCTGCCGATGCCCAAGCTCTATGTGATTCCCACCGATTCACCCAATGCTTTTGCCACCGGGCGGAACCCGGCGCATGCTTCCGTTGCGGTAACGCAGGGAATTCTCAGGCTTTTGGATGATGACGAATTGGAAGGCGTTCTGGCGCACGAGCTCGGCCATGTGCGCAACCGCGATATTCTCACCAGCTCGATTGCCGCCACACTGGCCGGCGCAATCACCCTGCTGGCACGCATGGGCATGTGGTTCGGATTTGGCGGCGACAGTCGCGATCGCGACCGCGGCGGCGGAATCCTTATGCTGCTCCTGGCCCCTTTTGCTGCCATGTTGATTCAGCTATGGGTTTCGCGCACGCGTGAATATGAAGCCGACGCTACGGGCGCTGGGATCACTCACAATCCTTATGCGCTGGCGCGCGCCCTGCAAAAACTTGATGCATACTCGAAAAGAGTGCCCATGGTAGCCTCGCCTTCCACGGCGCATCTGTTTATTATTCAGCCGCTCACGGCTGCGAGTATTGGGAACCTTTTCTCGACTCATCCGCCGATCGCCAAGCGGATTGAGAGGCTTACGGGACAGCCTGAGGAGTTTCAAAGATAGAGCGCTGGCAGACGCTCAGCCTTTTTGCTGACTCGCCGCCTGAAGAGAGGCGGCATTTTACTTGGCCGCGCTGTAGAACTTCTTCTCCGATGTCTTGATCGATTGTCCCAGAGCGGTTGATGCGGGCAGCAAGTCTGCTGTGACGCTTTTCGGAAAAACACGTCGCGCCGCTTTCACTAAGGCAGTCATCATGTGTTTGATCTGTTTGGCTGATGCCACTGCTGCGAACTCAACAGCAATCGTCCAGTGCGGTTCTCCATCGGGATAAATCACCTGCCCGAAATACATGCCCACAATTTCAGGAAGAGTGCGGGCCACTTCGCCAATGGCGTTGAACATTTCCGGGGCGGGCATCTGCTTTGGCATCGTCACCAAAACGCTTTGCGCGTTCACGTCTTGCTCGTTCGAATCGCCCACCGGGATACAGCCTGCGGCAAGCTCTTCAAATTCCCAGCGCTTTATCCTTCCTCCGGGGCGGATCATCTTTGAGGCAGGATTCTCCGGCTCATAAGGATTGACTACGATCTCTTCCGCGTCTGTGCTTGCCACTGCCTGAAAGAACGCAGTTCCCTGCAGCGCGATCCAGGGGATACTCGTGTTCCAATTGCGGAGCGCTTCCTCATCAGTAAACGCCACAGCCACTGGCTGGCCGGCGGAGTCATGCTCCAGGGACAAGGCGTCCGCCACATTCGCGGGAACCGGTGAGAATCCTGGCTTGTCAGGTGGCACTTCTCTTGTGGGCGCCACAAACCAGGTATCCAACATGCTTTGATAAAGCATTTGTCGGTTCTGCGGCGAATCATCATGCGCAACGGCCAACATGGCCGCAGGCAAAGGACTGTTAGCAAAATCCGGCTGTTCATCCGCGGCAGGGGACGGCAACTTGGCTTGCGGAGCTTTGGGTTGCGAAACTTGGGGACCCGGCAAACCGGGGGCTTGCTCGTCCTCCCGTTGGACAAAACAACTCGAATCGCGACGCCGAAAACTCATGGCGGCGAGATTACATCAAAAAGCCTATGAACACGACTGCTGATCAGCGCGGCCCATGAGAATCCCAAGAAGTGGCGCGTGGTCTGGCGTGCAAATCAGGCCTCGATTCCGATGGCGTGCAATTTTTCCGCGTCTATGCGATCTACTTAGGACTGCGCTCAGGTTACTTTGGGCATAAGTATCAGCCCTTTCGTTGCTTGAGCAACCGGGAGAATCACCGCATAGTAGTACGGAAACGGACCACATTCTTGTGCGATACAGCGATACAATAGAATCCAAGCCGATGGCCTCCACCCAAATTCACTCTACAGCCAGCAGCACGAGCGCCAGAGCCGCTGCGATTGAGCAGTCGCTGAAGACGATCATTCGCGGCAATGACGAAGTTTTGCGCCTGGCCCTGGTGTCTGTGCTCGCACGCGGCCACCTGCTGATTGAGGGCGTCCCGGGCGTCGGCAAGACCACGCTGGCGCACGCTCTATCACGTGCGCTGGATTGCAGCTTTCAACGCATCCAGTTCACCAGTGACATGCTGCCGTCTGACGTGCTGGGAATCTCGGTGTTCTCCGCCTCGGAAAGCCAGTTCGAATTCAAGCCCGGCCCAATTTTTACCAACGTCCTGCTGGCCGATGAGATCAACCGCACCACGCCCAAGACACAATCCGCCCTGCTGGAAGCGATGAATGAAGGCCAGGTCACCATGGACGGCAATTCCCATCCGCTGCCGCAGCCTTTTCTTGTGATCGCAACGCAGAACCCCATTGAGCACCATGGCACGTATCCCCTGCCGGAATCGCAACTTGACCGTTTCCTGCTGCGCGTCCGCATGGGCTACCCACAGGGCAATAATGAGCGCGAGATTCTGCGCTCTGAAGCGGGCGCTGCCTGTCTGGACTCAGTAAAGCCTGTTGCGACCGGTGCCGATATTATTGCCATGCAGGATGAAGTCACGCAGGTGAAAGTCGACGATTCGCTGGTGGACTACGCGCTGGCTATCGTCCGAAAGACGCGCGAGATTGAAACGCTTTCACTGGGTGTTTCGCCGCGCGGATCGCTCATGCTCTACCGCGCCGCGCAGGCCATGGCGTACCTTGAAGGCCGTCGCTTTGCCACGCCCGCCGACTTCAAGCAACTGGTGGTGCCGGTGTTCTCCCATCGTGTGGTGGTCAATGCCCGCTACTCTTCCACGCTGAAGAAGTCAGATCAGGGCGACAATATTCTTCGCGACATCATTCAGTCGGTGGCTGTTCCGGTATAGCTTCTTCTGAAATCCCGAATCCCGCAGAGCGGGTGAGGGAGCCCTCTAGCTTTTTCCGAAGTTCCGAGCGCAGTTTCTTTCAAGACTCAGATACGATAGGGATTCCCCATACTCGCAAGCCGAGGGCGGCTGCGCTCCACAGCAGATAAGATTTGGATCCCTCACTTCGTTCGGGATTGAGAATCGCTATACTTCTCCTGAATGTCTTTCCTGAGATTTCTCATGCTGCTGACGCTGATCGTGTGGATCGGTGGAATTGTTTTTTTTACGTTCGTCCTTGCGCCCACCTTATTCCAAGTGTTGCCGACTACACAAATGGCGGGCAAGGTTGTAAATGTAACCCTGACCAAGCTTCATTGGTTAGGCTTGATTTCTGGTCTGGTTTTCATGACCTGCTCGCTTCTCTATAACTTGCGCAACCACGCGAAGCTTAAGCTTTTCGGAGCAACCCATATTTTTGTCCTTTTGATGTTGGTGTTGACCGCGGTTTCTCAATTCGGCATCACGTACCGTATGCGCCAATTGCGTGCAACAATGGAGACTGGCGATTTTCCAACCCCTCCATTTAGTGTTCTACGTGCCGAATTCGACCGTCTCCATGCCTGGTCCACGCGCCTTGAAGGCGGCGTCCTTTTTCTTGGCCTTGGCGTGGTGATTTTGACTGCGCGGCGCTTCGAAGATCGTAACTAGCAAATAGCAAATAGCAATTGGCCTCAGCCTTCCGAATCGAAACATTTCACTTGATACAATCAATAAGGAACTCCAACGCACTAGCAGTTTGCTAATTGCTAGCTGCTAACCGCTACAAAAGGGCAAGGCCGACCACGTGCCGAGCCCGCCGCATCGGGCGCGGAATAGAGTTTTGCAAACGCGAGCCTCGATGGGGGTTTGGAGCGAAGCAAAAAAACTAAAGGAAGATAAAAAGGGCGAGGCAGACCACGCGCCGAGCCCGCTGCAACAGGCGCGGAACAGAGTTTACAAACACGAGTCACATTGGCGGTTTGGAGCGAAGCGACAAAAGAAATAATGGACGAAGGGCGAAGCCGCCCACGCGCTGAGCCCGCTGCAACAGGGGCAGAATCAAGACTGCAAGCACGTTGATGTTTAGCGGTGTGGAGCGAAGCGACAAAAACAATGAAAACTGGAATCATCGGCCTGCCGCAGGTGGGCAAGACATCTCTGTTCAAAATTTTGACCAAAGTGGACGTATCGAGCCGCGGGCATTCCAATCCTCGCGAAGCGCATCTGGGAATCGCCAAGGTACCGGATGACCGTCTTGACCGTCTGGCGGTGCAGTACAACCCCAAGAAGCTGACGCATGCCGTGGTGGAATATGCCGATGTGGCGGCGATCGGCCAGGAAGCGCTGAAGGAAACTGCTTTTCTCACGGCTCTACGGACCGTGGATGCGCTGGCCCACGTGCTGCGCGCCTTTGACGATCCATCGATTCCTCACGTAGGCGACATCAACCCGTTGCGCGACGCCAAGACCGTGGACTTTGATTTGATCGTGAGCGATCTGGGACAGGTGGAAAAACGGCTGGAGCGGCTGGAAAAAGACCTGAAGAAGATGAAGAACGCGGAGCTGGAGCGGGAAAATGACCTGATCCTGCGCGCAAAGGCGCACCTGGAAAAAGAGCTGCCGTTGCGCGAGATGGAAATCACCGCCGACGATGAAAAACGTATTCGCGGCTTCATGTTCCTGAGCCAGAAACCGATCCTCTATGTGTTGAACGTGAATGAGTCACAAACGCTGGGCGATGATCTGGAAAAAGCTGTCGCCAAATTTGGATTGCAGGAGATTTCTTCGCGCAAGAACGCCGGGGCAACAGCCATTTGCGGCAAAGTCGAAGCTGAACTCGCGGACATGAGCGATGAGGAAGCGCAGGAATTTCTTTCCAGCTATGGACTCAAGGAAAGCGGCCTGACGCGGCTGATCCGCAAGACCTATGAGCTTCTGGGCGTGATTTCTTTTTTCACCATCGGCGAAGACGAGTGCCGCGCATGGACGGTGCCGCGTGGATCGCGCGCGCAGAACGCCGCAGGCGCAATCCACTCCGATCTAGAGAAGCACTTCATCCGCGCAGAGACCATCCACTGGGACACCTTGCTGGACGCGGGCTCTGAGGCCAATGCTCGCGCCAAAGGTCAGTTGCGGCTGGAAGGCAAAGAGTACATCGTGCAGGATGGCGACGTAATGCACATCCGGCACAGCGGGTAGTTCTGCTATTCTCATTCGTTGAACCCAATTACTACTAGCATCCTGCTGGGCTTGACTGCTGCTCTGGCCAATGGCCTGGGTGGCGCGGTGATTGTTCAGAAAGACTGGGAACGCCGCTATCTGCGCTACTTCGTCGCGCTAGGCGCTGGTTTCATGTTGGGCACGGCGTTTCTGGAAATGCTGCCGGAAAGTATTTCCATCGGTGGACCAAGGGCTTCCCTGCTGATGCTGGGGGGCTATTTTCTAGTCCACTTCTTTGAGCACACCGTTACCGGCCACTTCCATTTCGGTGAAGAGACTCACGCGGAAGAATTTATCCAGCGGAGACGCGGTTACTCCGTCCTTCTTGGCCTGGTCGTCCATACATTTTTTGACGGAATCGCCATTGCTTCAGGCTTTTTGATCTCCGGCTGGCTGGGCTGGATCATTTTTTTCGCCGTAATTCTGCACAAAGTCCCTGAAGGATTCACCGCTTCGTCAATCATGCTGGCCAGCGGGCGTAGCAAGGCCGTAGCCTGGGCGGCTTCCGGAATCTTGGGGTTGGCGACAGTTGCCGGCGTGCTCACCATGACCATTTTTAGCCGCACGCTCACCGCAGGACTGCCACTGGCCGCGGGCGTTACGTTTTACGTTGCCGCATCCGACCTAATCCCTGAGGTGAACAAAGAACCGGGTATCCGGATTGCAATGGTTGTCTTTCTAGGAGTGGGACTGCTGGTCGCGTTGCGGCACTACTTCCACTAGCTTTTTTATCCCGAGCGCAGCGAGGGAACCCTATAATTCGAAGAATCAATGGGCTTCACCATGAGACATCTGCTATGTAAGCAGCATTTAGGGCATGTTTCAATCCAGAGAACCGACCGTGCCTGACACCAATCGTACTGGACCTCAAGAAATCTGAAAGCCGATAGCGCTCCCTCGCTACGCGAGGGATTAAAACAAAATTACTCCACCTGCTGCTTCGCCTTGTAGCCTTCGCGGGCGATGATCTGGTATTTGATTTCCTTGTTTTTCTCGTCTCTCAACTTTAGCGGATGGCCATTTTCATCCACCAGTTCCACCTTGATCTTACGGAAAGAGCCATCTTGCGCGTGGTTGGTGGGATGGTAAGAAATCGCATACTGGTTTCGGATGGTCTGGCCGATATCGCCGAAGATTTCACGCAGCTGGCCGTCAAAGATCGGCTCATACCATTTTCCGCCGGTCATCTTGGAAAACGTCTTCATCTGGTTATCGGCCTGAAGAAACGTCATGTTGCAGCTAAATTCGGTGATGGGGCACAGGTACTTCATCAGACCGTGGGTCTCGGCATAATTCAGCAGGGCCTTGCCGGTGCTCACGGTATAGATAGCTATGTCCTTTGAATCTTTGACTTTCTTGAGCGTCTGGTCCAGCGTGTGCTTGCTAAAACTGTCACGCCCGCTGCTGATAAGAATTATGTATTTACGGCCTTCGATATTCTCCAGCCGGTCAAGCGTGTCATAGAGCGAATCGAAAAGGTTCGTCTCCTGGCTCATGGCCATGCCGGGCTGCAAACTGCCGACCGCACCCATGATCGCCCGCTTGTCCTGTGTGAAATCCTCAAGGATATGCGCCTTAAGATCGTAGGAGATCATGGCGATCCAGTCGTCTTTTTTCAGTGTCTGGGCAAACACGTATGCCGATTTTATGGAATCAATCTGGAAGGTATAGAAATACTGATTGTTGGAAAACTCCACCAGCATTACAGCCGTGATCGGGGCCTGAATCTGGTTGAAGTTCGTGATGGTCTGGGGGACGTTATCCTCCAGGATTCGGAAATTTTCCTTTTTCAGTCCGGGGAGAAAGGTGCCGTCCTTGGAAAGCACTCCCACGTCGACCGTAACCAGCTGAGAAGCCACGCGCATGGAGAAATCATCCAGTCCCTCAACTTTCTTGGGAGCCTTGGGCGCGTCATCTTTCGGCGGCGGTTCATCCTTCTTTTTGGGCACGGCGATTGGGCCGATATCGCCCTGCGGCCCTCCCGCTTCAGCGGGTGAATTGGCTTTGGGGGTAGGAGTGGGACTGGCCTGGTCTTGCCCGCTTTGGGCATGCGCTAGAGGGCCAACCAGCCATAAGCCCACGATCAATGAAACTGTTGCAAACAAACGCCAGCAGGCGTTCGCCTTAGAAATACGATGAGGTTGGAATGCGTGTATTAAGAGCATTTCACACTGCCTTTTTATGAGGTTCTACATTAGTATAGATGCACGAACTCAGCTTTTTAGAAGCCATTTTTCCCCGCGCTGCAGGGCCTGTTCGTACGATTGTATTCGCAGCACTGGTTTGTAGTATGAAAAAAGCCGTTGTACTGCTGAACGTCCTCTTCGTCTTTCTGAGTCTGGCCCATGCCCAGACGAGCGCCCCCAGCCTGCCCGCCCAGCAAGATACTGCCCCAACAAAGATTATGAAGGTGGACGACGTGCGTCCGGGCATGAAGGGCGTTGGCTATACAGTTTTCCAGGGGACCAAGCCAGAACCCATGGGAGTGGAAGTGCTTGGCGTGCTTCGCAACCTGAACGGCCCCAAGAGTGACGTGGTGCTGGTAAAGCTCGTCGGCGAGAAGCCCGAGTTCACCGGCGTGGTGGCAGGTATGAGCGGCAGCCCGGTCTATATCGACGGAAAGCTCCTGGGCGCAATTGCCTACCGCATCGGCCAATTTTCCAAAGAGCCGATCGCCGGCGTAACTCCCATTGAACAGATGCTGGAGATCAACGAGTTTGACCAGAGCATCCCTCAAGGCGGCGCAGCAGCCGTAGCGCGAGTGACTGGCGCGTCAAGAACCAGCACGCCCGGCAAGGATGACAGCAATCCGATCCAGAGCTATGCGCAGTATCTCACTCCGATTGACGCTCCGTTCGTCTTCAACGGATTCAATGAAGCGGCCATTAAGCAATTTGCGCCGGCTTTGTCAGCGGTCGGCATTACGCCGGTAATGGGCGTTGGCTCGGCCAGTAAAGATAAGCAGCCCGAACCGCTGGTGCCCGGATCAGCCGTAAGCGCCATTATGGTCCGCGGTGATATGGACGTTGCTGCAACCTGCACCGTGACTTACATGGATAAAGATCACCTGCTGGCTTGCGGCCATCCACTCATGCAATTTGGCATGGTGGATATGCCAATGACGAAAGCCAACGTGGTGGCGACACTTTCTTCTCCTCTGAATGCTTTCAAGATCATCAATACTACGGAATCCGTGGGCGCATTTGTGCAGGACCGCCATACCGGCATTCTGGGCCGCTTTGATCGCGACCCGAAAATGATTCCCGTAACGCTGAGCATTCACGGCCCCAGCGGCCCGCGCGAATATCACTACGAAGTGCTGAACAATCCCAAACTTACGCCCGTGATGATGATGACCACGGTTTACAACGCGCTGATGGGCATGAACCAGTACGGTGAAGAGACGACTTACCGCATGAATGGCCGCATCCACGTGAATGGATTTTCCGATGTGCGCATGACCAATATGTTCTCCCCCGTGGACGCAAATCCCACGGCGTACGCTGTGGCCATGTCGCTGGGCGATCACTTTGGCCGCATCTATGACAATCCTTTTGAAGCTCCGACGGTCAGCGGCGTAAATCTGGAGTTCGACCTGGAGCCGGAACGCCGTGCTGCCGTGCTGGAAAGCGCGCGCACTGATGTAACGGAAGCGCGTCCAGGCGATGAGATCACAATTGAAGCCGTTCTGCGGCCCTATCGCGGCGATCGCATCGTTCGCCGTATTCCCGTTCGCGTTCCCACTTCGGCGCCCAAAGGTTCGCTGCGCATCCTGGTAAGCGACGCGGAAACGCTAGATCGTGCGCGACGCTCCACCCCGGCCATGGGCCGGAGGATGGACCTGCACTCCACAATTGAAGTGCTCAATAAAGAACACTTGAACGATCATCTCTATGTTTCGCTGCTTGAGGCAAATCCACAAGCCACGGTGGAAGATAAGGTAATGCCAGCCGTGCCTCTTTCCGTGATGAACGTGATGGAAGGCATGCGTGCGACGCAGGAGATGGTGGTTTTCAATGAGTCGGCGGTAAATGAAGCATCAACGCCTGTCGGCTACGTGGTGAGCGGCGCGCAGATTATCAGCGTCAGCATTAAATAAATTGTGGAATCCCGAGCGAGGCTTTTTCCGAAGTCCCGAGCGCAGCGAGGGATCCCTCCCCGGACAAAGCTGTGAAAGACCGGCAAACTTGAAAATCCCGAGTGTAGCGTAATGTCTTTTGTTTTTGGTTATCTTGTATCGATGAGGTATCTCCTGCTCGGATACCTGCGCCGCTGTATTTGCGTTGCGAGCAGGATTGCGTTCCGTGACCCGGTCCAACTGGTGCTTCTCGGCATAAGCGAAGGAACGCGAACGGAAAGTTGATCAAGAACCGGCCGTGTTGCACTAAAAATTTTGATAACTGATGGCGATCTCTCTAACGCTCAGGATTTCAGAAAAAATAACCTGCTGTTACCCTTATTAATGATGAGAAAACTTCTTCTTCCTGTCTTTATTGTTATTGCACTCATTAGTCTGGCCGTTGCTGAAGGCACGCGCCAGTGGAAAGAAACCGGCTACGACGAATTTGAAAAAGGTACTGCCCGCGGCATCGCCATCCGCAGTGCTGGACAGATTGAGCTAGCGCCGGCATTTAAATCCATTTACACCAGTCCTTCTTCTTTTATCTGGAGCATTGCCGCAGACAAAGACGGCGTAGTTTACGCCGCCACAGGCGCTCCGGCAAGGGTCTATCGCGTAACGCCTGACGGCAAATCGACCGTGATCTTCGAGCCCAAGGAACTGCAGGTCCAATCGATCGCGCTGGGCCAGGATGGTGCTGTTTATGCGGCCACATCGCCGGATGGCAAAGTGTATCGAATCACGCGCAAACCGGGCGGCACGGTCGCAGCGCCGGAGTTCGCGGCGGAAACTTTCTTCGATCCAAAAACCAAATACATCTGGGACATGGAATTTGACGCGCAAGGCCGTTTGTATATCGCCACGGGGGACAATGGCGAAATTTTTCGGGTAGAGAAGAATGGCCAGGGCGCGGTCTTCTTCAAGTCCGACGAAGCGCACATGCGGGTGCTCGCTTTTGATCCCAAGGGCAACCTGATTGCCGGGTCTGACGGCAGCGGCTTGGTATATCGCATCACTCCTGCTGGCGAAGGCTTTGTACTTTACAGTGCTGCAAAGAAAGAAATCACCGCTCTGGCCGTCGATCCCGCAGGCAATATTTATGCTGCCGGAACGGGTGAGAAGCGTTCAGGCGGACAACAAGCATCGAGTGCCCCCGCGGCTCCGGCTCCCGCCCAAGGCGTCCCGCCACCCGCAGCGCCATTCAGTGGGAATGTGAGTCTCTCTGGATCAGACGTTTACAGCATCGCGCCGGACGGTTCTCCGAAAAGAATCTGGTCGTCCCATGACGACATCGTCTATGCGCTGGCATTCGATTCAGCCGGAAGGTTGATTGCAGGCACCGGAAACAAGGGCCGTGTCTACGCGATTGAAAAGAACGGAGACTATACCGACCTGCTGCGTGCCACCGCCAACCAGGTAAGCGCCTTTAGCAAAGCGCCAAACGGCGGGCTTTATTGTTCCACCAGCAATCTGGGCAAAATCTTTGTGATCAGCAACGGCACAGAACCCGAAGGCACGTTTGAAAGCGACGTAAAGGATGCGCAGATATTCTCCCGCTGGGGTCGAGCTGAGGTGCGAGGCCGCGGCAACTTTGAATTGTTTGCGCGTAGCGGCAACGTCGATAATCCTGATCGCAACTGGAGCCCGTGGGCGCGTATTGACTTGGCCAAGGATGCTCGGACCGATGTCCCTGCAGCCAGATTTATCCAGTGGCGTGCGGTGCTGAAGCCGGCAAACCCGCCAACGCAAATCGATGAAGTGGCAATCAATTATCTTTCTAAAAACGTTGCACCAGTGGTGGACGAGGTAGTGGTCCAGCTGGGCGCGCGCTTTCAACCGCAGCCCAAAATCACCGGCCCAGAAACGATTGCGGTCAACCTGGGACCTCCGCAGCAGCAGTTTGGCAACGGTCATATGGAAAATCCGCCGACGGCCAACAAGGATCGTGGTTCCATTGCCGTCCGCTGGGCCGCGCACGACGAGAACGATGACAATCTGGTTTACTCGGTTTACTACCGTGGCGACAATGAGCGCGAATGGAAGCTGCTGAAATCCGATCTAACGGACAAGTTTTATTCCTTTGAATCCGGCCTGCTGCCCGATGGCGGTTACACCGTAAAGGTCATCGCCAGCGATGCGCCATCACACAGCCCGGAAGATGCGCTTTCCGACGAGAAAGCGAGCCAGCGGTTTGAAGTGGATAACACGGCCCCACGCATAGAAAATTTGGCAGCTCGCGTTGAAGGCCAGGACTTGCACATCACTTTCCACGCCGCCGATGATGGCTCTCCGGTTAAGCGCGCTGAGTATTCCATTGACGCAGGCGACTGGCAGTATGTTGAGCCCGTAGGCGCGCTCTCAGACGCAAAGAGCGAGAACTACGATTTCGCAGTAGTGCTCAGCAACGCTCCTCCTGCGCCGGAAGAGCCTGTCAACCCGAAGCCGAAGAAAGGCAAGCCCGCGCCGGTTGCAGCGCCTGCCCCGGCGGCAGAGCATGTGGTAGTGGTGCGGGTTTATGACCGCGCGGAGAATGTGGCGACTGCGAAGTATGTGACAAAGTGACTTTTCTAAATCCCGAGCGTAGCGAGGGAGCCCTATCGCTACGATGATCTTGAGGAGCACGAAAATTAGGCAATAGATTTTCAAGCCCGGATCGATGCTCCGGGAGTGCATTGTCATGATAGGGGTCCCTCGCTACGCTCGGGATTTTAGAAAACCACGTGGGCTTGTGCATCCAAACAAGCGACCGCAATCCGTTGATCGCACAGCTATCGTAAAACGACATTTTTCTCTCTGACCTGTGAAAACACTGCTCAAAATTAACTTAGAAAAGCCAACCTGCTGCTCACTTCCGCTTTCTTATCCAGCAGCAACCTACCTTTTCCCCTGGTCGGAGATGTACTGATGAATAAATTCCTTTCTGCCTGGAGTGCGCTCGTTCTGTGCCTGCTGATGGCCGCATTCCTTATTGGCTGCGGAGGCGTGAGCGCGAACACCCCACCGCCAACACCGACTCCAACTCCCAATCCTTCGCCATCGCCCAACCCAAGTCCTAGCCCGACCCCGGCGGCGGCGCACGGAACATTCGTTTACTTCAATACCTCTGCTTCGAACACCACCGGTTACCGTTTGAATCCGGACGGCACTCTGGCTCCGCTGCCCGGCTCGCCATTCTCCATCAATGGCGGACTGGCCGCTGCCGGAGATTTCCTGGCCGTCTCCTCAACCGGTACAGTTTCCACTTATCTGGTGGATCCCGCTTCAGGCGCTCTGGCCAAAGCGGGAAGCGAAACTTTTAGCGGATCCGGTCCTATTGCCGCTGACGCTAACGACGTCTACGTGGCCGGCAGCATCCCGGCCAGCAATGTCACGGGTATTTATGGTTTTGCGATTGCTGCAAATGGCGCGCTTACGCCCTTACCAAGCTCTCCTTATACCTTCACCAGCGCGTGCGATCTGTGCGACGTGCCATTTGCCCTGGCGTTAAACAACAATGTGCTCGTTCAGGGTGGTACAGGCTTTCATGGTGTGGGCGATTTCACTACCTATGCTCGGGGCGCAGGCGGTGTTTTGGGCAAAGCGCAGATCCTCGGCACAGATGCTGAGGAGCGAGTCGCTATCCAGCATCCGACTGGGAACTTCTCCTACGCATTAAATACTGACGATTCCAGCCTGAATGAGTTCACGATTGGGACGGGCGGAACTGCAACACCCGGCACTCAACTATTCACTGGCACGGGACAGGACATGGTTGTTGATCCCACGAATAAATTCCTGCTGGTAGTGGATAATATAGGGGTGGTACACGTGTTTGCCATTGCTTCTGCCAATGGGAGCGTGAGCCAGATCGGCACATCGGAAGCTGCGGGTAATGGCGCGACCGGGATTGCCATTGACCCTAGTGGACACTTTGTCATCGTAACGCAATCTGCCACTGGCACAAATCTGCCCAGCACCGCGAACCAGCTCACCGTCTTTACGTTCGATCAGGCCAGCGGAGCGATGAAGAAGCTGCAATCGTATCCGCAGCCCAACACGCCCGGCGCTGTAATTGTTATTGCACGATGAAACAGGGATGTCCGAAAATCATCGGGGCCGCCTATCGCGGCTCCGATTTTTTTTCTGCTGCGGCGTGTCACCCCACGTAAACGGCAGCTTCCTGACCTTGGAAATCTCCCTGACCACATAGTCCGGCTCTTCTTCGGGCCCGATGGGCCTTTGCGACTTGAACTCTCCATGGCGCAAGCGAACCGTATGCATTCCCAGTTCTTTACCGGCGCGGATTTCGCGGGCAGGCCGGTCGCCGACTACGAGAATCTCGGCGGGCGTCAAGCGGGTTCGCTTCTGGATTTTGCGGAAGGCTGCTTCTTTAGTCAGCACGTTATTGCGGTCGGCAAAATAGATTTTTTCGACCGACGGCTCATGATGCAATCCCAGAGCTTTTACTTTGGCGTGCTGGATCTTGGGCTCGCCAAAGCTGACGATGAAATTTCTGACGCCGCGTTTGGCCAGGAAGCGCAGCAGCGGCAGTGATCCGGGGAAGAGTGTGAGTTTGCCGACAGGGCAGTTGAAATAGGCTTCACGGGCTATGCGGCTGATTTCTTCAGGATTTTCAGCGCCGAAATGGCGAGTGACATCAGCATCGATATGACGGAGCATGGGATCTGTGCGGAAGGCGCGCATGCGTGCGCGGTAAACCGTTTCGGCATCTGCTTTGAGTCCGGCATCCACCATGGCTTGCGCGGCGTAACGGTGGGTCACGCGGAGGCGCTGTCCCAGGCAGTCATAGAGCGTGTCGTCCAGGTCAAAGATCACGCAACGGATGAGCGGCTTGACGCTCTGAAGCACTTGCCGCTTCTTGGTGCGCGGGTGTGGCGTTGGTCTTTTCTTTTTCTTTTTTTTAGCAGGCAGCGGCATCTCTCCGGATACTGCGATATACATTGTAATCACTGCTACAATTAGTCATGGAGGCAAAGCTGTTGCACATCCCATGGATGGTGAGTGTGCTCTACAGCAGCATTCCGCTTTTCTGGTTTGCTATCCACCCTTTTGCCGATTTCTGGCGCAGGATGAACCGTTCGCCATACAGGCTTTTGCTTCCGATCTGGGCGGTAATCATCTCCGCTCTCGCCTGGGCTACATGGCCGTGGCATTCCGATCGCTTCTACTCCTCACCGTGGATGTGGGTACCCGCCGGTGTTCTGATCGTCTTTGGTTTCAGAACGTATAGCGGAATCCGTTCCGGCTTCGGCGCGCACAAGCTCAGCGGCGAAGCTGAGCTGCGTCCGCAGGAGCATGCGCAGGAGTTGATAACTACAGGATTACATGCCCGCATGCGCCATCCTATTTACTTTGCTCACGTATTGAATTTGGCCGGATGGAGCCTGGGCAGCGGACTGGTAGTGAGCTTCGTTCTGCTGGCAATCAGCGCGCTTGGAACATTTCCCCTGATGGTCTGGATCGAGGAACACGAATTGGAAAAACGATTTGGGCAGCGCTACCGTGAATACAAGGCCCGCGTTCCGTTAGTGCCTTTGCCGTTTCAGAGGATCCCCGCATGAGCCGCCGAACGTGGTCTGAGAGGGCGGTGTGAGATTTGAGCTTTTTGTTGCCGCGCGATATCTCCGGGCTAAACGACGCCAAGCAGTGATTGGCGTGATCACTGTTATTTCCGTCATTGGCGTAACGGCTGGCGTGGCTTCTCTGGTTATTGCTCTTTCCATCAACGCAGGATTCCAGAAAGACCTTCAAGACCAGCTACTCGGATCGCAGTCGCACATCAATCTTGTTCGAGTGCAGAACGATGGCATTGAAGACTGGCGAGCGTTGATGACGCGTCTGGCCAAAGAGCCTCATGTTACGGGCGTTGCGCCGGCGATGTACGGGCAGGTAATGGCGTCACGGGCAGCGCGTGCAAGCGGAGCGCTGGTTAAAGGCGTAATCCCGGAATATGAAAATCGGGTAAGCGAACTATTGAAATCCATAAAGCTAGGTTCAGCTGCTGCTCTTGAGCCCTGCTCCGAAACTGACGAAGCTTGCAAAAGCGGCAAGACGATCCCGCCGATAGTGCTGGGAAAGGACTTAGCTGAAACGATTGGCGCGACTGTGGGCTCAACCATCATGATCATCAGTCCTCAGGGAGAGCTGTCGCCCCTGGGGATGATGCCGAAATATCAGCAATTCAAGGTAACGGGTATTTTCCGCTCAGGTTTTTATAACTATGACAGCGCCTGGGCTTTTATCCGACTGTCCGATTCTCAACGGCTTTTCAGCCTTCCGGACACTGTGATCTCCGTCATAGAGTTCAAGATCGACGATCTATATAAAGCGGAAGAGGTGGGAAGCGCTCTGGAGAAAGCTGCCGGTCCGGGCTTTGTAGCCAAAAACTGGATGGACGAAAATCGGGCACTCTTCCGGGCGCTGCGGCTGGAGCGCGTTGTGACATTCCTGACCATTGGATTGATTGTTTTTGTCGCGGCCCTGAACATCCTGATCTCACTCATCATGATGGTGATGGAAAAAACCAAGGACGTAGCTGTGTTGATATCCATGGGGGCAAAACGCCGCCAGATCCGGGGCATTTTCATGTTTCAGGGAGTGTTGATCGGGGTGATCGGCACGCTGGCTGGATTGATCCTGGGATATGGCATTGCCATAGCCGGAGCGAAATACCATTTTGTGGCCTTGTCAGCGGAAGTTTATTCCATTGATTACCTCCCTTTTGCACCCCGAGTCATTGATGGCCTCTTGATTGCGGCGGTGGCTCTATTGATCTCATTTGTTGCCACTTTGTATCCCTCCTGGTCAGCAGCGCGAGTTTTGCCCGCGGAGGCGTTACGCTATGAGTGAAAGACCCCATTGCTTTGGTGGGTGTAACAGGTGGAAGATGTTGACAGACTAGGAGTTGACGTAAGGAAGAATTAAGAAGTTTAATGAAATTTCAAGGACTTTCGCACGGGAAATTTTAGAGATTAACTTTCGTCAGATGGGTTTATACAAGCAGGTTCGGTCACGAGCATGGAAAGGCACTGAAAATGCTTAGGAATACTGATGATTGCACCATTGGGGCGGGCCGGTGCATCCAATAGAACAAGCTGATTTGCCGCCTGAAATTGTTCGTGTGAGTGGACTTAAGAAGGTTTATAAGTCAGGTCAGACAGATTTAGTGCTCTTTGAAAACTTGTCCTTCCAGGTGAGGAAGGGGGAAATGCTTGCGATAGTGGGCGAATCAGGCGCGGGCAAGAGCAGTTTGTTGCACATCCTTGGTGCTCTTGATCGTGCTTCTGCAGGTGACGTATACTGCGCCCATATTCCCGTAGCGAAGCTTACAGACGATGCAGCCGCTGATTTTCGTAATCGGACCATCGGTTTTGTCTGGCAGTTTCACTACCTGTTGCCGGAATTTACGGCGCAGGAGAATGTTGCAATGCCGCTCTTGATGCAAGGAACCGCTTACCGTCAAGCCATGGAGAAAGCCGGCGAATGGTTGCGGGAAGTTGGATTGGAGAGCCGCAGCCATCATCGCGCTGGAGAGCTTTCCGGCGGTGAGCAACAACGGGTGGCCCTGGCCAGGGCCTTGGTGACAGGCCCAGGAATCCTGATGGCTGATGAGCCAACAGGTGACCTGGATAATCGTACCGCGGAAATGGTGTTCGCCTTGGTGCAGAGACTTCATCGAGAGTATCGGCTCACTTCCCTTATCGTCACCCACAACCTTGAGTTTGCGCGCCGCTGCGATCGCGTGTTGCGGTTGCATCATGGCATGGCCGAGGAAGTGTCGCCCGCGGCGCTGAATTAGCGAGCTAGGGCGAAGGACAGTTTTAGGTTTTTCTGCCAATATGGCAGGTGGTAGATTTGTCCGGAGCAGCATTTTGATCCCTCTGTGACGGAGGGCGCTGGCAGGACAGAAAGGCTTCTTTCTGGTGGGGTGCGCAGTTCGCAGCCGGAAAGATAGAGAGATGTTTCCGGCAGAGGTGACTGGGAGCATCTGGGTGAGGGGAATATGTTCGAGCGGTATACAGAGAAAGCCAGGCGCGTAATCTTCTTCGCAAGATACGAGGCCAGCCAGTTCGGCTCTCCGTACATAGAGACGGAGCACCTGCTGCTGGGCTTGTTGCGCGAAGACAAAGCGTTGACCAATCGCTTTCTGCGCTCCCATGCATCGGTAGAGTCCATCCGTAAGCAGATTGAAGGGCACACGACGATTCGGGAGAAGGTTTCCACTTCCGTGGATTTACCTTTAAGCAATGAATGCAAACGGGTATTGGCCTACGCGGCGGAAGAGGCGGAACGCCTCAGCCACAAGCACATTGGCACGGAGCACCTGCTATTGGGATTGCTGCGTGAAGAGAAGTGCTTTGCCGCCGAAATTCTGCATGAGCGTGGACTGCGCCTGAGCGCTATCCGCGAAGAGCTGGCCCGCAGCACGCAGGAAAAAGCCCAGCCCCAGCGCGGTTCCAACCGCGAATCTTCCCTGCTGGCGGAATTCTCTCGCGACCTGACCCAGGCCGCCATGGACAGCCAGCTTGATCCGCTCGTCGGCCGTGAAGGTGAAGTTGAGCGTGTAATCCAGATTTTGTGCCGCCGCACCAAGAATAATCCGGTGCTGATCGGCGAACCCGGCGTGGGCAAGACCGCCATTGTTGAAGGGCTGGCCCAGCGCATCGCCGATGGCGACGTGCCATCATTTCTGGCGGACAAAAGAATTCTCGGTCTCGATCTTTCGTTGATCGTTGCCGGAACCAAGTATCGCGGACAGTTTGAAGAGCGCCTGAAGACCATCATGAAAGAGCTGATGGAGAGCCAGAACTGCATCATCTTTATCGATGAGTTGCACACGCTGGTCGGCGCGGGATCGGCAGAAGGGTCGCTCGATGCTGCAAACATCCTGAAGCCCGCGCTTTCACGCGGAGAAATTCAGTGCATCGGCGCGACCACGCCGGGCGAGTACCGTAAATCGATTGAAAAAGATCGTTCGCTGGAACGGCGCTTCCAGGCCGTAAAGGTCCCGCCACCAGGTGAAGAGCAGGCGGTGAAGATCATCTACGGTATCAAGGAACGCTACGAGAAGTTCCACGCCGTAAGCTACACGGACGAAGCGATCCAGTTCGCGGTGTACCACTCAAACCGTTACATTCCAGATCGCTTCCTGCCAGACAAGGCGATCGACCTCCTGGACGAAGCCGGAGCGCGCGTAAAGCTGCGTCAGACTTCGCTTCCTGAAGAAATTACAGAAGTCCAGAAGCGAATCAAATTTATCGTTCACCGGATGGAAAACGCCATTGCGAACCATGAGTTCGAGAAGGCGCGTTTCTACTCCGACGAAGAGCGCAAAGAGCGCGAGAACCTGCGCGCCCTGCGCGAGAAATATCACCTGGATGAGTCTTCCACCGGCGTTGTGGCCCGTGAGGACATTGAGGAAGTGGTGAGCCGCTGGACCGGCGTGCCCGTAACCTCCATCAAGGAAGAAGAGACACAGAAGCTGCTGCGCGTGGAAGAAGAGCTGCATAAGCGCGTGATCTCGCAGGACAAGGCAATCAGTGCTCTGGCCCGCTCGATTCGCCGCTCACGTGCAGGATTGAAATCTCCGCACCGCCCCATCGGTTCATTCCTATTCCTGGGACCGACAGGCGTTGGCAAAACGGAAGTCGCGCGCACGCTGGCGCACTTCCTCTTCGGCAGCGACAAGTCACTGATCCGCTTTGATATGTCAGAGTTCATGGAGAAGCATTCGGTCAGCAAGCTAATTGGCTCGCCTCCAGGATACGTTGGCTACGAAGAGGGCGGCCAGTTAACCGAACGTGTAAAACGGTCACCTTATTCAGTCGTGCTGCTGGACGAAATTGAGAAGGCGCATCCGGATGTGTTCAACATTCTGTTGCAGGTGCTTGAAGACGGACAGCTCACTGACGGCTTGGGCAACACGGTGGATTTCAAGAACGTAATCATCGTGATGACCTCGAATATCGGCGCGCGGCACCTGATGAAGCGCAAAGGCCTCGGCTTCTCACTGGACAAGGAAGAAACCGTTCACGATAAGGTTGAAGAACTGGTCAAGCAGGAAGTAAAGAAGACCTTCAATCCTGAGTTCCTGAACCGTCTGGATGAAGTGATTCTCTTCCAGGCACTGACCGATGCGGACCTGATCCAGATTCTGGAACTGCTGGTACAGCAGCTGAACGGAAACCTGGCGCAGCGTCACATCACGATCACGGTAACAGAAGAAGCGAAACGGTGGATTCTGGACAAGACGCTGGTGGACCGCAGCTACGGCGCGCGTCCATTGCGCAGGGCCTTGCAGCGGTACATTGAAGATCCGCTGTCTGAGGCGCTGATCCAGGGAACCATCACGACGCGTCCGGCGTTCATAGAGGTTTACCTTGAAGGCGATCAGCTGTTCTATCGGCCAGTGGGCGATGGCGCAGAAAAGAGCGATGGAGTGCTGCTGTATAGCAATTAATCGCAAGTCAGCCAATTTAACCGGAACCCGCCAGCAAAACTGGCGGGTTTTGCTTTTTGCGAACTCTTATTAGGTGTGCCACTGAGGCACAAAAGTCCAAGAGTTCAGCCGCTATCGTGGAGGAAACTCTGACCCGAGAGCAGCCAGCGGAACGCTTCTAGGGCACCGGCGTGGGCGTTGGTGTGACATTCAGACCGGGAGACAATGGCGTTGGTGTCGGAGTTGCGGTCGCTGTTGGAGTAGGAGTTGGGCTGGGATTAATGAGCGTCGGCCCTTTCGGAGTCGCGGTTGGCGTCGGGCTGGGACTCGGGGCAAACTCCGGTGTCGGCGAAACGGTGGGAGTTGGCGTGGGCGAGGAACTTTGCGCGAAAGCGTCGCGCGGTGAAACGATCCAGCCTGCAATCGCCAGAAACAACAAGCAGGACACTGCGGTCACGGCAAGAACGATCAGCGTCTTGGCCCAAAGAAATCGCATAGCTCAAAGTGATGCCCGCTTATGGAGAGCGGTTGGCCCATCCGATTTGCGCAGTTTTGCGCGCCAATGTGACAATAGAGCCATGAGAAAACCTTTGATCGTAGTAAGAACCATGTTGGCCGCTGGGGTGGTACTGCTGGGAAACGCGGTAGCGCAAACGTCCGCGGCCCCGAGCCAGACTCCGTCGGCTAAAAAGCCGGCTGCGCCTGCAGCTAAGAAATCTCCATCCGCCGCCGCGAAAACCGGTACGGCGAGCAAGGACCAGCCTGTGACCGCTCTCACCTCCACCAAGCAGAAAGCCAGCTACGCCATTGGCATGAACTGGGGCACGGGCCTGCATCGCCAGGGAATTGACGTGGATAGCGCAGCGCTGATCCAAGGCATGAAGGACGCGCTAGCCGGCGGCAAGACGTTACTGACCGAAGATGAAGCACGCGCCGCGCTGATGCAGCTCCAGAAGGATATGCAAGAAAAGCAGCAGGCTAAAGCCGCGCAAGAGGGTGAGGCCAACAAAAAGGAAGGCGATGCGTTTTTGGCCGCCAACAAAACTAAGGAAGGCGTTGTAACCCTTCCCAGCGGCCTGCAATACAAGATTCTGAAGGAAGGAAACGGGCCCAAGCCTACCGCTACGGACAGCGTGGTATGCAACTATAAAGGCACGCTGATCAACGGCACCGAGTTTGACAGCTCTTACAAGCGCGGGGAACCGGCAACGTTTCCTGTAACCGGCGTAATCAAGGGCTGGACTGAGGCGCTGCAATTGATGCGGGTGGGATCCAAGTGGCAGTTGTTCATCCCATCAGATCTCGCTTATGGGCCGCGCGGCACGCCGGGTGGACCCATTGGGCCGAATGCGACGCTCATCTTTGAAGTGGAATTGCTATCGATCAAAGACAAGAACCCGCCGCCTGACAAGGTTCCGGCTCCAGGAGGAGCAGCAGGAGCGGAGAAGTCACCTGCTGGCGCTGCAACTTCGTCCCCGACACCTGCGCCGTCGCCTGCATCATCACCAACTCCGTCGCCAACGCCGAAGAAGTAACGCTTTATTTGCTTCATTGGGGCCGTCAGACAAAGAGACGGCCCCTTTGGTTTTTATCGAGTGGACTTCTTTCCTGTTTTTTCCCGGCTTCCCTGCAAAATCTTCTGTATCTGCTGCAGATGGTTTAGATCGTGCCCTGCCACCATTTTGACGATGTGGTTCACGCTCTCATTGCCACGCTCCGCATGGACGCCGTAGTTCTCCCAGAGTTTTCGCGGAACCGATTTCAGCAAAGCCAGGTTGGCCTCTCGCAATACGTGAAAGTTGGCCAGCGACTGCCGTGGATCGCGCCGCGCATAGTTAAAAGTTCTGGCCCACAGGTCCTGATCGTAAGCCTGAATGGGAATGGCATTGTTCGCCAGTATCTGGCGGAGACGCCAGGAAATGGCCAGTTCGGCATCAGCGAGATGGGCTACGATTTCAGCGACCGACCATTTGTCCGGGGCAGGGCGTTGCATCAACTGCTTGCCGGTCTTCCCTTTCAGCAACGCCGCGATTTTGCCCGGCGCGGCCTGCTGCAAGCGCAAAGGGTCTTTGCCGTCGGCGTAACTTAGTAAACGTTGTGTGTACTCCTGAGCGGTTTCCTGCATGGTTCCTCCGGGTTCGCAAATTGGATAGATTTTATGGCCAGCAGGACTCAGCAAATCCTCCCAGCCTCTCAAACAATCAGCATCAGGATTTATGCACCCCGAAGATTCCTGACTTCATCTAACCTATTCATCTGCGTATGAAACTAACCGTCTATACTGCCCCGTGGTGCCGCGATTGCCATGTCGCAAAACGCTGGCTTGCCCAAAACAACATTTCCTATAACGAAATCAACATTGAAGAGACTCCCGGCGCAGCTGAGGAAGTGATCCAGCGCACAGGTAAGCGGGCCATTCCTCAGTTCGTTATCGATGGCGCATGGGTGCAGCCATACATTCCCGGAGAAGGCTTCAAATACCAGGAAATGGCCGAGCTGTTTGGGATAAGCGAATAATACCTGAGCGAATAATACCTGAAGGAATTCAGGTGGATGCGGCCTGCATCCACCATCTACCTGACCGATTTCTTCAATTACGCGGCAGCTTCTTTTCCGCCGGCCGTCTCCAACGCAATGACGGAGGCAGGCGAAGACGCAGAATGCGTTCGCGATGATGTTCATCGGCCACGGACAGCTCGCGGGCCTTAAGCAGGTCTTCCAACCCAATCAATCCCACAAGCTTAGGGCCGCCATTTTGCGTCACTACAGGAAAGCGTGTAAGCCCCGTGGCCGCCATACGATTCACCACCATGCGCAAGGGCTCTTCAGGAAAAGCAACGACAGGCGCGTTGGCTATTATTTCTGAAAGCTGAAGATTCCCGCCATCGCCGTTACGCTGGCGTTCTATCGCGGTAAGGAGATCATAGCGAGTCATCACCCCCAGCAGATGCTGGTTTCCGTCAATCACCGGATATACCCGCTGGCCGCGTGGATTGTCATTGTGGGCCAGAGCCGCTTCCAGTTCAGCAATGGTGCTGTCCGCCGGAAAGGCAGTAATGTTCGTTCGCATCACGTCCTCGACGGCGAGCGCCTCAAGAGGATCAACCACGTACTCGCGGGAAAGGTGATGTCCGCGCCGGCTGATCTTTTCCGTCAGGATGGAACGTGACATCGTTAACACTGTGAAGGTATGCGCGCTAACGCAGGCGATCAGCAGAGGCAAGATGGAGTGATAATCGCTGGTAAGCTCAAACGCGAAAATCACGCCAGTGAGCGGTGAGCGCATGGTCCCGGCCAGCATGGCACCCATACTGATCAGCGGCCAGAAGCCCAGGCCTTGATGGGGAAGAAACAGCGCGTCCACCGCGCCCAGCGCGCCGCCCATCATGAGCAATGGGGCCAGCACGCCGCCGGATGTTCCCGATCCCAGCGAAATGCTCCAGATCAGGCACTTGACCACCAGCACTCCCAAAATTACCTGAAGCGGGGCATTGCCCTGCAAAAGCTGCCCAATCACATCATAGCCAACGCCCAAAGCGCGCGGGAACACCAACCCGCCAAGGCCTACGGCAATGCTGCCAATCGCAGGCCACCACATCCAGTGGATCATTTTGAGGTGTGCGAACGCGTCTTCCACGGCATAGACCAGCTGCGTGAGAAGTGCAGACAGGCCGCCGCTTAATATTCCGGCCAGCAGGCAGCCGAAGAGAACAGCCGGGCTGAATACCGCGTCATGCAGTGGGACAGGAAATACCGGGCCGGCGCCAAGCAGGTGGACACGGGCAGCTTCCGCGGTAACACTTGCCAGAGCCACAGGAATAAAGCTGCGCGGCTTCCACTCAAAAAGCAGCAACTCAACGGCGAGCAGAATGGAAGCAAATGGCGCGGCGAAAGTCGCCGACATTCCGGCTGCAGCGCCGGCCACAAGCAGGGTCTTACGCTCGGCTGACGTCAAGTGAAAGAACTGCGCGATAAGGGAACCGAAAGCGCCGCCCGTCATGATGATGGGGCCTTCAGCGCCGAAGGGACCGCCTGAACCAATGGCGATGGCGGCGGAAACAGGCTTCAGGACAGCCAGTTTGGGCTCTACCTTGGCGCCGCGCAGAAGAATCGCTTCAATGGCTTCAGGGATGCCGTGGCCACGTATCTTGTCCGAGCCGAAGCGGGCCATGACGCCGACAATCAGGCCGCCGATCACCGGCACAGCAACTACCCACGCGCCCAGATGAGAAGCACCGGGTGTGACAGGGGCGACACTTAATCGATGAAAGAAAAAAACGTTGGTAAAAAAGCTGATGAGTTTGAGAAGGGCGACAGCCACATAGGCTGAAACCACGCCAATCACAAGGGCCAGGCCGGTGATGGGTAGAACACGCCAGGTTGTGGTGAAATCTCGAAGGGTTCCAGCAGGTGCAATGTGCGGATTTTCCGCGCTTAACGACTTACCCGGGGTAATTTCTTTCATGGTACCGATTTCTTGGTTCCTCCTGGCCGTCCTTTGTTTTTGCCTGCGCCATTTCCTGTAAGCCCAAGGATAGCCTCCACCAGGATTGCGCCGTTCTCCTGCAGTTCCTGGCGCGCAGTAACGCCAAGGTTGCGCAGCAAAGCCTCGCCTTCCGGCAGGATAGATAAAGTTACCTGCCGCCGGTCAGCAGAAGATCTTGCGCGGCGAATCAGTTTATGTTCTTCGCAACGGTCGACCAACTCCACCATGCTGTTATGGTTGAGCTGCATCCTCTCAGCCAGATTGCTGATGGTTGGCTCCATGGTTTTAGGCAGCCCCTTGATCGCCAAAATCAATTGGTACTGCTGGGGATTTGCCCCTAGCCCCCGGGTGGCCTCTTCCATATTCCTAAGAAACCGGCGCAGCTGGTAACGGAACTCCCCCAATGCCAGGTACTCCGGCTCAGTAAGAGGACGTAAATTTTTTCCCTTTGACATTTTATATCGCTCCGCGACATAATAACAGCATTCTGCTAGATTCGAGCCTGGGCCTTTTCATCGGACACCAAACCGGCGAAAAGGCCCTTTAAAGTCATTGTTGACGATTTCCTGTTGATTGTAAATAAACGTGAACATCTGTAAAGATGTCGTAAGCATTACTCCTTAGTTCGTTACCGCCATCGCATCATTTGGATTCGGCAATCTTACCTGAGTACCGGTTAGCGACAAGTGGCGGCAGCATTTATCATCGACGGTTCTGTTACGTACCTGCATTTTTGAGGGCAAACCTTTGATTCCACGTTATACCCGCCCAGAGATGGGCCGAATCTGGAGTGATGAAAATAAATTTCGCTGCTGGCTTAAGGTTGAAGCTGCCGCCAGCCTTACGCTGGCCGATGCAGGCATTGTCCCGGAGAATGCCGCGCGGGCCATTGCCGAACGCGGTGACTTTGATCTGAAACGCATTCACGAAATCGAGGCCGAGGTAAGGCATGACGTAATTGCCTTTACCACCGCAGTGGCTGAAAAGGTAGGTCCGGAAGCGCGCTGGCTGCACTATGGCCTTACGTCGAATGACGTGGTGGACACAGCACAGGCGCTCCAGATCAAAGAGGCTTCCAGGATCATCGCTGATGACCTGGAGCAGTTGAAGCAAGTGCTGGAGCGCCGCGCCCACGAGTTTGAGCACACGCCGACGATTGGCCGGACTCATGGGATTCATGCTGAGCCAACGACGTTTGGGCTAAAGCTGGCCAACTGGTACGCCGAAACGGTGCGAAATATCGAGCGATTTCAGCGAAGCGCGGAAGAGATGCGAGTGGGCAAACTTTCCGGCGCGGTGGGAACGTTTGCGCATTTGGAGCCGGAGTTTGAAGAAAAAATCTGCCAGAGGCTGGGACTGGAAGCTGCGCCCATATCGACGCAGGTGATACAGCGCGACCGCCATGCCTATTACGTAGCCACGCTGGCGACAATTGCTTCCACGCTGGACAAGATCGCCACCGAGATACGTCATCTCCAGCGGACAGAAGTCCGCGAAGCCGAAGAATATTTCAGTGAAAAACAAAAAGGATCGTCGGCCATGCCGCACAAGCGCAATCCGATTACCTGCGAACAGATCAGCGGGCTTGCGCGAGTGGTACGGGCCAACGCGCAGGCGGCGTTTGAAAATGTGGCGCTATGGCATGAGCGCGATATCTCTCATTCGTCCGTGGAGCGTGTAATCCTGCCGGATTCTACAATTCTCGTCGACTACCTGCTAACCAAGACGATCCACCTGATCGACACGCTGATGGTTTATCCCAATCGCATGCTCAAGAATTTAGAATCAACCGGCGGGCTGGTCTTCAGCGGGCAGCTGCTGCTGGATCTCTCTGAGCATGGCATGGCGCGTGAAGACGCTTACCGCCTGGTGCAGAAGCACGCCATGCGCGCATGGAAAGAAGATCTGAATTTTCGCGAGTTGGTAATGAATGACGCGGAAATTACGTCGCGCGTCCCGGCGAAACAAATTGAGCAGGCGTTTTCCATCGAGCGCCAGTTGAGGAACGTAGACAAAATTTTTAAGAGGGTGTTTGGGGAAGACAGTTGGCCGCAGATGAACGCTGATCGGCGCAGATCAGGAAATTAGCCGCGAATGAACGCGAAACACGCGAATTTTTAATTCGTGTTCATTCGCGAAATTCGCGGCTGAATTTTTTAGACAGAAATCGTAAACGACGTCTCCGTCCTCGTCACGGGACGATACATGGTGTCACGTTCGACGGGTTCGCGGCCGGCTTCGCGGATCAGGCGTTCCAGTTCCTTGCGAACCATGCCTTGCGGAGTGGTAGCGCCGGCATCGTGATAAATCTTTTCTTCAATTACTGTACCGTCGATGTCGTCGGCGCCGAAACGCAGTGAGATCTGTGCGATCTTGGGCGAGAGCATCTGCCAATAAGCCTTGATGTGCGGAAAATTATCGAGCACCAGACGGCCGATGGCGATCTGTTTTAGGTCAAGCATTCCGGTGGTCACGAATAGGTGTTGCAGCGGCGTGTTGGCAGGATGAAATGCGAGCGGAATAAATGTCTGGAATCCGTGAGTTTCATCCTGAAGCGTGCGCAGGCGGATGAGATGGTCGGCGCGGTCTTCTTCGTTTTCAATATGGCCATAGAGCATGGTCGCGTTCGATTTGAGGCCGATCTTGTGCGCTGTGCGCGCGGTATCAAGCCACTGATCGCCATCGATTTTGTGGTCGCAGATCACGCGACGGACACGTTCATTGAAAATCTCAGCGCCGCCGCCGGGCAGTGAGTCCAGGCCTGCGCTCTTGAGCTGACGCAAAGTTTCTTCAATCGATAACTTTGCTCGCTTGGCCAAGAAAGCGATTTCCACCATGGTCAGGGCCTTGAGGTGCACCTGCGGAAAACGTTCTTTGAGGCCGGAAATCAGGTCGAGGTAGTACTGAAACGGCAGGTCGGGATGCAGGCCGCCGACAATATGAAACTCCGTAATCGCCTCAGAGTAGCCGGAAGCCGCGGTCTGGAAAGCTTCCTCCAGCGCCATGGTGTAGGCACCGGCGGCGTCTTTCTTGCGGCCGAAAGCGCATAGGCGGCAGGCAGCTACGCAAACATTTGTTGGGTTGATGTGCCGGTTGACATTGAAATAAGCCACATTGCCATGCAAACGCTCACGGACATGGTTCGCCAACCAGCCAATGGCAAGGATGTCCGGTGAACGGTAGAGCGTTACGGCATCGTCAAATGTAAGGCGCTCACGGGCAAATACTCTGGCGGCAATGGGTTGAAGCGTGGTGTCGTCCGTCTGGAACCCGTGCCGTGCCTGGATGGGAGCAGTTGTGGCCATATAACAAAATAATACCTTGTTGGAAGGGCGGCTTCAATTGCGTTGCCCGGGCTCGATTCTCTCATTGAAACGTGCTATTCGCCGATGGCCGTAGCGGGTGGACACCCCGTCACGGCGTAAGCCGAACTAGGAAGATGGCAATTCATATCAGACCATACAAAAAATGGTATGTTTCTGGCTTCGCTCGTTTGCTGCCGCCCACCTCGAGGGATTGCACATTCGGGGGCTTTCAATATCGCAACAAATTTCAAATTTGGGAAAACTTAATAAAGCTCAGATTCCAGAGAGAAATTTGAACATTAGTTAGATTTTTCTCATCGAACACGCCCTGCTTTAAACTGCCATTTTTTTTTATTGATCTCCAAGTGTTTCCATTTTGTGTCCCGGGTAGATCCCCGGTGTTTGGTAACAGCCGTGCAAGTCTGTAAAGAACAGAAAAGTTAATCAAAGAAAGATTTGCTAGAAGCGCTTAAGCGCCCAGTATCCCCATTCCCCCAATCCCAAGGAGAGAGAAGAATGAATAAGAAAAGATGGTTATGTCTAGCCGTCATGAGCTGCTTAGCACTGCTCTGTACCACAGCCATGTTTGGACAAGCAACTGCCAATGCGAGCTTACAGGGTACGATCACTGACAAATCGCAGGCTGTAATCGGAAAAGCCGTAGTAACACTCACCAACAAAGAAACTGGCGCCATACGGACTACAAACGCCAGCGACGCCGGCGAATATCGGTTCGACTCGCTGTCCGCAGGCGTTTATTCGCTGAAGGCCACTGCTCCAGGATTTTCCACTGTGGAAACCAAGAACCTGGAATTACTGGTGGGCAGAACCTCGACGCAGAACTTCACGCTGAATCCAGGCGGAGTAAGCGAGACGGTTGAAGTAACTGCTACTGCTCCTCTCGTTGATCAGACGAAGACCGATGTGAGCACCAACATCACTCCGCAGCAGATTCAAGACCTGCCACTGATTGGCCGCGACATCGCCGATTTGGCGTATCTTTCACCCGGCGTGAAAGCCGCAGACTCCTATGATCCAACAAAGAATCGTTACGCAGTCCTGTCTGTGAACGGTGACGGAGGCCGCAACGTCAATGTAACCGTGAATGGCGTAGACAACAAGGACAACACAGTCGGCGGGCCGGTGATGCAACTTCCGGCTGAAGCTGTGCAGGAATTCCAGATTTCAACCCAGCGTTTTTCAGCAGTAAATGGGCGTTCCTCCGGCGCCGCGATCAACGTGATCACCAAATCCGGAACAAACAGTTTCCACGGCTCGGCGTTTGCCTCATTTCGAGATCAGGCCCTGAATGCTGACCAGAAGCTGGCGAACGGTGACGGCACCACGAGCAAATCCAATCCACCTTACTCACGGCAATGGTTTGGCGGCTCCATTGGCGGACCGATCAAGAAGGACAAGCTGTTCGCGTTCTTCGCCTTTGAGCGTCAGCGCGAGCACACGTCGAAGGCCGAAGCGCCATTCGCATTTACAGAGCTCACTCTGGCTGCTCCCATTGGAGCACAGCCAGCAGCCGTGATATCCACGCCTTTCTTTGAGAACCGCATTAACGGGCGCATGGACTGGACGATCAACAGCAAGCACAGCGCTTATTTCTCTGTGACCACGCAGGCGAACAACAGCCTGAACGACCAGAGCGACGGTACGCTGGATCTGACAGCAGGCAATTTCACCATTAATCACCTGCAAATTGCCAATCTCACACTGAATTCGGCTCTCACACCCACACTGGTAAACCAATTTACACTCGGCTTCCAATACTGGAACAACCTGATTGACAGCAAGACCCGTGCTCCGCTGGTGACGTTCCTGGGCGGCGAGCAATTCGGCACCAACACGAATGTTCCGCAGAATTCGATCCAGCGCAAGTACCAGTTCAAGGATGACATTGCCAAAACGATTGGGCGGCACACGTTCAAGGGCGGATTCGATTACATCTGGACGCCTTTCATGGGAGGATTCTTCGAGTTCAACCCAACGCTAGAAGTCGATTTCGGACAGGACCCAAGCTGCATTCTGGGCGTGGGACCGAACGCTGGTAAAGCGGGATGCGGGCCGACAGCTTTCCCGCAGGGATTTGCGACGCCCGGGCTGATTTCCGGCAATAACATCGGGGGCGGAATGAGCATCGCAGTCGGTGATCCCACCTTTATCATCAAAGATGCGAAGCAACTTGGATTGTACTTCCAGGATGATTGGAAGGTGACCTCCAGGCTGACAGCAAACCTTGGTATTCGCTGGGATAAGGATTCCGACTTCATCGGTGGCTCCAAGATTGCTAACAGCCGAACCTTCCAGGAACTGCAGGCTATCGCTTCCATCAATCCACTGGCAGCCCAACTGGTTGCGAAAAAGGCAACTGACTACAGTAAAGGCTTCAGCCCGCGTGTTGGATTCGCGTACGACCTGAACGGACATGGAAATCACATTGTTCGCGCCGGCTTCGGCATGTATTACGACAACACATTCCAGAACATTCCGTTGTTCATGGAACAGCAGGCAAACAATACAATCTTCCAGACGGCCTTCGCCATCAGCGGCAGCGATCTGGTACCCGGAACAGCCATCCCGCTGAGCAGCTGGCGCTTCGGTGTGGACCCGTTGCCAACTATTCCGCCACCGTCACACGACCTGACACCCGGCTCGACCGGCCGTATCATGGATCCAAACTATCGTACCCCGGTAACTGAAGAGTTCAACGGCGGTTATACCTGGGCCATCAACTCGAAATCCGCGTTCGAAGCCGAGTATGTACACGTGCTCAGCTTGCACGAAAACAAAACCGTCAACCTCGATCCGACCATTCCGGTTACTCCGAATAACATAACGACGCTCAGCAGAAACGGACTTCCCGGCGGATTTTTCCGTCCGCTGGATGCAGCTTTCGCTGCAGCCGGTGTCCCGGTTCTGGGTAGCTTGCGTGATGAACAATCGATCGGACGTTCACGCTACGATGGCTTGAACCTCAGCTATCGAGTGCGCGGGTTCCACAAAGTCGACTTGATCGCCAATTACACTCTGGCGCGTGCGGTCGGTTACGATGAAGATGGCGGTTCGTTCCGCTATTATCCGCGTGATCCCCAAAAGCCGCTCTCGCCCTTTGAATTCGGGCCGGCTTTCAACGACGAACGTCACCATATCACTGTCGCCGGAACCGCGCATCTGCCGTGGGGCATGGAGGTATCGCCTGTCATTCAGTTTGGATCAGCGCGGCCTTATCTTGCAACGGCATCAACCAATCAACTCAACCTGGGTGGCGGAAGCGCTGCGGGAGCGCTAGTAGTTCCCAACGGGGACCCCACGAACTTTAGCGCCTTCAAAGGCAACAAATTGGGGGCCGTTCAATGCTATTACTCGGGTAACTGCCACGTGGTTCCCTATAACTCGCTTCGCGGCAATCCCTATGCCAATGTGGATGCGCGCCTTGCCAAGAACATCAAATTGGGTGAAAACCGCAACCTCCAACTGATGTTCCAGGCGTTCAACCTGTTCAACCGTGCGAATTACGGAAACAGCTTCGCAAACATAGTTGGTGTCGGCGCTGTAGCTCAACCCTTTGCGCAAGCGAACAACTTCTTCAATCCGACGAGTTCGACGCTCGCACGGTCATTCCAGGGAGAGTTCGGAGCGCGATTCACCTTCTAACGTTAACAACTCCGCTTTGGGCCGGCAGAAATGCCGGCCTTTTTTTGTTGCGTGATTTTGAAGATGATCGCTGCGATAAAAAAATGAGCGCTACCTGCGCTGATGTAGTTTCCGCGGAACAGTGGAGTTGGGGAAAGTTTACTCTTCATTGCTCTCGTTAGGGTCCCAGGTAATGGACGCGCCCGAGCCTTCCTGGACGGCGGAGCCGGAGATGCCAGTTTCAAATTGGTCGGGATCACCGCCGGCAAGCTCGATTTTGCGGCGTTGTACTTCGCGGATTTCACGCAGAATAAGGGCTTCAGCTTCCAGGTATTGCTCTTCTGTGATGGAGCCTTCTTCCAGCTCGACTTGTAAGTGGAGTAGCTTTTCTTTGAGCGGGGCGTCGTCAGTCCATTGCTCTTCAGCGACCTTGAGCAGGGTGCGCATGATGAAGTTCCAGCCGGAGAAGGGCGCGAATAAGAGATCGTCGATTAGAAGCATCTTGTATTCTCCGGATGTGTCGCCCCTTACGGGGCACGATTTTATCTCTTCCTTACCCACCTTTTACGGCTTCGCATTCGCTCGCCTCATGGTGGGCTGACTTCTTAACGCACCTACGGTGCTGAGTACCGGTGCTTCACGCACCAACATTGCCGTTGATCCTTACGAGTCACCATCACTGATTCGCGTGTTCGCGTTCATTCGCGGCTAAATTCCCGATCCGCGGTTAAGTTTTCCGCCTGTTCTGATCAGTGTCCTCAGTGTTGATTTCCTACCCCTGACTACCGCGTTCCAGTTTCAGGCGGATATTCACAAAGTTGTAGGGCGGCCATGGGCCGGTATATTTAAAGTTCAACCGATCACCAAATTTCTGGGCGACCTTATTCACGGCAGCGTCGAACTCTGCTTCACGGGCCTTTTGGATCAGGAACGCGGCGTTCATGATCATCTTATCGCCAATGGGCTTGTTGTCGCGCGAGGCCACGCAGACGGTGCGCAGTCCGTCATAAATTTCACGCACGTAGTTGGCGGCCAGTTCGGCCAGGGCCTTATCGATCATGCGGCCCAGCTGCATCCGGGCAAAGTATGTGGATTGCAAATGCTTGCGCGTTAGTTCCTGGTGGAAGCGGTGGATTTCATCATGCTCGCGCTGCAGCTCTTCAATGATGCGGTCGCGGTCCCAGGTAACTTTCAGGCCGAACTCAAGCTTGCCGGTCATCTGCTTGAGCACGTCTTTCAGCGATGAGTAAATGCTCTTGAGCACTTCGCGGATATCGTCGTCCGTACGGAAGACTGTGCCGAAGCTCATGGGGATGATGGTGTAATTCTTCATCACCGATTCGATCACGTGTTCATGGGCCAAGGCGTTGTCACGCGTGGGGTCAAAGATAAAGACGGGGGTGCGGCTGACGACGGCGGCGATATCGCCGTAATGGACGGTATACACGTCTTCATTCACGCCACCAATACTGCTGCGGCCAAAGCCCACGGAGGCGCGCGATTCAATCACGCCGTAAACATAACGGCCTTCCTGCTGTTGCCCGCTTCGCGGCTCGACCTTCCTGCTCGCCGGCGGAGGCACAAGATCCAGCACCGCCGTCGCCGGCTCAGCTTTGATGGTTGCTTTCCGGACCGCGGGTGTCTTCTTCGCTGCCTTCTTGCTTGGACTCATTTTCTCTCCTCAACATGTTGGAGGTTGTCGCCAAAAATTCTTCAATCTCAATCGGCTTGAACATCACGCCAATGCCCTGGCTGGCAGCTTCATCCGCGGTTTCCTTGGTGGCATACCCTGTAAGCAGGGCCGCGGGAATATCGGAGTTGATTTTTCGCGCCGCTGAGATTACTTCAAACCCGGTATGTTGCTCTTCCAGAGAATAATCGCACAGAACAACGTCAAACTGCTGGCTTTCCATGGCCTCAATCGCAGCCCTGGAGGTGCCACACGCCACAACTTCATAACCTTGCCGCTCAAGAATAAGGCGATAGGTGAGCAGGACGGCAGCTTCGTCGTCCACCACCAGCACGCGGTATTTTTGGTCGGCACTCACAATTTTACGACTGGCAAATCAATCTTGAAAGTCGTACCGCGTCCCAAACGGCTCTTAACAGAAAGCTTGCCGGCATGGTTCTGGATGATTCCTTTCACAATCCATAGCCCCAGCCCGGTACCGCGTTCGCCTTTAGTGGTAACAAACGGTTCAAAGATCGAGCGAAGCATTTCCGGCGGAATTCCCGAGCCGGTATCTGCAATCAGGATGCGTACCCAGCCGTGCAGGTCGTCGTACCCTGGGATATGGCGGCTGCGGATGCGCAGCTTGCCTCCGTTGGGCATGGCGTCACGGGCATTGATCACCAGGTTGGAAAGCACCTGGCGAATCTGGTCGGCGGCGATCACTGCGTCAGGCAGCACGTCCAGTTGCGTTTGCACTTCCACATTGGCGCGCTGGAGCTGGCGGTTCAGCAGCAGCAGCGTGTCCTCAATAATGGTGTTCACGTTGACCGGCTTCACCTGCTCTGTATTGCGATAGAGCCCGAGCATCTGGCGCACAATGCGCGCAACACGCTCAGTTTCCGACTTTAAAATGTTGTACACCGGCGCCGCATTATCCGGAATGGCCCCCGCCAGCAGATAGATGGCGTTCTTGATTGCCTCCATGGGATTGTTGACCTCATGGGCAATGGTCGCGGCCAGCCGGCCGGTGGCGGCGAACTTTTCAATCTCCAGCATGCGCCGCTCTACTTTGAGCTGTTCAACCTTGCGCAAAGCAGTAAGGTCGCGCAGGACGGTGACGGTATAGGCAACCTGGCCGCGCTCGCCATAGATCTTGCCGGAACGGGCGTCGTAATCAATCTCCTGCCGGAGCGTGGGGTTATAAAGACGCAACGGCGCGGTTTCACGATCAGAGAAAGAAGACGTAAACGCGTCAATAAACGCCGTGAGTTTGGTCTGGTTCTGGAACTGAATAGTATCGCGGACAACATCCATTTCCATGCCAAACAGTTCCTGGGCCAGCGGGTCCACCAGCACGATCTTGGCTTTGCCGTCGCAGACCACAATCGGGTCGCCCACGTTTTCAATAATCAGGTTCAGGCGGTCACGGTCCTGCCGGACAACTTCTTCGGCTTCGCTCAGCCGTTCATAATTCAGGCGCAATTCCTGGTCCGCGCGGCGGAGATCGGTCACGTCACGCATCACGGTCACGGTGCCAAGCTGAATGCCCTCCGGCCCAAAGGTGGGAGCGGAGACGGCTTCAAAGAGCATTTCTTCGCCTTCAATGGCGTCTACCAGCGTGAGGTCACGATGGGAATCGCTGCCGGAAACCAGCATGGAAGAGAGCGCAGCGGAAAAAAGCAGATTATTGAATTCAACCGCGCGTACCAGGCCTTCAGTCATTTCTTCCGGAACGCGGAAGAAGCGCTCGGCAGCCTTGTTCTGCATAATGACGCGATGCTGAGTGTCTGTGAGGATGACCGGGTCGGCCATGCTCTGCATCACCGTGCCCATTTGCGCGATGGTGATTTCCATATCGCGCATGCGGTTGTAATAATGCTCAACCTTGAACAGACGTGAAAGATAGCGGTTAGCAAGGTCAATCAACTCGCCCAGTTCCACTATCGTCTGCTCATTGTAGTTTTTGGGCAGTTCCACCACCACGGCCGCGGCGTAAGCCCGCATTTCACAGGTGGAACAGACCTGGTCTTCCAGCCGCACGCGTTTTTCGCGGCTCGAGTTCTGTACCGCCAGGCAGCTGGAAGTCCGGATACGGTCGGCTTCCCAGCAAAGATTGCGGTTGGAATAAAGAATGGGATGAATGTAAATGGGATGGTTGTGAAGATTGCTTTCTTCCATCACTTCAGGCCGTAAAGAATGCAGCGCACTGGTCAGGGGATGGTCCTGCATCCAGAGCGCGCTGGTGAACTTCTCCATCTGCGCGCGAGGCCATTTCAGCGCCGCCGCCGGAGTGATCTCACCGCTATCAAGATTCACATCAACAACAAGCGCACGCGGATTCCCCAGAGCGATGATCTCTTCCAGCAGGAGCGGGAAGATTTCTTCCGAGCGCTCCGCTTGGAACAGACGAAGGACAGCAGGACGGCGAGGCTGGGCTGTTCGCCGCCCATTCATACGGCCCTGTTGCATGCGGATTTCGGCCGTAGCCATGCGGTTCCCCAAGTCCAGGCCTTACCGCCGACGGCGCGGCGTACGCGGCCTGACCTCAACGTCTTCCCCTTCTTCGCCTTCAGCGGCGCCTTCCGTCAACGTCGGACGGGAAACCAGACCCGTGAGACCCACAGCGTCAGCGTACTTGAGGTAGGTATCAATCGACGCGACGACGACGCGGGCTTCTACCGTGATCAAATCAATGCCGACGAGCGAAATGCGGACCCAGGCATCAATGACGATACCTTTATCGAGTACTCGATCCAGAACATCGATTAAACTTGATCCGCCGGAAACTCTTTCAACGGCCATTCGAGGGCCTCCTTCAATAGAATCGATCGGCTCACTTCACTCGTTTTGCGCGGACAGCGGGCCTCTTTCGGGCCGGGGCCTGTGACCCCGGCGGCGCACCGGGTAACTGGGACCGCCGTACTGTGTTCTCCGGCACAGGAGCCGTGAGGTTTGGGTCGTACTTCCACCAATTAAGACCTATGGCCTCAGCTTTATCCACAGAGCAGACAAGCAACCGAATCCGGATAGTGAGCAACTCCACGTTCGCGAGCGAAACGCGAATGTCACCCGCAATCACGAGTCCTTTATCGAGCACTCGATCAAGGATATCCAGCAGGTTTGCTGTTCCGGAAACCGTAGGAACTCTTTGCATAATATCTCAGGAAAAAACAGAAGAGATCGCCGGGGACTGGGAGAATCCACGCGACTCGTGTCATCGCATCCTAACCAGCCCAACTACAAACTGTCAACCTTTGATAGTTTTTTTTCGCTGGCTTACAAATGAACCGGAAGGGGGGAGGGCCAGCGCGTAGATTTGAGATGCTCACATCCTTGAAATTGGTTGTCTCAATTCTTTTAACCCCCATTTTATGTGCTTGTTTTGACTATCACCAATCCGCAGGCACTATTTATCCAGAAGGTTCCCCAAAGGGCCCAGCTCAAGGTTCAGGTCTTCCGGCTTCAGTCCAAAAGCACCGGCAATCTCATTCACCTTGGCTTCCAGGCGCATCAGGGCCTGCCCCATCTCTTCTACCTTTGCATCGCCTAATGACCCACCTTCCATACGTCGGATGGCCTGCCGCTCCAGCAGACGCCGCAACAGTTCAATTAAGCTCAACACAAGCCGCGCAAGGCCTTGCTCAATGTTTTCCGGCGAACAGTCAATCCGATCAATAGCGCCCTCACCCACGGCCTTAAGCTCGCGGTTCATCTCTGTGACTGCGGCGGCAATTTCCTCGGGAGTGATTTTGCGTACGTCTGTCATTTCGCTCCGGCAACCCCGTCAATCTGCGGCATCTTTACCTGCTCGCTCAGAAATTCGGCCGCCGGCCATGGACCGCTCATGCGGCGAGAGAGGTGCGTTGGAATCGGCACGGCCGTGACCGCCTGACGAAAATCATTTTCGCGGCCTCGGTCCACTAGCACAAAGATGCGCGTACCGTTCTTGCCTTCCCGTACGCGGACGTCCCTGCTCAAATGCGCCAGAGCGTCCTGCATGGCTTGGACCAATCCTTCTGACGATCGCAAGGCAACGGCTTTCTGCTGCAGATAGGCTTTGCCGGAGCTGCGATCAGCTTGAGTTTGTGAAGGTGCGGGATAGATGACGCATTCCATCTGGACAAAATCTTTCAGCCGATTCAAGTCTTGCAGAAATCGCTCGCGGTTCTCGGCGGCAAAGGCGGTGAATGCCTGTTGGTCTTCAAATACAGACAGCAGGCGGAACGGAATTACGGCGGTCTGCTTAAACACCTGATGGACGACCTCGTGAAACTCGACTGCGCTCTTCTGCATTCGCTGCGGATCGAATGGCCACTCCACTTCGGACCAAAGCAGGCTCAGTTCGTCCGAATCTGCCACCTGTACTGGCGCGCCATTGACGCCCAGCATTGGCAACGCGAGATCCGGCGACTGGCGGAAGCCACAGTAAACCAGAACGCGGCTCACTTCTGCCTCCGCTTCTCCTCGATTTGCAGATTGTTCAGCGCTGTTTCCACAGAAGTGAGCACAACATTGAGGCCCAGATAAACCAGGTCCACACCGGCGAGAGAGATCACCAGCGATCCATGGATGACGACGCCGGAGTTCAAGACGTGGTCCAGGATTTCGAGAAGAGAGACTTCATCTTCCCCGCCCAGCGTTTCTAAAGTTTGAAAATCATTCGGCATCAGAGACAAAAGAGTACGGCGGCCATGGCCCATTTACTTCGATGCGCCGCTGCCCGTCCCACCTCTCCACAAAATTTTTGAGCGCCTGGTCCCACTGCCTGCGTTTGGCGCGCGGCACCAGAAACGTCGCCTGCCACAGCAGGTTGGGCTGTGCTCCGCTCACCTTGCCGCTGGGCGCGGAATCCGTGGCAATCTTGCCCAGCGCCGTCGCCAGTTCCTGCAATTCCTGATCATTACGTTCAGGACGCTTCTTCAGCCGCGCCGCTTTCTGCTGCAAATATTCCTTGCCCGAGCGCGCTTCCATTACAGGGACTGCGGTAACCTGCCGTTCCGCAAATACCTTTACACCCCATTCGTCGCCGCCCGCGACGCGGGCAAAAACCTTCTTGAGCGCGGCTTTTCTCCCCAGCACGTCCTTCAGAAGCGCGGGTTCTCCGGAAAATACGGTGCCGAAGCGGGCGGGAACAATCGTCATCTGCTCCGCCACTTCACCTACGACCTGCTGATGGCGCACGCCATGCAGCGCCAGCCACTCCAGGTTTTCCATATTGCGCTCTACCGCGTCAGCAAAGCTGGCCTGGTCCACTTCACAAACCCAGCAGAGAAAATCGCCACACGCGAGAGGCTGAACGGGATGCACACCATCAATGCCGACACTGCCGAGTTTGGCAGGTTTCTTTGCTGCGGCAGAGGCAAGCGCTTCAGAAATCCCATAGAGATAGAGAGCGCCGGTGGCCGCTATTTTTCGGTTTGAATTTGCCATAATTCGCCGGTAAATTTCTTCAGCCTTGCTGCGCCCGCTATTTCCGCGGGAAAATCCCGCACCAGGTACAAACGATGGTCGCCATATTTCTTTTGCAATGACTGCAATGTTGCCAGCTGCCAGCCCTGCGCGCGACGGCAAGTCTTGCAGCCGGTCTTTTTTTTCGACTTCTCCGACGACGCAGCCTCAAGCAGCACGCGGTTCACGAACACAGAATCGATCGCCACGCCAATCTCTTTGATCGCTGCCAGAAGACGTTGGGTCTGCCGGTCAGGTACAGGCTCCGGCAGCATTACCGCCCAGGCGCGACTCTGCCGGTGGTCGCGCATCAACTCCAGCAATTTCCGCACCCGCTGCCCCAAGCCGGCCAGCTCCACGGCAACATCCTGGGCGAGGGCTAGTGTACGGTGCGCAGCCAGGCTTTTCAATAAAAGGCGCGACCACAAGAGAATACGGTCAGGCATGCGCAACAATTCCAGCGCGTGGCCGGTGGGCGCCATATCAATGAAAACGCTGCCATGCTTTGCTTCCAGCAGATCAAGAATGCGGAAGATGGCAAAGACTTCGTCCACGCCGGGAGGGACCACGTCCATGAGCGCGGCAAAGACTTCTTTTTCAAACGTAAGATCGACATGCAGCCCGCCGGACTGCATGCTTGTCCCGGCTGAAAGCTGCTGCTTGATGCGGGCCGCCCAGCGACGAAATTCAAAGACCGCGTCCATTTCCATGGCACCGAGGCCGGAATCGCCCAGCACAGAAACCATCTGATCGCCAATATCCTTCTGGAAAATATCATCCAGTGAGGGGGCAGGATCGGTGGAGCACACTGTGACGTGAACATCCTTATTGAGCGATCTTGCATGGAAGGCCAGCGCGGCTGTGACCGTGGTCTTGCCAACGCCGCCCTTGCCCAGTGTGAACGAAAGCCGTGTTTTAGGCGCGGGCCATTTTGTTTTTACGAATTTGAGCTTGTGCTTCGATGATGCTTTTGGCGGCTGTGCGGCCAGGTTGGGTTGGCGGCGGGCAAAGACTGTATCGCCAAAGCGCTGGAGCTGCCGTGCGCCCAGCAAAGGATTGCCGGGATCGATGCCGATCAATCTGGGCACTCGCGGAAATTTTTGCTTCAGGAACTGGACTGCCTTCTTTCCTTGAACCGCACGGGCGCGGCAACGTTGGCAATTTTCCGCCGAAGTCACGACGCGGTTGAGGACGATGCCGCCCAGACGCATCTCCGCCGCCGATTCTTTCAGCGCGTCCACGCAGCGAACAGCTTCATTGAGCGAAAAAGTTTCCGGCGAGGTCACCAGCAGGACTTCGGCCTGCTCCGCGCTAAACGCTTCTTTCACCTGCCTGACCGTGGCCTGCCATTTTTCCAGAAAGCCGTGCGCCGGGCCTGAGGTGCGTCCCCCGAAACGCTGTGCCAGCAGGTCATCGCGGCTGGAGGCGACCTCAAGAAAATTCAGGAATCGCTGAAAATGTCCGGGCAGCTCAAAGAGACGCAGCGTGTGACCGAAAGGCGCGGTATCAACCACTATGTGATCGTGTTCGCCGCTTTCCAGCATGTCCCTGAGTGCGAGCAGTCCGGCGACCTCGGACATGCCGGGCAGCGTGGTATCCAGCAGTGGCGCAATTTCTTCACGGTTGAAAAACGTTCCGTTCTCAACAATATTGAGGACGCCTTCACGGTTGCCTTCAAGAAATTTCTTAAACTCGCGGTCGCTATCAATTTGCCAAATAGAAACTTTGCCTTTAATTCCGGAAAGACGGTGCGGCCCAACTTTATCTTTGATCTCCAGCATGTCGGCCAGCGAGTGCGCGGGGTCGGTGGACATCAAGAGCGTCGATTGCCCAGGATGGCGCGCAGCCAGATGCAGCGCCAGCGCGCAAGAGACGGTCGTCTTGCCTACCCCGCCTTTTCCCACGACAAATGTCAGCCTGGCCACAGAGTGATTGTAAGCGGAGAATCAGTAGAACGTCTTTTCGCCGCAGATATACGCAGCGCGGCGGAGCCGCCACCAAAAGAACATCTACCACGGAGGCGCGGAGACGCGGAGAAACCTCAAAAGCAAGAGTCAACAGTCAAAATCTTACCCCAGAGAACACAGAGAAGCTTCAAAGGACTCGGAGAAGCTGAAGAAAGAACCGGAAATGCGAAGACTCAATGAAAAATTCTTCGCGACACGGCACGAATCTGATTATTAGCAGTGCAGATGTGCGCAGATCGAGAAAAGATTTTGGGGAATGTTAATTTATTGTCATGCAAGGCAAAAAAGCAAATGATGATGTCACGAAATGAGAAACGCCGGCAGTAAAGAAACGAATTCTGCGTGTGCAAGAACTTTGATTTTCTTATCTGCGTTCATCAGCGCAAATCTGCGGCAAGGATTATTTTCCGCCAAGACAAAATTCCGCCACCAGCGGCAGATGGTCGGAAGCGAGCAATGCCATGCGGCTGCGGTGCAGTAGAAATTCTTCCAGCGCCAGATCACGATCAAAATACATGTGGTCGAGATGCATAATGGGCAGCACGCCGGGGTATGTGCGCTTGCGGTTAAGATGCAGCTGGATATCGACGCTTTCAAAGGAATGCTGCAAAGACTTGGAAACCAGGCCGCGCGTCCACTCATTGAAGTCGCCAATAATCAGCCGTGGGTGTTTGAGCTGCGGCGAAAGCAAAACTTCACGGCTCATCAGCAAACGTGCCTGCTTGCGGCGCTCCATATATCCAGTGCCCAGATGAACGTTGAAGAGATGCACGATTTTCCCCGGCGCAATTTCGAGATCGCAGCGAATACAGCCACGGGCTTCACGGCGAGAAGCTGTAAGATCATAAACGCGGACTTCACGCACGGGAAAACGGCTGAGAATCACATTGCCATACACGGCGCCACGCAGCTTGCGCGTCTCACCAATGCGATAGTCATATCCGGCGGCGTCGGCTAGGTATTGCGCCTGGTTCTGCTCTTTGCCTCCGCCTTTCAGGCTCACTACTTCCTGCAGAGCTATGACGTCAGCCTCAAGCTCATTCAAGACTTCGGCTACTCTGGACGGGCGAATCCGTCCATCAATGCCACGGCATTTGTGAGTGTTATATGTGGCTACCCGAAACCGAGGTTGTTCTTTCATTGGCGGCTGTTGTTCTGAGGATAACCTTGTTATTGTTCGCGGGCAATGCTGCCCGAGGCATTGATTGAGAGAGAAAAATCACTCTTTAAAAGCTGAGCAGCTGCCGGACAACCCTTGCAGCAGCAGCCCACATCTGTTTCAGACAAGCACATCCGCCCACCGGACCCCCTGTAACGGAATCAGTGATGATGCATGAGGAAGCCCATGCTTAAGCCACTTTGCTCCGTCCTTGCCATTTGTTTTTTGCTCAACGCTATTGCCAGCTTTGCCGCCGACCATTCATCTGCGACTTCGCCAGCTGCCACTCCGGCGGTAAACATTCCATTCTCATTTGAATTGAACCGCGGACAGACCGCGCCACAGGTAAAGTATCTTGCCCGCAGTCCTGAAGGTGTTTTGTTTTTCACTGACCAGGGTGTAACGGTATCCGTGCCGCGAGTTGGAGCATTCCGCATGCTGTTTGAGGGTGCTTCGACAACTCTCATCTCCGCGGAGCAACAACTTGCCGCCCGGAGTAACTATCTAACGCCGAAACCCGGCGTGCCGATTACCGGTATCGAAAATTACGGAGCGTTGCGTTACGCCGGCGTGTACCCGGGAATCGATGTTCGCTTTTACGGACAAGGCCGCCATCTTGAACACGATTTCATTCTGGCTCCGGGAGCCGATGCCGCCCAGATCGCGCTGCGATTTGAAGGGATTGATCATCTGGTGCTCGCGCCTTCCGGAGCTGCCGAACTGAAGCTGGGGAATACCATCCTTCGCGAAACCCAACCTATCGCATGGCAGACGGTGAACGGAAAACGATCAGCGATAGAAGCACGCTGGAAGATGATAGACAAAGACCGGCTCGGCATCGCTCTTGGCTCCTATGACCACAGCCTGCCGGTAACGATCGACCCTGTGCTGGTTTACTCGACGCATCTGGGAGGTTCAAGCGGAAACGACATCGACACTAACACGAGCTTTCCCGCCGATACCGCAATCGTTAACATCGGCATGGATGCCCAGCGCAATGTATATGTCAGCGGCACTACCAGTGCGGCCGATTATCCCACGACAGCGGGAGCTTTTGACCGCACCGCCAACATCCAATCCGTGTTTCACGAGGACGCAACCACGCAAAGCGGATTTGTCTCCAAGTTCGATCCCACGGGACGAATCCTGATCTATTCCACCTTCCTGCGTGTCTCCGTCGAAACCATGGCCGTTGATCCGGCAGGCCATGTGTACACCGCAGAAGAACAGTTTATTGAAGACCCGGGGCCAAATTTCAGCTTTGACGAAGGCATTCATCTGGACAAGCTGAGTGTGGACGGTTCGCACCTGCTGTTCAGCACCATGTTTGCCCAGACCTTTGACAATTCAGCCCAATGCCAGGCGTTTTCCAGTTCCATTCCTACTGATCTGGCGGCGGACAATTCAGGCCACGTCTGGCTGGTGGGAAGTACGGTAAATCCGTGCATGCCTGCGACCCCAGGCGCGTTCCAAACAAAAATGCCGAATACAAACAACAACGGCTTTGTGGCTAAATTCGATACCAATAAGACTCCAGCGACAGCGCTGGTCTATGCGACGTATATAAGCGCCAGCACCAATGCCAGCGGAATGAGCTCTGTTGGCATCGACTCCACCGGCAATGCGTATCTTGCAGGTACCACGTCAGCCACAAATTTCCCTCACGGTGCGAGTTTCGGTGCCGGCGCGGCCTCAATATTTGTGGCCAAACTCAATCCGTCCGGCTCAGCATTGCTCTTTTCCACGCTTCTGCATGGAGCATCTTCAGTAAAGCTTGCCCTGGATTCGTCCCATAACGTCTACGTTGCCGGACAGGCTGTGAGCGGCTTTCCCACTACAACCGGCGCTTTCCGCCGGACCGTGACGGGAACAAATTGCCATGACTTTGTTGGCAATCCGGTCCCATGCGCGGACGGTTTCATCACCAAGCTCAGCCCCGGCGGCGGCACGCTGATCTATTCAACTTTCCTCGGCGGAAGCAATGACGACACTATCACTGACATCAGCCTGAACAGCGCCCGCATGGCGTTTGTTACCGGATTCACCAACTCTACCGATTTTCCCACGACCGCCAGCGCGTTCAAGAAATCGATTCCAGCAGGCGTGGTCAACTCCTTTGTCACGGCCCTGCAACCAGATGGAAAATCGCTGGTCTACTCAACCCTGCTGGGCGGCAGCCATTCCACCAAGGCAGGAAGCATTGTCGTGGACCCGGCCTGGAACGCGTGGGTCGGCGGTAACACTTCTGACACGGATTATCCTGTCACCCCGGATGCGTTCCAGCCCGGACTGAAAGGCGAATCCGACGGCTTCTTTGCCAAGATCGTCATCGCCGGTGATCTCAGAGCCACTCTTGCCCCTGCGACTACGACAGCACTCCACAACAGCGTTGTCACATTCACCGCAACCGTAACAAACCTTGGGCCTGATGGTAGTGATGCCGTGGTCCTGACCGACGTAATCCCCAGCGGGTTCAGCTTCTCTGGAATCAGCGGCAGCACAGCCACGTCATGCACCGTCCCGGCGGTCGGCGCCACTTCTGGCAGCGTGGTCTGCCACAAAACACGTTTGGAAAATGGGCAGAGCTTTGGCGTAAAGATTCTGCTCAAAGCCATAGCTCCTGCTGGATCAACCAGAGTCAACAAAATCACCACCAGTGCCCGCACGCAGGACCTGAAACCCTCTAACAACAGCGCACAATCAACCGTGGCTGTGCACTAAAACAGCGGTGACGAAAGGGCGGAAGCCGAAGCTGGGTCCGCCCTTTTCATTTTGCTGATCAGAATCGCCTCCAGAAGCTCGCAATTACTGCTCACGCGAATGATCAGCCATTCCATACCGGAATCCAATAGGAACGGCTCTCCCATTCCTGCAGCGTTTCACGATGTGATTTTCCCAGGTCTTCATCAAAGTTTGCGGTCAGCTTGGCAGCAAGCGCAGGATCGGCAGCGGCTAGATTCACTTCATCATTCCAGCCGAACGAGCGATGGTCCATGTTTGTGGATCTCAGGACGCACCAGAGATCGTCGACGATCATGATCATCGCGAACTTATTGATCAGCTGAGACCGCTAAAATTGATAAACATTCCTTTGCCCAGGGTCATAGCTCGCTCATAGACGACTGCGGTGCTGGCCACATCCTGCAGCGCCATTCCGGTCGAATCGAAGATCGTAATTTCTTCTGCCGATGTGCGGCCCGGCTTTCTGCCGCAGACAATCTCCCCCAACTCGGCGTAGACGCCGGAAACAGTCGCCGTTCCCGCCACCAGCGCATGGTGCAGGTCGCCAATTGCGGCGCACTGGGCCACCACGTCCGCCACAACCTTGTTTTTGGGGCACAGAAGCGCGGGATCAAGCTCCTGCTTGTCCTCGTTGTCTGCTCCTACGGCCGCGATGAACATCCCCTGAGGCACGTCCTTCTGATGGATAAAAAACTTCTTTGCCGGCGTGCAGGTCACACAGATATCACTTTGCCGCAACGCCGGCGGCAGGTCAGTTACGGGCACAACGGAGATTCCAATTTCTGCTGCCATTGCCGCGCCGAACTGTTCAGCCGCCTCCCTATTTATGTCCCACACAAATACTTTTTCCAGTTGGCAAGCGAGTTTCACCGCTTGCAGTTGTACACGTCCCTGATTGCCACAGCCACAGATCGTTGCAATGCGTGAGTCTTTCCGAGCAAGATATTTCGCCGCCACTGCTGTCGCCGCGCCGGTCCGTAATATCGTGATCTCCATTGAATCCATGACCGCCAGAATCTGACCGCTATCGGCATCAAAAAGCAGAATAATGCCTTGAATGGTAGGCAGCCCGCGCGCTGGATTAGAGGGAAAATTTGCGTTTGCCTTGGCGGCAAAATAATTTCGGCCAAGTGGAAGTATGCCCGTCTTGATATGAAAACCGCCGCCCTGAGCATGGATGCCCAGCACACCCGGCGCTGGAGCGCGGCCTTCTCCATGCAGGCGGAAGGCCTGCTCCACGGCCTGAACACAATCGTTGAGCGTTAGCAATTCCGAGACATCTTTGCGAGTCAGCAGTAAAGTACCAGGCGAGGGAATCATTTTGTCAGCCAGTTGATATCAGCCTAAATGTACACCCGTTCTAATCGATCATGAGATGCTTAGCACTGCCCACCCATTCTTCTTGGCAATCTTCGTCGTTTATATTCCGGAGCCTGGCAGCAGTTACGGTATAGTATGTCGGTTCCACTAACCCTTGTCCTAGAGGACGATATAACGATGGTTCAATTCTGCTGCTCTGCATGATACTGTTCCAGTCCGGTACGCAAACGGCAACCAAGCCAGTCATTGACAACGACCGCGTTACAGTTCAGGACGTTTCAGATTCTGCGCCGGCCCAGCCGACTGACGCGGTTGTGGTTTCCCTTTCAGGCAGCGCGGCATTTGTGCCCAAAGGAACCCCGCCAACGATCACAGGGCGCTCATTTGTAATCGATTTAAAAGATCATCCCGTCCCGCCGATAGAGAACAAAAGCGGCTACCAGCTGGCCTTCCACGGCCCGGCGCCAAAAAACTTTTGAAAATGATCGCGTGATCGTGTGGGATTCCACATGGACACCGGGCGTGGCCACGCCGATGCACTTCCATGATAAAGACGTGGTAGTGGTGTTTCTTGAGGATGGCGACTTGAAATCGACCACTCTGGACGGAAAAGAGGTTGTGAATAAATACACGACCGGAACTGTCCGATTCAACCAGCGAGACCGCACGCACACTGAAACGCTGATGAACGGAAGACAGCGCGCGATCATCACCGAGTTAAAGTAATCGGCAGTAATTGTTACGAAGTGCCCACGGGGCGCAGCGAGCGGCTTAGAATGTTGGTCCAGCCTCCTTCGTTCGATCGCAGAGCGCCCCCGTGGGTTGAGCCGGCAGGAATTGCGTCCACGGCGTTCCATTGGGTGCGTTGAGTAAATTGGCCGCGCTGAAGTCAAAGAACTCGCTCATATCGCGCGACGGGTCCTGCCAGAATGCGTCGCGTGCGCTCAGTGCCGGTATGTTAAAGGTCTTTTCAATGAAAGCAAGGATAGCTGTATAGTCACGAGGCGTGTGCGAGACAAAATGTGGTTTAGCGAATGGCGAAACCACAATCACCGGGACACGGAAACCTGTCAGGTCGAACGTACCTCCCAGTTTGCCGACACGACAATAGCCGAAGGACCCATTGTTTGGATCGGGACAAGCCCCAGGCGCCAGGCCATCCGGCAATGGCACCGCGAACGGAGGCACGTGATCATACAGACCTCCTCCTTCGTCATAACTGAGGATGAAAACCGAATCGTTCCAGGCATCGCTGTTCATCAGCGGGGAGATGATGGATTGCACGAACGCGGCGCCGGTCTGGACGTTGTTTTCCGGATGTTCATCCAGCCCGCTGCCGCCTGATGGGCTATCGATGAAGATCACCTGCGGGAGAGCTTTATCTGGATCGCACGGATTGCCGCTGCAAACGCCGTTCAGACGATTGAGTAAATCGCTGATTGGGACTGTCTTGGGCTGGATGGCGGGATTGAAGAAATCCTGGAAATTGGCCAGGAAAATGCCATCTTTGTAGTAATAGGTCCAGCTCACGTTGGCATCGTTCATTGCGCGGAAAATCGTCTTGGCCGCATACTTCGGGTGATTGGCGTCGCCATCCGGGTACTGGTGTCCAAAAGAGCTGCCTGCCATTAGATAAAAACGATTCGGGAACGTGTTGGCCAGCAGCGGCGAGTGCCAGCTATCACTGGTGGCAAAGAATGTGGCCAGATCGTAATAGTAGGGCAGGTCGTCCTGATTGTAGAAGCCCATGGCGCGCGTGCCGTTGGGGTCAAAATTCTGCGTGACCGAACCCGTTGTATCGAGAAACCCGTTCATTGCGAAGGACGAGTCCGTGAAAGTCGTCGTGGTATTCCACGCCGCATCGCCGCCAGTAAGTGAAACGTCATGGTGACTCTCGTCCCAGGCGGGAGTGAGGTTCTCGGTACAGGTGGTCGTTTCATGGAAGGGCTTGACGTGGGCTCCGGTATGGAAATTGAGCAAACTGGCGTTGGGATCGAAGCCGTTGACGGTCTGCGCGTCTGTAATGCCGGACTGCGCCAGCCGCGCGCTGCGATATGCCCCGAGCTGCCCCAGATACATATCGAAAGACCGGTTCTCCTGCAGCATGAAGAAAATGTGCTTGATCACGCCCGCTGCCGGAACCGAAACCGTCAGCGTCGCCGTCTGCTTGATCGGTGTGCCGTCGGGTGCTGTCGCCGTCGCGGTATAAGTTGTTGTCGCGCTCGGTGATACTGTGGCCGTTCCCTGAGGCAGTGCACAAGCGGAGCATACGCCATTGTCGATGGAGAGAGACGGCGCCGTTCCGCCGCTGACTTGCCAGCTCAATGTGGCCTGTTGGCCGGCAGCGATCGTAGCCGGCGTCACACTCAGGCTCAGGGCAAAGGGAACCGTCACCGTAACAGATTGCGGGGCGGACGTTCCCCCAGGCCCTGTAGCGGTAATAGTGAAAGTTGTGGTGCTGTTCACCGGCGGGTTTGCCGTCCCGGAAGTCGGCAGCGTGATGCCATCCTCAGGATTGAATACTGGCGGACTGATGCTGACGGCAGTCGCATTCGTGGTAGCCCAGCTGATTGTCGCGGTCTGACCCGCATTGACCGAAGTGGGGCTTGCCGTGAAGGATGTAATCTGCGGCTGCACGGGCTGCGCGACATTGACGGTTACCGATTGCGGAGCAGAGCTGGAGCCCGACGCTCCTGTGGCCACCGCACTGTAAACGGTCGTTTGGGCCGGCGAGTCAGTCACGCTGCCCGACGCCTGCGATGTGTTCACCACTGTTCGCGACGTCCCACCCGCAGTTGCCGTGATCATTACCGACGTTGCATTTGTCGCCTGCCAGCTCAGCGTGACGCTCTGCCCACTACTGATCGAGTTGCTGCTAGCGGAAAATGTCAAGCTCACTTGGCCCGGAGGCCCTGGTTGCGATATAGCCTGTGATCCGCAGCCAGTAAGCGCAACCAAAATTACGATTGTGAGAAAGAAAGAACTAATCAACCGAATGAAGCGAATGTTTTGTGATTTCATGCGTGGCGGCCACCTGGGTCCGAGCTTAAGAACTCAGATTCTGAGCTGCTGGCCGGAGTTGCTCCTGTCCTAAGAAGCGGACGCCAAACTAGAGCAATGCTGAAATTCAGCAACAAGGGTTTGTATTAAACGTGAATTAAAAAGAGAAGTAGTAATGGCGGAGAGAGTGGGATTCGAACCCACGTTAGAGTTTCCCCTAAACACGCTTTCCAAGCGTGCGCCTTCAGCCACTCGGCCATCTCTCCG
>C688J18823_10000077_pt1 | contig 49580 bp, 48 predicted proteins | sample HopSoiMetagenom1_FD_18823 | JGI IMG/M metagenome (IMG submission 18823)
TCGTCATCGAGGAGGGGCGCCTCGCGTATGTCGGTCCGACCGGCGCCGCGCCGAAGGCCGCCAAGGGGGATACGGTGCTCGACTACGGCGAGCTCTTCGTCATGCCGGGATTGCAGGACGTTCACACGCACCTTGCGTACGGCAACGCGAAGACCGAGGAGGACATCGATCTTTACCAGCCGATGGAGTTCCGCTCGATCCGCGGATTGTTCTTCGCGCAGAAGTGCCTGGCGGCTGGCTATACCTCGATCTGCTCGCCGGGCGACGCCGGTCAGATCAGCCTGTCGGTGCGCAACGCGATCGACTATGGCCTGTTCGACGGGCCGCGAGTCACCGCCGCCGGCCGCTATCTCACCACCCGGCAGGGACTGACCGACTGGTACCCGACCTGGATCGGCGTGCCCGACACGTCGATCGGGCGCCTGGTCACCAGCCGCGACGAAGCGATCGAGGAGATCCGCGTACAGGTGAAGAACGGCGTCGACTGCATCAAGGTCGCGCTCGATGGCGTGCAGCGCCGGCCGGACGGCGAATTCATCGCCGCCTTCAACCAGGAAGAGATCAGCGCGATCGTGACCGAGGCTCACCGCCTGGGGCGCAAGGTCGTGGTGCATGCGCGCGGCCGGGAAGCAACCCTTTACGCCGCGCGCGCCGAGGTCGACCTCATCTTCCACGCCTACTACCTCGACCAGGAATGCATCGACGCGATCCTCGAGAGCGGTAGCGCGATCGGCCCGACGCTCACCTTTCCGCGCAACATCGTCGACTTCACCCGCCCGACCGAGCCGGCCTATCTCAAGGGGCGCATCGGCGACGTGCAGCGCGAATACGAGACGGCCTGCGCGAACCTGCGCAAAGCGCGCGAAGCCGGGATCCCGTTCATGACCGGCACCGATTCGGGCTTCGCCGTCACGCCCTATGGCGAATGGCATGCCCGCGAGATCGAGATCTTCGTCAAGGACCTCGGCTTCACGCCGGCGGCCGCGCTACGTGCCGCGACCGCCGTCACGGCCGGCTTCATGGCCAAAGGCGGCTCTTTGGGCGTTCTGGAGGCGGGGCGCGCCGCCGATTTCATCGCGGTGGCTGGCTCGCCGCTGAAGGATGTCGCGATCCTGCAGGACAAGGCGCGCATCCGGCACGTGCACATCGCCGGCAAGCGCCTGGCCGTTGCCGAGCGTGGCTACGACCCGCGCCAGGTCACCGACCAGGCCTGGACCAACTGGAATGACCTCTACACACAGGACCGGGTGGCCGAGCTCGGCATCCGTCCCGCACGCGCGAACCCCACACTTCAGGAGTCGTAGACGATTACGCCCATCGGCGTCGGGTTCCAGCCGTTGCAGGGGTTGCGCTCTTGCGGGCAGTTCGAGATGCCCACCACCAGGTCCATTTCGGCGCGCATGTCGTAGTAGTCGCCCGGCTTGCTGGTGGGCTCGCGGATCTCCATATTGCCCTTGGCGTCCACCTCGACGTTCATGAACGGCACGAAGGCATTCGGAATGGTGCGCGCGCTGAAGCCCCAGTCCTTCAGCGCCAGGGCGAAGTTGTCGCGGCAGTTGCGCGTGCCGGCGATGCCGTAGCGGATGCGATTGACCTCCTCGCTGCACATCGGGCCGTAGGAATACGACAGCTCGTTCGAGTAGCCGGTGATGCTCATCATCGGATTGCAGATCACGGAGTAGATCACGCTACCCTTGACGAGCTCGCGGCGCTTGTTGATGAGCAGCGTGTTTCCCATGTTGATCTCTTCGCTCAGATCGTGCGCGTTGAAGCAGGCGACGTCGGGCACCTGCTTGCCTTCCATGTCGACGAAGCGCAGCGTCTGGCCTTCCTTCATCGTGAGCGACGCATACTCCTTCGCGGGGATCACGAATTCGCGCCGGATCTTCCCCGGCACGGCGTGCATGCGCAGGATCTCGCGCGCTTTCGCTTCCTTCGTCACCTGCTCTCTGGACATCGCTTCGCCTCCGGGATCATGGACCGGTGGGCAGTTTCTTCAGCGGCCGGGACAATGTCAACGCGCTTTCATTCAGCGAGCGCACGGATCGGCACGCTCGGCGCGCGGGGTGAACCAGACGTAGTCGAAGCTCCCCGGGCCGAAGAAGCCCTCGAAGTAATCCTGCGCCGCCCTCTTGCCCGGCTGCACCTCCACGAACGCGATGCTGAGCACCTCTTTCGCCGGAAGATATAGCGGAACGCCTCGATCGCGGCGCGCGTGGCCGACGCCCGTGATCAAGACGCTCGGCGCTCGAAGCAGCGCGGCCATTCTGGCGTCGCGCGCGCGCTGCGCCTCGACCATTCCCGCCAGCAGCTTGGGCGGCGGGGGCTCGCCGCAGTGGCTCTCGGCGATGTCGCGTTCGAGCGCCTTGGCGAGCGTCGGCGCGGGCGGAAGGCGCGATCCGGCGGGGTCGCGCACGATAGCGCGCGCCTCGGCGCGGGAAAGATTGGCCGCGACGATGGGCCAGCGGTGCTCGAGCGCAAATTCCACGAGCGGCCGGTAGAGCGGCCAGTTCCAGCCTTTGCGGTCGAAGTGGCCAGCGTCGGCGACGGCCTCGGCATCGGCGCCCTTTGCCCTCGCCGCGTCGATCGCGGGCTGGAACTCGCTGTCGAATTGCTCCATCGCGAGGGCGCGCGGGCCGGGCAGGCGCTCGAGCGCCGCGCGCTGCAGGCGATGATGCTCGGGGTTGTCGTGCGTCTCGCCGAGGATTACGTGCGCGGCGCGTGCCGTGCGGGCGAAGACCTCGTCGCCGGAAACGAACTGGCCGGCTCGCATATCCCAGATATTTCCGGGGACGGGCGCGTGCGCGCAGCCGGCAAGCAGCAGCACGGCCGCGATGGGCGCGCATTTGACTGTAAAATCAGCGCCCTTCATGTTCGATTTCGTCCAGAAACACCGTCGTGTCCTGCAGGTTTTCCTCGGCCTGATCGCGATCACGTTCGCGACGTGGGGGATCGAGTCTTATACCCGCTTCGCGGGCGGCGGCGACACCGTCGCCTCCGTCAACGGCAGCGACATCTCGCAGCGCGAGTTCGCCGAGGAGCTGCGCCAGCAGCAGGAGCAGCTGCGCCGCATGTTCGGCGGTCGCATCGATCCCGGCCGCGCTCGACACGCCCGAGGCGCGGCGCGCGGTGCTCGACCAGATGATCGCCCAGCGCCTGGTGGCGATCGAGGCGTCGAAGCGCAATCTCTACATGGGCCGCGAGGCGGTGATCGAGGCGATCACGCAGGCGCCGGAATTCCAGGAGAACGGCAAATTCTCGCCCGCGCTCTATTCCGCCTACCTCACGCAGCGCGGCACCACCGACCAGCGCAACGTCCAGGATCTGCAGGCGCGGCTGCCGCTGATCCGCTTCGCGAGCTCGATCGGCGAGACGGCGATCGTGTCGCGCGCGGTCGCCGCGCGCCTCGCCCAGCTCGAGGCGCAGCAGCGCGAAGTGTCGGAGGTGCGCATCCGCGCGCAGCAGTTCGCCTCGCAGGTGAAGGTCGACGACGCGCAGATCAAGGAGTACTACGAGCAGAACCAGGCCGATTTCCGTACGCCGGAGCGCGTACGCGCGGAGTACGTCGTGCTCTCGGCCGAGGCCCTTGCGCGCCAGGACCCGCCATCCGAGGAGGAGATCAAGAAGGCCTACGAGGCGCGCGCTACCGCGTTCCGTGTCGAAGAGCAGCGCCGCGCGAGCCACATCCTCGTCAAGACCAAGGAGGAAGCCGACAAGATCGCCGCCGAGGTGAAGGCCAACCCCGGCCGGTTCGCGGAGCTCGCCAAGAAGAATTCGCAGGACACGGGCTCGGCGGAGAAGGGCGGCGACCTCGGCTGGTTCGGCCGCAACATGATGGTGAAGCCCTTCGAGGACGCGGTGTTTTCCATGAAGCAGGGCGAGGTGCGCGTCGCGCAGAGCGAGTTCGGCTTCCATGTGATCCGCCTCACCGGGGCGCAGGAAGGCAAGAACCGCCCGCTGGACGAGGTGCGGAAGGAGCTCACCGCCGATCTCGCGCGCCAGAAGGCGCAGAAGAAATACAGCGAGTCGGCCGAGGCGTTCAGCAACATGGTCTACGAGCAGTCGGAAAGCCTGAAACCCGTCGCCGAGAAGTTCAAGCTGCAGATCCAGACCACCGGCTGGGTGCCGAAGGCCGGCGGCCAGGAGCTCGGCGCGCTCGACAACCCGAAGCTCCGGGCCGCGCTCTTCTCCTCCGATGCCATCCTCAACAAGCGCAACACCGAAGCGGTGGAGGTTGCGCCCAGTACGCTGGTGGCTGCACGCGTGATCGAGCACCAGCCCGCGGCGCAGCGCAAGCTCGAGGAAGTTAAGAACGACATCGCGGAGCTCCTGCGCCGGCGCGAGGCGGCGAAGCTCGCGGAGAAGGAAGGCACCGCGACACTCGAGAAGCTGAAGAAAGGCGAGAACGTGCCGCTAACCTGGAGCGCGCCGAAGATGGTCTCGCGTCGCGACGCGCAGCAGCTGCCGGCGGAGATCGCCCGGCGCGTGGTCGCGGCCGACGTCACGAAGCTGCCGGCCTACCTCGGCATGCCGATCGAGGAGGCGGGGTACCTCGTGATGCGCATCACCAAGGTGGTGGAAGGCAAGCCCGCGGGCGACGAGAAGCAGAACGAGGGCCGCACCGCCAGCATGCTCGGCGTCGCCGACTACGAAGCCTTCGTCGCCAGCCTCAAGGGCAAGGCCGACATCAGCGTCAACGCCGCCAACCTCGAGAAGAAGTAGGCGCTATTCCGTCGGGCTGCCGATGCCAGCCACCACGTGGCTGAAGCCCGCGTCGACGTACAGGATCTCACCGGTGATCGCCGCCGCCATGTCGGAGAGCAGGAACGCCGCGGCGTTGCCGACATCCTCCGTGGTCACGTTGCGCCGCAGGGGCGCATGCTCCTCGACGAACTTCAGGATCTTGCCGAAGCCGCCGATGCCGGCCGCCGCCAGCGTCTTGATCGGCCCGGCCGAGATGCCGTTCACGCGGATGCCGCTCGGTCCCAGGCTGGAAGCCATGTACCGCACGGCCGCCTCGAGGCTCGCCTTGGCGAGCCCCATGGTGTTGTAGTTCGGCACGACCCGCTCTGCGCCGAGGTAGGTCAAGGTGAGCAGCGACGCCTTGCTGCTCAGGATCGGTTTCGCCGCCTTGGCGAGCGCCGCGAAGCTGTAGGAGGAAATGTCGTGGGCCTGCCGGAACGCCTCGCGCGACACGCCGTCGAGGAAATCGCCGGCGATCGCCTCGCGCGGCGCGAAGGCGAGGGCATGGACCAGGCCGTCGAGCTGGCCCCACTTGCTTTTCACCTCGGCGAACAAGCGCTCGATCTCGGCGTCGTCCGTCACTTCGCAGGGCAGCGCCATCTGCGCGCCGAGCTCCTTCGCCATGTCCTCGCAGCGGTCCCTGAACCGCTCGTTCTGATAGGTGAGCGCGATGTCGGCGCCTTCGCGCCGCGCGACCTTGGCGATGCCATAGGCGATCGAGCGGTTGGAAAGGAGCCCCGTGACGAGGATCTTGCGGCCGGAGAGGATTGCCATCGACCGATTATACTTTTGCGCCGATGAGCGCCCGTGTGCTGTGCCTGGCGGTCCTGCTTTACACGTGCGCGGCGCTCGGCGCCGGCGGTGACAAGGTCCTGCGGGTCACCTTCCAGGCGGCCGAAACCGGCTTCGATCCGGTGCGCGTCTCGGACTACTACTCCGGCAGCATCATCGAGGCGATCTTCGATCCGCTGCTCTCCTACGACTATCTCGCCCGTCCGGCGAAGCTGGTCCCTAACACGGTCGAATCGTTGCCGCAGGTCTCCCGCGACGGGCGCACCTACACCTTCAAGCTGCGCAAGGGTATCCACTTCGCCGATGACGCCGCATTCAAAGGCGCGAAGCGCGAGCTCACGGCGGCGGATTACGCGTACTCGATCAAGCGCTTCTTCGATCCGAAGTACCGCTCGCCTTACACCTTCATCTTCACGGGCAAGATCGTTGGCCTGGATGAGCTCGCGGCGCGGGCGAAAGAGACGGGACGCTTCGACTACGAGGCGCCCGTCGAGGGGCTGCAGACCCCCGATCGCTACACGCTGGTGATTCGCCTGCGCGAGCCGGATCTCAACTTCGCGCACGTGCTCGCCTTCCCGCTGGTCGGCGCGGTGGCGCGCGAGGCGATCGAGGCGTACGGCGAGGAGTCGCCGTCGCATCCGGTCGGAACCGGCGCCTTTCGCCTGCAGCGCTACGTGCGCTCCTCGAAAATCGTGCTCGAGCGCAATGCGGGTTATCGCGAGCGGCGCTGGGACTTCGATCCGGGCGATAACCCGCGCTTTCGCGTGATCGCCGAGCGCATGCGCGGCAAGCGCATGCCGGCGATCGACGGTGTCGAGGTCAGCATCATGGAGGAAACGCAGAGCCGCTGGCTCGCGTTCCAGCGCGGCGAGACGGATATCGAGTACCAGCTCGCCGAGGTGGCGCCCACCTTCCTCACCGACGACGGGCGCCTGCGCCCGGAGTTCGAGCGCCGCGGCATCAAGCTCGATCGCAGCACGGACCCGGAGATCATCTATCTCTTCTTCAACATGCAGGACAAGACGGTCGGCGGTCCTGCGAAGGAGAAGATCGCGCTCCGACGGGCGATCGCGATGGCGTACAAGGTCGAAGACCAGATTCGCATCATCCGCAAAGGCCAGGCGGTGCGCGCCCATTACCCGATCCCCGCCGGCGTGGCCGGCCACGATCCGAACTACCGCACTTCGATTCCCTACGATCCGGCCGCGGCCAACGCGCTGCTCGAGCGCTACGGTTTCCGCAAAGGCCCCGACGGCTTCCGGCGCCAGCCGGACGGTGAGCCGCTCATCATCCGCTATGGCTCGACGCCGACCGAGCGCGACCGCCAGTTCGACGAGCTGATGAAGCGCTCGCTCGACTCGATCGGCCTGCGCATGGAGATCCAGAAGGAGCGCTTCCCCGAAATGATCAAGCTGCAGAAGGAATGCCGCGTGATGGTGCATCACAGCGCCTGGATCGCGGACTATCCGGATGGCGACAACTTCATGCAGCTGCTCTACGGCCCGAACACGCACGAGAGCAACAACGCGTGCTACCAGTCGAAGGAATTCGACCGGCGCTACGAGAAATCGCGCCGGCTGCCCGACGGGCCCGAGCGCGACCGGCTCTATCACGAGATGACTCGCGTGATGGAGCTCGACACGGCGTGGCTCCTCACGGACACGCGCATCCGCAACTCGCTGCAGCAGCCGCGCGTGATCGGGTACACGAAGCACCCCGTGCTCCACGCCGAGTGGATGTATCTCGATCTTGAGTAGCGATTGCTAGCGTTTACGTTGCGGCGGCTGTGGCAGTTCGTCCCGACGCTCGGCGGCGTGGTGCTGCTCGTATTTGTCCTCTTCAACTGGGTGGGCGGCGATCCGGCGTACCTCCTCGCGGGCAAGATCTCCAACCCGGCGCAGATCGAGAACATCCGCCGGCAGCTGGGCGTCGACCAGTCCTACGCGGTGCAGCTCGGCATCTTCGTGAAGCAGATCGTCAGCGCCGATTTCGGCGCGAGCTGGGCGACGAACGAGCGCGTGTCGGAAATCTTCGCCACGCGGCTCGGGCCTTCGCTCACGGTGCTGGTGCCGCTCCTCGCGATCAGCACGCTCCTCGGCATGGCGGCGGCCATGCTGGTTGCCTACGTGCGCGGCTCGCTTACCGACCGCGCCGTGATGATCGCCTGCACCGTCGGGCAGTCGGTCAGCATCTTGGTCTACATCCTGGTCTTCCAATATCTTTTTGCGTACAAGCTCGGGTGGTTCCCGGTGCAGGGATGGGGCACCACCTTCGGCGAGAACCTGCTGCGGTATAGCGCGCTTGCGATCGTGGTCGGCGTCGCCGTCTCGCTCGCGCCCGACATCCGGCTGTACCGCACCTTCTTTCTCGACGAGATCGGCCAGGACTACGTTCGCACCGCACGGGCGAAAGGGATGAGCGAAGCACGCGTCATGTGGGTGCACGTGCTGCGCAATGCGGCCATCCCGATCGTCACCAACGTGCTGCTCCAGCTGCCGGGCCTGCTGGCGGGCGCGTTCCTGATCGAGCGCTTCTTCGGCATCCCGGGCATCGGCCGCGAAGTGATCCTGGCGGTGGAACGCAGCGATTTTCCGGTGATCAAGGCGGTGACGGTCTACGTCGCTATCGCGACCATGGTCGTCAACCTGGCGGCCGATCTTCTCTACCGCGCCATCGACCCGCGGGTGCAACTGAAATGAGAGAACAGGGCGTCTGGACGCTCGCCTGGCTGCGTTTTCGACGCGACCGCATCGGTTTTGCTTCGCTGGTCATCGTGCTGGCGTATGTCGCGGCCATGCTCGCGGCGGCTGCCGGTTGGCTCGCGCAAGACTGGTCCGAGGAGCGCGGCGTGAGCTATGCGCCGCCGACCTTCGTCGGGCCGGATCTCTCCGCCGCGGCTGCTGCGGTGGCCGAGCATCGTGGACCGGTGGAGGATTACGGCATCCCGGACCCGCTCGCCGCGGATCTTGCGGAAATCGCCAAGACACTCTCGGGCACGAACACCGGTGAAGCGCGCGCGCCCACGCTCGTATTCGGGGCGGATAAATGGGGGCGCGACGTGCTGAAGAAGACGCTCAAAGGCGCCGAGGTTTCGCTCTTCGTGGGCCTTGCCGCGGCGCTGGTTGCCACGCTGCTGGGCACCGTGTTCGGCGCCGTCGCCGGATTTCGCGGCGGCTGGGTGGACGACTTCTTCAACTGGCTCTACAGCGTCTTCACCGCGATCCCTTACCTGCTGCTCGTCCTTGCCGTCGCCGCAGTGGTGAACCAGAAAGGCGTGCTGACCGTGATCCTGATCCTCGGCCTCACCGGCTGGACTGGCATCTTCCGCCTGGTGCGCGCGGAGTACCTGAAGCACAAGGTGCGGGAATACGTGCTCGCGGCCGATGCGATTGGCGCGTCGCCGGCGCGGCGCATGTTTGTGCACATCCTGCCCAACGTCAGCCACGTGGTCCTGGTCCAGCTTTCGCTCCACGTCGTTCTGTTCATCAAGTCGGAAGTGATCCTGACCTTCCTGGGCTTCGGCGTCGGCGTCGAGACGGTGTCGTGGGGCAGCATGCTCGCCGAGGCGGGAAGCGAGCTCCTGCTTGGCAAGTGGTGGCAGATCACCGCCGCGACGATTGCCATGGCGCTTCTCGTCACGGCGTTCAGCCTCTTCACCGACGCGATGCGAGACGCGCTCGATCCAAGGCTGAAATGACGCTGCTCTCGGTCCGCGACCTGAATGTTTCCTTCGGCGGCAGCCCGGCGGTGAAGGGCATCTCATTCGAGGTCCCCGAAGGTACGAGCGTCGCCTTGGTCGGCGAATCCGGCAGCGGCAAGTCGGTGACGGCGCTCTCGATCATGGGGCTTCTGCCAAAAGAGAGCGCCACGGTGAGCGGCAGCATCGTGTACCGCGGTGGGCCGATCGAGCCGCGGCGCGTGCGCGGCGCCGAGATCGCGATGATCTTCCAGGAGCCGATGAGCTCGCTCAATCCGGTGTTCAGCGTCGGCTTTCAGATCGCGGAGGTATTGCGCAAGCATCTGGGCCTTTCCGGCCGCGCGCTGGGCGAGCGGGTCGGAGCAGTACTGGAAGAAGTCGGCGTGCCGGCGGCGCGCGCGAATGCCTATCCGTTCCAGCTTTCCGGCGGCCAGCAGCAGCGCGTGATGATCGCCATGGCGATCGCCTGCGAGCCGAAGCTTCTCATCGCCGACGAGCCGACCACGGCGCTCGACGTGACTGTGCAGCGCCAGATCCTGGATCTCATCGCCGGCGTTCGCAGCCGCCACGGCATGGCGATGCTCTTCATCACGCACGATCTCGGCCTCGTTGCGGAAATTGCCGATCGCGTGATCGTGATGCGCGACGGCGAAATCCGGGAGCAGGGCGAGACGGCGCAGATCTTCGGTGCGCCGAAGGACGCCTATACCCAGGCACTGCTCGCCTGCCGCCCGCCGTTGAATAGGCGACCGCGCCACCTGCCGGTCATCGCCGACTTCATGGACGGCAAGCCCCTGTCGCCGGAGGACCGTCCGCGCGGGCTGACCGGCGGCGAGCCGGTCGTGCTGGAGGCGCATGGGCTCGCGAANAATTTCCAGGCCTTNCGCGCGGTGAAGGGCGCGTCGTTTCGAATAGCAAAAGGCAAGACATTGGGCGTGGTCGGCGAATCGGGGTCCGGCAAAACCACGCTCGCCCTCTTGCTGACCCGTTTGCACGAGCCGAGCGCCGGCGAGGTGCGTTTCGACGGCGTGGACCTCCTGAAGGCCAGGGGAAAGGCGTACAAGCGCCGCATCCAGATCGTGTTCCAGAATCCGTACGCCTCGCTCAATCCGCGCTTTACCGTCGGGCAGATCCTCGCCGAGCCGATGCTGATCCACCGCATGGGCGCCGGCGCCGCGGAACGGCGTGCCCGCTCGCTCGAGCTCCTCTCGCGGGTCGGGCTTCCGGCCGAGGCGCTCGACAAGTATCCTCACGAGTTCTCGGGCGGCCAGCGCCAGAGGATCGCCATTGCGCGCGCCCTCACGCTGCAGCCCGAGCTCCTGATCCTCGACGAATCGGTCTCGGCCCTCGACGTCTCGGTGCAAGCCCAGCTTTTGAACCTCCTGCAGGATCTGCAGGACGAATACGGGATGAGCTACCTCTTCATCTCGCACGACTTGGCGGTGGTGCGCTACATGTCCGACGAAGTGATCGTGATGAAGGACGGCGAGATCGTGGAGACGGGCTCGCCCGACGAGCTGTTCGTGCACCCGCGGCATCCCTACACGCAGACCCTGCTCTCGTCGATCCCCGGGCGCGCGCAGTGAGGGTCTGGCTCTTGGTACTCCTCGCGCTGGGCGCACGCTCGTCGTGGGCGGCCCATGCCTACGCCCAATTCGGCGACATCAAGTACCCGAAAGGCTTCGCGCATTTCGAGTGGGTCAATCCCGACGCGGCAAAGGGCGGGGACCTGCAGCTCGTTCCGCCGACGCGGCTCACGAACTTCGACAAGTTCAACCCGTTCACCCTGAAGGGCAGCGCGGCGCCCGGCCTCGGCGCGCTGGTGTTCGAGACGCTGCTGACGGGCACGATGGACGAGCCGACGACTGCCTATGGCTTGCTCGCGGAAGACATCGAGGTGCCGAAGGATTTCACGTCGGCGACGTTCCGGCTGAACCCGGCCGCGCGTTTCCAGAACGGCAAGCCGGTGATGGCGGAGGACGTGAAGTACACGTTCGACCGGCTGATGAGCAAGGAGGCCGCGCCGCAGTACCGGGTGGTTTACGGGGAGGTGAAGCGCGCGGTGGTGACAGGGCCGCGCACCATCCGCTTCGAATTCGCGCGCGCGAGCGCGGAGCTGCCCTTGCTGGTGGGTAACCTGCCGGTCTTCAGCCGCGACTGGGGCGCGGGCAAGAAATTCGACCAGGTGATCATGGACCCGCCGGTCGCCACCGGTCCGTACAAGATCGGCACCATGAACTTCGGCCGCGACATCACGTTCGAGCGCGATCCGAACTACTGGGCGAAGGACCTCGGGGTGCGGCGCGGCATGTACAACTTCGACCGCGTCACCTACAAGATCTACAAGGACACCACGGCGCAGACGGAAGCCTTCAAGGCCGGCGAATTCGACTACCTGCGCACCTTCTCCGCGCGGGAATGGGCGCGGGTGTACGTCGGCAAGAAGTTCGACTCGGGCGAGCTCATCAAGGCGGAGCTGCCATCCAAGAACGCCGGCGACTTCCAGGGCTTCCTCATCAACACGCGGCGCGACAAGTTCAAGGACCCGCGCGTGCGCGAGGCGCTTGGCCTTGCCTTCGACTACGAGTGGCTCAACCGCCGGCTCATGTACAACGCCTACGTGCGCTCGCGCAGCTGGTTCAACGGCAGCGACTTCGAAGCCAAGGATCTCCCCGGCGCAGACGAGCTCAGGCTCCTCGAGCCGCTGCGCAAGAAGCTGGACCCGAAGGTATTTACGCAGCCGGTGCCGCTGCCGCCCACCACCAATCCGCCTTCCAGCCTGCGCGAGAATCTGCGCAAGGCGCGCGACCTGCTTGCCGCCGCCGGGTGGACTTATCGCGACGGCGCGCTGAGGGACCCGAAAGGCGAGCCCTTCATCGTCGAATATCTCGATGGCGGCTCCGGTGGCGAGCGCGTCGTCACGCCCTGGTTCCAGGCGCTCGCGAAGCTCGGCATCGAAGGCGTCTATCGCCGCGCCGACTTCGCGCTGATCCAGAAGCGGCTCGATGTCTTCGACTTCGATCTCTTCACGGTGCGTTGGCCCGGCAGCGAGTCGCCCGGATCCGAGCTGGTCGATCGGTTCGGCTCCGGCTCGGCGGACACCGAGGGCTCGAGCAACCTGATCGGCATCAAGGACCCGGCGGTGGATGCGCTCCTCGAGAAGGTGGTCTCCGCCCACACGCGCCCCGAGCTCATCGCGGGGCTGCGCTCGCTCGACCGCGTGTTGCGCCATGGGCACTTCGCCGTGCCGCAATGGTTCTCGAGCACCTACCGGATCGCCTACCGCGCCGGCAAGTTCGAGCAGCCGAAAACGATGCCGCTTTATTACCAGCCCGAGGAATGGGTGGTCTCCACCTGGTGGAGGAAAAAGTAGATGTGGTCCTACATCCTCAAGCGGCTGCTCCTGATGATCCCGACGCTCTTCGGGATCCTGCTGATCACGTTCATCGTGATCCAGTTCGTCCCCGGCGGGCCGGTCGAGCAGATGGTGGCGCAACTCCAGGGCCGCGATGCCGCCGGCGGCGAGGTCGGCGCCCGGGCGGCGGCGGCTCCCGGCCTCGGCGGCTATCGCGGACGCCAGGGCGTCGATGCGGCCAAGATCGAGGAGATCAAGAAACTCTACGGTTTCGACAAGCCTGCGCACGAGCGCTTCGTCCAGATGCTCGGCCAGTTCGCGCGCTTCGACCTCGGGCGCAGCTTCTTCCACAACAAGGACGTGTGGGAGCTCATCAAGGAAAAGCTGCCGGTATCCATCAGTCTGGGGCTCTGGACGTTCCTTCTGACCTACTTGATTTCCGTCCCGCTAGGGATCGCAAAGGCCGTGCGGGCTGGCACCGGCTTCGATACCGCCACCACCTTTGTCGTGCTGCTTGGCTATGCGATTCCGAGCTTCGTGCTGGGCGTGGTGCTGCTCGTCTACTTCGCCGGCGGCAGCTTCGTGCAGTGGTTCCCATTGCGCGGCCTCGTATCGTCGAACTGGCACGAGCTGAGCGTCGGCCACAAGGTCGCCGATTACCTGTGGCACATCACGCTGCCGATCACGGCGATGGTGATCGGCGGCTTCGCGGTGATCACCATCCTCACCAAGAATTCGGTGCTCGAGGAAATCCGCAAGCAGTACGTGATGACCGCGCGCGCCAAGGGCGTCGACGATCGCAAGGTGCTGTGGCGCCACGTCTTTCGTAACGCCATGATCCCGATCATGACGGGCTTCCCGGCCGCCTTCGTCGCCGCGTTCTTCACGGGGTCGCTGCTGATCGAGACTCTGTTTTCCCTGGATGGACTCGGGCTCCTCTCCTACGAGTCGGTGATCCGGCGCGACTATCCGGTGGTGTTCGGCAGCCTCTACGTCTACACGATCATCGGTCTCCTCACCAATCTGATCCGCGACCTGACGTATGTCTGGGTCGATCCGCGGGTGAAGTTCTTCGACTAGCGCGATGGCCTCCATCGTCAGCGGAACCGAGGCCACGCCGAACGCCCCGAGCGTTCCGGTCCACGCCAGTCCCGCGCTGCGGGCGTGGCGGCGTTTCCGGGCGAACCGCCTTGGCTATGTGAGCCTGATGATTTTCCTGTTCCTCTTCCTCGTCAGCTTGTTCGCCGAAGTGCTGTCGAACGACAAGCCACTCGTCGTGCGCTACGACGGGCATTGGTACTTCCCCGTGCTGCAGACGCTCCCCGAAACCACGTTCGGCGGCGACTTTCCGACGCCGGCCGATTACCTCGATCCGGANATCCAAAAGAACCTGGAGAAGCCGGGCAGCATCGTGCTGTATCCNCCGAACCGCTATCACGCCCGCACCATCAACTACTTCGCCAAAATGCCCGACCCNTCGCCGCCGAGCGCGCAGAACTGGCTCGGCACCGANGCGCAGGGAAGGGANCTCCTCGCNCGCTTGCTNTANGGGTTCCGGCTCTCCGTGTTCTTCGGCCTGATCGTCGCGGCCGCCTCGACCGTCTTCGGCATCCTCTTTGGCGCGCTGCAGGGCTANTTCGCCGGCTGGACCGACATCGCCATGGAGCGCTTCAAGGAGATCTGGGGCTCGATGCCGATGCTGTACATGCTGATCATCTTCTCGTCGCTCTTCGCGCCGAGCTTCTGGCTCCTGGTGGTGCTGATCGCCATCTTCGGCTGGCTCGGCATCGCCGCCTATGTGCGGGCCGAGTTCCTCAAGAACCGCACGCTCGACTACGTGCGCGCCGCGCGCGCGCTCGGCCAGACCAACCGCACGATCATGTGGCGCCACATCCTGCCGAACAGCCTCACACCCGTAGTGACGCTAGTGCCATTCGAGATCGCCGCCTCCATCGGCGCGCTCACCAGCCTCGACTTCCTCGGCCTCGGTGTCCCGCCCGGCACGCCGAGCCTGGGCGAGCTCTTGGGTCAGGGCAAGGAGAACCTGGATGCCTGGTGGATCTCGCTCTCAACCTTCGCCGTCCTGGTCATCACGCTGCTCCTGTTGATTCTGATTGGAGACGCCCTGCGCGACGCGCTCGATCCGCGGAAGGTGCTGGAAGGAGAAGAAAAGTGAGGCGCGGTTTTGCTTTTTAAAAAACTCGAAACCCCCCGTTCGCCTTCGGCTCACGACCCCCTTATCAGGGGGTCAAATCCGAGATGAGCCTCCTCGAAGTAAAGGACCTCAGCATCCACTTTGGCCGCCGCAAGGTGGTCGACAGCGTCTCGTTTTCGCTCGACGCCGGAGAGAAGCTGGCGCTCGTCGGCGAATCGGCGTCGGGCAAGACGGTGACGGCGCTTTCGACGCTGCGCCTCGTCGAGAACGCGCGCCTGACCGGCAGCATCCGGTTCGACGGCCGGGAAGTGCTGACGATGCCGCAGTCCGAGCTGCAGGACATGCGCGGACGCGACATTGCGGTGATCTTCCAGGAGCCGATGACGGCGCTGAATCCGATTTTCACGGTCGGCGACCAGATCGTCGAATCGCTCGAGCTCCATACGCCGTTGCGCGGCGAGAAGGCGTGGGCCGAAGCCGTGGCTGCGCTCAAGCGCGTGGGCATCGAGGACGCGGAGCGCCGCGCGAAGAGCTATCCGCACCAGCTCTCCGGCGGCCAGCGCCAGCGCGCCATGATCGCGATGGCGCTCGCGTGTAATCCGAAGCTTCTGATCGCCGACGAGCCCACCACGGCGCTCGACGTCGCCATCCGGCTGCAGATCCTCGAGCTGCTGGAGGATCTGCGTGCGCAGGGCGGCATGGCGCTGCTCCTCATCACGCACGACCTGAACCTGGTGCGCCGTTTTGCCGATCGCGTCGCGGTGATGGAAAAAGGCGTGATGGTCGAGCAGGGCCGGACGGCGGACGTCATCGAGCGGCCGCAGCATTCCTATACGCAAAAGCTCGTGAACAGCCGCCCCGAGCGCACGGTGCAGCCGCCAGCGAGCGGGACCATCGTGCAGGCGCGCGACGTCTATGTGCACTACCCGACGCCCCTGCCGGGAATCCGTGGGTGGTTCAAGAGCGGGCGCTTCACCGCCGTGAACGACGTCGATTTCGACCTCGCGCCCGGCGAGACGCTGGGAGTGATCGGCGAATCGGGCTCGGGAAAAACCACGCTCGCGCTCGCCGTGCTTGGCCTGGTTCAGGCGCAAGGGGACATCCTGATCGACGGCAAGCGGTGGGCGCAAGGCGACGCCGCCTACCGGCGCAAGCTGCGGCGCGAGATACAAGTGGTGTTCCAGGATCCGCTGTCGTCGCTCTCGCCGCGGCTCACCATCGAGCAGATCGTCGGCGAGGGGCTGGAGATCCACGAGCCCGAGCTCGACGCCGCCGCGCGGCGTAGCCGCATCCTGAAGGCGCTGCTCGACGTCAACCTGACCGAAAGTGGAAGCGCCGAGCCGCTTCTGGATCGCTACCCGCACGAGTTCTCGGGCGGTCAGCGCCAGAGGATCGCGATAGCGCGTGCGCTGATCGTGCAGCCAAAGGTGGTGGTGCTGGATGAGCCCACCAGCGCGCTCGACGTGACTATCCAGAAGCAGGTGCTCGAGCTCCTCACCGAGCTGCAGAAGAAGTACGGTCTCTCCTACATCCTCGTCACGCACGACATCGAGGTGGTGCGCGCCATGGCCCACCGCGTAATGGTGATGAAGGACAGCCGCATCGTGGAAAGCGGGACGCTCGACGATGTCATCGGAAATCCCAAGTCCGACTACACCCGCACACTCATCCAGGCCGGAATGGCCTAGCCGACGTTCTTTTTGGGCTTGCCCTTGGGCGCCGTCTTCGGCTTGCCCTTCGCCTTGGACTTGGCGCGTACTTCCATCGTGACGTGCTGGCCCACCACCGCGCCTTTGGGGTTCAGGCGCTTGATGTCGTCCAGCTGGACGCCGTAGCGGCGCGCGATGGAGGCGAGCGTTTCGCCCGGCTTCACGGTGTGATAGATGCGCCGGTAGGTGATCGGGATCGGGGGCGCGTACATGATCGGCAGGCGTGTCATGGCGACCGCCGTATGGCGATTCGCGGGCACGACCATCAGGGAAGGCAGCGAGCGCGAGCGCGGCGGGATGCCGTTGACTTCCTTCAGGTGGCTCACCGTCATGCCGTGCTTCTTGGCGATCGACTCGAGCGTGTCGCCGCGCTTGGGCGCGTAGGTGGTCCAGGAGACGGCCGACTTCTCGTCGAGCTTCTGCAGGTTCTCGTGGAAGGTGTCGACCTTGTCCGCCGGCAGCACGATGCGCGGCGTGACCGAGGCGCGGATCAGCGGACGGCTGAAGCCGGGGTTGAGCGCCATGAACTGGTCGACGGACATGTCGGCGAGCTTGGCGGCGAGCTGCACGTCGATGTCGCGCAGCTTGGTGTACGTGGCGAAGTACGGCTGGTTCGGGATCGGGTCGAGGACGATGCCGAGCGGCTCGGGGTTGTTGATGATGTTCTTCAGCGCCTGCAGCTTCGGGATGTAGTGACGCGTCTCGAGCGGCATGGTCAGGTGCGCGTAGTCGCCCGGCTTGCCGGCGGACTTGTTCTTCGCGATGGCGCGCGCCACCGCGTTCTCGCCCCAGTTGTAGGACGCAAGCGCGAGCTGCCAGTCACCATGCATCTCGTACAGATACTGCAGGTAGTCGAGCGCGGCGTTCGTCGAATCGACGATGTCGCGCCGGCCGTCGTACCACCAGTTCTGTTTCAGCTCGAAGCGCTTGCCGGTGCCGGGAATGAATTGCCACAGGCCCGAGGCATGCGCACGCGAGTAGGCCATCGGGTTGAACGCGCTCTCCACCATCGGCAGGAGCGCGAGCTCGGTCGGCATGCCGCGTTTTTCGAGCTCCTCGACGATGTGGTAGAGGTACATGCGGCTGCGGTCGAACATGCGCTGCAGGTATTCCGGACGCGCGGCGTAATAGGCCATCTTCTCGCGCACCAGCGCGTTGTCGAGGTCCTGCATCGCGAATCCCTGGCGCATGCGCTGCCAAAGGTCCTGCGGCGGCGTGGTGCGATCGATGAGCGCAACCGGCGGGCGCGGTCCGACGCTCGAGCGCTCCGCGTCGAAGGGCGGGGGCTGCGTTCCTTGCGCCGTCGCGGGCGGCGTGGCCGGCGCCGGCTGCGCCACAGGCTTGGCCGGCGCCGCGCGGGCAGGGGACTCGCTCGGCGCAGGCGAAGCGGCGGCCGTCGTCGCGGTCTCCGGCTGCTGCTCGGCTGCAGGCGGCGTCGCGCAGCCCTGAATCAGCGCGACCGAGATGCCGGCGATGAGGACGCGCAGCCTCAAAACTTGTTTTTCCAGTCGCGGATCGCCGCGAAGACGCGCACCGGATCGGCGATGCGCGCGCCTAGGTACTTGTTGGCCGATTCGATCACCGCCGGCTCGCGGGAGCGAAGGAACGGATTGGTCGCCTTCTCCTCGCCAAGGGTGGAGGGCAGGTGGGCTTTCCGCCTTCGCGCAGCTTCTTGTCGCGCGTTTCGCGATCGGCGAGCGCGCGGTTGCCGGGTTCGACGGCTTTCGCGAAGCCGATGTTGGCGAGCGTGTATTCGTGCCCGCAGTAGACCTTGGTATCGTCGGGCAGCGCGGCGAGCTTGGAGAGCGAGGTGAACATCTGCTCCGCCGTGCCTTCGAAGAGGCGGCCGCAGCCGCAGGCGAAGAGCGTGTCGCCGCAGAAAAGCGCACCCGCCCCATAATAGGCAACGTGCGCACGCGTGTGACCGGGGATGTCGAGGACGTCGAAGCTCACGCCGAGCTCCGGAATGGCGACGCGGTCGCCTTCGGATACCGGCTGAGTGAGCGTGGGGATCGGCTCGTTCTTCGGGCCGAACACCGGCACGCGCGATTTCTGCACAAGCTCGGCGATGCCCCCCACATGATCGGGATGGTGATGCGTGGCGAGAATGGCTACGAGCCGCAGGTTTTCACGCGCGAGATAGTCGAGCACCGGCGCTGCCTCGCCCGGATCGACCACGGCGGCGTGGCGCTTGTCGCGCAGCGTCCAGACATAGTTGTCCTGGAAGGCTTTGACCGGCACGATCTCCATTGATGGGGCACTCTTTCGTGCAAAACGGGGCGGCAAAGTATAACGGCGAGCTCTCTTCGCTATCCGGGTGGTTTGGCACGCCGCTCGGGGCGTATGTGCTCGGATGGGAGCTCGTCCAGTTTGACAGTGCTGTAGATGATGTGTTCGGTTTCCGGGCCGTTCAGGTTGGCCTACCGGAAGTCGATTTCCTACGACAGAACCGCATTCCTTTCCGGTTTTCCGTGGCGCTGGAGCCTGGCGCGGGCGTCGCCGGCGACCCCTTGCAGCTGCCCCTCGCCTCGCAAAGCGTCGATCTGCTCGCGCTGCCGCACGTGTTGGAATTCCATCACAACCCGCATGAAGTATTACGCGAAGCCGAGCGCGTCCTGATGCCGGAGGGCCAGGTCGTCATCTCGGGCTTCAACACCGTGTCGCTGTGGCGGATGCGCCAGCTCTTCGCCTCCCGCCAGCACGCGCCCTGGGACGCGCGCTATATCGGGCTCCTGCGCCTGCGCGACTGGCTGCGCGTGCTCGGCTTCGAGCTGAACGGCGGCAAGTTCGGCTGCTACGCACCGCCGTTCCGGCAGAAGACCTGGCTCGAGCGCTTCGGCTTCATGGAGAAGGCAGGCGCGCGCTGGTGGCCGCTCCTCGGCGGCATCTATGTGATCCGCGCCGTGAAGCGGGTGCACGGCATGCGCATCGTCACGCCGGCCTGGCGCATGGAGCGGGCGCGCCGGCGCGCGCTCGCCCCGGTATCCCAGCGCGCGCACAAGCACCACCATGAATGAAGAGGTCGTCGAGATCTACAGCGACGGCGCTTGCCGAGGCAACCCCGGGCCCGGCGGCTGGGGCGCGCTGCTGCGCTTCAAGGGGAAAGAAAAAGAGCTATGGGGCGGCGCGGCGGCCACCACCAACAACCGCATGGAGCTTACTGCCGTCATCCGGGCGCTCGAGGCGCTGAAGCGCCCGAGCCGCGTGCGGCTCTACACCGATTCGATCTACGTCCAGAAGGGCATCTCGGAGTGGATCCACTCCTGGAAGCGCAAGGGCTGGAAAACCGCGGACAAGAAACCCGTCAAGAACGACGACCTGTGGCGCGAACTCGATGCCATCGCGGCCAAGCATCAGGTAGAGTGGCATTGGGTGAAGGGACATGCAGGACACCCGGAAAATGAACGCGCCGACGCGTTGGCGAACAAAGGCATTCCAATAAATGACGCGCCAGGTAGTCCTTGATACAGAAACGACCGGCTTAAACGCCAAGCTGGGCGACCGCATCATCGAAATCGGCTGCGTGGAGATCCTCTCGCGCAACGTAGCCGACCGCCACTTCCACGCTTACCTCAATCCCGAGCGCGACGTCGACCTCGGCGCGACCCGGGTGCACGGCCTCACATTGGACGACCTGCGGCAGAAGCCGAAATTCGCGGATGTCGCCAGGCAGTTTCTCGACTTCGTCACCGGCGCCGAAGTGCTGATCCACAACGCCGACTTCGACGTCGAGTTCCTCGACTGGGAGCTGAAACGCGCCCGGCTGGGAAAGTTCTTGGACCATGTCGCCAAGGTGATCGATACGCTGGCGTTCGCCCGGGAGCTGCATCCGGGCCGCAAGAACTCGCTGGATGCCCTCTGTGAGCGCTATTTCGTGAACCACGCCAACCGCACGGTGCACGGGGCACTGCTGGACGCGCGCCTCCTCGGGGAGTGCTACCTCGCCATGACCCGCGGCCAGGAAAGCCTGGTGATGGAGCTCGAGACGGTCGAGCAGGCAGCGGCGGCCGCGGCCAACATGCAGGTCGATATCGCCAACCTCATCGTGCTCCCGGCGCTACCGGAGGAGGTCGCTCTCCACGAGGAGTACCTCGACGCCATGGAGAAAGAGGCTAAGGGCCCGAGCCTCTGGAGGAAGCTGCTAAAGACCTAGTTTGAGTACCGCGTCGCCCGCGGCATCCACTCGGCGCCGGTCATCTCGCGCCGCGCGCCGGGCAGGGTCATCTGGTAGTTGATGAGGTACACCGGAGCGTCGTTCGCGAACTCTTCCACGTGCTTGGGCTCCACGGTGTGCTCGAACACGCGCTCGAGCTTGGGCGAGCGGTTGGCGGTCGATTTCACGAAGAGCTCGAACGAATAACGGCCGGGCTTGACGCTGAGGGGCAGGGCGCGCGTCTTTTCCGCGAGATCGAACAGCACGAACTTGGCGACCGAGCGCTTGCCTTCCAGCGGGAAGCGCGTGAACGCCTCGACCGCGGAATCGTCGAGCTTGCGCTTGGCCTGGATGAAGCGCTGCATGTCGACTTCCGCCACCGGGCTGAGGAGCACCGAGCGGTTGATGTCGCCGTCGATGGTGAGCCGCAGCGCGACCCACTCGATCACGCCGTCGGCGGTCCCGGAATTCACGAACTGCAGCGGCAGCAGGAGCTTCACGTCGCGGCCCCCGCGGCTGGGGCGCGGCACGATCACGTCGCCGGCGATCACCTCCGGCGCGAATTCCATCGCGCGCAGCCGCATCGCGCACATGACGGCGATGCCCAGGGCGGAGAGCGCCATTCCGGGCGCGATCCACGGCGGCAGCGGGCCGAAGTCGAGGGCCACCATCGCGATGAGAAGGGAGAGCACGACGATGCCGGCAACGTCGCGCGCGGTGCGGCCGAGGGCCGTCCTGCCAAGAGTGAAGTCCATGCCCTCATTCCAGCCGCCGGCGTGTGAATCATCAATCGGCTGAACGATATACTTGGACCATGGCCGGCAACATATTCGAGCAACATTTGGACAAGACGGCGGCGAATTACGCGCCGCTCACGCCGCTTTCGTTCCTGGAACGCGCCGCCTATGTCTATCCGAACCGGCCTTCGGTGATCCATGGCGCGCAGCGCTATACCTGGGCGCAAACCTACGAGCGCTGCCGGCGCCTGGCATCGGCTCTGTCACGGCGCGGCATCGGAATCGGCCAGACCGTTGCGGCGATGCTGCCCAACACGCCGCCCATGTACGAGGCCCATTTCGGCGTGCCGATGGCGGGGGCGGTGCTGAACACGCTCAACACCCGGCTCGATCCCGAGGCGATCGCGTTCATGCTCGATCACGGGGAGGCACGCCTTCTCATCACCGACCGGGAATTCTCGCCGACCATCGAGGCCGCGCTCAGGCTGCTGAAGCGCAAGATCCCGGTGGTTGATGTGGAAGACGCCGAGTTCAGCGGCGGCAAGCGGCTGGGCGAGCGCACCTATGAAGAGCTGTTGGCAGAAGGCGATCCCGGGTTCGAGTGGCGCTGGCCGAAGGACGAGTGGGAAGCGATCTCCCTCAACTACACCTCCGGCACCACCGGCAACCCGAAGGGCGTCGTCTACCACCACCGCGGCGCGTACCTGAACGGCGTCGGCAACATCCTCGTCTGGGGCATGCCGCACCACGCCGTCTACCTCTGGACGCTGCCGATGTTCCACTGCAACGGCTGGTGCTTCCCGTGGACGATGGCAGCCAACGCGGGCACCAATATCTGCCTGCGCCGCGTGGAGGCGGCCGCGATTTTCAGCCTGATCAAGGAACACAAGGTCAGCCATTACTGCGGCGCGCCGATCGTGCATCAGACGCTGGTCAATGCGCCGGAAGAGATGAAGCGCGGCATCCAGCACAAGGTGAGCGCGCTCGTCGCAGCGGCGGCGCCGCCGGCGTCGATGATCGAAGGCATGGAGAACATGGGCTTCGACCTCACGCACGTCTATGGCCTCACCGAGGTCTACGGCCCGGCGACCGTCTGCTCCAAGCAGCCGGAGTGGAAGGAACTGCCGCTCGCCGACCAGGTTCGACTGAACGGCCGGCAGGGCGTGCGCTACCACGTCGAGGAAGGCCTGTCGGTAATGGACCCCGAGACGATGGTGCCGGTGCCCGCCGACGGCGAGACGATGGGCGAGATCCTGTTCCGCGGCAACATCACGATGAAGGGTTATTTGAAAAACAAAAAAGCCACCGACGAGGCGTTCCGCGGCGGCTGGTTCCATTCCGGCGACCTTGCCGTGATGCAGCCCGATGGCTACGTCAAGATCCGCGACCGCTCGAAGGACATCATCATCTCCGGCGGCGAGAACATTTCCTCGCTCGAAGTGGAGGACGTGCTGTACCGCCACCCGGCAGTCCTCGGCGCCGCCGTGGTAGCCATGCCGGATTCGAAGTGGGGCGAGACGCCTTGCGCGTTCGTGGAGCTGAAGCCGGGCGTGTCCGTTTCCGAATCGGAACTCATCGAGTTCTGCCGCGGGCAGATGGCGCGCTTCAAGGCGCCGCGCGCGGTGCTCTTCGGCGAGTTGCCCAAGACCTCGACCGGCAAGATCCAGAAGTTCGTGCTGCGCGACAAGGCGAAGTCCGCCACGGCGATCGACACATGAGCGCAAACCCGAAGGCAGAAGAATCCATTCTGCTGCGCGAGGACCGCGACGGTATTTGCACGCTGGTGATGAACCGGCCGCAGCAGATGAACCTTCTGACGAGCGAGATGCTCGATGCGCTGCAGGGCGCCTTTGACGCGATCGCACAGGACCGCCGCGTCCGGGTGGTGGTGCTCGGAGCGATGGGAAAAGGCTTCTGCGCCGGACACGACATCAAGGAGATCCGCGCCCTGAAGGAGCTGCCGAAGATCGAGGCGCTGTTCGCGAAGTGCAGCCGCATGATGCAGACCATCACGGCGCTGCCGCAGCCGGTCATCGCGCGAGTGCAGGGTGCTGCAGCGGCGGCGGGGTGCCAGCTCGTCGCGCAGTGCGACCTCGCCGTGGCTTCCGATGCGGCCAGGTTCACCACGCCGGGCGTGACCTGGGGTTTCTTCTGCTCGACCCCGGGAGTCGCCGTGGGACGCAACATTTCGCGCAAGCGCGCGATGGAAATGCTGCTGACCGGCGATCTCGTCGATGCGCAGAAGGCGCTGGAATGGGGGCTCGTGAACCAGGTCGTGCCGGCGGCCGATCTGGAGCAGGCGACGATTGCACTAGCGGCGAAGATCGCCGAGAAGCCGCCGGTCACCGTGTCGACGGGCAAGCGCGCCTTCTACGAGCAGATGGAGCTCGGCTCGGCAAAGGCCTACGAGCTCGCCTCGTGCGCCATTTCGGCGAGCTTCGCCCACGACGAAGGCCGGCAGGGCATGGAGGCCTTCCTCGAGAAACGGAAGCCGCCGAAGCACTGAAGCGCGGTACCATCCGCGCCGCAACAGAGGGGGAGTGGTTGGCCGAAGAGACCATCTTGGAAACGCGCGGCCTGACGAAGGAGTTCAAAGGCTTCGTCGCCGTGAAGGACGTGTCGCTGAAGGTGCGCCGGGGCAGCATCCACGCCCTGATCGGACCCAATGGCGCCGGCAAGACCACCTGCTTCAACCTGTTGACGCATTTCCTGACGCCGACGCGCGGCCAGATCTTCTATAAGGGCCGCGAGATCACCGGCTCGAGCCCGTCGGGCATCGCGCGCATGGGCCTCGTACGATCCTTTCAGATATCGGCCGTGTTCCCACACCTCACGGTGCTCGAGAACGTGCGCATCGCGTTGCAGAGCAAGGAATATCGCGGCGCTTCGTTCAACTTCTGGACCTCGGAGATGAAGCTCAAGCGCCTCGATGCGTCGGCGCGTGACCTGATCGACGCCGTGGGCCTCTCCGAATTCACCGAGACCGTGGCGGTCGAGCTGCCGTACGGCCGCAAGCGCGCGCTCGAGATCGCCACCACGCTCGCGCTCGATCCCGAGATGATGCTGCTCGATGAGCCCACCGCGGGCATGACGCACTCGGACGTCGAGCGGATCGCCGCGCTCATCAAGCGAGTGTCCGCGAATCGCACCGTGCTCATGGTCGAGCACAACCTGTCGGTCGTCTCGACGCTCTCCGACCGCATCACCGTGCTGCAGCGGGGCGAGATCCTCGCGGAAGGCAACTATGAGGCGGTGTCCAAGAATCCCCAAGTGATCGAGGCGTACCTCGGTGCCTGAAGCGCTGCTCGAGGTCAAAGGCCTCAACGCCTGGTACGGCGAATCGCACATCCTGCATGGCATGGATTTCGAGGTGCGCGAGGGCGAGGTGGTGACGCTTCTCGGTCGCAACGGCGCCGGCAAAACCACCACCATGAAATGCGTGATGGGCATGGTGGCGCGGCGCGAAGGGTCAATCCGCTTCAAAGGGACCGAAACCATCCGCCTGCCTTCGAACCAGGTGGCGCGCCTGGGCATCGCGCTCTGCCCGGAGGAGCGCGGCATCTTCGCCAGCCTCGACGTGCAAGAGAACCTGCTCCTGCCGCCGCAGGTGGCCGAAGGCGGCCTGCCGGTCGAGCAAGTGTTCGAGCTGTTCCCGAATCTGAAAGAGCGGCTGCACAGCCAGGGCACCAAGCTCTCGGGCGGCGAGCAGCAAATGCTCGCCATCGGACGCATCCTGCGCACCGGCGCGCGCCTGCTGCTCCTCGATGAGCCGACCGAAGGCCTGGCGCCGGTGATCGTGCAGCAGATCGGCCGCACCATCGCACGGCTCAAGCAGCAGGGATTCACCATCCTGCTCGTCGAGCAGAACTTCCGCTTCGCGCAGAAGGTCGCGGACCGCCACTACATCGTCGAACACGGCCGGGTCGTTGAGATGGTCGCCAACACCCAGCTCGATGCCAACATGGACCGAATCCATGAGTACCTTGGAGTCTGATTACAACTAGCGAGGAGAACGTAATGGCAGTTGTCAGGAAGATAACCGTAGCAGTCACCCTGGCGCTCGGCGCCATGGCCGCGCAAGCGCAGGTGTCCGACGGCGTGATCAAGATCGGCGTGATGAGCGACATGTCGAGCCTCTACTCCGATATCGGCGGCCCCGGCTCGGTCGCCGCCGCGCGCATGGCCGTGGAAGACTTCGGCGCCGCGAAAAAAGGCATGAAGGTCGAGATCGTCTCGGCCGACCACCAGAACAAGCCCGATGTGGGCTCCGGCATCGCGCGCCAGTGGTACGACACCGACAAGGTCGATGCGATCTTCGACGTGCCGAACTCCGGCGTCGCCCTCGCCATCAACCAGCTCACGCGCGAGAAGGGCAAGGCCTTCATCAACTCCGGCGCGGCTTCGTCGGACCTCACCGGCAAGGCGTGCTCGCCCAACACGGTGCACTGGACCTACGACACCTGGATGCTGGCGAACGGCACCGGCAGCGCGATCGTCAAGACCGGCGGGGACAGCTGGTTCTTCCTCACCGCCGACTACGCGTTCGGCCATGCGCTCGAGCGCGACACCGAGGCCGTGGTGCAGAAGAACGGCGGCAAGGTGCTCGGCAAGGTGCGCGTTCCGATCAATACGCAGGACTTCTCTTCCTTCCTGCTGCAAGCCCAGAGCTCGAAGGCCAAGATCATCGGTCTCGCCAACGCCGGCGGCGACACGATCAACTCGATCAAGCAGGCCTCCGAGTTCGGCATCGTCAAAGGCGGCCAGAGCCTCGCGGGCCTGCTCGTCTTCATCAGCGACGTGCACGGCCTCGGCCTCAACACCGCGCAGGGCCTGATCTTCACCGAGACCTTCTACTGGGACCTGAACGACCAGACGCGCGCGTTCGCCAAGCGCATGGCGGCTGCCAACAACGGCAAGTACCCGACGATGGTGCAGGCCGGCGTCTATGCCGGGGTGCTGCATTACCTGAAGGCGGTCGAAGCCGCGAAGACCGACGACGGCACCAAGGTGGTGGCGAAGATGAAGGAGCTGCCCACCGACGATCCTCTTTTCGGCAAGGGCCGCATCCGCGCCGACGGCCGCAAGATCCACCCGGCGTACCTGGTCGAGGTGAAGAAGCCCTCCGAGTCTAAGGGACCGTACGACTACTACAAGATCCGTACGCAGATTCCGGCTGACCAGGCCTTCCGTCCGGAGAAGGATGGGGGCTGCTCGCTGATCAAGTAGTTTTAGGAAAAGCACCGAGATGACCGAGATTTTCGGCGTACCGACCCAGGCCCTGTTCGGGCAGCTTCTGATCGGGCTGATCAACGGCTCGTTCTATGCGCTGCTCTCGCTCGGCCTGGCGGTCATCTTCGGTTTGCTGAACATCATCAACTTCACCCACGGCGCCCAGTACATGCTGGGCGCTTTCGTCGCCTACCTGCTGCTGAACAAGCTCGGCGTCGGCTACTGGTGGGCGCTTCTCATCGCGCCGATCGTGGTGGGCGCCTTCGGCGTGCTGATCGAGCGGCTGATGCTGAAGCAGCTGTACAAGCTCGACCATCTTTACGGGCTGCTGCTGACTTTCGGGCTGGCGCTCATCATCCAGGGACTGTTCCGCAACGAATTCGGCTCCTCCGGCCAGCCTTATCCGATCGCGGCCGAGCTGACGGGCGGGCGCAACCTCGGCTTCATGTTCCTGCCGATTTACCGCGGCTGGGTGATCCTCGCCTCGCTGGTGGTCTGCATCGGGACCTGGTTCGTCATCGAGAGAACCAAGCTCGGCTCATATCTGCGCGCAGCAACCGAGAACCCCGAGCTGGTGCAGGCCTTCGGGATCAACGTGCCGCGCATGATCACGCTCACCTACGGGTTCGGCGTCGCGCTGGCTGCCTTCGCCGGCGTCATGGCCGCGCCGATCTACCAGGTGAGCCCGCAGATGGGGGCCGATCTCATCATCGTGGTGTTCGCGGTGGTGGTGATCGGCGGCATGGGCTCGATCCTCGGCTCGGTGATCACCGGGTTCGGCCTGGGCATCATCGAAGGCCTGACCAAGGTGTTCTATCCCGAGGCGTCGAACACCGTGATCTTCATCATCATGGCGATCGTCCTCTTGATTCGTCCCGCCGGCTTGTTCGGCACGCAGAAATGAAGCACCAAAGAATCGCCTTCGTCATCATGCTGGCGTTTTTCTGCCTCGCGCCGCTCGTGCTCTATCCGGTGTTCCTGATGAAGGTGATGTGCTTCGCGCTCTTCGCCTGCGCTTTCAACCTGCTGGTGGGCTTCGGCGGCCTCTTGTCCTTCGGCCACGCCATGTTCCTCGGCACCGCGGGCTACGCTTCCGCGCATGCGGCCAAGGTCTGGGGGTTCACGCCGGAGCTCGCGATCCTCTTCGGCACCTTCGCTTCGACTGGGCTCGGGGTGGTGACGGGGCTCCTCGCCATCCGGCGCCAGGGCATCTACTTCGCGATGATCACGCTCGCCCTCGCGCAGATGATCTTCTTCTATTACCTTCAGGTGCCGTTCACGCACGGCGAAGACGGCATCCAGGCAGTGCCGCGCGGCAGGCTCTTCGGCGCCATCGACCTCGCCAACATCTGGAACATGTACGCCACGGTAGCGGTGGTGTTCTTCGGCGGGTTCCTGCTCATCTACCGCGCCATTCATTCGCCCTTTGGCCAGGTACTGAAGGCGATCCGCGAGAACGAGCCACGCGCCATCTCGCTCGGCTACGACACCACGCGCTACAAGTTCCTCGCCTTCGTATTGTCGGCGGCGCTCGCCGGCCTCGCCGGCGCCACCAAAGCCATTGTCTTCCAGCTCGCTTCCCTCACCGATGCGCACTGGACCATGTCCGGCGAGGTCGTGCTGATGACGCTCCTTGGCGGCATGGGCACGGTGTTCGGTCCGGTGGTCGGGGCCCTCATCATCATCACCCTGGAAAACTATCTTTCCCAGCTCGGCTCGTGGGTCACCGTCGTGCAGGGGGTCATCTTCGTCATCTGCGTGCTGACCTTCAGGCGCGGCGTCATCGGCGAGATCGCCAACCTCATCAAGAAACCGCTCTAGCTGCCGAGGTTCAGCACGACGCCCGACAGCTGCCCGGCTCTCGGCGAGGCGAGGAAGCACACCGTGTCGCCGACCTGCTCGGGCTCGATGACATTGCCCATCAGCTCTTCGTAGCGGCTCTCGTCGCCGAACTTGGCCTTGGCCTGCGCCTTCATCAGATTGATGATGCGGTCAGTGCGAGTGGAGGGTGGATGCACGCCGACTACCCGGACGCCGTGCTGAGCGAAGCCTCGTCCCAGCGCCTTGGTGAAGTTCGCGAGACCGGCATTCGCCGTCGCCCCGCAGATGTACTCGAAGGTGCCGTGCTCGGCGGCCATGCCGATCACGTTCACGATCACGCCCTTGCGCGCCTTCAGCCGCGGGTAGAGCTCGCGCGTCAGGTTGATGAAGCCGAAGACCTTGAGCTCCCAGGCGTGGCGCCATTTCGCATCATCGAGCGCCTCCAGCGTGCCGCCGGGAATGTCGCCGGCGTTGTTCACCAGAATGTCGATGTCGCCGCAGTCGGCCGCGAGCTTCTTCAGCTGCGCCGCGTCGCGCAGGTCCGCCGGATGGATCTTGGCGTCGCTCCCGAGGGTTTTCGCCGCCTGGGAAAGTCGCTCCTTGTCGCGCGAGGCGAGATGCAGCCGACAGCCTTCGGCGGCGAATGCCTTGGCGCACGCGAGGCCGATGCCTTTGGAGCCGCCGGTGACGAGAACTGATTTACCCTTGAGGCCGAGATCCATTGTTCATTCCTTTGAGGAGGCGTTATGCCGGCTTATATCATCGCAATGGCGAACATCAAGGACGCGCAGAAGTACGGTGAGTATGCGAAACGGGCCGGTCCGGCCAATGCGAAGCACGGCAGCAAGTTCCTGGTGCGCGGCGGCAAGAAGACCCCTTGAAGGCGACATTCCGTTCGATCGCATCGTGGTCAGCGAATTTCCCGACGTGGAGACGGCGAAGAAGTTCTACAACTCTCCGGAGTACCAGGAAGCGCGCAAGCATCGCCTCGGCGCGGCGGAGTTCCACATGGTGATCGTCGAGGGCGCCGCCTAGCGCATCCAGTCCGGTGTCGGTAGCTTCTTGCTTTCGAGGAAAGCGCGGTTGAAGAGCTTCGACTGGTAGCGCGTGCCGGAGTCCGCGAGGATGGTCACGACCGTGTGGCCCGGCCCGAGGTCGCGCGCGAGCCGAATTGCGCCCGCGACGTTGATGCCGCTGGAACCGCCGACGATCAATCCTTCCTTCCTCACGAGATCGAAGATGATCGGCAACGCCTCGTTATCCGGTATCTGGTAGGCGTCGTCGACGAGCGCCTGCGCGACATTCCTCGTCACGCGCCCTTGGCCGATGCCTTCCGTGATCGACGAGCCTTCGGATTTGAGCTCGCCGCGCTTGAACCAGCTGTACATGGCCCCGCCGACGGGATCGGCGGCGGCGATCTTGATGTTCTGGTTTTTTTCTTTCAGAAACCGGCTCACGCCCGCAAGCGTCCCGCCGGTGCCGATCGCGCACGTGAACCCGTCGACCTTGCCGCCGGTCTGCGTCCAGATCTCGGGACCCGTGCTCTGGTAGTGGCCGTCGGCATTCGCGGTGTTGTCCCACTGGTTCGCCCAGAAGGCGCCGCGCTCCTTCGCCACGCGCTCCGATACGTGCACGTAGTTGTTCGGATCCTTGTACGGCACCGCGGGCACTTCCATCAGCTCCGCGCCACAAAGCCTGAGCATGTCCTTCTTCTCCTGGCTCTGGGTGCTGGGAATGACGATCAGCGTGCGATAGCCGCGCGCATTGCCGACGAGCGCGAGGCCGATGCCGGTGTTGCCGGCGGTGCCTTCGACGATGAGCCCGCCGGGCTTGAGCACTCCACGCTTCTCGGCGTCGAGGATGAGGTAGAGCCCGGCGCGGTCCTTCACCGACCCGCCGGGATTGAGGAACTCCGCCTTGCCAAGGATCTCGCAGCGCGTGAGCTCCGAAGGCCCGCGAAGACGGATGAGCGGCGTGTTGCCGATGGCTTCGATGAGGCCCTTGCGGATCGTCATGAAGCGATGAACTGCGGCGCAATGATCTCGTCGTAGCTGAGGGCGCGCAGCGACGGGTTGAGCTCGCGATAGAGGGCGAGCTGCGCGTCCCAGTGGCTTCGCGAGAGCTCCCCGTCGACGGCCCAGCCCTGGCTGTCGTGCTCCCGCCGCCAGAGCAGGTGCAACTCCTCGTCGGTGAGGCTGAGCTGCACGTACGCTCGCACGCACGAGCGGAAGTTGTCGAAGCTTTCGTGCAGCGCGCGCGACGCGCCGATCATGGCGCGCGTCAGGCGGCGCAGCAGGTCCGGCGCACGCTCCTCGTTCTGCTCGGTCGTTGCGAGCACACCGTGCGGCTGCAGGGGAACGAGGCGTTTCAACTCATCGAAGTCGAGCAAGCGCCGCACCCGGTCGCGGCGGTCGCGATGGAGCACCAGGGCTTCCTCCGTGCGAACGAGCGACGCATCGGCCTTTCCCTCCAGCAGCGAGGCGATGCGCTCGGGCGGAGGCCCCACCGCTTGCCAGTGGATGCGCTCTTCCGGGATGCCCATTGCCCGCACCGTCAGCCGCGCCATGTGATGGCTGAGCGCGCCGATGCCGTCGACGGCCCATCTGCATCCGGTCAGATCGGAGATCTCGTTGCGCACGACGAGGGCTTGCGCCAGCGCGCGCGCCTGCGAAACGAAGATGCGGCACGCTCGCCCCTCGGCGCGTAGCTTTAGCACCGGACCGAAGCCCGCGTAGGCGAGGTCGGCACGGCCTTCGAGCACGGCCGTCATCGCGGCGACGCCGCCGCGCGCATCGACCCATCGGACGTCGAGGCCTTCGCGCTCGAAGAAACCGAGGTGTACGCACGCCGCGCAGGAGATGTCGTCGACGCCGAAGCCGCTGCCGGACCCGCGTGCCAAACGTACCGGTGCGCTAGCCATCGCGGTATTTGCGGTCGAACTCGCCCACCCAGTCGAAGCCCATCAGCTCGCTGAACTTCTTGAAGTCGTAGAGCGGGACGCCCGGCGCCTTTCCCGCCTTCAGATCGGCGTAGGCCTCCTGCAGCACGCCGCCCATGGCGAGGAAGCCGAGCGCCGGATAGATGGCGATGCGGTAACCGATCTCGGCCAGCGTCTTCTGGTCGAGCATTGGCGTGCGTCCGCCCTCGACCATGTTGGCGAGGAGCGGCGTGCCCTTGAAGGTCTCGCAGATCCTGCGCATCTCCTCGGGCGATTCGGGCGACTCGACGAAAAGCACGTCGGCGCCCGCCTCGAGATAGGCCTCGGCCCGACGCAGCGCCTCGTCCAGGCCCATCGTGGTGCGCGCATCGGTGCGCGCGATGACGAGGAAGTTCGGGTCGCGGCGGCTGTCGACTGCGACTCGCACCTTGGCCGCCATGTCGTCGGCGGCGATGACGCGGCGGCCGAGCATGTGGCCGCACTTCTTGGGGAATTCCTGGTCCTCGAGCTGGATGCCGCACGCGCCGGCATCCTCGTAACCGCGCACCGTGTGCTGCACATTGAGGAGGCCGCCGTAGCCGGTGTCGGCGTCCGCGATGAACGGGGTACTCGCCATGCGCGCGATCTGCGCCACGCGTCCCACCATGTCCGTGTACGTGGCGAGGCCCGCGTCGGGTAAACCGAGGTGCGAAGCGACAAGGCCGTAGCCCGTCACGTACAGGCACTCGAAGCCCATGCGGTCGGCGATCTTCGTCGAGATGAGCTCGAAGACGCCCGGCGCCACGATGAGCTCAGGCCGCTTTAGCCGCGCCGCGAGCCTTTGCCGCTTGTCGGGGTTCACGTTTGCGTATCTCCAGGATGACCAGCACAGCGCCCAGCGCTGCGACGGCGAGGTTGACCGGGCCGGCGCCGGCAAAGGCATCGGTCGGGATAAGGAGCAGCAGGCCACAGATGCCGAAAGCGGCGCGCTTCAGAGGCGAGAGCTCGCTGAAGAAAAAGCCGCCGATGGCGGCGGATACGAGCCATACCCCGGCGCTCGCCGTGGCGACCGAGGCGGTGACGTCGAATGCATTGCCCGAGAGCAGCAAAGTGGGCGAGGCGACGAAGAGGAACGGCAGCACGAACGCCGGCCAGCCGAGCATGCACGCCGTCCAGCCGACGCGCATCGGACTCGCCTGCGCGATGTGCGCGGCGGCATAGGCGGCCATCGCCACCGGCGGCGTAATCATCGACAGGCAGCCGTAGAAGAAGACGAACATGTGGGCGGCGAGGGGCTGCACCCCCATCTTGACGAGCGCCGGCGCCGCGAGCACCGCCACGAGGAGGTAGACGCCGGTAGTCGGCAGGCCCATGCCCAGGATCACCGAGATGAACGCCACCACGACGAGCAGCAACGGCAGGCTGTGCTCGCCGAGCTTGACGAGCGAAAGTGAAAGCCCGAGCGCGAGCCCGGTGATGTTGAGCAGGCCGATGACGCAGCCGGCGATCGCGCAGATGATGACTATGTCCACCGACTCGCGGCCGGTCGCGACCACCGCGTGCAGGCCGCTCTTCCAGGTGAGCCGCTCGCCCGCGTAGCCTTTCCACGCCGCGAAAGGCACGAGCGAAGCCGCGCCGATCAGGACAGAAGGCTCGGCCTCGAGATTGAGGCCCAGCATGCAATAGAACATGACCGCGAACGGCACGAGGAATGGCCAGCCCGCGCCGAGCACGCGGCGAAACCGCGGCAGCGTCGCGGAGTCCAGCCCGCCGATACCGCGCCGGGCGGCTTCATGGTCCACCTGCAGGAAGACCGAGAAGTAATAGAGTGCCGCCGGCACGATGGCCGCGATCGCAATTTCGGCGTAGCGCATCTGCAGCGTGTCCGCCATCAGGAACGCCGCCGCCCCCATCACCGGCGGCATGATCTGCCCGCCCGTGGAGGAAACGGCCTCGATGGCGCCGGCCATCGTCGCCGGGTAGCCGAAGCGCTTCATGTTCGGGATGGTGATGATGCCGGTCGACATCGTGTTCGCGACCGCGCTGCCCGAGATCGTGCCGAAGAGGGCCGAGGCGCAGACCTCGACCTTGCCGGGACCGCCGCGATAGCGTCCGAAGAGCGACATCGACACATCGTTGAAGAACTGCGCGCCGCCGCAGGCCTGCAGGATGCGGCCGAAGAACATGAAGAGCACGACGGTCGAGCAGGCGATCATCAGCGCCGCGCCGAGCATGCTCGAGGTGTCGAGCGCGAGGTACGGAAGAAGCCGCCCGAGCGAGATACGCTTGGTTTCCAGGATGCCGGACAGCCGGTCGCCCATCAGCGCGTAGAGAAAGAAGAAGCCGAACACGAAGGCGAGCGGCAGGCCGGCGGTTCGCCGGCAGCAATCGACCAGCAACACGAGAAGGACGATGGAGAGCGCCAATGCCTCGACAGGATGGGACAGCACATCGCCCTGCAACACCGGGTAGCGCAGCGCGAGCCATCCGCCGGCTGCGAGACCGAGGAAGGCGAGCAGGCCGTTCAGCGCGCCCACCGGTTCGCGCCGCAGATACGCCATGAAGAACGAAAGGCCGAGCGCCGCAGCCAGAAACTGCTCGGTATATATCAGCCAGCCGAGCCGCATGGGCAGGTCCAGCCCCCAGAACACCGCGCCGATGATGAAGAGCAAGCCGGCGGCGTCCGCGGCGCGTTTGCCGAGCATGCGTTACTTCTTGCCCGGCCAGATGCCCTTTGCCTGGTAGACCTTGATCGCGCCCGGATGGTAAGGGACGCCGAGCTCCTTTGACATGAGCTTCGGATCGAACTCCTTCCAGAGCGGGCTCGTCTCCTTCACGGCGGCTGCGTTGGAGTAGAGCGCGTCGACCACTTTGCCCACCACGTCCGGCGAGACCTTGGCGTTGGTCCAGAGGGTGTAGTCGTACACGAGGAGCTTGGTCGGCGCCGGAATGCCCGTGGCGCCCGCCGGCACCTCTTGGACGTAGCCGTACGGGATGAATTTCGCCATGGCGGCGACCGCCGGCGGGGAATCGTCGAACGGCAGGTAGCGCACGGTTCCGAGGGCGACCTCCCATTCCTTCAGCTGCGAAGAGCCGAGCGTCGCGATGCTGGTCGCCGTCTGCTGCTGCTTGAAGGCATCGAACATGCGCGGGAAAGAAGGCACCGGCACCGGCCGCACGTCGGAAACGGTGAGGCCGGCGTTGGCGAGGTAGCCGTCGACCAGCACCTTGCCCAGCGGGTTACCGGTGAAGCCATACGGCAACGGCTGGCCGCGCAAATCCTTCAGCGACTTGAACGGGCTGTCGCCCTTCACGACGAAGCCGTTGTACCAGGGCACGAGGCGCGCCACCATGCGCAGCTCCGGATTCTTGCGCCCCTCGACGATCACCCGGCCCTCGACGAGGTAGTGCAGCTCCGGTGCATTGGCAATGCCGAATTCGATCTCGCCGGAATTGACGAGCGGCGCATATTGCGCCGCGCCGGCCATCGGCTGCGTGCGCATCTGCACGCCGGCCTTGTCGGATACCACCTTGGCGATGCCGGTGGCGAGCTGGAAGGTCGCGCCTACCTGCGTGGTGCCGAGGCCGATCACCTGGGCCGATGCCGCCGTGCTGATCATTAGCAAAGCGAGCGCGATTGTCTTCATGACTTCCTCCTCAGCGTTTCGATCATGGAGCTTTTCAGCAGGAATGCTCTTGCGCTCGCCGGGTCATCGGCGATGCGGCACATCTCGTCCTGCGCGCGCTTGCGGGCCTGCGGATCGCGCTCCGCCATGAGCTTGCGGTTGCGCGCGGTGTTGGCGTTAATGTAATCGATGGCGACCGGCCGGCGCTCCGGCTCGTAGGTGTCGAGGTCGGCGCCTTGGATGAGCTTGCGGCAGAGGAGCCAGGCATCGTGCAGCCCGCCGTTCATACCCATTCCGCCGAGCGGATTGTTGATGTGCGCCGCGTCCCCAGCGAGGAAAACTCGTCCTGCGCGGTATCGCGTCGCGACGCGCTGGTGCAGGCGGTACAGCGTGCGGTGGATCACCTCGTAGGGCGAGCCCTTCGGGTGGATGCCCTGCAGCAGCCGCTCGGCCGAGCCGAGGATTTCCTCGTCGGATTCGTCCTCCGTCGGGAAAAGGCAGCGCCACAGGCCGGGCACCTTGAGAAGGACGCACCACTGCTCGGTGTCCGCTATGTAATTCACGTACGAGAGGCGCGGCAGATGGTGCTCGAATGGAAATGGCGTACTGAGCACGAAGAAGCGCTCGGGGAAGGTCATGCCCTCGAATTCGATGCCGATCGCGCGCCGCACCGCACTGCCGGCGCCGTCCGCACCGATCAGGTAGTCGCCGCGATGCTGGCCGTTGACGGTCACGCCGCTCGCATCCTGTTCCACGGTCGCGACCGGCGAGTTGAAGAGCACCTCCACGCCCTGGAGCCGGTTGTGCACCAATCGGGTGTACTTGAATTGCTCGTACTGCACCCGGTAGGGGTGGCGCGTCTCGTCCTTCAGCAGCGTGAGATCGAACTCGGCGATTGCGCCGGTCTTGCGGTCGCGATGCTGGAACGTGCGCGCGATGAGACCGCCCTGGATGATGTCGTCGACGAAGCCGAGCTCGTCCATCATGTCGAGCGTGGGCGGATGCCAGGTGGAGGCGCGCAGATCCTCAGCTAGGCCAGCTGCGCGCTCGAGCACCGTCACGTCGAAGCCGGCTTTCGCCAGCATGTAGGCCGCCGTGAGCCCGACCGGCCCGGCGCCCGCCACTAGGACGTGGCTCACGGCAGGACCTTGCTCAATGCTCCGCCAGCAGCGAGCCCCATCCGTAGACCTTGTCCTTGATGCCGTACTGCCGCAGGCCGTACCAGTACGTGGCGGTGTTGATGGCAATCACCGGCTTGTCGAGCCAGAACTCGGCCATGGCGGCAACTTCCCCCATGGCGAGGTTGGTGCCGACCTGGACGATCGCGTCGACCTTGCCCTGGTTCACTTCGATGATCGCGTCGCGAAGGCGCTTCTTCGATTCATGCGCGATCAGCACCGGGCTCTTGCACTTCAGGCCCAGCAGGTTGACCACCTCGAAGCCGCACTCGGTGAAGAAGCGGTAGACCTGCTTGTCGCCGATCGGCATGTAGGGCGTGATCACGCCGAGGCGCTTGATGCCGCTGCCATAGGCGCGCAATGCCGCCTGGCAGGCATCGGAGCCCATGCACACGCCGACCTTCGCAACCTTGTCGAGCTTCTTCTGCAGGTCGCGGGAGCCTTCCAGCCCGTCCCAGAAGGTCTCGGCCGACATGCCGAGGATCACGTAGTCGGGATGGCAGGAGAGCACGGCTTCTACCGCCGGGAAGAGCGCGCCGCGTATGTCCTCCATCATCACCATGAAGCTCGCGTCGTCGGTCACCTTGCTGTCCGGAATGATGAGGCGCGAGTGGTGGTGCGTTATGCCCCACGGCTTCATGGCGTCGAACTCGGGCTGCACGGAGGTGTTGGTGGAAGGGGCCAGCACGCCGAACTTGCCGCGGTGGCCGAGTGAATCCGTCATTGACCGAGCTCCTTAATGATCTCGCCGGCGTCGAGCACGTCGGCATATTTCTGTCCCAGGTCGAAAAGATTGGCCTCGTGCGGGCCGAGCGCACGGTCGCCGACGCAATCGCGCGCCACCACCGGGCGGAAGTTGTGCGCACTCGCATCGACCACGCTGGCGCGGACGCAGCCGGAGGTCGTGCAGCCGGCGATGACCACGGTGTCCGCGCCCTGGTGCACGAGCCAGGGCGCGAGGCTCGTGCCGAAGAAGGCGGAAGCGTGCTGCTTCTTCGCGATGTACTCGTTCTTGCGCGGCTCGAGCTGCGGCACGATCTGGCCGGCCGGATGCGATTCCGTGAGGATGCGCAGGCTCGGGACCTTGAGCCCGAACACCCCGGCATCGGAGCCGTCGTCGGCATATACGACGCGAGTGAACGCGATCGGCAGCTTGCGGCTGCGAAAGAAGGCGAGCAGATCCACCGTGCGCCGGATCGCCGGGTCGATGTTGCCGCCGCCGAAGAGCGCCGGATCGTTGAAGCCGACGGTGAAGTCGACGATGAGGAGCGCGCTGCGCCGTCCGAAGCCGATGCGATGGCCGAAGCTCTGCTTCTCGTAGATATCCAAATCACCCATGGCGCCGGTCGATTCTATACAGTCACGCCATGCCGAAACTCATCGCCGCCGCGCTGGTTCTCTTTTCCACCTGGGCCGGCGCCGAGGGATTTCCTTCGAAGCCGTTGCGCCTCGTGGTGCCGGCTGCGGCCGGCGGCACGGTGGACATTCTCGCCCGTGCGATTTCTGCGCCGCTGTCCGAGGGCCTGGGCCAGCCGGTGCTCGTGGAGAACCGTCCCGGCGCCGGCACCAACATCGGCATGGAAGCGGTGGTGCGCTCGGATGCCGACGGCCACACGATCCTCGTCGGCGGCGTGCCGGTGGCGACCAACCGCGTGATGTACCCGAAGCTCCCGTTCGATCCGGCGAGCGATCTCGCGCCGGTCACGCTGCTCGTGACGTCGGGCAACGTTCTGGTGGTGCATCCCTCGCTGCCGGTGCATTCCGTGAAGGAGCTCATCGCCTACGCGAAGGAGCGCCCCGGCCAGCTCAACTTCGGCTCGCCGGCGACTGGCAGCACGCCGCACCTCGCCGGCGAGCTCTTCAACCATCTCGCCGGCGTCAAGCTGGTGCACGTGCCTTACAAGGGGGCAGCGCCGGCGTTGAACGACCTCATCGGCGGCCGCCTGCAGCTCTCCTTCGACAACATCCCGCCCGCGCTGCCGCACATTCGCTCGGGGCGCTTGCGCGCGCTTGCGGTGACCTCTGCGCAGCGGCAACCCGACCTGCCGGAGCTGCCCACCATCGCCGAAGCCGGCTTGCCGGGCTTCGAAGTGTCTGCCTGGTTCGGCCTGCTGGTGCCGGCCGCAACGCCGGCCGAGAGCGTGAAGCGCTTGGAATCGGAAACCGCAAAGGTGCTCGCCATCCCGGCGGTGCACGAGCGTCTCACGCAGCTCGGCTTCCACGTCGACGGGCGCGGCGCCACGGCCTATCGTGCCTACATCCGCGCAGAGGCCGAGCGCTGGACGCCGGTAATCCGTTCGCTCGGTATCAAGGCCGACTAGGTTGGCCTGTGGAGGTAGCGGCCGCGCGGCTTGCCGACCACGTTGTCGTTCTCGCAGACGAGCTCGCCGCGCAAAAAGGTGGCTTTCACCCGCGCGGAGAGCTCGATGCCTTCGAATGGCGTATAGCCCTGCGTGGACTCGGAATCCTGTGCTCGGATGGTCCAGGTCTCGGCGGGATCGACGAGCGCGATGTCGGCGTCCAGGCCCTCGGCGATGTCGCCTTTCGAGTTGAGTCCGAAGCGGCGCGCCGGGTTGTAGCTCGTCAAAGCCGCCATGCGGTTGTAGGAAAGGCCGCGTTTGCTTCCTTCGGAGACGAGCGCCGGCAGCAGGTATTCGGTGCCGCCGAAGCCCGACTTCGCCAGCCAGATGTTGCCGAAGGCCTTCTTCGCCACCTTGGTCTCGTGGCGGCAGCACGCGTGGTCGCTCACCACCCAATGCACGTTGCCGCCGAGCACCTGCTCCCAGAGATATTCGACGTCCTCGCGCGGGCGGATGGGCGGATTCACCTTGGCAAGGGGGCCGGCTTTCGAACTCGTGTCGAGCACCAGATGCCCAATGGTCACCTCGCGGCGAAAGTCGATATGCGGGAACGCGGCCTGCATTTGCAGCGCCGCGGTGAGCGCCTTGCGCGACGAGAGGTGCAGCAGGTTGATGTTCGGCAGCGCCGTCTCGTTCGCGAGATACGAGGCGATGAACACCGCCAGGCCTTCCGAATGCGGCGGGCGCGCGGCGTGATAGGCCTCTAGGCCTTTCAGCTTGGCCGCGCTCTCCACGACTTTGGTGTAGGCCGTCATGATCTCCGCCGTCTCGCAGTGAAGCGAGAGGCTGATCTGCGCCGCCCGCTCAGGGTAGCGCTCGCGCGCGGCCTGCACGCCGCGCATGATGAACTCGAAGTGCGCATAGTCGTAGCGCTCGTCGGGGCCGATCATCAGGAAGTCGCGCTGGCTATCGGAGCGGCCATGCAGGCCGTGGGAGCCGTAGAACATGAAGATCTTGAAGGACGACACGCCGTGCTTGTCGATGAGCTGGGGGATCTCGCGGATGTGAGTGGAATCCATCGGCGCGAGGTGGAAGCCGTAGTCGACGTGGAACTTGCCCTTGGCGATGCTCAGCACCTGCGGAAAGAACTTGGCGTAAGGCCCGCCCTTGTTCAGGTAGTACTGGCCGGTGCGGAAGTAATTGAGCATGGAGGTCACGCCGCCTTGCGCGGCGGCGCGGCTCTCCGTTACCGCGTCCTCGTTCAGCGGCGAATAGATGCCGGCGTGCGTATGCGCATCGACCACGCCGGGGAAGGCGAGCCGGCCTTTGCCGTCATAGACATCCTTCGCTTCCTGCGCGGCGATGTCGCCGCCGATCTTCGCGACCTTGCCGCCCCGGATCGCAATGTCCGCTGCGTGCACCGCCTGCCCCTGCGGCCGCACCACCCGGACGTTCTTGATGACGAGATCCCACTTCTTTGCCGTAGCCATGCTCACTTGCCCCCTTGATCCAGTTTCGCCGCGCGCACCACCGGTGTCCACTTGCGGATGTCGGCCTGGATGAACTCGACGAATGGCGCGCCGCGGATCGCGGTGATCGTCATCCCGGTGTCTTCGAGGCGCGCGCGCACGTCGGCTGCCTGAAGCGCTCGCAGCGTTTCGCCCTCGACCCGCTGCACGATTGCGCCGGGGAGCCCGGCGGGGCCCGCAACGCCGAACCAGGACTCGCCGATCACGCCTTTCACGGTCTCATCGATCGTGGGCAAATCCGGCTGCGACGGCAAGCGTTTCGCCGAGCTCACCGCGAGCAGGCGGATCCGCCCGGCGCGAGCCTGGTTCACCGCGTTGATCACGCCGTCGAAATCCGCGCCGATCTGGCCGCTCAGGAGGTCGGCAAAGGCGGGCGCCGCGCCCTTGTACGACACATGCACGATGTCGATCCCGGCTCGCAGCCGCAAGAGCTCGCCGGTGAGATGGCCGGCCGATCCGGGGCCGGCCGAACCGTAGAAGAGCTTGCCGGGATTCGCCTTCGCATAGGCGACAAGCGCGGCCACGGAGTCGAGCGATGAATCAGCGCGCACGACGAGCGCGTTGGGGAACGAGCCGATCATCGCGATATGCGTGAGGTCCTTGATCGGGTCGTAGCGCACTTCGCGGCTGGTGAGCGGCCCGGTGACGATCGACGGCAGCGCAGTGATGAGAAGCGTGTAGCCGTCGGCAGCGGCCTTTGCGACCTGCTCCGTGCCAAGCGTCGCGCCCGCGCCCGGCTTGTTCTCGATCACGACGGGCTGCTTGAAGCCTTCGCTCAACTTCGCGCCGAGGAGGCGGGCAACCACGTCGGTCGATCCTCCCGGCGGGAACGGAACCACGAGCCGTACCGCTCGGCCGGGATATTCCGCTTGGGCAAAGGCGAGGAGTGGCACAACGGTGAGGAGGGCGAGCAGGCGCTTCATCTGTTTTCCAGGGCTTTCGGAAAGCGGGCCGCCAACCGCTGGCGCCAGGGCGCTTCCGCCGCCAGCCATGCGTGCAGTTCGAGTTTTTTCTGCGCGGCCCACGCCAGGCAAAGATTGGATGACAGTACTGGAACGCTCGTCCGTGCCTTGGCGATTGCAGCGAGGCTTGGCATGCCGGTGCCGGTGATCAGGATGCAGTCGACGTCGGCGTCCCCGAGCGCCTCGATCTCGTTACGCGCATGGCGGGAGCCGAGATCGTAGATGCGCCGGGTATCGGAGCGGTCGCCTTCGGGCGCGCGCACGGCGACGACCGTTCGTCCCTGCGCTTTCCAGAAGGCGACGCAGGCATCGGTCAGCCATGCCGGGTATGGCGACACGAGCGCAATGCGCGTCGCCTTCAAGGCATCCAGCGCCTTCAGCACGGCACGCGCCGCCGAAAGGATGCGGCGCGGTTGGGCCGCGAAATGCCGATCTTCTGCGCCGAGGCCGACGAGATAAGTCGACCCGGTGCACGCGAAAAGCACGAGCTCGGGCTCTGCCGTGTCGAACGCGCGCAATGCCGCCTCTACGTTGTGGAAATAGCCGAGAAGCCTCGCGCGCGAGTCGCGCTCGTAGCAGGTGAGGCGCGAGACGACCATCGCCACGTCGGGCTCGAGCAGCACGCCGAGCTCGGCTTCGACCGTGGTATTGGCTTGCGGCGGCATTACCCCCACCAGGCCGCGGGCGCCGTAATCGCTCACGCCGCGATGCTCTCCGCCTGCCGCAAGCCATCGATCATCGACGTGCGCAAGAGGTGCTTGAGCGCGCGCTCGGGATCGGCCGCGATCGCTTGCAGCTCCCTCAGCGCGGCGAGACGCTTCGCGGGATCGCGCTCCTGCATGCGCGCCCGGTTACGGCCTGACTGCGCGAGGATCTGCTCGAGCGCCACCGGGCGCCGCTGCCGCTCGTAGAGATCGAGCAGGCCGGGGTCCTCGCCGCGCAGCACGCGCGCGAGCTTGTCGGAGAGGTTGAACGCATCGTGGATGCCGCCATTCATGCCCATGCCGCCCGACGGGCTGTTGAGGTGCGCCGCATCGCCCGCGAGCAGCACGCGGCCTGCGCGGTAATGGTCCACCACGCGCTGATGGATGCGGTAAGGCCGCGTTTGCAGGACGTCATACCGTTCGGCGCGCGGCACGATGCGCTGCATCTTGCGCTCGATCGAGTCGGGCTCGAGCGCCGCCTCGACGGATTCGCCGTCGTCCGGGTAGAGGGAAACGCGCCACTCGCCGGGAAGCTTGAGCAAGCTGAAGGTTCCGGTCGGCGCCCAGCAGTAGTTGACTCCGGACAGACCCGCCAGATGCTGCGCGAAGTCGAATTCCGTCGTGGCGAGGATCGTGGTCTCCGGAAAGGTCTCGCCTTCGAAGCCCAGGCCCAGCGCCTTGCGCACGGCGCTGCGCGCGCCATCGGCGCCGATCAGGTACTCGCACTGCAGCTCCATCTCTTCGCCGTCACGCTGCACGGTCAGCTTCACTGCATCCGCGCTCTGGGTGACGCCGGTCGCCTTGGTGTCGAACCAGAGCTCGCCCGAGAGTTGCGTGAGCAGCAGGCGCGAGAGCTTCCACTGCTCGCACTGCATGCGGTAGGGATGGCGCGTGTGGCCCTTCAGGATCGCAAGGTCGAACTCGGCGCGCTCGCCGGTCTCGTGCATCCGCACTTGCCAGGTCGGCGTGATCAATCCCTGGCGGATGATGGCGGACGTCACGCCAAACTCTTCGAGCATGTCGAGCGTCGGCGGATGGAAGGTCGACGCCCTCAGCTCCTGGTTCAGCTCGGCGTCCGCCTCGATGAGAAGCGTGTCGATGCCGGCGCGCGAAAGCTTGAGCGCGCACGAGAGTCCCACGGGGCCGGCGCCGACGATGATGACCTCGCGGCGCTCGCTCATGCGAAGAGATCCGGAAGGAAGGAACGCAAAGACTGGGATTCTGGACCGTCGAGAAGCGCTGTGGCCAGCGGATCCGCATCTGCTGAAGCATTGCGAAAAAACTTCTCGCGGCACTCGGCGACCGTCATGGGCACGAGCTCGGCGACGTGCTCCTGCAGTCCGCCCACGGTGAGCGTGGCTTGCCTGTGATCGGTGCGCTCGGCTTCCAGCTCGACGAGCGCCTCGAGCCGCCGCAGCTCCGGATCGTGAAACGCGTCGCCGTAGTACAGGTCCGCGTCGAGGCGCCCGAAGCGCAGCGCCGCTGCGATGCCGAAGCTCAGGCTGAACTGCGCCTGGATCGGCGTGCGCGGCGCCCGATTGGCGCAATAGGTAATGGCTTCCTGGTATACGGAGAGGCGGATGCGCGACACGCGGCTCGCGAGGCGAGGACGCAGGCGAAGCGCGGCCTCTGCTCCGTAATGCACGTGCCGCACCGCTGCGAAGCGTTTGAGATAGCCCTCGAGTATCACGTAGCCATCCATCGTCAGCGGCGGCAGCGCGCGCCCGAGTGCAAGCTCTGAAAACCGCTCGATGGCTCCGCGCGGCGCATCGAAGCCGGCGAGCGCGGCGCGCGCGGCAAAGGCGCCCAGCCACGCCGCATGGCCAAGGTACGTGTTGCGGCCGTCGGCGCCTTGCTCGACGGGCAGGTACAGGCTGAACGGAATCTGTGAAGCCGCGATCTCCATCGCGTCGCGCGCGCGACGCACCGTCGCGCCGCAAAGGCGCGCCGCGCCCGCCGCGGCGCCCAGCGCCGGCCAACCCGCATCTACGTGCATGCCGGGCCGGATCCGAAGTGCTTCGCCCATCCGAGCCCCGACCTCATAACCCGCAATCACCGAGGCCACGAGCTCACCTAGCGATGCGTTCCGATGGAGTGCGAGCGGCAGGCAAGCGGCGATGACAGCGACGCCGGGCCGACCATGCGCACGCGCGAGCCCTTCGCAGGCTTCGTCCCAGCAGGCGGCGGTGGCGAAAATGGCGGCTGGATGCTCGCCGGCCAATGCGCGAACCTTGGGTTGCCGCAGCCCGGCATAGGCGCAGCCGAGCGTGTCGAGGATCAGGAGCCGTGTGCGAGCGCGAACGTCGGCGGGGGGCGCCTCGCTGAACAGGCGGTCGAGCAGGGCGTCCAGCGCGCTCACTTCTCGTAGCGCTTTCCGAGCTCCAGCATCTGCGGCGTGCCGATGACGCGGTTCAGGCCCTGGAAGTCGAGCATGCGGGCACGCAGTGCGGAAGTCGTGCCGTCTCGTTTGAGCGTCGCGAAGTATTCCTGTGCCGCAAAGGCGAGGCAGCGCGCCAGTCCGCCTGGAAAGATGGCGATGCGGTAACCGAGCCCTTCCAGCTCCTTCGCATCCAGGAGCGGCGTCTTCCCGCCTTCGACCATGTTGGCGAGCAGCGGCACGCGGCTCGCGAAGCGCTTCGTGATGGCGCGCATCTCGTCGGTCGAGCGCGGCGCTTCGATGAAGAGCACATCGGCGCCGGCTTCGACATAGCGCTCGGCTCGTTCCATCGCCGCATCGATGCCTTCTACGGCGATGGCGTCCGTGCGCGCCATGATGAGCGCCTCGCGCCGCGCGTCGAGCGCAGCCTTGATCTTGCCCGCCATCTCGTCCGCGCCGACGAGCGCCTTGCCTTCTAGATGCCCGCAGCGCTTGGGCGTCACCTGATCCTCGAGCTGGATCACCGTCGCGCCGGCCCGTTCGAATTGCTTCACCGTGCGCCCGACGTTGAGCGCGTTGCCGAAGCCCGTGTCCGCATCGACGATGATCGGAAGCGAGACGCGCTCGCGGATGTTCTCCAGCGTGTCGGCGACCTCGCTCGCCGTGACGAGCCCTATGTCCGGCCGCCCGAGCCGCGTATAGGCGATGCTTGCGCCCGAGAGATAGACGGCTTCGAAGCCCGCCTGCTCGGCGAGGAGGGCCGTGAGCGCGTCGTAGACGCCCGGCGCGAGGACGAGGGGATTTCCGCTAAGCCGGTCGCGCAAGTTTCTTCTCCAGGTGCGGCAGCAGGCCGCCATCGTGGATGATCGTCATCAGGAACGGCGCAATCGCTTCGCACTCGAGCGTTTCACCGGTGGTTCGGTTCGAGACCTTGCCGCGCTCCAGATCCACGGCGAGCTCATCGCCGGCTTTGATGCGCTTCGCCTGCGCACACACCACCGCGGGCAGGCCGAGGTTGATGGCGTTGCGATAGAAAAGGCCCGCGAACGATTCGGCGATGAGCACGGCGACACCGAGGTGCTTGAGCGCTTCCGGCGCCTGCTCTCGCGAGGACCCGGCGCCGAAGTTGCGCCCACCGATCACGGCGTCTCCCGGCTTGACCGCGGTGGAAAACGAAGCATCGACCGACTCGAGACAGTGGCGCGCGATTTCCTCGATGCCGAATTTCATGTAGCGCCCGGGCGCGATGACGTCCGTATCGAGGTTGTCGCCGAACACCCAGGCTTTCACGCCAGCATGTCCCGCGGGTCCGTGATGCGCCCGGTAACCGCCGAAGCCGCCACGGTATACGGCGAGGCGAGGTAGACCTGCGCCGCCGGATCGCCCATCCGCCCCTTGAAGTTGCGCGCGGTGGTGGAGATGGTCACCGTATTCGCGGCAAGAAGGTGCGGCCCGTAGCCCGCGCACATGCCGCATGAATTGGCGAGCAACTCCGCGCCGGCGTCGACGAGGGTACCGAGCGTGCCTTCGCGCTCCGCCACCTGCTGGTCGCGAAGACTGGCCGGCGCCACCAGCAGCTTCACGCTCGATCTCCTGCCTTTGAGAACTCGGGCAGCCATGCGCAGGTCTTCGAGTTTGGCGCCCGTGCAGGCGCCGATATAAGCAAGGTCGAGCTTGTCGCGGAAATCGGTTACCGGCCGCGTGTTCGCCGGACTGTGCGGCGCGGCTATCTGCGGCGCGAGATCGCTCGCGTTGAAGCGGTGGCGAGCGAGCAAAGGCGCGCTCGGGTCGCTGTCCCAGATCTCGCCTTTGCCGAGGTATCGCAACGTGACTTCGTCCGAAGCAACGAGGCCCGTCTGCCCGCCGAGCTCGGCCGTCATGTTGCAAAGGGTCATGCGTTCCTGCATCGATAGCGCGCGGACCGCCGGGCCGCGATATTCGATCGCCTGGTACTGGCCGCCGTCCATGCCGAAGCGGCCGATGAGGAACAGCATGATGTCCTTCGCCGAGACGCCCGGACTGAGCGCGCCGTCGAAATCCATCGCGATGGTGTGCGGCACCTTGAGCCAGATCTCGCCGGTCACCACGACGCCGAGCATCTCCGTCGCGCCGATGCCGAACATGTAGACGGCAAAGGCGCCTCCGGTGGGTGAGTGGCTGTCGCCGCCGACGGCGAACATGCCGGGCTGCAGATGTCCGCGCTCGGGAAGCACGACGTGGCAGATCCCCTGTGCGTCGTAGAACGCGTCGACACCGGCTTCCTTCACCCAGTCGCGCGCGATCTGGATGATCTTGCGGCTGTCCTCGTCGTAGGCGGGCAGGTAATGGTCCGTAATGACGACGAGCTTGGCGGGATCCCACACCTTTGCGCCGAGCCGCTCGAGCCGCGGCTTCAGGCGTCGAGGGCCGCTCGAATCGTGCACCATGGCGAGGTCGACCTTGCAGGTGACGATCTCGCCCGGCGTGACGCTCGCGCGACCGGCAGCCTTCGCGACCAGCTTCTGGGCGAGCGTCGCCGCCATCAGCCTTGCTCGATGAATTCCTTGAGCGCCTTCTCCGGCGGTCTTACGAAGTTGGAGCGCCGGCTCACGGCGAACATGCCGGCCTGCTCCCGCATGCGGACCGCGAGCTCGGCGGTCTTCGCGGCGAGGGTGACGCCATTGACGATGGGCGCGCCGTCGACGTTTGCGCCGCGCTCGATGCCGAAGAGCATCATCGGCAGGCCGCCGGCAGGCACGATGACGTCCGCGCCGGCATCCAGGAGCACGCGGCATTCGCGCTCCCACTTCGGCGCGAGCTTGCGCTTCGCGTCCTCGCTCGCGAAGGCGTCGATGAAATCGGCCACCGTCGCCTGCACGGCGCGCACGCCCACGACGCGGCTCTGCAGGCCGTAGCGAATCACCTGGTCTTCGTGCCACGGGATGAACACCGGGTTGATGGTGATCAGGCCGAGCTTGCGGCCGAGCATGCAGGAATGCAGCAGCGTGGTTTCGCCCAGGCCGATCACCGGGATGTCCACCACCGACTTCACCTCGGCGAGTCCCGCATCCTGGAAATGGTTGATCACCATGGCGGAATAGCCTTGGCGCTCGGCCTCCACGGCGTTCTTGATCAGGGTGCGCGCGATGCGGAACTCGGTGATCGCGTGCGTGGTGGTCGCCGGCGGCGTGGTGCTATGGAAGGTGGCCGAGAAATCGGCATCGAGGATCGCCTTGAGATGTGCTTCCACCTTGCTGATGTAAGGCGCCATGTGCATCCGGTCGGTCGCGCCCTGGAACCAGATCTTGTACTTGCTCATTTACTCTCCACGAGGGCCAATACACGCAGCGGGCTGCCGCTGCCGTTACGAATCTTGAGCGGCGCCGCGACGACGATGGCGCCGGTCGGGGGCAGCTGGTCGAGGTTCTTCAGGCACTGAAGGCCATAGCGGCCCGCGCCGTGCATGTAGTAGTGGCAGGGGTAGGGCGGGCGCAGGTGGTACGCCTGGCCCGCGTCCGTGCCGATCGACTCGGTGCCGAAGCCCACGATGTCTCTGTCCTCCACTAAAAACCGAACCGCGTCGGTATCCGGTCCCGGCGTGTGCTGCCCGGTCTCGTCATAGTTTTGGTACGCCTCCGGATCGCCGCTCTTCTTCGACCAGTCGGTGCGCATCAACACCCACGAGCGCGGGGAAATCTTGCCGTGCTTCTTCTCCCAGTCGAGCAGGTAGGGCTTGGTCAGCAGGAAATCCGGATTGGCGGCCGACTCCTTGCTGCAGTCGACGACGAAGGCCGGGCCGATGAAGCGCTCGGGCTGGATCGTGTCCACTGAGTTGTTTGGCAGGTCTTTGCCCGAAACCCAATGGATCGGCGCGTCGAAGTGCGTGCCGGTGTGCTCACCGCAGGAGAAGTTGTTCCAGTACCACGCCGGCCCGCGATCGTCGTAGTGCGAAACCTCCTCGATGCGAAACGGCCAGGCTTGCCCCATCTCGGGTGGCAGCGAGATGTAGGGAAATTCTGGCGACAGCGTTTCCGTCAGGTCAACGACTTTAATTTTCCCTTTGACGAGCCCTTCAGCCAGTTGCGTGAGCGCGCTCATCGCTTTGGCCCCCTGATAAGGGGGCCGTGAGCCGCAGGCGAGCGGGGGGTTTCGGCCCGAATCACGTCGAGAGTTCCTTTTCCAAAGCCTTCGGATTGTCGCGCCAACGGGCGAGCCATTCCTGCGCCACGTCGCCCGGGTAGAGATCCTCGACGCCTTCGCGCAGCGCCTTGACGATGGCGCCGGAAAGCGCCGTCGGCGTGACCTTCGGCGGCGGCAGGAGCTGGTTCCACTCGTCGTCGATCGGGCCCGGAAAGGCGTGGATCACGCGCACGCCGGCCGGGCGCATCTCGGCGCGCAGGCATTGCGAGAGCGAATGCGCGGCGGCCTTCGACGCCGAGAAGGTGCCGTGCGGCGGGAAATTGGCGAGCGCATAGATCGAAAGCACGTTGACCCACGCCACCGCGCTCGCGAGGCCGTCGGCGCCGCGTCCGCGCATCGCGGGGCCGAATTCCTGCGCGAGGCGCAGGAGTCCGAAATAATTGACGTCCATCTCGGCGCGCGCCGTATCGACGCCGTAGCGGCTCGAGATGCTGTGCGTGCGATGGTATTCGGCATTGTTCACGAGGATGTCGACCTTGCCTCCGATCTCGGCGGCGACTTCCTTGACGTTCTTCGAGTCCGTGACGTCGAGCGGCAGCAGCGTCACCTGCGGGATGGCCTTCAGCTCGTCGAAGCCGGCGAACTTCTTCCACGGCTCGGAGTGCCCGACCCAGATCAGGTCGGCTCCTGCCGCGGCGAGCGCTTTCACGATCGCCTGTCCGAGCGCGGTCTTGCCGTCGGTCACGAGCACCTTGCGAAATTTCGGATCGCAAGTGAACTCGCGCAGTTGCCGGTCTTCAGCCATGTTTGCCTCCTTGTCGGGTAAAGCGACGAGCACCGCCTGGCCCGCGCGATCGAGCTTCGCGGCGACCACTACGCGGCCCGGCGCTTGGGCCACCCGTTCGTGCAGATGCGCGACCACCGTCGGGCCGCAATCGAGCTTCACGAGGCCCAGCCGCCACGGCAGGCGCTCGCGAAAGAAAAGATCGTTGCTGTGATGCAGGACCGTATCTGAAAGGAGCTCGCCGCCAGTCGACTGCGGCTTCCAGTCCAGGCGAGCCGACAGGCACTGCTGGCACGCCTCGCGCGGCGGATATTGAACCGTGCCGCAGTCGCGGCATTGCTGCAGCTCGAAGCGACCGAGCGCCGCTGCTGCCGTCAGCCCAAGCGCGACCCGGCTGCGCGCCGCCGGCGGCAGCGTCGGCATCCGCGTTCGCAGTACGGGATTCTTTCGCTTCGGGCGCTCTAGCATCCGAGGATCGCCGCACCCGAACCGAGGCCGCGGTCGAAGTTGATCATTCCAAAGCCGCTCACCAGGCCGAGTTTCGCATTCTTCACTTGGCGGCCTTCGGCTTGGCGCATGAGCTGGCGCAACGCCTCGACCATGCCGAGCGCGCCGCCGGCGGCGCCAGCCTGCCCGACCGACAGCTGACCGCCCGATGTATTGAGCGGGAACGAGCCGTCCCACGTGAACGTG
>C688J18823_10000078_pt1 | contig 49201 bp, 44 predicted proteins | sample HopSoiMetagenom1_FD_18823 | JGI IMG/M metagenome (IMG submission 18823)
AAGAAGCTGGGCACCAGCACGTTGATCTGCTTCACCGAGGGTGCGCCCAGCTCTGCGAAGTACAGGTCCCAGGCGAAGTAGGGCGCCATCTTCTTGAGCGCCGCTCGATCCATGGGGTGATAGATCTTGTTCGGATCGCGGCGTTCCACCTTGTCCATGGAAGCGCGGGCCATCTGCGTCTCCATCTGCATGACCGCCTGTGCCTGCTTGCCGGCGGCCGCTTCCGGCGTTCCCGCCAGAGCGAGCATCTTCGCCACGTGCTCCTGGTAGAGCGCGCGCAGGTCCTTGGATCGCTGGTCGTCCTTCAAGTAGTAGTCGCGGTCCGGCAGCCCCAGGCCGCCCTGATCCAGGCCGCCGATCACCTGCGTTGCGTCCTTGAAATCCTGCTGCGAGCCGAACCCGAAGAAGGCGCGGGCGCCGTGCGCCTGCAAGAATGCCGTCTCCTTCGCGAGCGCCTTGCCGTCGCGGAGGCCGTCGATGTCCTTGAGCCAGGACTGGAGCGTGGCCAGAGAAGCCGTCTCCGCCTTCTGCTCGTCCATGCAGGTGGCATAGAAGTCGCCCACCTTCTTTGCGAACGGGTCGACGCCGTCAGGCTCGCCGCGGGCGTCCTTCTCCACGATCTCGTGGAGCAGCGCTTCGTTGCGCTGGAAGATCTCGCTGAAGCCGCGGCCCCACTGCGAGCGGTCCTCGGGAATGGGCGTGGTCTTCATCCAGTTGCCGCAGGCGTACTGGTAGAAGTCGGTGCAGGGATCCACCGTCTTGTCCATTGCCTTCTCGTCGATGGCGGGCGGCTCCGGCTTGGCCTGCGCAACGGCGCTCCCCGCGGCTGCCGGCGCGGTGGGCGCTGGCGGTTGTCCGGCGGCGGGCGGCGCGGCGCCAGGCGTCTGCGCGGTGGCGGCGCCGGGCGGATTGGCGGGGGAGGACCCCGTCTGGGCGGCGGGCACGGCGGTGGGCTTCGACTGCGGGCCGGAGCTGCATGCGGCCGCGGCGAGGAGGACGGCGAGGAGCGTTCGCTTCATTCGGTCTCCTGGTGCATTGAAAGTGAAACTCCCGCCTTACGGACGAGAGGCCTGCTTGTTTCCAGGTCTTGCGTGGGCGTCCACCCAATCGAGGACGGTGTGGTACCAGAGCTGGCTGTTCTTCGGCTTCAGGACCCAGTGGCCCTCGTCGGGGAAGTAGAGGAACTTCGATTCCACTCCGCGCCGCTGCAGCGCCGTGAACATGCCGAGGCCTTGCTCCACCGGGACGCGGAAATCCAGCTCGCCCTGGACCACGAGCGTAGGCGTCTTGAAGTTCTGCACGTAGCTGCTGGGCGAGAGGCGCCGGTACAGGTCCGCGTTCTCCCACGGCGGCCCGCGGAACTCGAACTCCGGGAACCAAAGCTCCTCGGTGGAGCCGTACATGCTCACGAGGTCGAAGACACCGTCGTGGCTGACCAGGCACTTGAAGCGATCGCTGTGTCCGGCGATCCAGTCGATCATGTACCCGCCGAAGCTGGCGCCGGCGGCGCAGGTGTGGGCGGGGTCCACGGAGGCCAGCTTCTCGGCCGCGTCGGTGGCGCGCATCACGTCGTCGTAGGCCAGCCCGCCCCAGTCGCCGCTGATCTGCTCCTTGAACTTCTGGCCGTAGCCCACCGAGCCGTGGAAGTCGGTCTGCAGCACCACGTAACCGCGGGCGGCGAAGACGGCGGCGTTCCAGCGCATGGTCCAGGAGTCCTCCCAGGAACCCTGCGGGCCGCCATGGATGAGCACCAGCAGCGGCAGCTTGGCGGGCGCATGGGCGGGGCGCACTACCCAGGAGTGGACCTTGCTGCCGTCCTTCGCGTCCACCCACAGCTCCTCGGCGGTCCCCAGGTCCAGGTCCTTGTACTGCGCGTCGTTGAAGTGGGAGAGGCGCGAGGGTTGCCCACCCGCCTTCATGCTGAACACCTCGGGCGGGCGGGTGAGGCCGGCGGCCGCGATCACCGCCGTGCCGTCAGGCGCGAGATCGAAGTCGCCGCCCGCCGGCGCCTCGGAGAAGCGGCGGAACTTGCCGTCGAGCGAGACGGCGTAGAGCCAGAAGCGCGCCTTCTGCACCACCGAGGCCACCAGGCCCTTGGAGTCGCGCCGCCAGACGAACGAGCCCACGTCGTCGCTGTCGATGTCGACCGCGACCACGCGGCCGCTCTTGCGGTCCTGGATCTTCAGCTTCCAGAGGTCGGCTTCGTATCCGTCCCGCGCCTGCGATGTCCAGGCGAGGTAGCGGCCGTCAGGCGAGGGGCGCGGCTGCGCGTCGTCGCCGTGGTTGTCGGCGGTGAGGTTGCGCGGCGCGCCGCCGTCGCGGCCGATGACCCAGAGATCGCCGTTGGTGCTCCAGGCCTCGCGCTGGGCGGGCTTGCTGCTGACGATCAGCTCGCCGTCGGGCGTGAACTGGAAGTCGTCTCCGCCGCCAAGGCGGAAGCTGGGCCAGTCGGAGTCCAGCGGGGTCACGTCGCGGGCGGCGCCGCCGCTCGAGGGCATGACCAGGACGTGGGTGCGCTTGCCTTCCTTCCACTCCGTCCAGTGCCGGGCGAAGAGGTGGTTGACGATGCGGGCCTGCACGCCGGACTTCTCGCGCTTCTCCGCGTGCTCCTTGTTGCACGCCTCGTTGCCGCCGCAGTCCGGGTAGACCTCGCTGGTGAAGGCGATCCAGCGGCCGTCGGGTGAGAAGACGCCCGCGTCGGCGCCGCCGGACAGCGAGGTGATCTTATGGCCGTCGCCTCCCGCCAGGTCATAGAGCCAGAGCTGGCCCTCGCGCACGATCAGCAATTGTTTGCCGTCGGGCGACCAGCGCGCGTGCTCGCTGCGCAGGTTGCGGGTGAACTGGCGCGGCTCGCCACCGTGGACCGGGAGCAGCCAGATGTCCTTGTCGTCCTTGTTGGACTCGAGGTTCTTCTGCCGCACCGTCACCGACGCCCACTTCCCGTCGGGCGAGACCTGCACGTCGTCGGCCCGGCGGGTGGCGAGCAGCTCTTCGGGGGTGAAGGGTCGGGCGGCCAGCAGCAGGGCGAGCAGCAGCGTGTGCATGGGAGGCGCTGTCTACCACGGCCGTCCGCCTCCGGCGCAATCTTCCGCCGGCCGTCTGCCTCCCGTAGAACCGCGTGATGCGGTCTCCGTGGATGCGATGGCGGCGCCTGAGCGGCCAGGCAGGTCAAGGACAATGTCCGCCTTTTCAAGTTGGAGCCGGGCCGGTGAATGCTGCGGCCGCGACACGGTCGGAGATCATAGCACCGGTTCAGCCCGCGTCGTGGAAGCGCGATTCGATCCGGCGGTCGGGAATCAGCCAGATGAGCGCCACGGTCACGTAGAGCGCATCCGCGATCCATTCCCGCACGAAGGAGAGCGGGATGGCCGCCGCGTAGATGAGGGGAGAGATCTTTCCCTTCAGATCCCGTCCCAGGGCGGTCGCCAGCTTCGATTCATGACCCTGCTCGGCGACGATGGCTTGCTGCAGGATGAAGTACGCGATGCCGGCCGCCAGCAACACCGCCCCGTAGACGGCCGTGGGCAGCGAGGAGAAGTGGTTCTGGCCCATCCAGCCGGTGGTGAAGGGAACCAGCGACAGCCAGAAGAGCAGGTGGAGGTTCGCCCAGAGGATCTTGCCGTTGATCCGGATGCAGGCCTGCAGCATGTGGTGGTGGTTGTTCCAGTAGATGCCCAGGTAGATGAAGCTGAGGACGTAGGTGAGGAACACAGGCAAGAGCGGCGCCAGCGCGGCCAGGTCGTCCCCGTGCGGGATCTTCAGCTCCAGCACCAGGATGGTGATGAGGATGGCGAAGACGCCGTCGCTGAAGGCCTCGAGGCGAGCCTTGTTCATCCGGTCACGCTACCGGTTCGCCGCGCCTATCTCCAGCGAGGCCGCGCGCGGGGCGCGGTCCGCGAGAGGAGGCAGGGATGAAGGCGAAGTGGGTCGCGTTGATCGCCGCGCTGGCGTTGCCGGCGCTGGCCTGGGCCGCCACTGGGAAGAGCTTGCAGGGCATGCTGTCGGGTGGGAAGAATTGCCCGATCCCGTGCGGAGACTGCCCGCTCAGCAAGAGATAGCCGGCGGCGTGGAAAGCCGCGAGCGCGCGGAGTTGGGGCGCCTGATGGGGCGCCTCGCGGACGGGGATCGCACAGCCTTCGGGCCGGTGTTCGCCCTGCTCTGGCCAAAGCTCCGCGCGTTCGCGGTGCGCTATGTGGGTCCGATCGACGGCGAGGATGCGGCGCAGGCCGCGCTGCTGCGCGTGTTCTCGCGCGCCAGCGAGTACGATCCCTCGCGGGACGCGCTGGGCTGGGCGCTGGGCATCGCTGCCTGGGAATGCAGGACGCTGCTGCGCAAGCGCCAGCGCCGCAAGGAGAGCACGCTCGAGGCCGCAGGCCGGAGCGAGGCGGAGATGGGGGCGCAGCCGGCTGCCGGGCCCAGCCCCGAGGAAGCGGCCATCGACCGGCACCTGCGCGAGGCGGCGGCGCAGGTGCTGGGGACGCTCCGGCCGCTGGACGTCGAAACCATCGTGGCCGCCGCAGGCGCTGACGGGCGCGGGGCCACGTTCCGCAAGCGGCTGGAGCGCGCGCTGGCGCGGTTCCGGCTGGCGTGGAGGACAAAGCATGGCCACGACTGAGCCGCTTGTGGCGCTGGAGACGCGCGCGCGCAGGGCCTACGAGCTGGGCCGGTTGCGCAGGGCGCTTCGCCTCGTGCCCCTGGTGCTGGCCGGGGCCGCGGCGGCGCTGGCCTGCGGACGCTCGCTTTCGCTGACCTGCGCGCTGTGCGCGGTGCTGCTGGCGCTGGCGGTCGGCCTCTCCCATGCCGGCGGTTCGCCGGGCCGCGCCGTGATCCCCGGGCTTTTGGCGGGCGCGCTGGCCCTGGCGTTCCCGGTGCTGCTGCACGTCTTCGGAGACGCCTGCGTGGGCCCCGCCTGCAGGCTCCTGGGAGTCCCGTCGTGCATCGTCGGAGGCGCCTCGGGGGGCGTGTTCATCGCCTCCCGGCTTGCGCGCGACCAGGAAGGCGCGAGCTTCGCCGTGGCAGCCCTGACCATCGCCTTCCTGATGGGCGCCTTCGGCTGCTCCATCGCTGGAGTCGGCGGCGTTCTTGGAATGATCGCCGGCATTCTCGCCGCCGGCGCCCCGGCCCTGCTGGCCTTTCGCCGATAGTTTCGCCCTCCATGCCAGCCCGGATTTCGCTTGGTCGAAGCCCACGGGCGCCGATAGGCTTTTCATCATGCGTTCATCGCTCCAACTCGCCTTCCTCGCCGCCCTCGGCAGTTCGCTGGCCTGCGCGCACCTCGGCCCGGTGCAGGCCGATGAGCTGCATCCACGCTATGCGCGCCCCGTCCTGGCCGCGCTGCCGGACACTTCGGTGGCCATCATCTACGACCCGCGCGAATTGCCGGACGACGTGCGCCTCACGGTTCCCAGCGGATTCCCGACTTCGACCGTTCATCACGCGCGCGCGCTCGTGACCAAGCACCTGCGCGAGGCGCTGGAGGCGGTGTTCGAACGCGTCGTGGTCGTCGAGGACCCCTCGCTCGCCCCTGCCGGGGCGACGCTGGCCACGGTGCACTTCGTCGAAGTGGGCGTCACCGTTTCCAGCAACATGGTGGTGGGGACCCTGGAGTGGTCGGTGTCCCTGCGGCGCGCCGGGGATTCCCAGGCCATCTACAGCTGGGCAGAGCGGACGGTCGGGACGCGCGGAGGGTATGGCCGTGGGGGTTACCTGGACGCCGGGCCGCTCGTGCAGGGCGCGCTGGAAGCTTCTTTTCGAGCGCTCCTCAAGGACATGCAGGCGCACGATCTCGCGCACCAGCTCGCGGCCCCCGTGAGCCGCGGCTGATCGCTCGCCCAGGCCGCAACCCGGGCCCGTTCCCCGCCACTCCTACTTCAGCAGCTTGATCAGCCTGAGCAGGAAGGGCGGGTCAGCCTTGCGGACCAGTTTCTTGAGGCCGCGGCCCTGGGCGAGGCACTCGATGCCCTCGTGCGCCGAGAAGAGGCCGGGCCCCGACACCAGCAGCGCGCCGGCGATGCACATCAGCGCGACGTTGTACTCGAACCCGCCCTTGGTGATGTCGTAGCCGTTCTTGCGGTGCACCTTGGCCAGCGCCACCGCCTGCGTCACCAGCACCGCCAGGGCCGCCGGACGCGTCCACAGGCCGGCGATGGCGGCAGCGCCCGCGAACACCTCGGCGATGCCCGTGGCCTTCGCGAGCTTCTTGCCCGGCTTGAGGCCGATGCTCTCGAACCAGCCGCCCACTTGCTGCGGGCCCTCGCCGCGCAGCTTGCCCAGCCCATGGTAGACCATGCTGGCGCCCAGCGCCGCGCGCGGCGGAATCAGCGCCACTTCCTTGCGCAACCTCGCTCCATTCCACTCCACTGCCAGCGCCATGCGTGCCTCCCGGATGGCGGAAGGTTCGGCACGGAGCGTCAGNTTTTCAACTTNCGGCCGGTTGGGCGCCCGGCCGCTCGTGGATCTCTCAGAAGTACACGTAATGCAANGAGATGTTGGGTACCCANGTGGGGTTGCCGTTGGAGTCCTGCTGCGGCACCAGCCCGCCGATGTCGAGGCCGTGCGCGAACTGCACGCGCAGCTCGAACGGGCCCAGGCCGAGGTTGACGCCCAGCACGTAGTTGGCGGTGCGGTTGGCCCAGGCGTCGGTGAACGCCGCGTTGAGCTTGCTCATGCGGGGATGGTTCTGCGCTGCCCGGTTGGAGTCGACCACGCCGCCGAAATCGAAGCCCACCACGCCGGTGATGTTGCTGAAGAAGGCGAAGCGGATGAGCACGTCGAGGGGGAAGTTCAGCTCCGCCTGCCCGACGTAGTAGCCGTCGCCCAGGAGCCGCGAGTCGCCCCACTGGAAGCCGCGCAGGTTGTCGAAGCTGGAGAGGAAGAACTTCCTCCCGAAGCGGCTGCCCTGCGCCAGGCCCACCGCGGCGCGCGCGCTGATCTTGCTGCGTCCGATGATCTTGATGGTGTGGATGGCGTCGGTCTGGACGTAGGTGTAGAGGCCGTCGCCGCCGCGGGTGGGAATGGCACCCGCGCCGAACTGCGTGAGGATGGAGCTGCCCCCGTTGGCGCCGCCCAGGCCGTAGCGCGTGGTGTCCCAGCCGTAGGCGAGGTTGATCTCGCCCTGCGGATCGGTGCCGGCGATCTCGGCGAGATCAGAGGTGGGAACGTTGGCGATGGGGCTGCCGAAGCGGTCGAAGGCGAAGGTGGACTGGAACGTGCGCGTCACCCCCATCAGCCGGAGGCTGGCGTCCACCCGGCTGAAGGTGGAGACCGGATACGAGAGCAACCCTTCCGCGCCGTACATGCGCTCGAGGTACAGCACCTCGCACGCGGCGTTCAGGTTCTGCTGGGTGGGCGGCTGGTAACATTGGGCCGCGCTGGGGAACTGCGTGTCGCGCCCCTGTTGGAAGGTGTGGAAGGCGCCCACGCCCCAGATCATCCGCTGCGACTTGTCCACGTAGAAGGCGAGGAAGTCGGTCAGGTCGAAGGACCCGTAGATGGCCAGGTTCACCAGCGCGGTGCGGTCGCGCATGATGTCCGCGAAGAGCACGCCGCCAGACCCCACCGGCGCGAAGCCCACTCCGGCGCCGCCGATGGCCGCGCCGCCGCCTTCCACCTTCCAGTTCTTGGAGACGTCGTAGGGATCGTAGGCCGGGACGGCGGGGGGAATGGGCTCGTCGCCGAACGGCTGCGGTTTGTCCACCGTGGCCATGTAGCTGGGCGGGATGGCGTCCTGCTCGTCCACCGAGAGCATGTCGGCGCTGTGCACCTCGAAGAGCCGATAGCGCGCGCCGTAGAAGGCCACGCCGTAGAGTCCCTGCGGCGCCAGGCCGGGATGCGAGAGGCCGGTGGAGAAGTCGGTCACCCGCTTGATGCGGCCGTTCTGCAGGAACCAGAGGTCGGACTTGCCGCCCGCGTCGCTGGAGAACACCACCGCGCCTCCCGCCAGCGCGATGGGATGGCGTTGATCCACCGGCGAATCGGTCAGGCGGGTGCGCGCGCCGGTCACGGGATCGATGCGGAAGAGGTTGTACTTGCCGCTCTCGGTGGCGTCGGAGGCGTAGACGATGCCGTCCTCGCCCCAGGACAGGTCGCGCTCGCTGTAGAGATCGTCGGTCAGCCGCCGGACGTGCGCGTCCGCTTCCACGGTGCTGACGGTGTAGATGTCGATCTTGCCGTCGCGGTCGAGGCCGTAGAAGGCCACCTGGGTGCCGTCGGGGCTGAAGGAGGGATCGCGCGCCTCGATCACGCCGTCGCGGATGACGCGGAGCTCGTTCGTCCCCCCGAGGTCGATGTCGATCCGCATCCGTCCGCTCTTGTCGTCGCGCCGCTCGCGCCGCCGGTACGGGGTGATGTGCAGCACGTCGGAGTCGCCGCTCTGGGAGAACCAGGCCAGCGCCTCGTCGCTCACCGCCATCACGTTCCAGAGCACGATGTGCAGGCTCTCCACGCCGGGGTGTTGATCGATGGCGATCTGGTGCGCGGAGGAGGGATCGCGACGATCGAGCACGATCAGCTTGGCGCGGCCCGTCTCGCGCTCGACGCCGCGGTAGAAGATGAGGTTGCCGTCCTTGGAGCTGACGAAGGCGTCCAGCTCGTCGCCCAATTTGAGCTCGGTGAAGTCAGGCAGGTCCTGCTTGGCGTCCAGGTACTCGCGGTAGACGCGCTTGCGCGCCCAGGTGTTCCAGCGCGCGTTCATCTGCGCGGGCGTCTCGCCGGCCACGCGGCCGAGCAGCTGCATGAACCCCTCGCGCGGCTCGCCGCGCTGGCGCCCGCCGCCCACCAGGCGCGGGCTCTGGTCGAGCACGCCCTGGATGACGCGCTCGCCGTAGACTTCGCTGAGGAAGACGAGCCGGGCCTGCCCGTACTTGTAGACCCAGAGGTAGTTCTGCCGGTCGTCGTCGAGGTTGGGGAAGTCGTAGCCCAACTCGCCCTGCGGATTGAGCACGATGTCGCGGAGGAACATCTCCGTCTCGCTGTCCATCTGCTGGTTGTGCGCGTAGTACTCGGCGAGGCCCTCGGTGAACCAGAGCGGGATGGCGCCGATGGGGCTCTCCAGCCCCGCGCTGGCGGCGCGCTCGGCCACCTTCTGGATCTCGAACTGGTGCGTCATCTCGTGCGTGGAGACCATCTTGAAGAACTCGCGCTCGCCCGCGTACGCGAGCGACATGCGCAGGTCTTGTGGGCTGGTGACGCCGAGGACGCCTTCCTGCACTTCGAAGACGTTGGTTTCGAGGAACTCGCCGTAGGTGTTGTAGAGGATGTAGGGAACCCGCAGCGACGGCCTGTACTGGAAGCGGTCCACCAGGTACCGCCAGCTGTCGCGGATGATGGAGGCGGCAATGCGCGCCACCGGGTACTCGCGGTCGTAGAAGTAGAGCCGCAGGCCGGCCGACCCGTCGTCGTCCAGGTAGTCGAAGTCGCGCCAGTGGAAGTCGAAGTACCGCACCGCGTTCTTGCCGGGGCGTTGCGGCACTACGTACGCCTCCGCCGTGAACCCGGTGGGCGACCGCCCCGTCACTTCCGAGAGTCGGCCGTGTTCGGCCCAGGGCAGGTGGAGGGTGGGGCTGGGCGGCAGGATCATCACCGGCGCGACCGGCGCCGCCCCGAAGGCGGGAGCGCACACGAGCAGGGGGAGCAGCAGAAGGCGAAGCTTCATACCGGGCATGGTGGCCTCGGGGCGGGGCAGCCGCACGTCGGACGAACAAGACTTGTCGGAATTCAAGCGCGACGCAACAGGGCACGCTCGTGCGGCATGGTGGCGCGGGGTGAACGGAACATCTGCATCGGGGAGTAGTAGAGGAAATTCGACACCCTGGACGTGTAGAGGTCGGCGTAGTCCTCCACCTGCTCGCCGAACCGCGAGTTCTCGTTCCCTTCCTTGAAGACCAGGCCCCAGTACGCGTTGGCCCCGGTTTCGAAGCGGGACTCCAGCTCCGAGCCCTCCAGGAGGGTTGCGCGGAAGGCCCGCCGCAGCTTCTCCAGATCCTGCTTCTCCCGGTGCCGCCGCGAGTCCAGATCGGCGGGCAGCGGACCGCCGCGCTCCATGCGCCGGTCCAGCGCGTTGAGCAGGAGCTTGTGGTGGTTGATCATGTCGTCGAGCCGCGTGCGCATCGCGTCCAGCTCGTTGAGCCGCTGCACGTCGGCGGCGTGCTGCTCCACGTACTCGATCTCCCGCTCGAGCTCCTGGACGATGAAGCAGGTGCGCCACTGGCTGGCCTTGCGGTTGCGGATGATGTCGCCGTAGATGTGGTCGCCGACGTAGAGCACCTGCTCGCCGGCAAAGCCGCTCATCCGCTCGAAATCAAAGAGGTTTCCGCCCTCGTAGATGCGGCCTCGCTCCAGGGTTTCGGCCTGGGGCCGCGCCACGCTGCCGTTGGGGTTCAGCTCCACGAAGGGCCGGTGCTCGGCGAAGAAGGCCGGCTTCTGCGCCCCCACCACCACGTAGTCGAAGTAGTTGCGCCAGGAGGGGTATTCGGCCAGCCGCCCGTCGAGCAAGAAGCCCATCACCGCGTCGGTGTAGTCCCACAGCGAATTGGTGAGGACGAAGAGCTTCTTGCCGCCGGACCGCAGCTTGTGCAGCGCCTGCGCCAGCTCCGGGTCGGGCTTGATGAAGCGGCCCAGGTCCTTGCGCAGCTCTGACTTGAGCGAGCCGTCCCGGTGCACCTCGTCGATGCTCTCGCGGGTGTCGTCGTAGAGCTTGTGGTAGTCCACCCTCTCGCCGCGCGCCTCCTGCGCCTCGATGATCTCGGCGTAGAGGCAGGCCTCGGGCAGGCTGAAGAGCGTGTCGATCCAGGCGAAGCGCGGCAGGCTGAGGCGGATCTTCTCGTTGGTCTGGTAGCGGGCGCGGCGCTCGTCGAGTGAGAGCGGGCGGCGGCCGTGGTAGCAGCGGCCCACGTGGTTATGCCGGTCCATCTTGAAGATGTTGCCGAAGTCCTTGTCCACCACCAGGCCGCGGATCACGTACTCGTGGTCGTACTTGAGGTTGCGCAGCCAGGCCGGGTATCCGCGGCCCGACACCATCCGGTCGAGGGTCATGTGGAACGCCAGCTCCTCGATCTGCCGCATGGAGTACACCGCCAGCGTGTAGTCCATGTCGAAGCCCACCAGCGCGATCTCGTCCATCTTGAGCGCGCGGTTGGTGTAGACCTGCCGGCTGCGCGACAGCTCCAGGCCCTGGTGCTCGGGGCTCTGGATCAGGCGCGTCAGCTCGGGATCCCGCAGGACGTCCTGGATGGAGTCGGCGGGCGATTTCGGGATCGCCATGAAGGTCGATCGATGATCCTGCTGTCCCGCGACCCGCGCAAGTCTCCGCATGGCCCTGCCGCCGGCCGGACGCCTACTGGCACGCCGGCTCGTACTTCGCGGAGACGTGCGAGCCGGCGGCCGGCACCGCAGAGGGCGGGAAGACGATGCGGTTGGAGGCCGCGTCGTAGCTCCAGTTGGTCACCACCGCGCCGTCCACGGTCACCACGATGGCCGCGGGATCCTTGGGGTGCGCCGAGAGCGGGAAGCTGGTCAGCGGCAGGAGCAGGTTCCCCAGCGAGCTCTCCAGCATCGCGCCGAAGTTGTTCAGGTCGCAGATGTCCTCGAGATGGCCGCCCAGCTGCCGCGCGATCTCCATGTAGCGCGTGCCGATCCCTTCCACCGTGGAGCAGTTGTGCAGGGGCACGATGCCGGCGAAGGAGATGAGGTCGAGCGCGCCGTGCTTCACCTTCTTGAGGCGCGCGACGTAGTCGCTCACCGGCGCGGGGTTGACCACGTCGTTGGCGTCGTCGGCGTCGCTCACCGCCAGCAATGCGAGCCGCGCGTCGTCGCGGAGGAAGCCGGCGTTCCCGTCGTTGGGGAAGGGCGTGCCGGGAGCCTTGGTGCTGCTGATCAGCGGATCGGTGAGCGCTGCCACCACCGGGTCGAGGAAGCGCTCGTCGTAGTGGCAGATGCCCACGTTGGTGTTGGCGAAGAGCACGTTCTTCACGTCGGGCGTCTGCGGCGTCAAGAGCCGCGGGCGCGAGGCGTCCACCGGGAAGAAGCGGCCGGCTTCGCCCCCGCTGGCGCCACCGGGGCACTGCGAGAGTCCGGAGGTGTAGGGCGCCATGCCGGTGCTGGTGACGGCGATGTGGAAGTCGGCCTTGGCCCGGGCGATGCGATCCCAGAGGTGGTTGAGGTTCGCCGCCAGCGCCTGCTGCTCCTCCTTCATCGAGCCGCTGTTGTCGATGACGATCAACATGTCGACCTTGGGCGTGCTCTGGTCCCACTGGTCGAGGATGGTGGCGGAAGGCTGCGCGCCCCCGGTCAGGCCGGCCTGGAACGGCTCCGCGCGCATGTCGGTGTAGACGCGCGCCGCGCCGACGTCGTCGCCGTTGGAGGGCGGCGCATAGCCGATGGTGATGCCGGCGTTGGCGTTGGGCAGGATGCGGATGGGCACCGTTGCCGAGGCGGAGAAGGGCGCGCCCGAGGACTCCACCGCGGTGACGGTGACGGGGAAGCCGCACTGGTTGACGGCGAAGAGGAACTCGTTGGGGACGCGGCAGCTGAGCGTGGTGGCGCCGAAGTCCACCGTGGCGGGAGAGACGAAGAAGCAGCTCGGGTCGCCTGCCGCGATCACGTCCACCGTCTTGGCGGGCGCCGCCTTGTTGCTGACGTAGAACTGGACGGCGCCGGAGTACGTCTCCGCCTTCTCGGCCACGAACTCCAGCCGCACCGACATGCGGCCGCCCGGGGGCAGCGTCCGTCCGGCGGGAACGACCCCGCCTGGCCAGCGGAACTGCGGGCCGCCGGAGACCAGCACCGGGTCGCCCACGATGCAGTCGTCGGCGGTGGTGTTGATCAGCTCGAAGCCTTGCACCGCCGGCGTGAAGAGCTTCTGCGTGCCGAAGTTCACCGGCGCGCCCGGCTGCGTGTCGAGCGTGCAGGGCAAGAGCTCGCGGCCGGTGGCCGCCAGCGGCACCTCGAGGTGTGGGTGCAGCGCGTCGTTGGAGTCGATCACCAGCTTGGCCTGGGAGAGCCCCACGTGCTGTGGCGTGAAGGAGATGCGGATGGCGGCGCCGGCGCCCGGCTCGCCCACCGTCAGGGGCGTGGCCGTGCCCAGGGTCCAGGCGGGATCGCTTGCGACGACCGAGACGTTGTTGATGACCAGCGGCGCCACCGCCTGCGGATCGAGGCCCACGTTGGTGGCGGTGACGAAGCTGTTCCTGGTCGTTCCCAGCGCTGCCGGGCCCACGAAGAGCGACCTGGGCGTGACTTGCAGCACGGGCCCATAGGCGAATCCGGCCAGCGCGAGCAGCCCCGGTCCGCCGTCGGATGCGGCCATGCTGGCCAGGGCCGACTGCGCCCCCAGCGTCTGCGGCCGGAACCGGGCGGTGCCGCCCACCGTCTGCCCGGGTCCCAGCGTCAGCGGAAAGCCCGCGTTGTCGATGGCGGCGGTGAGCTCCGGGCTGCCGGACAGGGTCAAAGAGGCCACCGTGAGCGGCCCCTTGCTGGTGTTGGTGACGGTAAAGGGCTGCGAGACCTCCGCGCCCAGCTTCACGTTGCCGAAGTCGATGCTCTCCGGCCGCACCACGAGCAGCTTGTCCACGCCGCGGCCGGTAACGGCGATGCGCCGGGCCGAGCAGGTGGGGCAGGGAGTGACCATCACGGCCGAGGAGTACTCACCCAGGTGGTCGGGACGGAAATCGATGGTGACCACCATCGACTGCTCGGCCGGCAGCGCCTGGTCGTCGCCGGGCGGGTGCACCGTGAAGGCGGCGTCGGCGGGAGGAGCGATGGAGACCGCCGTCTCCGCATGACCGTCGTTGTTGGTCAATTGCAGATCTTGCCGCGCCGTCTCGTTGACCACCACGTCGCCGAAGTCGAAGGAGTCGCCGGAGAGCTGCGCCAGGCCGCGCACGGCGTGGCCGCGCAGGTCCACTGGCATCTGCGCGGTCTCGGGTGAGTCGGTGACCAGCTGCAGGGTCCGGGAATGCGATCCGAGCGCGGGCGGCCGGTAGCGCACGCGGAGCGCGGCTTTTTCGCCCGCGCCCAGCGTCACGGGCAGGCCGGTGACCTCGAAGGTCTCGTCCCCGAACGACGAGTTGGACTCGACGGTCATGGGGACGATGCCGTCGTTGCGCAGCGCCACCTCGTGCACCTGCTCCTTGCCCAGGGCCACGTCGCCGAAATCGAGGTTTGCGGGGGTGACGGACAGGCTTCCGCCGAGCTGGCGCACTTTCGAGCCGCTCGCGCCGCCGCACCCCATGACACAAAGGACGCATGCCGCCGCCCACGCCACCCGCATAGCCGCCCCATTCTCTGGGGACCCCAATCAGGTGTCCCCGTAGTGCCGCCATCTGGGGACACCCAATAGGGTCCCCCCATCTGGGGACACCCAATAGGGTGTCCCCGTCGTGCCCCATGTCCCACCCGTTGTCCCCATCTACGAGTACACGCCGCGTGCCAAGGGGCGGGCAGGGGAGCGGGCGCACGGAGCTGGGAAAGGCGGTTCCCATCCGTGGAAGCTTCCGCCCCGGCGGGTTACAAGGCATGCCAGCCATGGAGAACTGGTACGACCTCGACGCGGACCCGGCGCACATCGCCCGGGAACGCGAAAAGGCGCGCGCCCTGCGCAAGACGGCCTGGTGGCAGCGCCGCCTCCAGCGGGGGGTCTGCGCCTATTGCGGGAGGCCCACAGCCGCGCGGGAGCTCACCCTGGATCACGTGGTGCCGGTGGCGCGCGGGGGGCGGAGCGTGAAGGGCAACGTCGTGCCGGCGTGCAAGGAATGCAACAACCGCAAGAAGCTGATGACGCCGGCCGAGCAGCTCATGATCAAGCCTCTGGAACCCCCCAGCGAGGACTGATGGCGCTTCTGCCCGAGGATTTTCCCGTCGAGGAGCGATCACTCCCGAACGGGCTGCAGATCCGCCTGCTCACCGACAGGTCGCTCCCGGTCTGCACCCTCTACAGCTTCTTCCGCGTGGGCTCGCGCAACGAGAGGCCCGGGATCACCGGCATCTCCCACCTCTTCGAGCACATGATGTTCAACGGCTCGCGCAAGTACGGGCCCAAGGAGTTCGATCGCCGGCTGGAGTCGGCCGGCGGCACCTCCAACGCCTACACCTCCAACGACCTGACCGCCTACTACGAGGACTTCGCCTCCGAGGCGCTGCCGCTGGTGCTGGATCTCGAGTCGGACCGGATGGCGTCCTTGACCATCGACGACGTCTCGCTGGCCCGCGAGCGCGAGGTGGTGAAGGAGGAGCGGCGCTTCCGCACCGACAACGACATCGACGGGATGATGGACGAAGCGATGGGAGCGCTGGCCTTCCTCGCCCATCCCTACCGGTGGCCGGTGATCGGCTGGATGAGCGACATCGAGGCGATCACGCGGCAGGACTGCGAGCGTTACTTCCGGACCTGGTACGCGCCCAACAACTGCACGGCGGTGCTGGTGGGCGACTTCGANCCGGAGGCCGCGTTCGCGCAGATGGAGCGGCTCTATGGACCCATTCCGGCAGGCGAGGCCTTGCCGTCCGTGCCCACCGGCGAGCCGCCGCAGAAGGGCGAGCGCCGCGCCGAGATCCGCTACCCNTCCCAGGCGCCGGCGGTGCTGGTGGGATTTCGCGGCCCCGGCGGCAGCGATCCCGACTCGCTGGTGCTCGACCTGATCGAGACGGCCCTCAGCTCCGGCGAAGGCGCGCGGCTGAAGCGGGCGCTGGTGTACGAGCAGGAGCTGTGCGTGGACGCGCACGTCTATTTCAGCTGGCGCATGGATCCGGGGCTCTTCGAGATCTCGCTCAAGCTCAACCCCGGAGTCGATCCGGCGCGGGCCGAGAGCTCGCTCTTCGCCGAGCTGTCCAGGCTCTGCGACGAGGAGCTGCCGGAGCGCGAGCTGCAGCGGGCCAAGAACATGGTGCGCGCGCAGCTCTTGCGCGGCCTCTCCACCACCAACGGCCGCGCGCACACCGTCGGCCAGATGGAGGTGATGTTGGGGACCTGGCGGGCGATGCTGGACCTGCCCGATCGTTACGCCGCCATCACCGCCGCGGACGTCCGCCGGGTGGCGCAGAAGACCTTCCCCGCCCACCGGCGGAATGTGGTGACGCTCATCCCTGGCGAGGTGGAAGCGTGAGCTGGACCGACGTCGCGCTGCCACCGCTGCTCATCGAGAAGCTGCCCTCCGGTCTCACGCTGCTGGCCATCCAGCGGCGCGGGCTGCCGCTCTTCCATGCGCGCCTCTCGCTGCCCGCCGGAGCGTGCGAGGACCCGAAGGGGAAGGCCGGGCTGGCGCANTTCACGGTGGATCTGCTGCGCCGCGGGACGCGCCGCCGGCCGGCGCATGACGTGGACGACCTGATCGAATCGATGGGCGCGCAGCTGGCCGCGGAGGTCTCCAGCGAGGAGGCGGCGCTGGCGCTGACNGTCCCGGCGGAGCTGCGCGAGCAGGCCCTGGACGCGCTCCTGGAGGTGGCGCTGGAGCCGGCCTTCGAGCAGACCGAGGTGGCGGCGGCCCGGCGGCGGACGGTGGCGGGGCTGCAGAGCGATCTCGACGAGCCGGCGGCGGTGGCGGGGCGGGCGGTGGTGACGCTGGGGTACGGGCCGGGGCATCCGTATGCGCATCCCGCGGCGGGCTTCCGGCGCGAGGTGGAGACCTTCCAGCGCGAGGACGCGGCGGGGTTCCACGCCACGCGCTACCAGCAGCAGGGAGCGGTGCTGGCCGTGGTGGGGCAGTCCCCGCCCGAGGAATTGATCGAGGTCTCGAAGAAAAAGCTCGGGCAGTGGCAGGCGTCGTGGCCGGGGCACAGCCAGCGCGCCGCGCTGCACTTCTCGGCGCTTTTGCCGGGCCAGGGGCTGCGGGCGGTGGTGGTGCACAAGCCGGACGCGACGCAGGCGCAGGTGCGCATCGTGGCGCCGGGCCTGCCGCGCACCACGCGCGCTACGCCGAGGCGGTGGTGACCAACACGGCGCTGGGCGGCGGCTTCACCTCGCTCCTGGTGGACGCCATCCGCGTCGACCGCGGCCTCAGCTACTCGGTGAACACGCGGCTGTACATGAACCGGCGCGCTGGCTTGAGCGTGTTCTCCAGCTTCACCAAGAACGAGACGCTGCGCGAGCTGGTGGACGTGGCGCTGGAAAAGATGAGCGCGTACGCGAAGGCCGGCCCCGCCGAGGACGCGCTGGAAAAGGCGCGGCGCTATCTCGCCGGTCTGTTCCCGCTGGGGCTGGAGAGCCACGAGGCGTTGGCGGAGCAGGTGGCGGACGTGCTGCTGGACGGGCTCGGGCTGGATCACTTGAGGACGTACCGCAGCCGCATCGCCGCAGTGAAGGCCGAGCAGGCGCGCGAAGTCGCCGCCGAGCTGTCGCCGGCGCGGGATGGGGCGCAGATCATCGTGGTGGGGGAGGCGGACATCGCGCGGCGCGCGCTGAATGGGCTGTGTCCGGTGGATGTGAGGCAGCTCGAGGAGTTCGGGTAGGCACCACGGTTCGCGTTCAGGTTCAGGTTCAGGTTCTGGAGTTTGGGTACTGGATCTTGGGCTCTGTGGGGCCGAGCCCCCCGCTCATGTCGGCCACTTCGCCGCCAGGGGTCATCGTAAGTCGGAGGGCGTTGTGCGTAGCGCTCAAGGACGCGCTGAAAGGCCAGCCAGGGCGGTGCCCGGCGCCGGTTGAAGCGAAAGACGAACTCGTCGAGATAGCGCTGCAAGTGCTTGTGAGAGACCCCGCCCTGGTGGTCTCGTAGCGCAGCCCATACTGGCGAGAGATCGTCACCGCCGAACAGCCCGCTTTCGGTCCCGTGAGCTGGGCGATGATGCGGAACCAGATCCGCAACGGCGTGCGCGTCTTGATGACGAAGGCAGTCGGCCTCGCTCGCGAACTCCGCCTCGAACTGAAGCTGTGAAGGGAATATCTGCTCCTCCTCGAGACGGAGCGCAGCGAACGGGAAAGCGCTACGCCCGACGCCGCGGTGGCTCAGTCGCCGATGGCTGGCCACCAGACTCCGTACCAGACTCCACGGTTGTGCGCCCAATCAAGATGAATGGGCGTCCGTGCTCGCCACGGGTGCGATGCATCCTCTCAGTGGACGTCTCGGCCATCGTGGAGCGGATGACGGCGCCCCCCTTTGTACGTCGGTCCTCGGGCCGCATCATCGACCAGTAGCCACCTCGCCGCCCGGGCCATTGTCCGCCCCAATCGAGATGAATGAGCGCACATCCGCAGCGATGTCAGACCCCCTCTGTAGGCTGGCTCCATGAATCCAAGGCAGCAGGAGCTTCCCTTGAAGAGTTGGGGCGGTAAGCGTCGTGGTGCAGGTCGCAAGCCGAAGGGCAGGCGCAAGAATGTCCCGCACAGGCCGCGCCGGCCTTTCCGCCGTGGCGCCCTGCACATCACCACCAGGCTCCGGCCAGAGGTCTGGAACCTCCGCTCGCACCGCTGTTTCCGCGCCCTGCGCCGCGCCTTTGCCGGCGGGTGCGCGCGCTTCGGTGTCCACCTCGTCCACTTCTCGGTTCAGGGCAACCATCTGCACATGATCGTCGAGGCGCCCGACGCCGAATCACTGGCCCGCGCCATGAAAGGGCTCGAGGTCCGCATGGCCCGCGCGCTGAACAGGGTGATGCGCCGCCGCGGCCCGGTCTTCGCGGACCGCTATCACGCGCACTTGTTGAGGTCGCCCCGCGAGGCGGCCAACGCCATCCGCTACGTCCTGGAGAACTGGCGCGTGCACAAGCTCTGCGCGCCTGGCGTCGAACAGCACGTGGTGGATCCCTATTGCTCCACCGCCTGGCGCGACACGTATCCGGCGCTGACAATGCCGCCTGAGGGATGGTTACTCAGCGTCGGAAGCAGATCAACCGAGCAACGAATGCGCCCAACGGGATGAGCCCGAACACCCGAACTCGAACCCTCACATCTTGTGCGTGAACCCAAACCCCAACACCACATCCGGCGCATTCGACACGTACGCCCACTGCAACACGCTCCTCGAATTGTGTCCCGGCGTGAAATCCTCGCTCAGCCACATCGAGAACGGCCCCCGCCGGAACCCGAAGCTGATCTGATTGTGCGGTCTGAACCCCGCATACAGCCCGCTCGCCAGCAACGCGTCGTCCGTTCCGCCGGTGTCCACCCAATGCCACCCCTTCTCGAGCAGCGGCGACAGCCAGCGATCCTCGACCAGGAACGTGTTTCCAAGGAGCTCCAGCTCCACCGACATCTCGACGGAGTAGTGCCACTCCTTGGGCTGCAGCTCGGTTGGCGCCGCCAGATGCGAGAAGCGGCTCACCGCAGCCATCCCATGCACGGTCAGCCATTCCAGCGCGGGCCAGGTAGCCATCAGTCCGATCCCCGCGTCGAACCCGCCGGATCCGCCGGCGGCTCCGAGCGATCCGATCGGCGCCTTCAGATCGAGCCGCGCCGCCAGCGCCACCGGCCCTTCGAACAGCGCCATCTGCGTCCGCGCCGTCAGATCGCCCGGAGCCAGGGTGGGCGAGGTGATGTTGAAGGCGCGCCCGCCGCTGTCCGCGTAGAGAAGCTGCACCTGGTTTCGCGGGAAGGACGCGCGCTGGTAGTTGAAGGCGCCGACCAGGGAGTGCCAGCCCTCGATGGGCCGGTCGCTCCAGCCACCCCAGTGCTCGGTGAGCCTCCACTCCACTGCGGTCCACGCGCGCGGCAGCCATGGCCACGGCCATGGCGCCCGCGCGCGCAGCGACAGCGAGTCGGCCTGCTCGTCCAGCCACTGCGTCGCCTGCGCCGGCCCGCGCTGCACCGTCATCGGCTCGTTCCAGGTGTTGGCGATGCTGTAGCGCACCTCGAAGTCGGGGCGGTCGATGGGCCTCGCGTCCGCCGCCGTCATGTCGAGGAAGAGCTCGCGCAGCGGCCCCTGCGTGCGCAGCCCCAGCGGGCCGCCGGTGGCGAGGATGAGTCCGAGCGCGAAGAGCACCGACGCGAGCGTACCCGAACCCCGCTCCGGGCGCGCCCCATGCAGCGCAAGGCCAGCGGGGGCGCGCAGGTTTTTCGCGTTTTTGTGGCTCCCGCGCAAAAAATGACGGGCGCAGTTGTCGCCAGTCGGCGAGGCACCCTGGCGCTCTCGCGTCGATTGTGCCCGCGCTGGTTGTCGCGGCGCATCACTGCGGACGCCACCGATCTCCGGCCACATTCCAGCCGGAGACGCCTTCACCTCGCCGTCTCGATTCCCTCACCTCACGCTCGCCGTCCCGCTGCAATCCGATCGTTCGCCGAGCCGGTCCAGGTGCAGGGAATTCGTATGGCATGGAACTTCCAATACCCGACACGCGGAGGCGCACATGATGCGCATTCGCGGGCTGATCTTCGCAGTTCTCGCCGTCGGTTGCGCAACCCGTTCGGGCGCGCGCCGCGACGTGTTGTGGCCCGCGCCGCCCGCCACCGCGCGCATCCGTTTCGTCGCCACGCTGGGCAGCGAGGAGGACCTCGAGGGCTCGATGCGGTCGTTCTGGCGCGCCCTCGCGGGCAGCAGCGCCGCGCACCACCTCTACCATCCGGTCGGCGTCGCGGTGGCGCGCGACGGGAGCCGCCTCTACGTCACCGATCAGGCGCTGGGCGAGCTCTTCGCCTTCGACCTCACAGGCCACGTGGTGACCGTGGTTTCCAAGGAGCGGCTGGGGGGCGTGGCCATCGGCGTCTGCGTCGACGACGAGGGCGACGTCTGGACGGTGGTCCCCGAGCGCAAGACGGTGGTGCGCCTCTCGGGCGATCTGAGCAGCCTCTCCGGCTTCGAAATCAAGGACGCCGACCGCCCCACAACGGTCGCCGTGGACCGCGCCGCGGGCCGCGTCTTCGTCGGCGACACCTCGGGCACGCAGGGCGAAGGGCACGCCGTGCGCGTCTACGATCTCGCCGGCAAGCCGGTGGCGACGTGGGGCAGGAAGGGCGCGGGCCCCGGCGAGTTCTTCTTCCCCACCTTCGTGGCGGTCCGCGACGGCAAGCTCTACGTCGCCGACACGCTCAACGCGCGCGTGCAGGTGCTGGACGCCGGAACCGGCGAGCCGGTGGCCGTGGTCGGCGAGCGCGGCGACCGCATCGGCAACTTCGACAAGCCCAAGGGGTTGGCGTTCGACACCTTCGGCAACCTGTATGTCGCCGATTCCTTCTGGAGCAACGTCCAGATCTTCAACGCGCGCGGGCAGGTGCTGCTCTTCTTCGGGGGACGCGGCGACTCGCCTGGCTTCCTCTCCAATCCCGCGGGGATCGCCATCGACGCCAAGAACCGCATCTACGTCGCCAATCCGCTCAACTTCCGCATCGAGATCTACCAGCTGGTCAACACCAGCGCTGCCGACAGCGACGCGCAGTCGCCCCTGGCGGCGGGCACCCAAGGAGCAAACCGATGAAGCTGCATGCCGCCGCCGCCGCCACTGCGCTCCTCTCCGCGGGCGCTTCCTTCGCCCAGGCAGCGCCGCCGGTCAACCTCACCGAGAGCAAGCACAACTTCCAGCTCCAGACCAACAACGTGCGCGTCGCCGCCGGCCAGACCGAAGACGGCAAGTGCGTCTTCTGCCACACGCCGCACAAGGGCGCGTCCTCGCTCCTGCTCTGGAACCACACCTTCTCCACCAGCGACTACGCCTGGACCGACGCCACCCGCACCACCGGCGGCACCACCTACCCGACGAACCTACGGACCTGGAGCGGCTCCACCGCCAAGTGCCTCTCCTGCCACGACGGAACCGTCTCGGTGGGATCGATCTACTGGAGCAACGCGCAGCTCCCGCCCGAGATCGTGATGGCCGGCCCGGATCAGACCGGCGGCAAGATCAGCAACCCTTCCTACGTGATCACGGGGGCCGGCGCGGGCGGCGGCGACATGAAGGGCAACCACCCGGTGGGGGTGCCGTTCCCGTACAACAACCAGGCCTCCACCTACAACGGCATCAGCAGCGGGCCTGACGTGCGCCTCAACCAGTGGGTGGCCACGCCCGCCGGCGTGAAGATCTTCGGCGCCGGCGGCGCGGGTGGCCCCGTCGCGGGCGCAGCCGGCATCGAGTGCGCGAGTTGCCATGATCCCCACGCGACCGGCAACGCCTTCTTCCTGCGCGTGACCAAGAGCCAGAGCCAGCTCTGCCTCTCCTGCCACCAGAAGTAACCAGGCCAACTTGAGGACGCCCCCCCGATGCGCCCCCGGTTCCACGCCACCAGTGTCGCCCTCCTTGCGCTCGCCACCGCGGCGCAAGGAGGAGTGACGGGCTCGATCACCGTGCGCGGCCACGCAGCACAGGGCGGCGGCCGGTTCGGGATGCCGGACGAGCGCGCGCTGGACGAGCTCTTGCAGATCAACGCTGCCGGCTTTCCCTTCGGCGACGACGCGATGCTGCTGAGCGGCTCGATCAACGCTTTGAACTCCAACGCGTTCGGGGCGCGGCCCTACCGCAGCAGCGGCCTGGGGTGGAGCGTCTCCACGGGCCTCTTGCCGCTGCGCGGCTACCCGCTCACGCTCTTCGCCAACGGCGGCAACTTCTCGGGGGACGCCGGCTCGGGGATCTGCTGCGGCTCGCAGCAGCAGTTGCTCGGGTTCGGCGGCCGGCTCAACCTGCCGGCGGAGCGCGCCCGGCCGGCCATCCGCGCCTCCTACGAGCAGCGGGAATCCGACGTCCTGTTGGGCGCGCTTCCGGTCCACGAGCAGCGGCGGACCGTGGCCAGCGGCGTGTCGTGGTTCAGCGGCCAGGATCGTCTGGACGTGGACGCGCGGCGCGAGGAGCTGCGCTCGAGCGCAGGCGACAGCCTGCAGCACACGCTGGTGGCCGCCACGGGCACGGCGGACCGGCAGACCACGCTCAGCGGCATCGACGTGCGTGCAGCCGCCCCGGAGGCCGAGCAGCGTTCCGAGGACGACGTCTCGCTGGTCCACCGCCAGCGTTGGTCGGATTTGCTCTCCAGCCAGCACGGCGCCTCGTTCACCCAGACCCGCTTCGCCGGCGTCACCGGGCGGCGCGAGGAGCTCACCAGCGCCGTGACCGTGCGCCCGATGCGGGCCCGCGACTTCACCATCGACGCCGACGCGGAGGGCTCGCGGCAGGAAGTGCGCGGCGGCGTGCGGCAGGACGACGGCGTGGGATACGGCGGCGGGGCGCGCGCGGCCTACGGCTTCCTCTTCGGACCCGACCGCCTGCTCGTCGGCACCGGCGCGCACTGGGACCGGATGGAGGGCGGCCTGGGTCTCACCGGCGACCGGACCGCGCTCTTCACCAGCCTGGGATACGCGCTGGCGCGGATCCAGGACTTTCGCGCCGAAGGGCGCTACACGCTCACCGGGGTGCTGGCGCCGGCCAGCCGCGGAGGCCGCCGCGTCGAGAACGCCGCGCAGCTCATCGCCACGCTGCAGGCCACCGAACGGCTGCAGTTGGAGGCGCAAGCCGGCTTCATCGACCAGGTGCAGCAGATCTTCGTGGTCTCCGACGCGGCTTCCGGCATCCAGAAGGACCGGAACTGGAACGCGCTCTTTCGCGTCACGCGCTCGCTGTACCTGGGCTCGCTGCGCGCCGACGCCAGCTACACGCGCGGCCGATCCTTCCGCGAAGGCGACGTGTTCGTCGCGCTGCTGCCGGTCTCCCGCGAGATCGTGGCCGCCGGAGGCGGCATCAGCCTGCCGCTCAGCTACCGCGCCGGCTTCGACGCCCGCGTGCAGGCCTCGCGCACCTCGCTGGAGGCGGGGCCGCCCATCGCCAGCGTGACCGGCGGCGGATCGCTGACCTATCGCTTCGGCAAGATCAGCCTGCGCGGCGAGTATTCGTTCGAGGCAGGTTCCCTCGCCGGCGCCACCACCTTCCGACATCAGATCGACGTGGCTTTCGTGCGCGCCTTCGAGGTATTGCGATGACGGGCCGCCTGCTGCTTTGCGCGGCGCTGCTCGCCGCCTGCGCCCACCGCCCCGAGCCGCGCCGCCTCGGTACCTGGGCCGCATCCGACCCATCCTGGCCGGAGCGCGATCAGCAGCCGCGCGTCCGTTACGTCGGCGAGCTGCGCATGCCGGAGAACCTGGGCATCGAGCGCTCGCGCTGGAGCCGCTTCTGGGCCATCTTCGCCGGCGATCCCGAGAGCGACGAGATGGTGCGGCCGGTGGCGGTGGCTGCCGCGGCCGACGGGCGCATCGCCGTCTCCGACTCGGGGCGGCGCGCCGTGCACGTCTACGATCCGGTCCGCGGCGAGTACCACCGCATCTTCGGCCACCTGGCCGCTCCCGCCGGCGTGGCCTTCGCTCCCGACGGCACGCTCTGGGTCTCGGACCCCGAAGCGAGGCGCGTGTACGGGCACGATCGCGAGGGCAACGTCACGCGCGTCCTCCAGGACTACGCCCGCCCCACCGGCCTGGCCATCTCCGGGGACGGCAAGTCGCTCCTGGTGGTCGACACGGGATCGCACGCGGTGGTGGCCGAGCCGCTGGTCGGGGGCGAGCGCTGGTACTTCGGCGGTCGCGGTGGCGCTGCCGGCAAGATGAACTACCCCACCTGGATCGCGGTGGGGCGGGCCGGCGAGATCTACGTCTGCGACGCGCTCAACTTCCGCATCCAGCAGTTCGACGCGCGCGGCGCATTCCTGCGCGCGGTCGGGCAGCTCGGCGACGGGCCGGGCGATCTCTCGCGGCCCAAGGGAATCGGGCTCGATGGCCGCGGCGACCTCTACGTGATCGAGGCGGACGCCGACGTGGTGCAGGTCTTCGAGCCGGGCGGCGCCCTGGCGCTGATCTTCGGCGGCCGCGGCGTGACGGAGGGGAAGTTCTGGCTGCCGCAGGGCGCCGCCGTGGACGGCAGCGACCGGCTCTTCGTCGCCGACGCGTACAACCACCGCGTGCAGGTGTTCGAGCTGCTGCCGGGGCCGGGAGCGAAGCCGTGAGCTTCCTCCTCGCCATCCTGCTGGCGCAGGCCGTCTCCAACATCCGCGCCACCAAGCACAACCTCTCCGCGCAGGGGGGCAACGCCGTCCGCGCCGAGAGCGAGGATCAGGTCTGCGTCTTCTGCCACACGCCGCACGGCGCCTATCAGTCGAAGCCCATCTGGAACCGCAACCTCGACTACCAGGCGTCCGCGCTCTACACGCTCTACTCGTCGAGCACGCTGGACGCGGTCCCCAGCCGGCCCAACGGCGCCACGCGCCTCTGCCTCTCCTGCCACGACGGCGTGCTGGCGCTGGGCGCGGTGATGAACCTGAACGCGCAGCACAACGCCAACATCACCATGGCCAACGGCGTGACCACCATGCCGCAGGGCAACACGCTTCTGGGCCTGGACCTGCACAACGATCATCCCGTCTCCATCGTGCCGGACACGTCCGATCCGGAGATCCAGCTCCCGCCGGTGGGCGACCCGATTCTCCTCCAGGAAGGCGCGACGCCGGGAGTGAAGAATACGGTGCAGTGCACCAGCTGCCATGAGCCGCACCTCCAGACCTTCAAGTTCCTGCGCAAGGACAACCTGCGCGGCGCGGTCTGCACCACCTGCCACACCAAGCAGGGATGGATCGGCAGCCGACACGAGGCCTCGCTGGCGCCGTATCCCGCCAGCGGCAGCACCACGGTGGGCGATCGCGCCTGCCTCAACTGCCACACGCCGCACAACGCCGTCTCCCCGGCGCGCTTGCACACCACCGCCAATCTCTCCGGCGGCCCGCTGCCCTGGGCCGAGGAGAACGTGTGTCTGCAATGCCACCGGCTGGGCGGAACCGGCGTCGATCCTTCGCGCGGGAAGCCCGCGCCGGATCTGCAGACGCAGTTCAGCAAGTTCACCCACCATCCGGTGGAGCTGACCACCGACACGCACCAGCCCGAGTTCACCGCGCGCCAGCCGGCTCCGGAGCCGGTGCTGAACACGGTGGCCAAGCACGTGGAGTGCGCCGACTGCCACAACCCCCATCAAGTGCAGGCGCTGCCTCAGCTCCCCTCGAGCGACACGCGCAACGTCCACACCGGCATGCGCGGCATCGCCAAGGACGGCAGCGAAGCGATCGACTCGGCGAGCCGGCCCGTCCAGCAGTGGGAGATCTGCTTCCGCTGCCACGGCGACAGCTTCGCCTTGACCATCCCGCCGTCCGCGACCCGGCCGCCCTCGGGCTCCAACAAGCGGCTCGAGTTCCAGCCCACCAACCGCTCCTTCCACCCCGTGGGCGATCCAGGCAAGAACCAGTCGGCCTTCCTCAACAACTTCAACGTCGGCGGGCAACTTCAGGGCAACGCCTGGGACGGCACGCCGCTCGACCGCACCAAGACCCTGCTCTGCACCGACTGCCACAACAACGAGTCCACCTCCGACGTGCAGGGCAGCGCGCGCAACTCGTCCGCGGGACCCAAGGGGCCGCACGGCAGCAGCAACGCGCGCCTGTTGCGCGCCAACCTCTCCTTCGCCGTCGGCTCGGACGCCGGCCCTCCCTTCGGCGGCTTCAATGCCAACAACTTCGCGCTCTGCTTCCGCTGCCATGACGTCAACCGCCTCACCGGCCAGAGCGGTAGCCGCACCAACTTCTTCCAGAACGGCGGCGTGGGCGCGGGCCGGGGCAACCTGCACTGGGTGCATCTGATCGACAAGACCAACGCCAACTGCATCGAGTGCCACTACAACATCCACTCCAACGTCGAGGCGGCGAACACCGAGTACGTGAACGTGCCGCCCTCCGGCAGCACGCACCTGATCAACTTCGCGCCCACCGTCCTGCCGTTCCCCGGGAACGATCCCAACACGGGGCGCAGGTACACGCGGCCGGCCTGGGGCTTCACCGCCTCGGGCGATCCGTACTGCTTCCTGCGCTGCCACGGGCAGAACGCGATGGACGGCAGCAAGTCCGTCTACAGGCCGCCGTCGCCATGAAGCGTCCCCTCGCCATCGCCGCCGCCTTGCTGGCCGCGGGCGCGCGCGGCGACATCTACCAGACGCCGCACAACTTGCTGGGGGCCGTGCCGCCGATGCGTGGGGCACCGGCGCCGGCCACCCAGCCGCTGTGCATCATCTGCCACGTGCCCAACCGCATGCCGTACGAGGTGCGCCTCGCGGTGTGGGGTGGGCCGGGGCAGAACGGCGCCCTGGACGTGCGCGCCGATCCGGCCGGCCCGCCGCGGTCGCTGCGCTGGGCGGGATCTACCTTGCGCTGCCTCTCCTGCCACGATGGAACCGTCTCCTCCATCAACATCACCTTCCGGCCCAGCTCCACCTCGCTGCTCAACGAGCCCGCCAGCGGTCCCGCCCGCGCGCTTTCGCTCCCCGCCAGGGATGCGCTCGATCCTGCCGGGCCGGTGATGGGCAACCATCCCGTCGGGGTGCCCTATCCGCTGGAGTTCAAGGGCGGGACCTTCCGCGCCATCGGGCCTCGTTCGGCGGCGCTGGGCGCCGACTGGAACCCCGACCCGCGCGAGCACGGTCTCAAGCTGGTGGCCGACAAGTCCGGCTTCACCGTGGGGCCGGGCAGCGCGGGCGTGGAGTGCGCCACCTGCCACGATCCCCACGGGACCCCCAACGCCTACTTCCTCCGCCTGCCCTTGACCGGGAGCCAGCTATGCCTTGGTTGCCACCGCAAGTGATCGCGTTGGCGCTGCTGGCAGCGGCGCCGGCCACGCCTCCGCAAGGACCCGGCGACGATTGCCTCGCCTGCCACGGCGCGCTCGCGGTGAAGAAGATCGTGCACCCGCCGGTGAAGAACGGGCTCTGCGTCGCCTGCCACGAGCCCGCCGACGAGCACTCACACCGCTTCGTCATGCGCCAGGAGGACAAGCGGCTCTGCACGCAGTGCCACGCGGGGCGCAGCAACGAGGCCGTGCTGCACAACCCGGTGGTGCAGGGGCTCTGTCTCGCCTGCCACGATCCGCACCAGTCCGACAATTTGGCCCGCCTGCGCAAGCCGGTGAAGGACACTTGCACCACCTGTCATCCCTCCAAGCGGCTGGAGGACGCGCACGCCGCCACCAAGCACGGCGCCCTGGATCCCGAGCAGAACCCCAAGGTGTGCGTGGCCTGCCACGATCCGCACCAGAGCCCTTACGCCAAGCGGCTGAAGGCCGACCCGCCCATGGAGGTCTGCCTCACCTGCCACGACAAGCCGCTGCAATCGCCCACCGGGCCCTTGCTCAACATGAAGGCCTGGCTGGATCAGCACCCGGAGACGTGGATGCGGCACGGGCCGGTGCGCGAGGGGCAGTGCCAGCTGTGCCACAACCCCCACGGCACCGACAACCTGCGCATGCTGCGCGCGCCGTTCCCGCGCGACTTCTACGCGCCGCTCGAGGCGCCGGAGGAGACCTACGCGCTGTGCATGGGCTGCCATGACCGCCGCCTGCTTCAAGAGAGATATCTCAAAGACAAAGCGGGGCCGCACCGCGAGGTGGAGTGGACCGAGCGCGAAGAGGGCAAGCGCCTCACGCGCGAGGGCATCACCGGCTTCCGCAACGGCGACGAGAACCTGCACTGGCGGCACGTGAACAAGCCCGACAAGGGGCGCACCTGCCGCGCCTGCCACGACTTCCACGCCAGCAACAACCCCAAGCACATCCGCGAGACCACCAAGTTCGGCAACTGGGAGTTCAAGCTCAACTATCGCAAGACCGAGACGGGCGGCGGGTGCAGCCCCGGCTGCCACGTGGAGCGGCACTACGACCGCGTCACCAAGCAGGAGAACCCCAGGTGAACCTGGCCGCGCTCATCGCCGCCTCGCTGGTGGTGCCCGGGCAGGGCGCGCAGACCACGCGCGCCTCGATGCGCGTGATCGTCGAGGCGCAGGGAACGGTTGCGCTGCAACCCGGCGGGCAATGCAGCAGCGCCTTCGGGTTCGCGCACTGCAAGGTGGATCTGGCGCCGGGCGTGAACCTGATGACGCTGGTGCGCGGCGGCGCGCCGGAGCCGCTCACGCTGCTGCGGCAGGTGACCACCTCGCAGCAAGTCCCCGGCGTGGATCAGGCAGGGTTCGGCGTGGCGAGCGTGCACCGGCCCGAGGTGGAACAGGTGTGCGCGAAGTGCCACCCCATGGACGAGGCGAAGGGCCGCGCCCCTGGCGACTCGATGCTCGGGACGGAGTGCACGCGCTGCCATGCCGACGTGAGCTTCCGCCCGCGGCAGCACGGCCCGGTGGCGCAGGGCGCGTGCCTGATGTGCCACGACGCGGCCTCCACGCCGCAGCGCTACGCGGTGCGCTGGCCCATCCAGGAGACCTGCTTCCGCTGCCACCAGGACATCCAGGGGCAGATGCTGCGCAAGGCCTACCGCCACGGACCGGCGGCGGCGGGACGCTGCACCACCTGCCACGACCCGCACGGCTCGGACAACGAGTTCTGGCTGAAGAAGCCGGTCTTCGATCTCTGCACCAATTGCCACACGGAAAAGGCGGACGGCCGACACGTGCTGGTGGGCTTCGTCTACGGCGACACCCACCCGCTGCGCGGGCGCGATCACCCGCTCAAGCCGGCGCCTTTCTACTGCTCGTCCTGCCACAACCCGCATGCAGCGCAGTCGCGGTTCCTCTGGCAGTTCGACGCCACCGAACGGGAGCAGCTATGCGAAACCTGCCACCGAAAATGACCACCAATGCTCCGGGCAGAGCGGGGAGCCTCCTCCTCGCCCTGCTGGCGGTGGGGGGGCCCGCCCTGGGCTCCGGGCGTCCGCCGAAGACCGGCTCGGCCGAGCCGGGCATGCGTACATATAGTCCGCCCGACCATCCGCCCCCGGAGCCGGCCGCTACCCCAGAGCTGATGCAGATGGGCGAGCGCGTGTACAAGGGCGCCTGCCTCGGGTGTCACGGCGAAAAGGGCGACGGAGAGGGCCGGGAGGGCAAGTACCTGCCCATCCCGCCGCGCAACTTCACCGTCGGCCAGTTCACGCTGCGCACCACGCCCTCGGGTTCGCTGCCGCGGGGCACCGATCTCTTCCGCACCATCCGCCGCGGCATCCGCCCCGACATCGACATGGCGTCCTTCACCTTCCTCTCCGACCGCGAGGTCTGGGCGGTGATCGCGTACGTGCGGACCTTCTCCCCGCGCTGGAAGGAGGAGAAGCCGGGCGAGCCCGTGGTCATCGCCGAGCCGCCTCCGCAGACGCGCCCGATGGTGGAGGCCGGCCGCAAGGTCTTCATGGACACGGGCTGCTTCGCCTGCCACGGCGAGCAGGGTCGCGGCGACGGGCCGGCGGCGGCTGCGCTGACCTACGACAGCGGGTTGCCGGTGAAGCCCGCCAATCTCACCCGCCCCGACTGGTTCAAGGGCGGCCCGACGGCGACGGACGTCTACCGCACCTTCATCACCGGCATGGACGGCACGCCCATGCCGTCGTTCGCGGACTCGCTGTCGGAGGAGCAGCGCTGGCAGCTGGTCTACTTCGTGCTCTCGCTGGGCAAGCCGGAGACGAGCGCGCAGAAGTAGTAGCTTGCCTTCCCGTGAGGGTCCTGCACCGCGACGCCGTCCTGATCGCCGTCGACAAGCCGGCGGGCGTGCTGACCGTCCCAGGCCGCGGGGACGACGCGGTTCCGCTCTCCGCGGCCATCCGTGAGCTTGCGCCGGAAGCGATGCCCGTCCATCGCCTCGATCGCGACACCTCCGGCGTGGTCGTGTTCGCGCTTGGTCCGTCCTCGCATCGCGCGCTCAGCGCAGCGTTCGAGGGGCGGCGCGCGGAGAAGAAATACGCGGCGCTGGTGCGCGGCGACCTGGCGGCGGCGCGCCAGATCGACCTGCCGCTGATCGAGGGGCGCAAGGGAAGCATGCGCGCTGCGAGGGCTGGAGAGACCGGCTTGCAGTCGTCGACCGACGTCGAGCCCGAGGAGCGCTTCGGCGCGTTCACGTACTGCATCTGCTCCCCGCGCACCGGACGCACGCATCAGATCCGCGTGCACCTCGCCGCCATCGGACATCCGCTGGCGGTCGATCCGCGCTACGGCGAGCCCGGGCCGCTGCGCGCCAGAGAGCTGTGGAGCGGGGCGCCGGATGCCGTCGCGCTCAACCGCACGCCGCTGCACGCCCTCTCGCTGCGTATCCCGCATCCGGCGGGCGGCTGGCTCCTGCTCGAGTCGCCCCTCCCGGAGGACATGTCGCGCTGCCTGGATCTCCTACGGGCGGCGCGACGTGCCTGACTACTTCCCGTGCACCAGCGTCTTCACGTCGGCCTTGAACGCCACCTGGATCTTGTCGCCCCGCACTTCCTGCACCAGCCCGATGCCGAAGGTCGGGTGCTGGATCACCTCGTCCGCCGTGAACTTGTCCTTCGCGGAATACTTGCGCGCGCGGGTCAGGTCCTTCCCGGCGAGCAGCGCGTCCCAGCTGGTCACCGCCGGCCGCGCCTCGCGCCGCTCGCGCTCCTCGCGGGGTTCCCAGCCGCTCTTGCGCGAGGCCACTGCCGCCGCGCCGCGATAGTTGTGCTCGCCCTGGCAGGTGTTGCACCGCACCCGCGCGGGGCGCGACCCCACCATCGCCAGGATGGTGTGTCCCAATGTCATCTTGCAGCGGGTGCACCAGGAGTCGATGTCGCCGCCGACCTTCGTTGCGTTGGCCATGAATGGCCCGACATTAGATCACAACGCGGCGGATGTGCGCGCTGATTCGCGTGACGACCTCATAGTTGATGGTCTGGGCCCAGACCGCCAGCTGGTCGGCCGACACCTGCTCCTCGCCGTCGCGCCCCAGAAGCGTGGCGGTGAGCGACCCCTCGCCGCGCGCGCGGGTCACGTCGATGACCACGTGGTTCATCATCACCCGGCCCAGCACCGGACAGCGCTGCCCCTCCACCAGAGCGTGCGCGCGCGAGGAGAGCAGCCGCGGATATCCGTCGAAGTACCCCATGGGCAAGACGGCGATGCGCGTGTCCACCGGGCACCGATATGTACAGCCGTAGCCCACGTAGCTGCCCGCCGGCAGCCACTTGGTGAGCTGGCTGCGGCACCGCCAGGAGAGCACCGGCCGCAGCTCGGGCACGTGGCCGGTGAGGGCGCGCATGGAGAGGCGCGTCTCGCTGGACGGCCACAGGCCGTACAGGGCGATGCCGACACGCACCGCGTCGTAGCGGGCGTGGGGCAAGAGCAGGGCCGCGGCGCTGGCCGCCACATGCCGCTCCAGCCGCGCGGTGAGCCCCAATCCCTCCCGCACGCGCCGCGTGCCCTCGTCGAATGCCGCCAGCTGCTGGGCCGCGTAGGTCTGCTCGGTGACGTCCTCGGTGTTGGCGAAGTGCGAGAGCACGCCGGCCACCTCGATCGCGTCCCGGGCCTGCGCCAGGAACTCCACGCCGGCAGTCAGCTCACCCAGCGTGAAGCCTTCACGGCCCAGCCCGGTGTCGACGTGGACGTGCACCCGCAGCCGGAGGCCGGCAGAACGCAGCGCGCTCACGAAGCGGGCCTGTCCGGCGTCGGTGAGCACGAGATCCACGCCGGCGCGGGCCAGCTCCACGGCCTCTTCCGTCTCCACCGCGCCGAGCACCAGCACCTGCCGCCGCGCCACGCCCTCGCGCTCCTCCCACGCACGCACCGCCAGGCCGTCGCGCGGATCGATGACGTAGAGCGCGTCGCAGGCCGCGTGGGCGGCCGGCAGCACCTGCGCGAACCCGTGCCCGTACGCGTTTCCCTTGAGCACGCCGCCGAGCCTCACGCCCTGGCCCAGCACCTCGCGGAGCAGTCGCGCGTTGTGGGCCAGCGCCTGCGCGTCGATCTCCAGCCAGGGCGCCTGCGCTGCGAACCGCGGATCGGGGGGCGGCGGCATGCGCCGCAGACTACCGCAAGCGCGCCTGCTGTTCCGCCGGATCCGCGAACGCCCCGCGAAGTGCAGAGAGCACCGCTTCGCGATCCTCGGCGGTCAGCGCGCTCCGCCCGAGGAGGGCGCGCAGGTGGTCGTCGCTGCGCACGGCGAGCTGCAGCCAGTCCGGCCTGCGCGGGAAGGTGCGCAGGATCGATTCGCCCCGGCCCCGCTCNGCGGCGGGATGGGCGAAGAGCAGGGCNGCGTAGGCGATGTCCCAGCGGTCCGTCTCGTCGAGCGCCTCCCCGAAGGCGGGCATGGCCGTGCCCGGCACGCCGAACGTGACGGCGTTGAAGATCCGCTGCGGGCTCAGCCGCGCCACTTCGGCCTTCGACGAGAAGGCGGTGGGCCGCGTGGGCAGCTCCAGCGCCGCTACTTGTGGAGTCCCGTCCACGCCGTGGCAGGCGGCGCAGGCCTGCCCGTACAGGCGCGCGCCGCGCTTCAGATGGGGCGCCTGCGCGGGCAGCACTTCCAGCCGGAAGCGTTGCGCGATGCGCGTCGACAGCGCGGCGGCGCGCGGCACCACCGCGCCGGGATTGCCGCGGGCCGTGATCCGCGCGCCCAGCTCTTCGGCCTGCGCCGCCAAGTCGGGCGCCCCCGCGGTCCGCAGGTCGGCGGCGGCTTCAGAGGCGAAGATCCGCTGCTCCTCCAGCTCTTGCGGGGTGAGCACCTCGCCGCCAGGGCCCACGGCCGAGGCGTAGTCGTCCGCCACGTAGCGGAGCAGCGCATGCGCGCGCTGCGCCTCGACGGGGGCCGCGGCCAACAGCAAGGCGAGGAGCATGTGGCCACGCTGTCCATCGGCGCGCCGCCGCGCAACGCACCCTCGTTCAGCAGCGGACACAAGCTCGCGCCCGCGTGCGTCTCGGGGTACAACGCCGCGCAATGGCAGAGCAGAGCGCCGTGGCGCCCCGCAGGCCGCCGGAATGGCTCAAGCCGCTGCAGCGCCCCATCGAGGTGCTGGGCGAGCTGTCCATCTTCGTCGGGCAGTCGGTCCTGGCCATCTTCCGCCGGCCCTGGCGCATCGGGCTGCTCATGGCGCAGCTCGAGTTCATGGCCTACGGCTCGATGTTCGTGGTGGGCCTGACCGGCCTCTTCACCGGCATGGTGCTGGCCCTGCAGACCGTCTACGCCTTCGGCCTCTTCAACGCCCAGTCGCTGGTGGGCGCCACGGTGGAGATCTCGCTGGCCCGCGAGCTGGCGCCCATCTTCACCTGCATCGTGCTGGTGGCCCGGGTGGGCTCCGCCGCCGCCACCGAGCTCGGCACCATGCGCGTCACCGAGCAGATCGACGCGCTCGAGACCATGGCGGTGGACCCGCTCAACTACCTGGTGGTGCCGCGCATCGTCGCCGCCGCCCTGGCCGCACCCGTGCTCACCATGCTCTTCAACGCCATCGCGCTCTTCGGCGCCTACGGCATCGCGGTGTGGCTCAAGGACCTCTCGCCCGGCACCTTCCTCAACCGCATCCAGGCGCTGGTGGAGGTGAAGGACATCACCAATGGGCTGGGCAAGGCGTCGGTGATCGGCTTCGTGGTCACGGTCATCGCCTGCTACCGCGGCTACCGGGCCGAGGGCGGCGCGCGCGGTGTGGGCATCGCAACCACCCAGGCGGTGGTGGGCGGCCTGGTGGCCATCTTCGCCATCGACTACATCTACACCGCCATCTCGCTCAGTGGCCCGCAGCAGCCCGGCGGAGGTCTGGGAGGATGAGTCCTCCGCGGTCCCCGGAGCCGATGATCGACGTACAGGATTTGTACAAGAGTTTCAGCGGGTTCCCGGTCCTCAAAGGCATCACCCTGCGCATGATGGAAGGCACCACCACCGTGGTGCTGGGCGGCTCCGGCAGCGGCAAGACCGTGCTGATGAAGCACATCATGGGCCTCTTCAAGCCGGACCGCGGCCAGGTCATCGTTGACGGACAGAACGTCTCCACCATGGGGCGACAGGATCTGTCCGTATTCCGCGAGCGCATGGGCATGGTCTTCCAGAGCTCCGCGCTCTTCGACTCCATGACCGTGGGCGACAACGTCGCCTTTCCGCTGCGCGAGCACAACCCCGGCCTCTCCGAGGCCGAAATCATGGAAAAGGTGAAGGAAAAGCTGGCGGTCGTCGATCTGCACGATGTCGAACTGAAGTTCCCGGCCGAGTTGTCCGGAGGCATGCGCAAGCGCGTGGGCCTGGCGCGCGCCATCATCCGCGAGCCCAAGATCGTGCTCTATGACGAGCCCACCACCGGCCTGGACCCTCTCACCACCGAGAGCGTGGACGAGATGATCTTGCACGCCCGCGAGCGCCTGTCCGTCACCAGCGTGGTCATTTCCCACGACGTCGGGTCTGCATTCCACATCGCAGACCGCATCGCGGTCATCAACGAGGGACACATCGTGGAAGAGGGTACGCCCGCGGAAGTCCGCAGAACTACCGAACCATTCACGCGCCAATTTCTCGCCACCTGGTTCGGCAGGACTTAGGGTAGCAGCGCGTGCAATCCTTCTGGACCCCCCTGAAAGTCGGTCTGGTGGTCGCCCTGGCGGTGGCCGCCTTCGGCTTCGGCCTCTTCCTCATCGGCAGCAACTTCGGCCGCGGCAGCACGTATCGCGTCTACGCGGTCTTCGACGACGCCACCGGCCTGGGGGTCCGCTCGCGCGTTCAGATCGCCGGCATCCCCATCGGCCAGGTCGACATGATCGAGCTGGATCAGCGCACCGCGCGCGCCAAGGTGTGGCTGAAGGTCCGCCAGGAGTTCGTGCTGCACCGCGACGCCAGCATCGCCAAGCGCAGCGAGTCGATCCTCGGCGACTTCCTGCTCGACGTGGGGCCCGGCTCGCCCTCCGAGCCGCCGCTCAAGGACGGAGACGAGATCCGCATCGTCATCCGCCAGCCCTCGATGAACGACGTCTTCCAGTCGCTCAACAAGATCGCCGGCGACATCTCCGACATCACCGGCAACCTCCGCAAGGTCCTTGGCGGCACCGAGGGCGAGGACAACCTGCGCACGCTGACCTCGCGCCTGTTGCGCATCAGCGAAGGCATCGAGCGCATCGTCAACCAGACCGGCGCCAAGCTGGATGCGACGCTCACCAACTTCCAGAGGTTCTCCGGCGACCTGGCCCACCTCTCCTCCACCGAGCAGGGCGACATCGTCGCCATCTTGCAGAACACGCGCGACGCCACCAGGGACGCGCGCGACATCCTGCGCACCATCGGCGACGCCGTGGGCTCCACGCAGCAGGGCGACCTGAAGGAGGGGGTGAAGAGCCTGAAGTCGAACCTGGCCAAGCTCGACATGTCGCTCACCAACGTCCAGGAGATCACCGACAAGATCAACAAGGGGCAGGGCACCATCGGGCACCTGGTCAACGACGACAAGCTGGCCAAGAATCTGGACAAGGCGTCCAGCTCGCTGACGAATCTACTGGGCGGGGCGGATACGCTGAAGATCGAAGTCAACGAGCGCAGCGAGTTCCTCATCGGGGCACCGGGAGGGGGAAGAGTGAGTCCCACCCTGCAGAGCGTGGGCATACTCGCGCAGCACACCGCATACGATCCCTGGACGAAGAACTACTTCGGCATCCGCATCATCCCCAAGCCGGACAAGTGGTACGGCTTCGAGATCGTCGACGATCCACGCGGCCTCACCAAGCAAGTGCAGGTGATCAACAATCCGGCCAATCCGCCCAACTTCCCCGCCTCGTACACGCAGACCACCACCGAACGGACGCTCAAGTTCAGCGCCTACCTGGCCAAGCGGTATGGGCCCATCTCGGGGCGATTCGGCATCCTCGAGAACACCGGCGGCTTCGGCCTCAAGCTGCACCTGCTCAACGACTCGCTGACCATCGCCAGCGACGTGTTCGAGTTCGCCAACGCGCTCAAGGAGTCGCCCCGCCTGAAGCTGTATGCCGACTATCGCTTCCTCGATCACCTGCTCATCACGGTCGGCACGGACGACGTGCTCAACAAGCCCTTCGTGGACCCGGTGAACGACACGCGCATCACCAGCGGCCGCGACTACTTCATCGGCGCGGGCGTCTTCTTCACCGACGAGGACATTGCCCGCCTGCTCAGCCTCGCCGCCTCCCGGTTCTAGAAGATCCCCGGCTCCTGTGGTACATGGCGCGCCCCATGGCCATCGAGAGAACGTTGTCGATCTTGAAGCCCGACGCGCTGCAGAGCGGTGTGATCGGGAAGGTCCTCGCCCGCTTCGAAGAGTCGGGCCTCAAGCCCGTGGCGATGAAGATGCTCCACCTCACGCAGCAGGAGGCGGAGGGCTTCTACGCCGTCCACCGCGAGCGGCCGTTCTTCAAGTCGCTGGTGGCCTACATGACTTCGGGACCGGTGATCGTGCAGGTGCTGGAGGGCGAGAACGCAGTGGCGAAGAACCGCGAGGTGATGGGCGCCACCAACCCCGCCAACGCGGCGGAGGGCACCATCCGCAAGCTGTTCGCCAGGAGCATCGAGGCGAACAGCGTGCACGGTTCTGATTCCGCGGAGAACGCGCGCGCGGAGATCGCCTACTTCTTCGCACAGACGGAGTTGGTCCGGTACGAGTGGAAAAAGTAGCGGGCAGCCGGCCGGGCGGCTGTTCAGCTGCGGCAAAGCCGCCGGCCGGTTAGAATCCTGCGGCTTTGGTCCCAACCTGGCAGTGGATTTTCTTCGTCGGCGGCATCTTCGCATCCGCCTTCTTCTCCAGCGCGGAAACGGCGCTCACCGCGCTGGGGGAGGCGCGCGTGCAGTCGCTCGCCGAGAGCGGCGGGCGCCGCAACTCGCTGATCCGGCTGTGGCAGAAGCATCCCGACCGCGTGCTCTCGGCGCTCCTGGTGGGCAACACCATGGTCAACGTGGGCCTGGGCTCGTTGACCGCGCTGATGGCCGACTCGGCGGGCTACGGGCACGCCGTCGCCGTCCTGACCGGCGTCACCACCGTGATCCTGCTCATCTTCGGCGAGATCACGCCCAAGACCTTTGCCAAGCGGCACGCCACCGGCTTCGTGCGNGTGATGATGCCGCTGATCGCGCTCGCCTACTGGGTGCTCTTCCCCCTGGCCTGGTTGTTCGTGCAGATTCCCCGCGCGCTCGCACGCGCCTCCGGCATGGACCAGGTCTCCGCAGAGCCGGTCACTTCCCGGGAGCTGGAGTACCTGATCGCGATGGGCGCGCGGCAGGGATCCATCGACAAGGTGCGCGAGGCGCTGCTGTCCAGCGTGCTCGCCTTCACCGAGGTGCTGGTGAAGGAGATCATGATCCCGCGCACGCAGGTGGTGGCCCTGGAGGAGACCGCCACCTACGACGAGACGCTCAAGCTGGTCACCGAGAGCGAGCTGTCGCGCATCCCCGTCTACCGCAACAACCTCGACGAGGTGGCGGGCGTGCTCCACGCCAAGACGCTGCTCGCCGACGTCAAGAAGGGCATCGCCGCCAGCGAGTTTCAGCTCGCCAAGTACATCCGCAAGCCGTTCTTCGTGCCGGAGACCATGAAGGTCTCGCGCCTGCTCAGCGAGATGCAGAAGCGACGCACGCACCTGGCGGTGGTGGTGGACGAGTTCGGCGGGACCAGCGGCATCGCCACCATGGAGGACGTCGTCGAGGAGATCGTCGGCGAGATCCACGACGAGAGCGACGTGGAGGAGAAGCGCATCAAGATCCTCTCCGACGGCGTGGTGCTGGCCGACGCGCAGGTCTCCATCCGCGATCTGGAGCAGCACCTGGGCGTGGATTTTCCTGACGGTGGCGACTACGAGACGCTGGGCGGCTTTCTCACCGCCACCGCGGGCCGCGTTCCGCCGGCGGGCTCGCTGGTGGTTTGGGGCGGGCTCACCTTCACGGTCAAGGCGGCGGACGATCGGCGCGTGCACAAGGTGGAGATCGCCCGCAAGGCCGCCGCCGGCGTGGCCGCCACCGGGCAACACAGCGCGCCGGAAAAGGCGCAGCCGGTGTTGCAGGTGGGCCTTCCGCCCGACAAAGTGCATTGACCATGTTGCCGCTGCTGCGAGACGATCCGCGCGCGGACCTGCGCTCGATGGGCCTGCCGGAAGTGTCCGCGCTGGTGGCGCGGCTGGGCGAGAAGCCCTATCGCGCGCGCCAGATCTATCGATGGCTGCACCAGAAGGGTGCTGCCTCCCTGGAGGAGATGACCGATCTGCCGCGGGCGTTCCGCGAGCAGCTGGCGCGGGAGGTTCTGCTTCCCACCTTGCAGGTTGACGCCGTCCAGCAGTCCTCGGACGGAACGCGGAAATACCGGCTGCGCACGCACGACGGCAAGTTCATCGAGTCGGTCTACATGCCCGACGAGGCCGGCCCGGAGAGCTTCGATCCGGAGAGCGATCAGGAGGAGGGATCTGCGCGGGTGCGGCGGACGCTCTGCGTTTCCACCCAGGTCGGCTGCGCGATGGGCTGCGGCTTCTGCATGACCGCGACCATGGGCCTCCTGCGCAACCTGACGGCCGGCGAGATCTGCGACCAGGTCTACCGCGTGAACGCCGACCTGCGCCGGCTGGGCGTCCCCGGCGAGCGCCCCCTCACCAACCTCGTCTTCATGGGGATGGGCGAGCCGCTGCACAATTACGACAACCTCATGGCGGCGCTGGAGCTGCTGCTCAGCGAGGATGGACCGCGCTTCTCGCATCGCCACATCACGGTCAGCACCAGCGGCCTGGTGCCGAACATCGTCCGCTTCGGCGAGGACACGCAGGTGAAGCTGGCGGTCTCGCTCAACGCCACCACCGACGAGCAGCGCGCAACGCTGATGCCCGTGGACAGGAAGTGGAACATCGCCGCGCTGATGGACGCGGTGCGCAGGTTCCCATCGCGGCAAGGGCGCCGCGTCACCTTCGAATACGTGTTGTTGCGCGGGGTGAACGACAGCGACGAGGACGCCGCGCGGCTTTCGGGCTTGCTGCAGGGGCTGCCCGTCAAGGTGAACCTCATTCCCTACAACGAGAACCCCGGGTTGGGGTTCGGCGATCCCGGCGCCGAGCGGCTGCAGGCGTTCCGCCGGGTGTTGGAGTCCCGGGGCATCACCTCCATGGTGCGCAAGAATCGCGGCCGCGACATCGCCGCCGCTTGCGGGCAGCTGGCGGTGGCGGGCCAGCCAGAGTCGCGCACCGGCAATTGACCTGCGGCGCCGCCCGTGCGACACCCGCGCGCCGTGCTCGGCGTCATCGGCGGTTCCGGCCTCTACGATCTGCCCGGCCTCACCGGCGTCCGCCGCGAGCAGCTGCAGACGCCCTTTGGCGATCCCAGCGACGCGGTGGTCATCGGGCGCCTCGGCAGCGAGGACGTGGCATTCCTCTCGCGCCACGGGCCCGGCCACCGCTTCTCGCCCAGCGAGGTCCCCTATCGCGCCAACCTGCATGCCTTGCGGCAGCTGGGCGTGACGCGGGTGATCTCGGTCAGCGCGGTGGGATCGATGAAGGAGGAGATCGCGCCTGGCCAGCTTGTCCTGCCGGCGCAGTACATCGACCGCACGCTGGGCAGGCCCCGCAGCTTCTTCGGCGAGGGCGTGGTGGCCCACGTGGCCTTCGCCGATCCGGTCTGCCCGCAGCTGCACGAGCACCTGCGCGGCGCCTGCTTCGCGGCGGGCATCACCGCGCATGCGGGCGGCACCTACTTGTGCATCGAAGGCCCGCAGTTCTCCACCCGCGCCGAGAGCGAGCTCTACCGCAGCTGGAAGGTGGACGTGATCGGGATGACCGCGATGCCCGAAGCCCGGCTCGCACGCGAGGCCGAGCTTTGCTACGTGACGCTGGCCCTGGCCACCGACTACGACTGCTGGCACACCGGCCACGACGCCGTCACGGTGGCGCAGGTGCTGGAGACGATGGGCCGCAACGTGGCGCTGGCGCGCGAGGTGGTGCGCAACGCCGCCCTGGGCATGGACCGCATCGCCGAGCGCAAGTGCGGCTGCGGCCACGCGCTGGACAGCGCGGTGATGACGGCGCCGGCCCGGATTCCCGCGGCCGCGCGCGAGCGGCTCGCGCTGCTCCTTGGAGACAGGTACAAGGCATGAGCCTCCTGGTGGTTGGAAGCGTGGCGCTCGACTCGGTCGAGACGCCCTTCGGCAGGCGCGACGACGTGCTCGGCGGCAGCGCCACCTACTTCGCGGCGGCGGCCAGCCTGCTCACGCGCGTCTCGGTGGTGGGGGTCGTCGGGGACGACTTCCCGCTGGCCCAGCTCGACTTCCTGCGCCGGCGCGGCGTGGCGCTGGACGGGCTGGAGGAGGTGCGCGGCAAGACCTTCCGCTGGAAGGGCCGGTACGGATTCGACCTCAACGCCGCCGAGACGCTGGATACGCAGCTCAACGTCTTCCAGACCTTTTCGCCCAAGCTCGATCCAGAGGCTCGCAAGGCGGAGCGCATCTTCCTCGGCAACATCGATCCCGAGCTGCAGATGAGGGTGCTCGAACAGGCCGAGCAGCCGCGGCTGGTCTGCGCCGATACGATGAACTACTGGATCTCGTCGCGCCGCCCGCAGCTGCTGCAGCTTTTGCCGCGCATCGACGTGCTGATGGTCAACGACTCCGAGGTGCGCCAGCTCGCCGGCGAGAGCAACGTGCTCAAGGCAGCGCAGGCNGCGCAGAGGCTCGGCGCGAAGTCGGTGGTGGTGAAGCGGGGCGAGTACGGCGCGCTGCTGGTGACCGAAGGACACCGCTTCTACGCGCCGGCGTTCCCGCTGGCCGACGTGGTCGATCCCACCGGCGCCGGCGACTCCTTCGCCGGCGGCTTCCTCGGCCTGCTCGATCGGCTCGACTCCGGCGAGCCCGCGGCGCTGCGGCAGGCCACGGTGATGGGCTCGACCATCGCCTCGTTCACCGTCGAGCAGTTCAGCCTCGATCGGCTGCGCGAGCTGGATCTGGCGCAGGTGCGACGCCGGTACGACGCCTTCCGGCAGCTGGTGCACTTCGACGAGCTGCCCGCACACGTGGCGTGAAACGGCGCGTCAGGCGCCCTTGAAGTCGGCGCACTTGCGGTGTACTCAGGGCGGCGACCGATGCGGACCGCCATCCTGACGGACATCCATGCCAACCTGGAGGCCCTGACGGCGTGCTTTTCGGCGGCGGAGGCGCATCGCGTCGACCGCTACGTGTGCCTGGGCGACACGGTCGGTTACGGGGCTGATCCCAACGCCGCCTGCGATCTGGTGCGCACGCGCTGCCAGTTCTCGGTTTTGGGAAACCACGACGCCGCCGTGGCCGGCCGCATGGACTACAGCTACTACTACGCGGCCGCGCGCGAGGTGCTCGACTGGACGGCGCTGCACCTGTCGCCCGAGAACATGCAGTGGCTGCGCGGGCTGCCCTACCAGCGCAGCGAGGCGGACATCACCTGGGGCCACGCCTCGCCGCGCGACCCGCAGGCCTTCGAGTACGTGTTCGCGCTGGAGCAGGCGGAAGACCTGGTCGTGCGCGCCCCCAAGCTGGCCCGCGTCACCTTCATCGGCCACTCGCACCTGCAGCGCGCCTTCCAGCTGGGCGAACCGGTGAAGGACGTCTGGGACGAGCGCGTGCGGGTGGATGCCAGCCGCAGCTATCTCATCTCCATCGGCAGCTGCGGCCAGCCGCGCGACTACGACCCCCGCGCCTGCTTCGGCATCTGGGACGACAGGACCGGCACGGTGGAGTTCCACCGGGTCCGCTACGACGCGGAGAAGACGGCGCGCAAGATCCTCGAGGCCGGGCTGTCGCCGCACTTCGCGCGGCGGCTCCTCCATGGCGTCTAGGGTGGACTTTCCGCGGCACCTCCTGGAGCTGGAGACGCTGACGCGGGCACAGATCGAGGCGTTGCTCACCCTGGCCGCCCGCTTCAAGCGCGAGCGGGCGCGGGCGCGCGGCGGCGAGGCCACCTCCGACCGCCGCGGCCTCTTGCGCGGCCGCAACGTGATCACCCTCTTCTTCGAGAACAGCACGCGCACGCGCAGCTCGTTCGAGGTGGCCGCCCGCGCGCTCGGCGCCGACGTGCTCAGCTTCCAGAAGGACGCCTCCAGCGTGGCCAAGGGCGAGTCGCTGGAGGACACGGTGCGGAACCTCGACGCCATCGGCGCCGACGCGCTGGTGGTCCGGCATCCCGCCGCCGGCGCTCCGCGACTGGTGGCGCGCGCCGTGAAGGCCAGCGTGATCAACGCGGGAGACGGCGCGCACGAGCATCCCACCCAGGGCCTGCTCGACTCGCTCAGCCTGCGCGAGCGCTGGGGGACCCTGGAGGGCAAGACCGTCGCCATCGTGGGCGACATCGCCCACAGCCGCGTGGCGCGGTCCAACATCCATTGCCTGATCCGGCTGGGCGCGCGCGTGCGCGTGGGCGGCCCCTCGACGCTGATCCCGGCGGGCGTGGAGAAGCTGGGCTGCGCCGTGGCGGGTTCCCTGCGCGATGCGCTGACCGGAGCGGACGCGGTGATGGCGCTGCGCATCCAGAACGAGCGCATCTCGGACGCGCGACTGCCCGGAGCCCGCGACTACGCGCGCACCTGGGGCCTGAACGCACGCACGCTGGAGATGCTGCCCAAGGACGCGCTGGTGCTCCACCCCGGGCCGGTGAACCGCGGCGTGGAGATGTCGAGCGACGTGCTCGATTCCCCCCGCAGCCTGGTCATGGACCAGGTGGATTCCGGAGTCGCCGTCCGCATGGCCACGCTCGCCCTCTGCCTTCGCGCCGAGGTGCCCGCATGATCATTCTCGATTCAGGGAGGGTGATCGACCCCGCCAACAGGATCGACGGGACCCGCACCGTGCTCATCGACGGAGAGCGGATCAAGGAAGTGCGCGAGCAGGCGGCCACGCCCGCGGAGAAGCTGGTGCACCAGGTCGTCGACTGCCGCGGAAGATGGGTGCTTCCCGGGCTGGTGGACCTGCACGTCCATCTGCGCGAGCCGGGCGAGGAGGGCAAGGAAACCATCGCCACCGGCGCCCACGCCGCGGCGGCGGGCGGTTTCACCACCATCGTCGCCATGCCCAACACCCGGCCCGTCTGCGACAGCGCCGCGGTGGCGCGATTCGTGGCCGCGCGCGGGCGCGAGGCGGGGTACGCGCGCGTCATTCCGGCCGGCGCGATCACGCGCGGCAGCAACGGCGAGCAGCTCGCCGACATGGCGGAGCTGAAGGACGCCGGCTGTGTCTGCGTCACCGACGACGGGCGGCCGGTGATGTCGGCGGGCGTGATGCGGCGCGCGTTGGAGTACGCGCGCGATCTCGGGCTGCCCGTCATGGTCCACGCCGAGGACCTCACGCTGTCGGCCGGCGGCGCCATGAACGAGGGCGCGGTGGCCACTCGCCTTGGCCTCCCCGGCGTGCCTGCCGCCGCCGAGGTGGCCATGGTCCAGCGGGACTTGTTGTTGTCGGAGATGACCGGCGCGCACCTGCACGTGGCGCACGTGAGCGCGGCCGGCAGCGTGCGCGCCATCCGTGAGGCGCGCGCGCGGGGGGTGCGGGTCACCGCCGAAGCCACTCCCCACCACTTCACCCTCACGGACGAGGCGGTGGCGGGAGTGCCGCCCTCGACCACCGGGGCCCAGCCCGCCGGCGAGCCGTACGACACGCACGCCAAGATGAGCCCGCCGCTCCGCTCGGAGAGCGACCGGCAGTCGCTGGTGGGGGCGCTTGCCGACGGCGTCGTCGATGCGATCGCCACCGACCACGCGCCCCACGGCGCGCTGGACAAGGGCGTCGAGTTCATCCACGCCGCCAACGGTGTCGTCGGCCTGGAGACCGCGCTCGCGCTCACCTTGGCGTTGGTGAGGACGGGCGAGCTGGCGCTCGGGCGCGCGGTCGAGCGCCTGACCGCGGGACCCGCGCGCTGTTTCGGTTTGCCCTATGGCACCTTGGGCGCCGGGGCGCCCGCGGATGTGATCGTCGTGGACGCGGAGCGCGAATGGAAGGTAGACCCGCAGCGTTTCCATTCGCGATCCCGCAACAGCCCGTTCGCGGGTTGGACCTTGCGCGGAAGGGTGCTGAGAACGTTCGTGAGCGGCCGTATGGTGCACGAGGAGGGCAAGTGACCGCGAAGAAGGCGACGCTGGCGCTGGCCTGCGGCGAGGTGTTCGAGGGGACCTCCGTCGGAGCCGAGGGCGAGACGGTGGGCGAGGTGGTCTTCAACACCGCCCACACCGGCTACCAGGAGGTTCTCACCGACCCGTCCTACGTGGGCCAGCTGGTCACCTTCACCGTGAGCGAGGTGGGCAACTACGGCATCCATTTCGGGGACGCGCAGGCGGAGACGGCGCAGGCGGCGGGCCTGATCGCGAGGCGCGTCTGCAAGGAGCCGTCGAACTGGCGCTCGCAGCAGTCGCTGCCGCAGTTCCTCGAGCAGAGCGGCATGGTGGGCATCGAAGGCGTGGATACGCGCAAGCTGGTGCGCATCCTCCGCACCACCGGCGCGCAACAGGGCATCATCGACACCACGGGCGCCTCGGCACAGGCGCTGGTCGAACGGGCGCGCGGGGCGCCGGGGATGGAGGGCCAGGACCTGGCCACCCGCGTCTCCACGCGCGCACCGTACCGTTGGGAGCAGGGCGTGGCGGGCCGCGATCCACAGGCGCGGCGGCACGAGGTCGTGGTGGTGGACTATGGCGTCAAGCGGGGCATCCTCCGCCAGCTGGTCGACGTGGGCTGCGGCGTGACGGTGGTGCCGTCGCGGACTCCCGCGGCAGAGATCCTGGCGATGAAGCCTTCCGGCGTGGTGCTCTCCAACGGCCCGGGCGATCCGGCGGCCGTGGTCGGCGCGGACGTGCAGGCGCGCGATCTCCTCGGCAAGGTGCCGGTGATGGGCATCTGCCTGGGAAACCAGATCCTCGCGCTGGCCATGGGCGGAAGGACGTACAAGCTCAAGTTCGGACATCGGGGCGCCAATCACCCGGTGCGCGACGTGATCGGCGACAAGATAGATCTCACGTCGCAGAACCACGGGTTCGCGGTGGACCACAAGTCGCTCGAAGGCAAGGTGCAGGTGACGCACGTGAATCTGTACGACGGCACGGTGGAGGGCATCGCCGCGCCCGATCTGAAGATGTTCGCGGTCCAGTACCATCCCGAGGACAATCCGGGCCCACACGACAGCCGGTACCTGTTCCAGAGATTCGTGATGATGATCGAGGGTGCATGATCCAGCCCCAGATCGACCTGCTCCTCCAGTGGGCTGCTCCGCACGTGGACGACATGGTCCGCGCCAAGGAGGAGTACTTCACCCAGACCGGCGGCGAGGTGCACGCCGACGATCGCTGCTACGAGCAGCGGATGCAGGCCTTTTTCAACTGGTACCTGTTCGATCGCCGCCAGCCCGACGGCGGCACGCCGGTGGAGCGCTTCCTGCGCGAGAAGGGCGCGGAGCTGCCGGCGCGGGACAAGGACATCCTGCTCGGCTGCACGCAGTCGCGCGTCGGCCTCTACGAGTATCGCGGCTCGCGCGGCGGGATCTTCTCGCGCCCGGCCAAGGGGCAGGTGCGCGTGCGCGATGCCATCACCGGCGAGGATTTCGACGTGACCGAGCGCCGGCAGATGCACGGCCTGGAGATCGGCGATCTGTTCGAGGCCCGGCTGGTTCCGGTGGATCGCACCTGGCACTTCTCCACCAGTTTCACCTACCAGCCGCGCGAGGTGTACCCGGCGATCCGGCGCGAGATCAAACGCCGCAAGAAGCAGGGCGCGGTGGATGCGCGCGCGTTGGTGTGGGAGCTGGAGCGGATGGGGCTGCAGCACGAGCGGTTCCGCAACGTCAGCATCGACAACATCTACAACTTCGAGACGCCCTTCCTCTCGCGGCGGCAGCGGCCCGGCGAGGTGCAGCAGCGCGATGGATGAGTCCCACGCGCCGGCCGGGGGGAAATACCATCCGTTGTCCCCGGATTGTTGCGGCGGTGCTCACTGATCACGTGGCTGGCGCATCTGCCGTGGGACCGGAGGGCCGTCGTGCAAGCGATCGGCGGTCAGTCCATCCAGCCGCGGCGTTTGAACCAGAGCAAGAGGCCAGCGGCGGTGAGGGCCATGGCCGCGAGCGCCGCCGGATAGCCCCAGCGCCAGCCCAGCTCCGGCATCCCCTGGAAGTTCATCCCGTAGACGCTGGCGATGAAGGAGATGGGCAGGAAGACGGTGGCGATCATCGTCAGCACCTTCATGATCTCGTTGAGCCGATTCGACACCATGGAGAGGTGCGCTTCCAGGACGCCGCCGAGCAGATCCCGCGCGTCGTCGATGAGATCCGAGATGCGCACTGCATGGTCGTGCACGTCCCGGAAGAAAGGCAGCTCCTCGCGTGGAATCCGCTCGAACTCGCCGCGCGCCAACCGGAGCAGCAGCTCCCGCTGGTGCACGGCGGTGCGGCGGAACCGGTGGAGCGCGCTGCGCAGGCCCATCACCTTCGCCACCGTGTCGCGGCGGGGGATGCGCTGGAGCGAGGCCTTCTCCAGCTTGTCCACCGCATCATCGAACGCATCCATGGCAGGCATCGCGTCGTCCACCAGCCGGTCGAGGAGGAGGTGCAGGATCCGCGAGGCGTCGAGCGGCCGCTGCCCGCGCAACAGATCTTCGCGCACTTGCGCCGCCGTCTTCAAGCGCGCGTCGTGGTGCGTGAAGACCCAGCCGGGTCCCACGACGATGTCCAGCTCGGCCTGCCGCAGCCTTTCGGGCCCCTCTTCCGGGACCTGGACCGCATGCGCCAGTACGAAGAGGTAGCCGCCGAAATCCTCGACCTTGGGCACGGTCCTGGTGTCGAAGATGTCCTCCACCGTGAGCGGGTGGATCTTCAGCTCCTGGAGCAGGCCCTCCACCTCTGGCGTGCGCTCCTCGGCGTCGATCCAGACCAGCGCAGCCTTGCCGATGGCGGCCCGCGCCTCGGGCAACGGCGCGAGCGTGCCCCGCCCTTGATCGAAGATCACCGCGGCCGTCGCCATCGCCTCAGCGAACCACGCTCTCCGGATCGTGCCGGCTGGGCGTCCCCGGGTACACCACTGTCTTGAGCAGCTCGCGCCGGTTCTTCGCCACGTCCCTGTCCAGGAACGCGCGCGCCTCGTCCAGCCGGTCGAGGAGCCGCTTCGGCTTGCGCTTCATCTTCGCATCGCTGAGCAACGCGTGGGTGAGCCAGGGAAAGACCGCGGTCACGTCGGTGTGCACGTACACCGAGCCCGCCTCCACCGCCTCGACCGACACCTTCCCCCAGGTGTGGCCTTCGCCCGCCGGACAGGAGGAGAGGGCGCCGTTGTCCACCGGGTCCACGCAGAACTGCACGTCGATGTCGAAGCCCGTGGTGGGCACGAAGAGGATCTGGTCGAGCAGCGGCTCGCCCTGCAGCGTGTAGTTCTTGGGCACGCCGCCGCCCAGGATCCAGATCGCCAGCCGCTTGGATCCGTTGTGCCGCGCCCAATGCTGCACGGCGGCCATGCTGTACACGTCGTCGTTGATGTCGATCTCGAACTTGAACCTGTCCGGGAAGAGCCGCCGCAGCTTGACCGCGTTGAGGAAGATGGAGCCGTCCTGTACCGCTCCCACGAAGATGGGCACCCCGCGCCGCCAGCAGACCGAGAGCAGCGAGGGCTGGTCGACGCCCAGCGCTTTCTCCATCTTGGCGATGTCCCGCCCGAGCAGCGCGTGGAACTCGGGAGTGGTCATCTTCCGCTGGTAGTCGGGACCCTGCATCAGGGCGGAAAAGAGCTTGTCGGTGTCAAGGAGCGCCTCCTCCCAGAAGCCCAGGTCGTAGATGCGGATCACGCGCGCCAGCCGGAGCTGGAGATCGCCGGCGTTGGGATTCACCTCGCGGATGGCGTGGCCGATGATGCGGTGGGCGTCGTGGTAGAGGTTGGCGCCGGTGGTGGTCAGCGCCGAGATCACGCCGCGCTCGATCAGCGGGATCAGGCAGCTCTGGTGCAGGCCCGCCGGCGTCATGGCGCCGGAGAGGGTGAGGAAGATGCTGCAGTCCTCCTGCATGGAGCGGCGCATCAGCTCGTAGGCGGTGCGCTCCTGGCGGCCGACGTAGGCGCCGAAGGCGTGCTGGAGCAGGTCGTGGGGAGACTCGCGGCCGGTGATGGGGCGGGGATCCACGGTGCGGGCGCGCTGGAAGGGCTTGCGCAAGCTGGTCTTGGTCGGCATAGAGGGCGCGCAATCTACACGATCGAGCGCGGGCGATGTGCACCCTGGTCCTCCTCCAACGCAAGGGCGAGTTGCTGGCGATCTCCGGCAACCGCAACGAGCTGCTGGCGCGGCCTGCGAGTGGTCCGCGGCTGGAAGGCGGCGTGCTGGCGCCGCGCGACGAGTTGGCCCATGGAAGCTGGCTCGGGCTCAACCATCACGGGCTCTTCGTCTGCGTCACCAACCGGCACGGCGCCATGGTGGACCCCACGCGCAAGTCGCGCGGCCTGATGGTGATGGAGGCCCTCCAGGCGCACGGGGCGCGGGGGCTGCGCGAGGCGCTCGGCGAATTGCACGGCGAGCGCCACAACGGCTTCCACCTCGTCTACGCCGACCTGCACGATGCCTTCGTCACCTGGGGCGACGGGTTCGCGGTCAGCCATCTGGCGCTCGAGCCCGGGCGCGTCCACGTGATCACCGAGCG
>C688J18823_10000079_pt1 | contig 48789 bp, 45 predicted proteins | sample HopSoiMetagenom1_FD_18823 | JGI IMG/M metagenome (IMG submission 18823)
AGCAGCAGCCGGCGGTGGAGCAGCAGCCGGCGGTGGAGCAGCACCCGGCGGTGGAGCAGCACCCGGCGGAGGAGCAGCAGCCGGTGGTGGAGCAGCAGCCGGCGGAGGCGCAGCACCCGGCGGAGGAGCATCAGCCGGCGGAGGAGCAGCAGCCAGGGGAGGAGCAGCAGCCGGCGGAGTAGCAGCACCCGGCCCCGGAGCAGCACCCGGCCCCGGAGCCGCACCCGGCCCCGGAGCCGCAGCTGGCGCTGGAGCCGCAGCTGGCGGTGGAGCAGCACAGGGCGGTGGCGCAGCAGCCAGCGGCGGAGCAGCATCAATCGGAAAGGGCGCAAGCGAGGGGCCGAACCCGAACACCAACCCGAACCGAACACGAACACGAACACGAACACGTCTCCGAAGAACATCGCCGCACCTCCCGCTCCTGCCCCAGCCGCGGTCGCCATCCCCGAACCATCTGCCTCCGCCATCGCAGCCGCCGAGGGCAGCACCTCCCTCGCAGACCTCATCTCCAAGGCGGGAGACACGAAGGCGAGCGCCGGCGATCTGCAAGGCAAGCTGAAGGACCTGAAAGACAAGGCCGACGAAGCGGATCGGCGCCACGGCGGCAACAAGGACCCCAACATCGACGAGTAGCAGCGGGAGAACGCGCACATGCCGGAGCAGACCAGGAATCCGAAAGCCGACGCGGAGCCCATGCAGCTCTACCGCTTCCGCGTCCGCAGCTCCGACGGCCGCGAGCTGGTCAGCGCCGTGGCGGTGGTCGATCCCAACGCCGACGCGGAGAACGCGCACGACGCGGCCGATTCGCTGGAGGAGCTGGACCAGAAGCACGACCAGGAGGCGAGCCAGCACGACGACGATCTGGCCAAGGCGCACGAGGAGGAAGCGAAGCGCCACGCCGCCGACCTCGACGCGCACCACGGCGAGATCGCCGATCAGCACCTCGCCGCGGTGGACGCGAAACATGAGGGCGACCAGGCGCGGGCCGGGGGGGAGCTGGCCGCGAAGCACGCGGAGGAGCTGGACCTGCACGCGTCGCAGCTCGACGAGCAGCACTCCTTCGAGCGCGAGACGGTGGAAAAGCAGCTCGCCGAGCGGCACCACGCGGAGCTGCGCTCCGAGCTCGGATCGCTGGTCCAGAAGCATGCCGAGCAGGCCATCCGGCACGGCGAGGAGCGAGCCCGCGGTTTCTTCGAGAAGCTGGCGCAGCACGCCGGCGAGTTCGCCGGCAAGCACGTGGCCCAGCTCAAGGACGCGGTGGCGGACGTGGTTCGAAAGGGCCATGAGGAGCTGGGCAAGCTCACCGGCGACATGGAGCGCGCCTTCGCCAGGACGCACCTCCAGTTCCTGGAGGAGGCGGAGCACAAGCTGGCGGCGAAGATCGAGCAGCACGGCGCCGACGCGGAGCACGCGCTGGAAACGGCGGTCCGGTCGAACGAGGACGAGCGCTTCCGCAAGTACGAGGGCGAGCTGGCGAAGCTCGACGCCGACAAGGCGCTGCCGCCCGACGTTGCCAAGGGCCGCCGCGGCGACCTGCGCTGGGCGTTCCTCAGCGACCTGCGCGCCGCGCGCGACCAGCTGAAGCGGGACTCGCTGCGCGAGCTATCCCGGAAGGTGGACGAGGCGCGCAAGAAGCATCTCGAGGATCGCGGGCGCGGCGTCGAGGACCTGGTCCGCAAGCACCTCGACGACAAGCTGAAGAGCGTCGAGGAGGCGCTGAGCGGCCAGGCCCGCCGGCAGCAGAAGGCGGCGGACGAGGTCAGCCGCAAGCTCCTTCAAGACAGGAAGCAGCGCGACGACGAGCTGCTCGCGCAGCACAACGGCGAGCTGCAGCGGGGCGAGAAGGAGCTGCACGAGCGGCAGTTCCAGGAGAAGAACGAGAAGGAAGCCGCGCTGCGCGACCGGCTGGAGAAGGCGCGGCGCGACGCGCTGGAGAAGAAGCGTAAGGAGCAGGCCCAGGAAAGGCGCAAGCACCTCGACGGCCTGCGCGGCCGGCACGACGAGCTGAAGCAAAAGCACCTCGACGAGCTGCAGAAGGCCCAGGGCGAGGCCCGCAAGAAGCGCGAAGAGGAGCTGCAGAAGCAGCAGGCAGACGCCAAGCAGAAGCGCGCCGACGCCCTGAAGAAGCGGCAGGAAGAGGAGATGAAGAAGCGCACGCAGCTCCTCGCCAAACGGCAGAAGGAGGAGCGCCGCCGCCACGAGGAGCTGCTCAAGAAGAAGGATCAGCAGAAGGCGGAGCCGAAGAAGGCGGCGGGGACGAAGCACCCGTAACGGCACAAGGTCCAAATCCCTCACGTCCGTAGATGGGGACACGATCGCGCGCTCGCCGCGCGGCCGTCATGTCCCCGGCGGTCCCCGACCTGCGATACAACGCCGGCGGTGGCGCCCCGCGAGTACAACTTCGATGGCCTGGTCGGCCCCACGCACAACTACGCCGGCCTCTCCCACGGCAACGTCGCCTCCTTCGCCCACGCCGGCAAGCCCGCAAACCCGCGCGCCGCCGCGCTGCAGGGGCTGGAGAAGATGCGCTTCGTCGCCTCGCTGGGCGTGGGCCAGGCGGTGCTGCCGCCGCACGAGCGGCCCTCGCTGAGGACGCTGCGGCGGCTGGGGTTCCGCGGCAGCGACGAGGAGGTGGTGGAGCAGGCGGCCTCCGATCCCGAGCTGAAAGACCAGCTGCTCCGCATCAGCTCCAGCGCCGCGGCCATGTGGACGGCCAACGCCGCCACCTGCGTGCCCGCCGCTGATGCCCGCGACGGCCGTCTGCACCTCGTCCCGGCCAACCTGACCGCGATGTTCCACCGCGCGCTGGAGGCGGAAACCACCACGCGCGTGCTGCGGGCCATCTTCGCCGATGCCGCGCGCTTCGAGGTGCACCATCCGCTGCCGGGCGGCGCCCACTTCGCCGACGAGGGCGCCGCCAACCACACCCGCCTCTTCACCAACCGGGTGGCGCACCTCTTCGCCTGGGGCCGTCGCGCGTTCGGCGCGCCGTCCTCCGCCGGAGAGCCGGCGCGGTACCCGGCGCGGCAGACGCGCGAGGCCTCCCACGCGCTGGCGCGGCTGGGCCAGGTCGAGCCGGGCCGGGCGCTCTTCCCGCAACAGCACCCTGCCGGCATCGACGCCGGCGCCTTCCACACCGACGTGCTGGCAGTCGGGAACGGCAACGTGCTGCTGCTGCACGAGCTGGCCTTCGTTGGACACGAGGCGCTGCTGCGCGACCTGCGCGCGCTCCTGGGCGAGTCGTTCGTGGCCTACGTCGCCTCCGAGCGCGAGCTTCCGGCCGCCTTGGCGATCTCGGCATATCCGTTCAACTCGCAGCTGCTCAGCCTGCCCGGAGGCGGCATGACCATCGTGGCGCCGCAGGAGTCGCGCGAGGATCCCCGGGCCCGCGCCTTCCTCACGCGCGTGGTCGAGTCGGGCGGGCCCGTGGGGAGCGTCCACTATCTCGACTTGCGGCAGTCGATGCAGAACGGCGGCGGGCCGGCCTGCCTGCGCCAGCGCATCGTCCTCGGCGACGAGGACCGGTCCGCGATCAAGGCGCGCGTCTTCTGGGATGAGGCGCTGGGGCGCGAGTTGGAGGACTGGGTTCGCGCCAGCTATCGCGACCGGCTGGAAGGAAAGGACCTCGCCGACCCGCTCCTCGCCCGCGAGACCATGGCCGCGCTCGACCGGCTCACGCGAATCCTGGAACTGGGCAGCGTCTACGACTTTCAGTGCTGAGGAGGCGGGGGCGCTTCCTTGCGCACCAGCTTGCCCTGCGGATCCACCAGGTAGTCCGCGTCGTCGTAGGCCAGGGCGAAGAGCCCGTCCTCACGCAGCGTGATGGAGCGCGGCGGGCGCCGCGCGATCAGCGAGGCGGCGTCGTTGGCGATGGTGAGGGTGGTGCTGGGCGCTTCCGCCTCGCGCTCCTCGGGAACCGGCACGGGCGGCTCCGGCGACGCCGGAGGCGCTGGCTCGGCCCGCTTCTGCTCCTCCTTGCCGTGGTCCACTTGCGCCACCTGGGCGCGGATCTTCGCCGCGTCGTCCTGGGGCAAGCGGTCCAACTCGCGGGTCAGCTCGGCGTTCTTCGCCACCACCCGCGCGGCCGGCATGATCAGCGGCTTGGGAATGGGAAGCGGCGACGGAGCCAGCCGCAATGCGCCCGGACGGGGGTGGGCCCGCGCCAGCCGATCCTCGCTGATCTGGGCCTTGCGCATGGCATCGAAGCCCGGCTTCAGGTCGCCCACGGTGAGCCCGCCCTTGGCGTCCGCCAGCGCCCCGGCCAGCTCGTCCGCCGCGCCCAACGCTTCGGCGCGCATCCGGCCGCCCCGGTCGAACTGCTGCACCAGCCTGGGATCGTCGTCCTCGCGCATCAACTCGGCGGTGGTATCGCGGATCCAGGTGCCCCGATCGACCGCCTGCAGCAGTCGCTTCAGCTCGGCGCGGCCCCGGCCCACCGCCGCGTAGTCGCTGTTGCGGATGTCGTCGAGCTGCGGCGGGCTGAGACGCTGATTCAGGGCGTCCTGCGACCAACGTTCTTGTTGAGAGAGCGCGCGGTACATTCGATCGTCGTGCTGCACGGCGGAGCTGCCGGTGATGCAGCCGGCCGCGAGGAGCAGGACGAGGATGATTCGGCGCATGCGCACTCCTTTTCCCGGGGCGCGCGACCGGCGCGTCAAGAGACCACCATCTCCGACACGTACAGGTCGCGTTCGGCCACGCTCCACTGTAGAACGGCCAGCGGAGGAAGGAATTCAATGATCCTGCTCGCTGTCCAGTCGCTTGCCCTGCTGGTGGCCGCTCCGGCGCAAGATCTGCCGGCGCGCCTGCGCCATCTCGAGTCGATGGCGGCCGCCTGGGCGCCTGCCCCGTCGCGGGACGTCACGCGCATCGCCTTCCTCACCACCCTCTTCGGGACGCGCCAGGCCGCCAGCATGGCCATCGAGGGGAGCTATCCCAACCAGCTCACCGACGAGCCGGGCGGGGTGGAGTCCATCGCCTGGGTGCCGCCGGAGGCGCGCATGCTGGTGGCGACGGTGCTCCGGGACGGCCACCGTCGGCTCATCCTGGTGGACGAGGATGCGTCCGTGCCGGTGCCCATCGATGCCGCGGCCGGTGAGCAGCTCCTGGGAGGGTTCTCGCGCGACGGCAAGCGCCTCTACTACGCCGTGGTGGACGCCGGAAAGGTGACCTTGCGCACCTGGGCGGTGGAGACGCGCACCGCCACCACCGTGACGCCGCCTCCGCCGGCGGCGGGGGTGCAGCCGCCCAAGGATTCGCTTCCGCTCGACGACGCGCTCTCCGCCCTGGTGTCGCTCGGTCCTCCCTCCCCCGACGGGCGCACGCTGCTGGCGCAGGTGAAGCGCGGCGGAGGCGAGGGGGTGGCCCTGGTCGATCTCGCCGCCGCCCGCGGCACCATCCTCACCCCCACCGATGCGCCGGCCCGTTTCCGGCAGCCGCGCTTCTCGGGCGATGCGAAGAGCGTCTATGTCCTCACCGACGCGGGCAGATCCACCCTGGGCGTGGACTCCATCGCCGTGCAGGGACATGCCCGCAAGACGCTCTACGCGCCGCCGGAGAACATCGAGGCCTTCGCCATCACCGACGACGGCCACCGGCTGGCGGTGGCGCTGGAGATCAACGGCATGAACCTCTTCTCGCTGCTCGATCTCCCGTCGTTGCGGCCGCAGCCGCTGGCCGCGCCGCCCTCCGGCGCGCTCGCGGAGGGAGGCATGGTCTGGGATCGCCCCGGCGAGCGTCTCTTCTTCGGCTGGCGTCTGCCCGACGACACCACCGACGTCTGGGAGCTGCGCCTCGGGTACGGGACCGCGATGCGCCTGACGCGCAGCCCGCGCCCGGGACTTCCCCGCGAGTCCATCTCCCGTCCCGCGCTGGTGAAGATCGGCGACAGCGTCGGCTGGCTCTGGCGTCCCTCCGACCCGGCGAAGCCGCGCGTCGCCGTGCTCATCCGCTCCCGCGACGTCCGCCCGGTCTTCGATCGGCGGGTCGCCGCCCTCAACATGGCCGGCCTTGCCGTGCTGGCCATGAACGGCAAGGACCCCCAGAAGGCGGCGCGCGACTATCTCTCGTCGGCGCAGGATCTGGACATCCGTTTCCCGCTGCTGCTGAACCCCGACGACCTGCCCGTGGAAGACGCAGCGAAGTGGGGCGGCGTCGTCAGCTCGTCCGGAAAGTCGGGCCTGACCGTGGATCCAGATCACCCGGACCTCAAGTCGCTGGTGAACTACGCCACCAGCAAGCCACCCGGCCTGTGAGCTAGATCTCCGCGTTCATCTCCTTCGCGGTCCTGCGCAGCGAAAACGCGGCGGATGCCGTCGGCGCACCCCTGCCCACCAGGAGCACGACGTAATATCCGTCCCTCAGTCCGCGGCAGAGCAGCGTCCCCTCCGCGCACCCGAGCCGCATCTCCACGATGCCTCCGGCCCCCGCGTCGGTCGAGTTGTTCTGCAGGCTCAGCCACGCCGCCGCCAGCTGCGCGCCGAACACCTTCATGTCGTAGTCGGAGAGCCCCTGGTCTCGCACCACCAGCTCCACGGCCTCGCCTTCGTAGTCGCAGAAGATGGCGCCGCGTGCCCCCGGCGTCCGCGTCACCAGGGTTGTCAGCATGCGCCGGAAGGGCACGGACCCGCTTGTACCTGCACGGTCCGAGTGGTAGCAAGCGGCGTTCCCGCAGCGAAAGAGAGGAAGTTTGGACAAGCGCGCGGCGGTCGTGCTCGGCGTCATCTTCGGCGGCCTGTTCCTGGTGCTGTTCGGGTTCATGCTGCTCGCGTACTCCGCGGTGAAGGGCGGGACGTCGGCCTACACCCTGGACACCGACACCACGGTGGGGGCCCGCATCGGCATCGTGGAGGCCAAGGGCACCATCGGCGACCCGCAGACCGGCGTGGACGCCGACCGCATCGTCAAGCTCTTGCGCAAGTACGAGAAGGACGACGACATCAAGGCGGTCGTCCTGCGCGTCGATTCCCCCGGCGGAGCGGTGGCACCCTCCCAGGAGATCCACGACGCCATCAAGCGCATCAAGGCGAAGAAGAAGGTGGTGGTCTCGATGGGCGGGCTGGCCGCCTCGGGCGGCTACTACATCAGCGCGCCCGCCGACCGCATCTTCGCCGAGCCCGGCACGCTCACAGGCTCCATCGGCGTGATCTTCATGCACTTCAACGTCCGCGGTTTGCTGGAAGCGGTGAAGATCGAAGAGACCACGCTGAAGAGCGGCAAGTACAAGGACACGCTCTCGCCGTTCCGCCCCGTCCAGGACACCGACCGCGAGGAGATCCAGGGCATCTCCGACGACGTCTACGGCCAGTTCGTCCAGGCGGTGGCCGAGGGCCGCAAGCTGCCGGAGGCCAAGGTGCGCGAGATCGCGGAAGGGCGCATCTACACCGGGCGCCGGGCGAAGGAGCTGAAGCTGGTCGACGACCTCGGCGGATTCGACGACGCGCTGCAGGCGGCCTGGGCGCTGGCGGGCCAGGCGGGCGAGCCGCGGGTGCAGTACCCGCCCAAGGAGCACGAGCTGTCACTGCGCGATCTGGTGCGGGGCGCCTTCCAGGGCGCGTTCCAGGGCGCCGCGGAGGGCGTCCGCGCGGCGCCCGGAGAAGGCGGCGTCATGCTCCTGGCCCCCGCGCTGGTGAGATGATGGACCAGCTCTGGGCGCCTTGGCGGATGGAGCTGATCGCCAAGGGCGACTCGAAGTCCGGCTGCATCTTCTGCGACCTGCCGCGCGCAGAGGACGATCGCGAGAACCTGATCCTGGGCCGCACGCAGCACACCTTCGCCATCCTCAACCGCTTCCCCTACAACAACGGCCATCTCATGGTGGTGCCGCGGGCCCACACCTCGGACCTGGGCTCGCTGCCGCGCGCCGAGCACGACGAGCTGGCCGAGATGCTGCGCGTGGCGGTGCGGCTTCTGGGAGAGGGCTACAGCGCGCAGGGTTACAACGTGGGGATGAACCTGGGTCGCGTGGCCGGCGCGGGCATCGCCGATCACCTCCACTGGCACGCGGTGCCCCGCTGGGGCGGCGACACCAACTTCATGCCCGTGCTGGGCGACACCAAGGTCATGATCGAGCACCTGCACGCCAGCTGGGACCGGCTGCGGCCCCTCTTCGATCGGGATTTCAGCAAGGTCGCCCGATGGTGAAGGAGCAGGTCGCAGGCCTCTTGCAGGGCGCCCTGGAGAGGTGCGTGCAGGATGGACTCTTGCCGCCCGGCGAATATCCCGTGCAGCTCGACGCGCCGAGGCAGGCGGCGCACGGCGACTTCGCCTGCAACGCCGCCATGATCTTCGCCAAGCAGCACGCGGCGGCCACCGGCGCAGCCAAGCCGAACCCGCGGGCGTTGGCCCAGGCGCTGGTGGATCGGCTGGAGGATCCGGAAGGGCTGCTCGCGGGCAAGCCCGAGATCGCAGGCCCGGGCTTCCTCAACCTGCGCCTCGCCCAGGACGTCTGGCACAAGGCGCTGAAGGCAGTCTGGGAGCAGGGCGAGCGCTTCGGCCACAGCAACGCCGGCGGCGGCCTGCCCGCCATGGTGGAGTTCGTCAGCGCCAACCCCACCGGCCCCATGCACGTCGGCCATGGGCGCGGCGCGGTGATCGGCGACGTCGTCGCCAACCTGCTCGAGTGGGCGGGCTACAAGGTCTTCCGCGAGTTCTATATCAACGACGCCGGCGGCCAGGTCTGGCGGCTGGCGCACGCGGTGCTCGCCCGCGCGACGGAGATGCGCCCCGACGTTCCGCGCGTCGCGCTCGATCCGGAGGACTACCAGGGCGAGTACATCAAGGACGTGGCGCGGGCCTGGCTGGACGCGGGCGGGGATCCGTCGCGGCCCTTCGCGGAGCTGCGAGAGCCGCTGCGCAAGTTCGCCACCGGCTGGATCCTGCGCGAGCTGATCGAGAAGGACCTGCAGCTCTTCGGCATCCGCTTCGACAACTTCTTCAGCGAGAAGAAGCTCCACGACGAGAACCGGCTCGAGGCCGCCATCCGCGTGCTGGACGAGAAGGGCATGACGGCCATGGAGGTGCTGCCGCCTCCCAAGGGCATGGACATCGACGAGGATGAGTACGTGGCGCATCCGCTCAAGGTGGTCAAGACCACGCGCTTCGGCGACGACCGCGACCGGCCGCTCTTCAAGACTACGGGAGAGCCCACCTACTTCGCCGCCGACGTGGCGTACCACTTCGACAAGATCTCGCGCGGCTACCGGCGGCTGATCAACGTCTGGGGCGCCGACCACGGCGGCTACGTGCCGCGGATGAAGGCCGCGGTCGCGGCCATGGGCGGCGAGCTGGAGGTGATCCTCTTCCAGCTGGTGAATCTGATGAAGGACGGGCAGCCCTTCCGCATGAGCAAGCGGGCGGCGAACTTCGTCACCCTCCGCGAGCTGCTGGAGGTTGCGGGGTCGGACGCGACGCGCGTGTTCTTCCTGCTGCGCCGGGGCGACATGGCGCTCGACTTCGACGTTGGGCTGGCGCAGAAGCGCGACAACGCCAACCCCGTCTTCTACGTGCAGTACGGGCACGCGCGCTGCGCCGCCATCCTGCGCAAGGCGCGCGAGGAGAAGGGGCTCGAGGCGCGCTGGGACGCCCAGGCCATGCAGGCGCTGCAGCTGCCCGAGGAGATCGATCTGATCAAGCGCGTGCTCCATCTGCCGGAGCTGATCGCGCACGCCGCCTCCGCCCTGGAGCCGCACAAGCTGGTCTTCTACCTTCAGGAAACCATCGCGGAGTTCCACGGCTACTACACGAAGTACAAGAAGACCGAGCGGGTGATCTCCGACGACGTACGCAAGACCGCCGCGCGACTCTACCTGGTCTGGGCGGTGAAGCAGACGCTGGCCAACGCACTGGCCGTACTGGGTGTGTCCGCGCCCGACAGGATGGAGGCTCCGGCGGAAGAAGAGTAGCGAGGACCCGTCTTCCTCTGGTACATCCCGCCGGTGCGCGACGTCGAGAAGCTGCGCGAGCGGTTGACCCTCTCGCTCGACAACGGACAGGTGGCAGCCTTGCTGGTGGCCGCGCTGCTGCTCCTCGGCGGCAGCTTCGCCGTCGGGCTGATGGTGGGCCGGCGCACGGCCGCCGCGCCGCGTGCCGAGGCGGGCGACCTGGCGGCGCTGGATGCCGACGCGCGCAGGCCGGAGACGGCCGCTGCCGCGCCCGCGCCGCGCGCCGCTCCGCCGGCCCCTCAGCCGGAGACACGCGTTGCCCCGGAACAGGCCGCCGCGTCGGTGAAGCCGCCGGCGCATGCGGCGGCGTTCGTGCCAGCCGCGGTCCGGGCTGCCACGGTGGTCCCCCCACCTCCCCGCGCCGTCGAGGTCGCCTCATCCGCCACGGTGCCGCTGCCGCCTCCGCCGCGCGACCCGGGCGCCTATACGGTGCAGGTGGGCGCCTCGCAGGACCGGGGCGAAGCCGCCCGGCTCCTGGGCCGCGCCCGCGCTGCGGGACTCAAGCCCTACGTGATGGAGGCCGATCTGGGCGCCAAGGGCACCTGGTTCCGCGTCCGCGTCGGGGCTTTCGGCGACAAGGACTCCGCCAACCGTTTCCAGAAGGACGTCGAGCGCGAGCTGCGAGTTGCCGCGGTCGTGATGCCGACGCGCTGACACATGCCCGAGACCAAGCCCGTCCGCGTCGACAAGCCCTGGGGTTACGAGCTCATCTGGGCGCACACCGATCGTTACGTGGGGAAGATCCTCCACATCCAGGCAGGGCACGCGCTCAGCCTGCAGTACCACCTCGCCAAGGACGAGACCGTCTACGTCCTCGCCGGCCGCATGCGCTTCCAGACCGGCGCCGAGGGCGAGGAGCTGCGCGATCGCGTCCTCGGTCCGGGCGAGGCCTTCCACATCACGCCGCTGCTCCGGCACCGGATGGTCGCGGAGAGCGACTGCGACATCCTCGAAGCCAGCACGCCGGAGCTCTCCGACGTGGTGCGACTCGAGGACCGCTACGGAAGGGTGAAATAGGTGCGAGCAATCGTCCTGGGGGGAGCGGGTTTCGTCGGCAGCCATCTGGTGGATCGGCTGCTCGCTCGCGGCGACGAGGTGGTGGCCGTCGACAACTTCGTCACCGGCCGCCGCGACAACCCGGAGCGGAACCGCGACAACCCGCGTTTCCGTTTCGTGGAGCACGACATCTGCCAGCCCATCCCGGTGGTGGGGCCTGCCCAGGTCGTCTTCAACCTGGCCTCGCCGGCCTCGCCCATCGACTACGCCCTCTTGCCGCTGGAGACGCTGGAAGTGGGTTCGGTGGGCACGCGCAACGCACTCGATCTCGCGCGCATGGCCGGCGCCACGCTGCTGCAGGCGAGCACCTCGGAGATCTACGGAGACCCGCTGGTGCATCCCCAGCGCGAGGACTACTTCGGCAACGTCAACTCCATCGGCCCGCGCGCCTGCTACGACGAGGCCAAGCGCTTTTCCGAGGCGTTGATCACCTCGTATGGCCGCGTGCACGGAACCCCCTACCGGCTGGCGCGCATCTTCAACACCTACGGCCCTCGCATGCGCGCGAACGACGGCCGGGTGGTCCCCGCCTTCGTCACCCAGGCGCTGCGGGGGGAGGACTTCACCGTCTTCGGCGACGGCACGCAGACGCGCAGCTTCTGCTACGTGGACGACCTGGTCACAGGTTTCTTGATGTTGCTGGAGAAGGGCGATGCGCGGCCGGTGAACCTGGGCAACCCGCGCGAGATGACCCTGATCGAGTTCGCCGAGACTACCCGCAAGGTGGTGGGGAAGGGCGGCCGCGTCCGCTCCGTGCGCCCGCTGCCCGAGAACGATCCCAAGCAGCGGCAGCCCGACATCACGCGGGCGCGGACCATCCTGGGCTGGGAGCCCAAAGTATCGCTGGAAGAGGGGCTGCGTCCGACCGTGGAGTGGTTCCGGCGGGAGTTGGGGCTCTAGACTAGAGATACCGCCGCACCCGCTTCATGTACTCCCGGTACGGCTCTCCGAACTGCTCAGAGAGATAGGCCTCCTCGCGCAGCACCGCGGTGCGGTGCACGGCGAAGAGCGCGAGCGGCGCCAGGAGCGCGATCCAGCCGCGCGCCAGCAGCCCGCTCAAGCCGATGGTGAAGAGGGTCAATCCCACGTACATCGGGTTGCGCGAGAATCGGTAGGGCCCGCGCACGATCAGCTCGGGCGAGGGCGTCCAGGGCTTCGGGTCCTGGCCGGTCCGGCGGAACCACCCAAAGGCCGACCCCAGCAGCGCGACGCCCAGGATGACCAGCACGGCACCCGGCGGCGCGCTGGCGAGGAATCCGGGGCGCAGGCCGGGAAGGAAGGCGCCGATCAAGATGGCGGCGGCGAACCACACAGGCGGTGGAACCCGCACGCGGGCGCCCCCCTGCTTGTTGCGGACCGCGCTCTCCGAGCCGTTGTGCATGGCCGCCCCCCATGTTATCCCCCGCAACCTTCCATGCCAGAGCAGAACCAGCACCTGCGCAACTTTTCCATCATCGCGCACATCGATCACGGAAAGTCCACGCTCTCCGATCGGCTTCTGGAGAAGACCGGCACCGTGACGGCGCGCGAGGCGCAGGACCAGTTCCTCGACAACATGGAGCTGGAGCGCGAGCGCGGGATCACCATCAAGGCGCAATCGGTGCGCATGAGCTGGCAGAGCAAGCTCGACGGCAAGGACTATGTCCTCAACCTCATCGACACGCCGGGGCACGTCGACTTCGCCTACGAGGTGTCGCGCAGCCTCTCCGCCTGCGAGGGTGCGGTGCTGGTGGTCGATGCGTCGCAAGGGGTGGAAGCGCAGACCCTCGCCAACGTCTATCTCGCATTGGAGCACGACCTCGCCATCGTCCCGGTGATCAACAAGATCGACCTCCCCAGCGCCGACGTGGAAGGCACCCGCAAGGAGATCGAGGAGGTGATCGGCCTCGACGCCAGCCACGCGGTTGCGGCCAGCGCCAAGGAAGGCATCGGCATCGAGGAGCTGCTCGAGCAGATCGTCCACACCGTGCCGCCGCCCGCGGGCGATCCGGACGCGCCGCTCAAGGCGCTGATCTTCGACAGCTGGTACGACTCCTACCGCGGCGTGATCATGCTGGTGCGCATCTTCGAAGGGACGGTGAAGCCGCGGCAGAAGATCGTCTTCATGTCCAACCGCCGCGAGTACGAGGTCGCCGAGGTGGGCGTCTTCGCCCCCAAGGCGCGCGGCAAGGCCGAGCTGATCGCCGGCGAGGTGGGCTTCGTCGTCGCCAACGTCAAGGTCATCCAGGACGCCAAGGTGGGCGACACGCTCACCGATCCCCTCCGGCCCACCGAAAAGGCGGTCCCCGGCTTCAAGGAGATCAGGCCGATGGTGTTCTCGGGGATCTTCCCCGTGGACTCCAAGGACTACGAGAACACCCGCGACGCGCTGGAGAAGCTGAAGCTCAACGACTCGGCCTTCACCTACGAGCCGGAGACCTCGCAAGCGCTGGGCTTCGGCTTCCGCTGCGGCTACCTGGGGCTCCTGCACATGGAGATCGTGCAGGAGCGGCTGGAGCGCGAGTACAACCTGGACCTGATCACCACCGCTCCCTCGGTGGTCTACAAGGTGGTGAAGAAGGACGGCACCGAGGTCCGCGTCGACAACCCCGCCAAGCTGCCCGGCGAGGGCGAGATCGAGAAGCTCCTGGAGCCGCTGCTGCTCGCGCACATCTACGTCCCCAACGAATACGTGGGCGCGGTCTTGCAGCTGTGCCAGGACCGCCGTGGATTGCAGAAGGACATCAAGTACATCGGCACCAAGCGCGTCCAGATCACCTACGAGATCCCGCTCGCCGAGGTGGTGTTCGACTTCTTCGACAAGCTGAAGAGCATCTCGCGCGGGTATGCTTCCCTGGACTACGAACCCCTCGGGTACCAGGAAGCGGATCTGGTGAAGCTGGACATCCTCATCAACGGCGAACCGGTGGACGCCCTCAGCACCATCGTGCATCGCGATCGCGCCTACCTGCGCGGCCGGCAGGTCTGCGAGAAGCTCAAGGAAGAGATCCCCAGGCAGATGTACGAGGTGGCCATCCAGGCCGCCATCGGGTCCCGTGTGATCGCGCGCGAGACCCAGAAGGCGCTGCGCAAGAACGTGCTGGCCAAGTGCTACGGCGGCGACATCTCGCGCAAGCGCAAGCTCCTCGAGAAGCAGAAGGAAGGCAAGAAACGCATGAAGGCGGTGGGGCAGATCGAGATTCCGCAGGAAGCATTCCTTGCCGTGTTGCGGGTCGAAGAATGACCGTGGCGCGCGCCGAGCAGGCCAAACGGGAAGCCGATCGCGAGCGCAGCGTGGTGCAGGCTGCAGACGGCGGCCCGCGCGAGTTCTACAGGGTGGCGGGCTACGGGCGGCTCGCCGGCATCCTCGCGGCCACGGTGGCGATCGCGGCGGTGGCGCAGCACCTCTTGCGCAAGCAGGACTTCCTGCTCGGGTCGCTGGCGGTGTTCCTGGCCGTCTTCGTGCTCTCCACCATCGGCTCGGCTACCCCCTGGGGCGTGCGCAGCCGGGCGCGCTCCGAGGCCAAGGGTCTGCGCAAGAGCGGCTCGCGGGTGCTCAAGCGCAATCGCGGCAAGCTGTCCGCGCAGGCCGCCGCGCAAGTGGACGGCGCGTTGCTCGAGGTCGACGGCGCGCTCAAGGGCTCGGACAAGGGCCTGCCGGCGCTGGAGGCGAAGTGGCGGCTCAACGCCACGCTCGACGAGCACCTGGCCTTCGCCCGCAAGGGCGCGGTGCGCGAGTACACCGAGTCGATCGGCGGCGCCATCCTCATCGCGCTGCTCCTGCGCGCCTTCGTCTTCGAGCCCTTCCACATCCCCTCCGGCTCGATGATCCCCACCCTCCTGGTCGGCGACTTCATCTTCGTCAACAAGATGAGCTACGGCCTGCGCATCCCCTTCACCGACCCCGCCAAGGTCCACAAGCTCTGGGAGCGCCCGCCGCAGCGCGGGGACGTGGTGGTCTTCATCAATCCGCACCGCCCCGACGTCGACTACGTGAAGCGGGTGGTGGGTCTGCCCGGCGACACCATCGAGGTGAAGGACAACGTCCTCTTCGTCAACGGAGTCGAGCAGCAGCGGACCGACGTGGGCGACTACACCTACAAGGACCGCAACGAGTACACCGACACCGACATGGACGTGGTGGTGCACGAGTACGTGGAGAATCTGGAAGGCCACAAGCACCCCATCATCGTCCGCAAGGATCCCGTCTTCAGCCACAACGGCGCGTTCGTGGTGGAGGAAGGGCGCGCCTTCATGATGGGCGACAACCGGGACAACTCGCAGGACAGCAGGGTGGAAGGCGGCCCCGGACAGATCCCCTTCTCCTACATCAAGGGCCGCGCCAGCATCATCTGGATCTCGTTCGGCGGCTCCCTGGGAATCCGCTTCGAGCGGATGTTCCGTGGTGTAAACTAGGGCGCGATGCGTCCCCGCAACGCGGATCGCGGAATGACCTTCGTCTCCGTGCTCATCCTCCTCGCGCTGGCGGGGGCGGTGCTCTGGTTCGTCACCTATGGCCCGGCCTACTGGGAAAATTTTGCGGTGAAGCACGTGCTCAACGAGGCCGCAAACCTCAGCTACCGCGTCCAGGACGACGAGCACGTCAGGGAGTTCATCGTCCAGGAGCTGCATCACCTCTTCGACGAGAAGGTGGAGGACCACGGCCGGGTGGTCACCCAGATGCGCATCGACGTGGACCCGGCCGACGTGCGCATCGAGCGGACGGAGATCCCGAAGTTCGTGCACATCTGGCTGACCTACTCGCGCGACGTCACCGTGCCCATCCTCAACCAGCAGCGCCGCGTGACCTTCAACGACTACGCGGAGCAGGATCTCGCGCCGGTGAAGTGGTGAGTCGCTCCGGTCGAGGCACTAAAGCACGCTGAGGTGCGTGGCCAGCCGGTGCAACGAGACCTCGCGCTCGAGCAGCAAGGCGCAGGACAGATCCGGAGTCAGCGCGAATCCGCGCGCCGCCGGCAACTCCGCCAGAAGGACGCCGTCCAGCGCGTTCACCAGCCTGACTCCAGCGCCCTGGACCGCGACGATGCCGCCCTGGATGAGCGCCGGAACGGCGGGTTCCGCGCCGGCGGGCGCGAGCGCCCATCGCTTGGGTCCGTCGATGCGCATCGCGGCGCCGCCGGCGCCCGTCGCGACCAGCGGACCGTCCTCCTCGGCGGCGAGCGACTGCGCCCAGGGCGCGGGCACCGGGGCCCGGCTCGTTCCGTCGGCGAGGGCGACCGCGAGCACGCCGCCCCCGTCCAGCGCGCAGACGGTGCGCTCGTGGACGGTGAGCGCCCGCGCGTCGTAGGGCATGGGCGCCTCCCAGGCGGGCTTTCCTGTCTCGGCGTCGAGGCAGGACAGCCATCCGCGCGAGAGCGCAAGCACGCGGCCGCCCGTGCAGACCAGCGCGTTGGCCCGCAGCTTGCGCTTCCACAGCACTGCGCCGTCAGCGGCGTCCAGCGCCAGCACCGATCCGGACGCGTTGGGGCAGGCGGCCACGATGGCGCGCTCCGCCAAGGCGATCTGCTCCACCGTTCCGCCCGGCAGCCGGGCCCGGAACACCAGCGCGCCGACGTCGCTGATCAGCGCGATCCCCTCGCCGGGCAGCTCGCGCAGCACCCCCCAGGGCGAGTGCCACAGCCGGGCGGGGTGCGCAGCTCCGCGCAGGCGGCGCTTCCAGTGCGGTTCGCCGGTGGCGAGGTCGACCCGCGCCAGGGCGTCGCCGGGCTCGGCGTAGAAGAGCTGGTCGCCGCGCGCCAGGATCCCCGGAGCGGCGGCCGCCCGCCAGAGCGGAGCACCCGACCGCGGGTCCAGGACCAGCACCTCGCCTTGCAGCTCGACCACCAGGGGTCCCCCGGCAACCGCGGTCACCCGCAGCGCTCCCGGCGCCGCCGCGCGCCAGGCCTCGCGATAGACCAGCTTGCGGATGCGGCCCTGCGCGGGCGGCCCGCGCCCCGTGGACGGTTCCCGCACCGGAGGCGCGACCACGGCGGCCGGAGCGCGTCGCAGATCGCCGCTCTCCAGATCCGCGCAGTGGCGCAAGAGCGCCTGGCAGCGGTCGCGCAGGTCGGCTGCGAGCTCGTCGTGGCCGGCGCGCAGCGCCTCGTCGGCATAGAGCTGCCCCGCCCCCGCGGAAAGCCTGGCCAGCCGCAGCGGGGGGAGCTTGAGCGGCTTCTTCCATCCCTGCGCCCGCACCTCGTCGGAGGTGAGATCCCAGCGCAGCGCGTGGGTCCCGAACTGCAGCGTCCGCTCGCGCTCGCCCGATTCCCAGGCCTCCACCAGCCGCTCCGCCTCCGCGACGAGATTGCGCAGGAAGAGGAAGACCGGGCCCTCCCAGGTGAGCCCGGGAGCGCCGGTTCGCACCAGCGTGACCGAGCCATGGCCCAGGTGCGGGGCGAGCGGCGCGAAGCGCACCTCCGCCGCCGACCGCAGCCGCGCGCAGGTCTCGGGCGGGAGGTGGATCTGCAGCTTCTCCGGCTTGCGCGCTTCGTTGCACACCAGCGCCGCCGGCTGCGATTCACGCGCCGGCCAGCGGCGGGCGCGGACTTCGGCGCGCCGCGCGAGCTGCGAGGCGGCTTCGCCCAGCTTGCGGGAAAGCCGCGCGCCGGAGAGCGCCGGCGAGATGGCGAGGAGGTCGAGCAGCAGCCCTCGGGCGGCGTGCAGGGTGGCGGTGCGCATCTTCTGGGCATCCACCAGGAGCCCGGAGGCGAGCACCCGCGCGGGTGGTTCGAGCGTGACCAGCGTCATCAGCACGTCGGGGCCGCGCGCCTCCAGCACCAGCTCGGTAGGGCCGGGACCGATGGTGGCTTGCGCGGCGGGCTCGCCCTCGCCGATGCGCAGCAGCGCCCGGGCCAGCTCCTCCACCGCAAGCAGCACGCGCGCCTCGCCCACGCCGGCGGCGATGTTCACGCCGTCCACTTCGATGCCGAGCACGTCGAGGATGTCGGCGCCGGTAAAGCCCTTGGCGCGTGCGGCTGTCAGCGAGCGGAGCTCGCCCAGATAGGTTGGGTTCAGGCGCCAGGAGCGGCCGGGCCGGATCCGGATCACCCGATCAGCCTAAGTTCGTTGACACGGACTGTCCAACCCAATAGGCTCATTCGACTTTTTTCGGAGCGGCGGAAGGGTAGCCTCGATCGGTCCCGACCGCACTGCCGCGGAGTGCCACATGACGTTTACCGAAGCGGCCGTAGAGGTCTTGCGGCGCACGGGCAAGCCCCTCCATTTCAAGGAGATCGCCGAAGTCGCGCTCAAGGAGAACCTGCTCTCGCACGTGGGGCAGGATCCCGAGTTGACCATGGGGCAGCGCCTCGCCGCCATGGCCAAGCGGGACGAGGACCGCAAGGTGGTGGCGGTCACCCCCGACGGGACGTTCGCCCTGCACGAGTGGGGCCTTCCACTGGAAACGCAGGTGGAGCCGGTGGCTCCGCCCATGCAGCCAGACGACGCGGGCGAGGCCCTCTACCGTCCCCGCGAGCGCGAGCCGCGGCCCATCCACGCGCAGGCGCGGCGCAGGCTGGCCGAACTGCAGGCCGACCACGAAGAGGGGTACGAGGAAGCCGAGGCTGAGCGCCGCCGACAGGATCAGGTGCGCGGCAAAGGGCAACGTCGATTTCCGCCGCCTGCCGAAGTGGTCTTCGAGGCGCTGGCGCAGCGGCAGTCGGGTGCGCCGCTCGGCGAGCTGGCGGCCGATCTCTTGAGGCGCCAGCTGCTCTCCGATGCCCTGGTGCGAGACCTGCCGTCGCTGGTGGCGGCGCTGCTCGAGGACAACCGCCGCCGCACCGAGGCGGGGCGCAAGCCGGCCTTCATCGTCGACGGCGAGCGCGTCACCTTGGTGGAGTTCCCGCCGGCCACCGCCATCGCCGAGCTGCCCGAGGCGCGCACGCCACACGGGGGAGCGCGACCGATGGGCGCGGCGCAGCTGGGAGCGGAGGTCCGCCGGGCCGTGGCGCGGGCGCTGCGGCGCCACCTGGCGGAGCTGGACACGGCGGCGTTCGAGAACCTCTGCTCCACGCTGCTGGAGCGGATGGGCATGCGCGACGTCCGGGTGGCCAAGCGCAGCAAGGAAGGCCCGCTCTACCTGGCCCGGCAGCGCCGCGGCGTTTCCGACCTGCGGGTGGCGGTCAAGCTGGTGCGGGGGAGCCGCGAGATCGGCCGCAACGACGTGCAGGAGCTGCGCAAGGACCTGGCCCACTACTCGGCGCAGATGGGGCTCGTGCTGGCACCCGGCGAGGCAGGGCGCGACGCCAGGAGCGAGGCCAGCGCGGCCGGCCAGGCGCCGGTGGCGCTCTACGTGGGCGAGGCGTTGCCGGAGGAGCTGATCGCCTGCCGCGTCGGAGTCACCGTCCAGACAGTGGAGGTACCCGACGTCGACGAGGGCTTCTTCGCCTCGGTGGTGCGGCCGCGGGAGGAGCGTCCTCCGCGCGAAGAGCGCCATCCGCGCGAGGATCGCCATCCACGCGAGGAGCGCCGGCCGCGCGAGCACGAGGAGCGGTCCGGGGAGGCGCCGCAGGCTCCCGTGGAGGAAGCCCAGGCGCCCGAGGTTCAGCCGGCCCATGTCGCTCCCGACGTTCCGCCAGAGGAGGAGGTTCCGATTCCTCCGGTCGCGACGGAGAGCGAGCCGGCAGCGTCGGAGCCGCCGGAGCCGCAGGCCGAACCCGTGGCGGAACCGGCGGAGGGACGCGAGGGCCGCCGCCGTCGTGGCGCCCGCGAAGACAAGCCGCGCCCGACCACTGCCGCGGAGCAGGCCTGGGGTCAGCCCGCCGGCACGATGCGCTTCGCGACCCCACCAGGTCCCACCGTGGTGGCCGTCCCGCCCGCGGACGCGGGCCAGCCCCCCGCCGAAGGGGCCGAACGAACGAAGGTGGAACCCGAGGCGGTGCCCCCGCCGGAAGAGCCGGAACCCGGCACGTTTTGACCGGCGCCGTCCGGACCTTTAGCATCGGATCGATGCGCGTCGCCAACAGCCTCGCCGCCCTGGCGCTGGCCGCCTTCGGGTGCAAGCAGTCCTCTTCGCCTGGGGCGCTGGCGGTGGGGCGCCTGGTGGTGAGCGAAACGGCGCTCGCGGGCAAGCCCGAGATCGGGGAGACGCTGGAGAAGCTGCGCGAGGAGGTGGGCGAGGCGCTGGTGGCGTCCGGGCGGTTCACGCTCCGCGAGGGCGGGCCCGTCACCATCCAGTTGGAGATCGATCGCGCGCAGCGGACGCTGGCGCTGCCGGGCACGCCGGACCCGCTGCAGCCACTGGCCGAGCGCGAGGTGGCGGACGTGGCGGTCACCCTGGAGATGACCACTTCGGGCGCGCAGGGGGACATCGATCGCCTGATCGCCGAGGGCGCCGCCCGCCGGCAGACCAACGCCGACGACAGCTTCGACCCGGCGGTGCGCCACGCGGCCTTCGACGCGGCGCTGGACGCGGCGCTGCGCGACGCGGTGGCAGCCCTGCGCGATCAGATCGACTCCCGCGGCAAAACCGAGGAGGCGCTGATCCGCGACCTGGCCGATCCCAGCCCGCGCAAGCGGGACTATGCCATCCGGGTCCTCGCCGATCGCCGCAGCGCCGCTGCGGTGCCGCACCTGATTGCCCGCCTCTCCGACCCCGCCCCGGAAGTGGCGCGCCGCGCAGCGGGGGCGCTCATCGCCATCGGCGACCGGCGCGCGGTGCCCGCGTTGATCGAGATGACGCGCGCGCGCCGGCCGGAGGACGTGGGCTCCATCCTCTACGCCATCTCCAGCCTGGGAGGTGGGGAGGCAGAGGCCTTCCTCTTCACGCTGGAGAGCGGCGCTCCCGACGAGGAGACGCGCCGCAACGCGCGGGCCGCGTACGGCGAGCTCCTGCGCCGCAAGCAGGAGGAAGGGGCCAAGATTCCCGAGCGGAGGCCCGCAAGACCGTGAGAAAGCTCCTGGTGGTCGCTGTGCTGCTGTGCGCGTGCAAAAGCGGCCCCCCGCCGGCCGCGGAGTCCCAGGGCGAGGACGCCACCCGCTACTATCCGCTGGCGGTGGGCAACTCCTGGACCTACGCGGTGCGCGGGTCCGACAAGCAGGAGACCATCCAGATCGTGGGCCGCGACGGGGCCTGGTTCCTGGACGATCACCGGGGGCGTTTGCGCTACGAGAGCGACGGGGTGCGCGACGCCGATCGCTACCTGCTGCGGACGCCGCTGGCCGCGGGCGCGAAGTGGAGCGCGGTGGATAATCTGGTGGTGCAGCGCTTCGAGGTCACCAGCATGGACGGCAGCGCCGTCACGCAGGCGGGGACCTTCACCCGCTGCGCCGTGGTGCGCAACGAGCAGCCGCTTCCCAAGGGCGGCAAGTTCGTCACCGAGTGGACGTACGCGCCGCGGGTGGGGATGGTCCAGCTCGTCACCAGCACGATGGACGACCACGGCAAGCAGACCGAGCAGACGCGGCTGCAATTGGTCGCGTACCACTTGCAGTAGATGTGCTACACGCGGGGGCCGTGCCCGGAGCCCGCTTGGACCCGTACCGCGTGCGCGTCATCTACGGCGACACCGACCAGATGGGCGTGGTGTATTACGCCAACTACCTCCGCTTCTTCGAGGGGGCGCGCGCCCATTACATCCGCGGACTGGGCATGAGCTACGGCGAGATCGAGTCGCGCGGCATCCTGCTGCCGGTGTACGAGGCCACGGTCAATTACCTGAAATCGGCCCGCTACGACGATCTCGTCCGGGTCGACCTCTCGCAGACGCACACGCGGGTGAAGATCCGCTTCGAGTACAAGGTGCATCGCGAAGGAGACAATGCGGTGCTGGCGCTCGGACACACCGTGCACGTCTGCGTGGGCCGCGAAGGCAGGCCCACGCGCGCGCCGGACTGGTTGATCAGGGCTTTGGACGCGGAGGAGCCGGCTTCGCCGGCGACGGGCGGAGTCCGGTAGGACGGAGCAATGGAGGCGGAGCCCGGTAGGGCGCAGCAGTATTGGAGGCAACGCGATGGATAGGAACATCGGCCTGGAGGCGGTGCGGCTCACCGAGGCGGCGGCGATGGCATCCGCGCGCGTGATGGGCCGCGGCGACGAGAAGCTGGCCGACCAGGCCGCGGTGGACGCCATGCGCAAGGCGTTCAACTTCCTCAACATCCGCGGCACGGTGGTGATTGGCGAGGGCGAGCGCGACGAGGCGCCCATGCTCTACATCGGCGAGAAGGTAGGCCGCGCCGGCGCCGAGGATCCGGAGGTGGACATCGCCCTCGATCCTCTGGAAGGGACCACCATCACCGCCACCGGCGGGCCCAGCGCGCTGAGCGTGATCGCGATGGCAGAGAAGGGCGGCCTGCTCAACGCGCCCGACACGTACATGGAGAAGATCGCGGTGGGTCCGTCGGCCAAGGGCGCCATCGACCTGGGCAAGAGCGCTTCGCACAACCTGCGCGCCGTCGCCGACCGCAAGGGCGTGTACGTCGACGACCTCACCGTGGTGGTGCTCAACCGGCCGCGCCACGAGAACCTGATCGCGGAGGTGCGCGCGACCGGGGCGCGGATCAAGTTGATCGGCGACGGCGACGTCAGCGCCGCCATCGCCACCTGCTTTCCCGAGACGGGCGTCGACGTTTTGATGGGCACCGGCGGCGCCCCGGAGGGCGTGATCGCGGCGGCCGCCATCCGCTGCATGGGCGGCGACATGCAGGGCCGGCTGGCTCCGCGCAACGACAAGGAGATCGAGCGCGCGCAGAAGATGGGGATCAAGGACGTGAAGAAGATCTTCGACGTGGAGGACATGGCCAAAGGCCACGTCGTCTTCGCCGCCACCGGCGTCACCTCCGGCGACTTCCTCCGCGGCGTCCGCTTCTTCAAGGGTGGGGCCGAGACGCACTCTGTGGTCATGCGCTCGAAGACCCGCACCATCCGCTACATCCAGTCGCGGCATATGTTCGAGCACAAGCCCAACTTCGCGTAATCTCGGCGGCCATGAAATGGCTGCAGCAGCGGTGGGTTGCCTCGGGCGCGCGCAGGCGGGAGCTCCGTGCGCTGCGGGCGCTGGGCGAATCCTTGCCGGCGAACGGCGAGATCGTCGCCCTCGACGAGCAGGAGGCCGCGCTCCACGCGCAGGTCGGCGTCTCCCTGGAGCGCGATCAGGACGAGTATGCCCTGGTGCACGCCTGGGCGCGGCCGCTGGTGGTGCTGCGCGGGCTGCTCGATCGGGTCGTGCTGCGCGATCGCGCGCGGCGGCTGCGCGCGCTGCGCCGCGAGGCCTGCGTCCGGCTGGGCGAGGATTCGCTGGAGACCGCGCAGGGGCCTGCCGGCGACGCGGCCCGCGCCGCCAGAGCGGCGTCGGCCCGGGCGATGGCTGCGGTTACGTCGCTGCCTTCCGCGCTGCGCGAGGCGGGACACTTCGGGCGCTACCTGGGCCGCGAAGCCAAGGGCCAGCTGGTGCCGCGCGTGCCGGCGCTGGCGGGACTCCTGGTGGGGTGGTGGATCGCGCAGACCTTCACCGACTCCAGCTTCAGCGCCACGCTGCACTCGTGGGGCATCGGTTCGGGCCCGCGCCGCGCCGTCAGCAGCGAGACGTTGCGGGCGATGCGGTTCTGGCTGCCGCTCCTGGCGGCGGCCCTTTGCTCCTACGGCGGCTCGCGGCTGGCCGCGCTGGTCAGGACGCGCTACTCGCCCGCGCCGGATGCGGGCGGACGGCGGGAAGCGCCGCGGTAGCGGCGCACGAATCGTTAGCGGAAGCCCGCCCGGCTGGCCAAACTGGCGTTGGAGGTCCGCTCGAAAGCATGCGATTACAGGGCCACATGGCGCGCGCCAGCCACTCCATCGACATCGACGTGACGCCGGAGGCGTTCCATCGCGTGGTGCAGGACTACGCGCGCTATCCCGAGTTCGTGCCGGAGTTGAAGGCGGTGCGCGTCGGCATGCGCCAGGGCAACGCGGTCGAGGTGACCTATTGGCTCGACGTGAAGTTGAACGTCTTCGACTTCACCCTGCGCCACGTGACCCGCTCGCCGCAGCGCATCGAATGGGCGCTGGTGCGGGGAGGGGAGTTCATGCGCGCCAACGCAGGCGCCTGGACCCTCGAGCCCACTCGCAGCGGGGGTACGCGCGCAACCTACGCCATCGACATCGACTTTGGCCCGCTGGTGCCGGGAACGCTGGAAAAAGCGCTGGCGGAGCGCGGCCTTCCCAACATGCTCGCGAATTTCAAGGCGCGTGCCGAGATGCTCGGTGAAACACCGCGTTGAAGCGATCGCCCAGTAGAGTGGGTATGTTGACCCTGCTGGGGCGGATTGTTAGAAGTCTTTCAGGGGCCGATCGGGCCCTCGGGAGGACGAGGAAGGGCAAGACAGGCAGCGTTGGGGGCGGTGAAACGATGGTGTCAGGATTGCATCGATCCTGTAGTAGTTGACCCCCCGGGGAGGTGCTCCGTGCTCGACGCGTTCATCATCGAAGAGATCAGACGGCGCGAGCAGGAGCGCGACAACCAGCGACCCCGGGTCGATCTGCCGCTTCCCGAGCCGACTCCGCAGCGCCAGAACGAGCGCCGCGACGAGGACGAGCAGCCCGAGCGCGGGGTGGTCATCATCGACTACTCGGTGCCTGCCGACAGCATCCCCGCCTAGTGGCGGGGCCACCCGGCGGCTGGATGGGCCGGGCACACGCACGAGGGCTCCCTACGGGGGGCCCTCGTCGCTTCGAAAAACAAAGACGAGCACGCTTTCAGCGTGAAATCTCCGACCAGCGCTCCTTGATCTCCGCTGCCGACCAAGGGCCGCCCTCGCGCGTAACGCCCTCCGTTTCGATCATCTTGTAGACGAAGATCTTGGGCCCCTGCACGCCGACGATGGTGCCGGTGATGTCCGCCGCCAGATCGCTTGCCAGGAACGCCGCCACCGGCGCGATGTACTGGGGACCGATCTGGTCGGGGGTCATTCCCTTGAACATCTGGAGATCTTGCGTCATCCGCGTCAGCGCCACCGGCGCAATGGCGTTCACCGTCACGCCCATCCGCTGGAACTCCATCGAGGCCGTGCGGGTCAGCGAGTAGATGCCGCCCTTCGCTGCCGAGTAGTTGCCCTGGCCGAAGTTGCCCAGCAGGCCGGAGAGCGAGGTGGTGTTGACGATGCGCCCGCCCTTGCCCTGGACCTTGAAGAGGCGCGCCGCCGCCTGCGTGACCAGGAAGGTTCCGCGCAGGTGGACCTCGACCACGAGATCGAAGTCCTGTTCGCTCATGTTGAGGATGGTCTTGTCGCGGAGGATGCCCGCGTTGTTGACCACGACGTCCAGCCTGCCGAACTTGTTCAGCGCGCTCCAGATCAGCCCGTCCGCGCCTTCTCGCGTGGCCACGCTGTCGTAGTTCGCCACCGCGTCGCCGCCCGCGCCCTTGATCTCGGCCACCACCTTGTCGGCCATCTCGCCGCCGCGGCCGCCACCGTGCCGGTCGCTGCCCAGGTCGTTGACCACCACCTTCGCGCCCTCGCGCGCGAAGAGCAGGGCGTGCTCCCGGCCGATGCCGCCGCCGGAACCGGTGACGATCGCGACCTTGCCTTGGAGAAGAGCCATGTGTGACTCCAAATCAGATGGGGACACCAAGCCGCCCTGCGGGCGAGCATGATGTCCCCGTAGAGGGGCGCTTCTAGCACATTCAGCGGTCGCGCAGAGCGCGATCGAGCGCCGTGCGCGCGCTCTCGAGCTGGTCGCGCAGGCGCTCGATCTCGGCGTCGCGCCCGGCGAGCTGCTGCTGCGCATCGGAGAGCTGCATCACCAGCCCGCGGAGCTGGATCTGCAGGCGGGCCAGTTCCGCGCCCTGCACGCCTTGCTCGGGCGGGAGCGCCGGCGTCAGCGTGAGCGGCTCGGGCGCCGGCAGATCCGCCACCGCGCTGGCGATGGCCTCCTCGACGAGCTGCACCTGCTGCCAGGCGGGCTCCGGCTGCGGATCGAGCGCGCCTCCATCCGGGTTCTTCGGGTCGAGCGCGCGCAGCTCGGCTTCGAGGGCGTCCTCGGGCAGCGTCACCTCCGCGCCCTCGTCCGGCGCGCCCAGCTCGCGCAGCAGCGCTCGCAGCCGCTCGTGCTGGGCGGCATCGAGCTGGACGAACTGCAGGCCCAGCCCGGGCATGCTGCCCTTGCGCCCGCCGGCGTCCATCGCCTCCGCCCGGCTGCTGACCCGCGCGCGCAGCGCGATCTGCTTCTTCCAACCCGGCTTGACCAGGTCCACGGCGAGCTCGGCGCCAACCTCCAACAACGCGTCGGTGCGCACGAAGACCCCGCCCCTCGAAATGTTCTCCACCTGGCAGGCGGTGCGCCCCTGCTGTGTGCTGAGGTGCGCGGCCATGCCTTGGGCGCGCACGCGCGTGAAGCGTCGGCGGTTCCGGGCCATTGGCGACGCATGGTAGATCGATCTGTCTGCCGATGCGCCTTCTTGTCCCACTGCTGCTGCTCGGGGCATGCCGCGATGGCGCGCAGCCCGGCCCACCCGCCGCCCCCATCAGTCCCGCCCGGCATGTAGCAGCGCCGGCGCAAGATCGGCTCCGCTGGAGCATGTCCTCGGGTGGCGCGACGCTCGTGCAGGAGCCGCTGCCCGCGGGGATCTGCGATCTGCGCTGCGTCTCGGTTGCGGGGCAGTGGACGGCGCGGCTCTGCGCCGGCGCGCAGCCGGACCTGAAAGTGGTCTCGCCGGATTGCGAGTGGCTGGCCGTGCTGCAGCGCGAGCCGGAGGTCGGCGACGGCATCGAGTCCACCGTCCTCGGCGCGCTCTTTCGCCGGGGCAAGCCGATCCGCACGGTCGCCGCCGCGGAGCTGCCCGCGGCGTCGGTGACCATTGCCTTCAACCGGCTCCAGTGGCTGGGCGGCGGCGCCGCGCAGTTTCGCGAAGGTGGCCTCGCGCTGCCGCTGCGCTCCGGCCCGGACATCTGGCTTCCGCTGGAATCGCCGATGAAGCGGAAAGCGAAGGCTCCGCCCGCGCAGCTCAGCTACGTCGACGAACAGGGCAGCCTCCACCTCGTCGACAATCGCGACGAGATCCCGCCGCGCTACCGCGCGCGCGCGGCGGAGGTCACCTCCTCGTCGGTCACCGTCGTTCCCATGCCCGCCCCGCCTCCGGTCGAGCCCGAGGCTGCCCCGCCGCCACGCCGGCCGCCGCCGTCCCCGCCGGCGAGGCATGCGCGGCCTTCCACGGCGCAAGGACCGGCGCCCTACGGGCTCACCTACCAGGAATGGCTTCAGGTGCTGTCGGGACAGCGCGGCCTGGGCGATCCCAACCGGCCCGCCTGCATCGGCAACGACGGAAAGCCCAAGGCCTGCAACGAGTAGCCGGCGTTGCCGGGTGCCCCGGGGCGTGCTAACGGGCGCGCCATGAGCGAAATCGTCGACGTTCACGCGAGAGAGATCCTCGACAGCCGCGGCAATCCCACCCTGGAGTGCGAGGTGGCGGTCGCCTCCGGGGGCGTGGGCCGCGCCGCCGTGCCTTCGGGCGCCAGCACCGGCGAGCACGAGGCCCACGAGCTGCGCGACGGGGAGAAGAACCGGTACGGGGGAAAAGGCGTCCGCACCGCCGTGGAGAACGTGCGCAGCAAGATCGCGCCGCGCCTTCTCGGCATGGACGCGGCGGACCAGGAAGGCCTGGACCGGCTGATGATCGAGCTGGACGGCACTCCCACCAAGAAGTCGCTGGGCGCCAATGCCATCCTGGGAGTGTCGCTGGCAGCGGCGCGGGCGGCGGCCCTCAGCCACGGCTCGCCGCTCTATCGCTACCTGGGAGGGGTGAACGCCCGCACGCTGCCGGTCCCGCTGATGAACATCCTCAACGGCGGCGCGCACGCCGACTCCAACGTGGACATCCAGGAGTTCATGGTGGTGCCGTGGGGCGCGCCCACCTTCGCCGAGGGGCTGCGGATGGGGGCCGAGGTGTTCCACGCGCTCAAGGGCGTGCTCAAGAGCCGCGGCTACTCCACGGGCGTGGGGGACGAGGGCGGGTTCGCCCCGAGTCTCAAGTCGAACCGCGAGGCGCTGGAGGTGATCGCCGAGGCGATCGGGAAGACCGGCTACAAGCTCGGCGGCGAGATCGTGCTCGCGCTCGACTGCGCGGCCAGTGAATTCTACAAGGACGGCAAGTACGTGCTCGAGGGGGAGAACAAGACCCTGGACCGCGGGCAGCTGGCAGAACTTTACGCAGCCTGGGCAAGGGACTTCCCCATCGTGTCCATCGAGGACGGATATGCCGAGGACGACTGGGAGGGCTGGAAGCTCATCACCGACCGCATCGGCGGCACGGTGCAGCTGGTGGGCGACGACCTGTTCGTCACCAGCACGGAGCGCCTGCAGCGCGGCATCTCACAGGGCGTCGCCAACGCGGTGCTGATCAAGGTGAACCAGATCGGCACGCTGACCGAGACGATGGACTGCGTGCGCCTGGCCCACCAGAGCGGCTACCGCACCATCATGAGCCACCGCTCGGGAGAGACGGAGGACTCCTTCATCGCCGACCTGGCGGTGGCCTGCGACTGCGGGATGATCAAGACCGGCTCGGCCTCGCGCAGCGATCGGATGGCCAAGTACAACCAGCTCCTCCGCATCGAGGAGGAGCTCGGCCTCTCCGCCCGCTACGCCGGCAAATCCGCGTTTCCCCGAGCGAAGAAGTAGTCGTTGACGGCCACGTCGCCGTCGCCGTCGCCGATCACGTCAACGTCTGGTCTGGCTAGGCGGTTTCGGCGATGCGCTCGCCGCGCTCTTCGTCGGGGAAGAGCTCGTCCATCAGCTCGCCCAGCTCGGACTCCAGCTTTGCCTTGGCGCGGATCTCGAGCTGGCGGGCGCGCTCGCGGGAGAAGCCGAAGTGCTCGCCCAGCTCCTTCAGCGTCATCGGCTTGTCGTTCATGATCCGCTGCTCGATGATGTAGCGCTCGCGCGGGTCGAGCCGTCCCAGCGCCTCGAGCACGCGCTCCTGCACGATGTGCCGCTCTTCCTGCTCGGCGATCTCGGCGTCGGGCAGATCGGCGCCGTCCTGCACGAAGTCCACGTGGGAGCTGCCGCCGTCCTCGCCCATGGGCGCGTCGAGGGAGAGATCGCGGCCTTCCATGCGCTGCTGCATCTCCAGCACTTCGCCGGGCTTCACCCGCAGCTTGCGGGCGATGGCGCCTTCGCTGGCCTTCTGCATGTCGCCGGTGGCGCCGTCGAACTTCTCCAGCTCGCGGCGGGTGCGCGCCAGCGAGAAGAAGAGCTTCCGCTGCGCCTGGGTGGTGCCGAGCTTCACCAGGCTCCAGCTCTTGAGGATGTAGTTCTGGATGAAGGCGCGGATCCACCACACCGCGTAGGAGATGAGGCGGATGCCCTTGTCGGCGTCGAACTTCTGCACCGCCTTCATCAGGCCGATGTTCCCCTCCTGGATGAGGTCGGCCATCTTGATGCCGTACGAGCGATATTCGTAGGCGACCTTGACCACGAAGCGGAGGTTCGAGGTGACCAGCTTGTGGGCGGCGTCGAGATCGCCGCTCTTCGCGTACAGCCGCGCGAGGCGTTGCTCCTCGTCGACCGTGAGCAGCGGATACTTGTTGATCTCCGCCAGGTACATGGCGAGCGAGCCAGTGCTCGACGGAAGGGCAGACGGCTGCATGGGTGTTCCTCCGGGCTTGCTTGAACAGACGCAGGTTGTCTTGAGCAAGCGCGGTGCCAGCTTTTGTGGAACCCGCATTCACAGGGACTTGACGGATCGAGCGGCGATGGACGGCGTCGGTGCCGGTAAGAAGTTCATGCCTGCCCCATTGCGTGACCTGTAACTCTTGAGCAGCCGTCCGCTTGCGCACTCTTGGGACGGCGCATAGCTTGGGCCAATGCCCAAGGCCGGCCAGCGCGGCAAGTACCTGGGGTTCGTCGCGCACGAGATCAAGAATCCACTCGCGACCGCACTGTGGTCCTGCGATCTGCTCAAGCGGATGGACGCGACCGATCGCGCCGGAGAGCGCGCCGAGAAGATGATCGACGTCTCCTTGCGGGCCCTGCGGCGCATGCGCCGGCTGATTGACGACTATTTCACCATCGAACGTTTGCTCGAGCAGGGCTACGACCTCAAGCGCGAGCCGGTCGCGCTCAGGGATCTGGTCGAACCCGTCGTCCGCGCGCTCAAGGAGAAGGACGGCGTCGTCACCGACAGCTGGGTCCTGGACGTGCGCGATGGCGCCACGATGGGGGACGCGGACATGCTGCGAAGGGCCGTGCGCCTATCGCTGGAGCACATGGCGCGCCCCTCACCCAATCCCCGGCTCGAGCTGGCCAGTGGCAACCAAGGAGGACAGCCGGCGCTGCACGTGCGCGCGGAGACGCCTCCGACGCCCCTGATTCCGCCCGAGCCCCAGGACCGCGCCAGCGGCGATCCCTCCGGCTCGGTCCTCGGGTTTGCGCTGGCCTCGCGCATCCTCGAGTCCCACGGCGGGAAGCTCGAGGAGCGCGACGGCGGTCTGTCGTTGGTCTTTCCGCCAGCCGCTTAGATTCGGGGACACCTTACGTCAGCTGTCGTATGGTGTCCCCGAAACTGTGACCCTACTCGGGGTCGCGATCCTTCCTGTCGAGATCGTCCAGCCCGTCCTTGATGTTCTCGCGCAGGTTTCCCGCCGCGTCCTTGATCTTGCCCTTCACCTGGTCGAGCTTGCCTTCGCCTTCGAGCTTGCGGTCGCCGCTGGCGACTCCCACGGTTTCCTTGATCCGGCCTTTGAGGTGGTCGAGCCCGCCTTCGAGATTCTTCTTGTCCATCGGTGGCCTCCTGTACGGATGTTGGCCACCGGGCGCGCCGTTGCCGAGCGTCGAGTCAGCGGGCGGCGATCCGCTCGGGAGGCTTCTGCAGCGAGCGCCAGGCAGTGAGGACGTTGCGCGGGTAGCCCTCCAGCCGGCGCCAAGCGTGGCTGCCGCGGCGCAGGCTGCGCGCCACGCCAGGGCCCGCGTTGTAGGCGATCAGGGCCTTGGTCAGGTCGCCGTCGAACCGCTGCAGCAGCTGAGCGAGATAGGCGGTGCCCAGCGACACGTTGAGGACGGGGTTGAAGAGCACCGCCGGACGGAGCCGGTCGTTCGCGGCGTCGCCGTCCTTCTCCAAGAGCCAGCGCGCCGTCGGCGGCATCAGCTGCATCAGGCCCATCGCGCCGGCGCCGGAGGTGGCGAAGGGATCGAAATGCGACTCCACCTGGATGATCGCCGCCGTGAGCAACGGGTCGATGCCGTTGCGGCGTGACTCCCGGACGATGGCGGCCATGACCCGGCGCCGGTCGTCCCCCCAGAGCGCGGTGGAGTCCTTCATCAGGCGGGCTACGCCCAACTGCTCGGCTTCGCGGGCGTCGGCCAGCTCCTGCTCGGCCCCGCTGGCGGAGAGGGCCTGGACGCGCCCCCGAAGCTTGGCTGCGTCGCTCTCGGCGCGAGCCGCGCGGGCTTCTGCGCCGCGAGCCCGCTCCGCCGCCTTCTGCGCGCTGGCAACCGCAGCGGCGGTGCTGACCACGAACGCGTCCGAGTGGCCTTCGGGATCGGGCTGGCGCAGGATGCCGAGGGCCGCTCCGACCGTCGCGCTGGTGGCCGAGAGCGCCAGCAGCATCACAAGGGATCGGAGCCGGCCAGCTGCCAGGCGGCCAGCCGGCTCCTTCCCACGCTTTCCCGCAGTCGAGACCGACCCTCCCCACACTGCCGCCCCAGTCATTCCCGCCCCCCAAAGGCCTGGCTTCGGCCTCCCTGCGGCCAACCCGGGGTCGGACCTGAGCAGCCGGCGTGCCAGCAGGCGGTCCTCTCGGTAGCCTGCCTGGGGCGGATGCCGGCAAGGGAACGCCGGTACCCAACTTGCTCCGGCCGGTTCCGCGTGTTAGAAGCCCCGGCCCCCTGAAGAGCGGGCACCGCAAAAACCTTCGCGCGATCCGTGGGTTGGTGAACGGATCGCCCGCAGCCTCTGCCCCCGTGCACGCTGCGCCGCAATTTCGCGGAAGGCAGCGCGAGGAGTCAGCGATGAAGGGCCTGATCGGCAAGAAGATCGGCATGACCACCGTGTTCGCCGAGGACGGCACCGCCGTTCCCGTCACCGTGGTGGAAGCCACCCCCAACCTGGTCTTCGGCCATCGCACGCAGGAGCGCGACGGCTACACCGCCCTGCAGCTCGGCTTCGACGAGCTGGAGGAGAAGAAAGCCGACCGCCGCGAGACCAAGCCCTATCTCGGCCAGTTCAAGAAGAAGGGCCAGAAGCCGCACCGCATGATCAAGGAGTTCCGGGTGGAGGCGAACGAGCTCAACGACTTCGCGGTGGGCTCGCAGGTGACGGTGGCGCTCTTCAAGAAGGGCGACCGGGTGGACGTGGTAGGGACCAGCCGCGGCATGGGATTCGCCGGCGTGGTCAAGCGCCACCACATGAAGGGCCAGGCGCGCAACGCCGCCTCGGCGCACGAGGTGCACCGGCACATGGGCGCGGTGGGAATGCGCAAGACGCCGGGCCGCGTGTTCAAGGGCAAGCGGATGCCGGGCCACATGGGCACCGAGCGCTGCACCGTGCAGAACCTCACCGTCGTGGACGTGGTTCCGGAGAGCAACCTGCTCCTGATCAGCGGCAGCGTGCCCGGCTACGACAAGTCGGTGGTGATGGTGAAGCCCGCCGTCAAGTAGCCAGCCGGCGTCATTCCGCGATCGAGAGCAGCACTTCGCTGGGGCTGATGACTTGCTTCTGCAGCAGCGCCCGGGCGTAGTCCACGAAGGGCAGGAGGGCGCGCGACTCGCGCGCGATCTGCTGCACCTCGGAGAGCGGCTTGCCGGCGGCCACCGCCTCGCGCACGGCATCGTTGATCTGCAGCGCTTCCACCACCACCGCGCGCCCCACGTATCCGGTGCCCGCGCAGGCATCACAGCCCACTGCCCGCGGCAGCATCTGCTCGCCCGGGCGCACGATGCCGCGCGATGCCAGCGACTCCAGCAGCGCCCGGTTGGGCGGGTCGAGCTTGCGGCAGGCGGAGCAGAGCTTGCGCACCAGCCGCTGCACCAGCACCAGGGCGATGGACTGGGCGATCAGGGCGCGGCTACAGCCCAGGTTCTCCAGCCGCTGGATGGCGGCGGCGGCGTTGTTGGCGTGCAGCGACGAGAACAAAAGGTGGCCGGTCATCGCCGCCTCCAGAGCCAGCTGCGCGGTCTCGTGGTCGCGCATCTCGCCCACCACGATCACGTCCGGGTCCTGCCGCAGCATCGAGCGCAGCACCTGCGCGAAGCCCAGCCCGACCGCGGCGTTCACCTGCACCTGGGTGACGCCGCCCAGCCGGTACTCGATGGGGTCCTCGACCATGATGATGTTGGTGTCGGGCCGCGTGACCTTGCGCTCGTTCAGCACGGCATAGAGCGACGAGGTCTTGCCCGAGCCGGTGGGGCCGCAGACGAGGATGGCGCCGTAGGGCCGGTTCAGCGCCTTGCGCAGCGCGGCCAGCACTGCGGGCTCGAAGAAGATCTCCTCCAGCCTGCGCATGCTCGCCCCCGCCTCGAGGATGCGCAGCGCGATCTTCTCGCCGCGGCTGGCGGGCAGGGTGGAGACGCGCAGATCGATCTCGCGCTTGCCGGCGGCGATGCCGATGCGGCCGTCCTGGGGAAGGCGGCGCTCGGTGATGTCGAGCCCCGCCAGCACCTTGACGCGGGCCGTGATTCCCTTGAGCGAACTGCCCGCGGGCAGCGGCTCGGACCAGTCCTGAAGGATGCCGTTGACGCGGAAGCGCACCCGGAAGCCCTGCGGCGTGGGCTCGATGTGGATGTCGCTGGCCTCGCGCTCCAGCCCGGCCGCGATGATGCGGTTGACCAGCCGGATGGCATCGTCGCCCACCGCGCGCACGTCGGTGCCCCGCTCCTGCTCGGCCACCGTCTCGAACTGGAAGCTGTCGGGGTTGATGCGCGGCGCGGTGCGCCGGAGCCCGGCCGCTCCGGGGTCGTCGCTCAGCTTGAGCCGCACCAGGGCGGAGTTGAAGTCCTCCAGGCCGATGGCCACCGGGACGATCTCCACCGTCTGCAGCGTCCGCTTGAGCTCCGCCAGCGCCACGTTGTCGCGAGGGTTGACCATGGCGACGGTGAGCCGGCGTCCCGCGAGCTTGACGGGAAGAAGGCGGTAGGTGCGCACGAACTTGGTAGGCACCATCGAGAGCACGGAGGGAGAGAGATCGAAGTCGCGCACCTCGGCGAAGCGCACCGTGCCCGGCTGATCGGGCTCGGACTCTTGCTGCAGTGGGCGCGGGGGAGGGGCCTCGGCCGTCGCCCGCAGCTGGGCCTCCATGTCGGTGATCAGCTCCGGCGCGCCCTGGCGCTCCAGCGCGGCCAGGGTGGTGACCCGCTCCGCCAGCCTGCGCGAGAGCGCCTCCGCCACCGTCGCCACGTTGCCGACCAGGCCGCGCAGCGCGTACGCCGGCAGCCAGAGCACGCGCGAGGCGGCGGTGGCGACGACGTAGTACGGGCTCGGCCGTCCGAGCAGCGCGCCCACCTCGCCGAAATGATCGCCCGCCTCGATGTCCTCCACCGGCAGCACCGCCCCGCCCTGGGCCGGGACCATCACCTGCGCGCTGCCGGAGTAGAGGATGCCGATGCCGTCGTTTGCCGTGCCGGCGGTGACGATCTCGCTGCCCTCGGCGCATTCGAGGCCCTGCAGCATGCCGGCGACCCTGCCGACCGTCTCTTTCGATGCGCCCTTGAACAGCGCGATGCGCGCGAGGAAGGGCTGGATCCTCTCGCTCGGGACCTTCACCCGGACGATGCCCTCGAGCAGCGGCGGCGGCGCGACGCTGGCCTCGGGCTCGTTGGACCGCCTTGATTCCCCGGACGGCGCCGCGTCTGGCGGCGAAGAGTCCCCCATGCGTGAAGCGATACCACGGCGGGACCGCCTCGCCAGAAAGCTGCGTGTGCGTGCGCGACGCACACGGGACAGGGAAAAACGGCGGCTCGCGGCGAAAAAGCCGAGCAGGTGTCTGCCTGTGAGCTTGCCGGGCAGGAGCAGGCGCAACAGCTTCCCTTCGTTCCCCAGGGAACTTGCCGACCATGCGCCTCCGGATGCCAGCTGCCGCACTCTTTGCCCTCTGCGCACTGGCTGCGCGCGGCGAGGACGCCGTCTACGGGCCCGACGGCGCGCCCACGGTGGTGCAGCGCAAGCTCCACCCGATGTCGGGGCTCTGGGAAGCGGGACTCGCCTTCGACATGGCGATGAACACCGCGCTGGTCGACCAGATGGGTGGCGTGGCGTCGCTCAGCTACCACCCCAACGAATGGTTCGATGCCGGGCTCGAGGCGCTCTTCAACCACGGTTCGCTGTCGGCACTGGCGCAGAACGTCCGCGCCGACCTGCGGCAGCGCAGCGCCGCGCAGCGCAAGGACGAGCTCTCCGGAGACAACCAGCTGCGCGCCGGCGGCTTCGGCGTGGCCCGGCTGGCGCCCGTCTACGGCAAGTTCAGCCTCGCCGGCGAGGCCAACGTGCACTTCCAGGCCTATCTCCTGGGCGGAGGAGGCGCCGCGAAGATCCACCGCGAGTCGGTGAACCTCTGCGCCGACCCGGGCACGACCAGCTGCCAGAGCTTCCAGCAGAGCGATTCGATCCGGCCCACCGGCGTATTGGGCGCGGGCTTCCGCTTCTACTTCAATCGCGCCTTCAGCCTGCGCACCGAGGTGCGGGGATATCTCTTCCCGTCTTCGTACCGCGCCTCGGCCGACCCGACGCAACCCGGCTCCGGTGAGGAACACGGCTATCTCGCAACCGTCGCCACCTTCAACGCCGGCCTGGCGATCCTCTTCTAGATGCGCGCCTTCCTCCTGGCCAGCCTCGTGTGCGGAGCGGCGGCGGCCCAGCCGATCGATCCTGACGTCCGCGTGCACGTGGTGGAAAAGCGGCCCTTCACCGAGGCGCAGCGCTGGGAGGTCTCCTTCTTCGGCAGCGCGCAAGTGAACCCCAAGTTCACCCAGCACGCCGGCGTTTCGATGGAGGTGGCGTACCACCTGCGCGAGAACTTCGCCGCGCAGCTGAGCGCGCTCTGGTTCCCCCGCGCGGTGCAGAGCGGACTCTCGGAAGAGCTGCTCGCGCGCGCCGGGGAGGCGCCCGAATCCGCCGAGGCCTTCCTGCTCCAGGGCGCGGTGCTCGCCGGCGTGGAGCTGATGCCCATCTACGGCAAGCTGGACGTGTTCGACGGGCGGATCCTGCGGCTGGGCGTGTACCTCAACGCGGGCCTGGGCGCGGGAAAGACGCGGCTGCAGCTCCGGCCCGCAACCGATCCCAACACGGGCCGGACGTTTGGCGACACCGGCTACCGGCCCGTCGCCTCGCTGGGCGCGGGGCTGCGGGTCTTCGTCAACGACCGCTTCACCGTGCGGCTGGAGCTGCGCGACCTCGCCTACTCGGGCTACGTCTCACGCGTCAACGGCTGCAACTACGACGACACCGTCCGCATCGAGGCGGCGGAGGCCGGCGGCAGCACCGCCAGCGGGCTCTCCGCCGGCTGCAACGAGCGCGCGTTCGGCGCGCCCGGAACCGCGGCGCAGCTCAACGCCGGCGCCGCCAAGGACCTGCTCAAGACGCCGTCGGCGGACGTGATCAACAACCTCGCCTTCCAGGGCGGCCTGAGCTGGCTCTTCTGAGGGAGGACATGCGCCGCGCTGCCATATCGATGCTGCTCTGTGCCGCCGCCGCGGCGCGGGCCGACGTGCGCGCCGCGATGCGCGACTGGGAACAGGCTGAGCAGGCGGGCGCCGCGGAGCGGGTCCAGGCGGAGCTTGCGCTGGCGCGGGAGCTGAGGGCCATCGGCCTCCCGTTCAGCGCCTTCTACGCCTACGCGCGCGTCATCGAGGCGGGGCCGGGGACGGCCGACTACCTCGAGGCGGTGGAAGGAGCCTCCGCCGAAGCGGAGGCGGACTCCGACGAGGTGTTCGGGCCCAACGTGCTGAGCAAGGTGCCCTCCGCCGAGCTGGCCAGGGTTCCGGCCGGGCCCCGCGGGCGCATCCAGGGATCGCTGGCGCTGCTCGCCTATCGGGCCGGGAAATACGACGACGCCGAGCGGCTCCTGCGGGACATCTCCGGAGACCCGCAGGCGCGGTACGTCGCAGGCCTCCTGTTGGAGAAGAAGGATCCGGAGCAGGCGCTGCTTTTCTTTCGCCAGCTGCTGGACATGGACGCGGCTCCCGCGGGCCTCAAGGAACTGACCTGGCTTGCGGTGGGCCGCACGCTCTATGGCCTCCACCGCTACGCCGAGGCGAGCGCGGCTTACGGCAAGCTGCCGCGCTTCTCCCGCCACTGGGACGAGGCGCTCTTCGAAGGGGCATATGCCGATCTGCGCAACGGACAGCCGGGCACCGCGCTGGGCAAGCTGCACTCGCTCCACTCGCCGCACCTGCGCGACGAGTTCGCGCCGGAGTCGGTGCAGCTGGCCGCGCTCATCTTCCACCAGCGTTGCCTGTACGCCCAGGTGAAGGAGACCCTGGCGCAGTTCTCGCGCGAGTACGTGCCGATGCGCGAGCAGATGCGCAAGGCGCTGGAAGCCCAGCTTCCGGTCGAGGCGTACTGGCAGATGCTGGCTTCCGGGGATGCGCGACTGCCGGCGGCGGCGCTCCATCACCTGGCCAAGAACGAGCGTGTGGCCTCGATGCGCGCGTACCTCGCCGCCCTCGACCGCGAGGCGGCGCGGATCCGCTCCGAGCCCACGCTGTCGGGCAGCCCGCTGGGCGCCGAGCTCCTCGAGCGCATCGCTGCGCAGAAGACCTTGACCGCGCAGGTGGCGGGGAAGTTCGTGCGCGGCCGCCTCGCCGACATGGCCAGCCTCATCGAGGTGCTGGAGGGAGATCGCGAGATCGCCGCCTTCGAGACCGCCCGTGGCGAGAAGCAGAATCTCGAGACCAGCTTCGATGCGCGAGCGCAGCTCTCGCAGCAATCGCTGGAACGCCCCGCCATGCCGGCCACCGGACACGAATACTGGTCGTTCGAGGGGGAGTATTGGCCCGACGAGATCGGCTACTACGACGTGACCCTCAAGGACGCCTGTCCGGTGGGTGCAACGCAGGCGGGCGTCGGCGCGCCGCCGGAGCCGGAGCGCGAGGCGGCCACCGACCGCAAGCGCGACGAGCTGATCGCCGATGTGCAGGCCATCCTGCCGCGAATGCCGGAGAGCGGCCGCAAGGCCGACCTGTGGTTCCAGCTGGCCGAGCTGTGGTGGGAGAAGGCGCGCTACGTCTCGCTCCAGGAAGGCAAGCGCTACGACGACGCGTACGCGGCCTGGGCGCAGGAGAAGAAGGGCGACGAGCCGAGGATCGACGGCCGCGGCAGCGAGGGCCAGCGGCAGAAGGCATTGGAGGCGTACCAGCACATCCTCGCCTCGTATCCCCGGTACGAGCGGCGCGACGAGGTGCTCTTCGTGGTGGCGGACAACCTCTCCCAGTCGGGCCGGCGCAAGGACGCGGCGCAGTACTACCGCGAGCTGATCCGCGATTTCCCCAACTCGAAGTTCCTGCCCGATGCCTGGGTGCAGGTGGGCGAGACGGCCTTTGCCGCCAACGATCTCGCCCACGCGCGCGAGGCGTTTGCCAAGGCAGCGGCGTACCGCACGCCCAAGCTGTACGCGTTCGCGCTCTACAAGCTGGCCTGGTGCGACTACAACGCCGGCGACTACAAGGGCGCGATCGCGAAGTTCGAGGAGGTGGTGGACTACTCGGAGAACGCCTCCACCGCCGGCGATCGCATCCAGCTGCGCAGCGAGGCGCTCAAGGACCTGGCGCTGGCGTTCGAACGGGCCGACGCGGTGGAGAGCGGCGCGGCGTACCTCGCGCAAAAGGCCGGCGCTCACGCGGTGGAGGCGGTGGAGCGGCTGGCCACCGCGTTCTTCGAGGCGGGCAAGTTCGAGCCCGCCATCCGCGTCTACCGCCTGCTGGAGGCCGATGCGCCAAGCCACGCGCGCGCGCCGGCCTGGCAGCAGAAGATCCTGCTCGGGTACGACAAGCTCGGCCAGCGCGGCCAGGTGGTCGCGGAGATGAAGCGGCTGGTCAAGGGCTACGGCGAGGGCAGCGCCTGGGCGAAGGAGAACGCGCAGCGCAAGGGCGCGCTCGCCGAAGCCAACGATCTCTCGGAGAGCGCGCTGCGCGAGCTGGTGCAGGACTACCACCAGGAAGCGATCAAGACGAAGGACGCGGGAACGTACCGGCTGGCGCGCGACATCTACCGCCAGTACCTGGAAGCGTTTCCCGGGAGCGAATCCGCCGTCCGCATGCGCTTCTATTTCGCGGAGATCCTCTGGGCGCTGGAGGAGTGGGACGCCGCCGCCGAGCAGTACGGGCTGGTGGCAGAGGCCGCTCCCAAGAGCGAGTACGCGCAGAAAGCCGCCTACGACGCCATCCTGGCCTGGGAGAAGTCGGTGGCCATCGCCCGCGGCCAGCTGGAGAAGCACGAGCTCGCGGACGCGGCGAAGATCGACGAGCGCAAGTCGAAGGGGGAGCTGGACCACACGCGGCGCATCCGGGTGCAGGCGGTCACGAAGCAGGTCGCGGAAGAGCCCATCCCGGAGAACGAGCAGAAGCTGATCGCTGCCTGCGGGCGCTACCTGGCCATTTCGCCCGGCGCCAAGGACGAGATCGTGGTGCGCTACCGCGCGGCGTTCCTCTACTACGACCACCGCCACTTCGTGGAGGCGGCGAAGCGGTTCGGGGAGATCATCCTCCGCTGGCCCACCGACGAGATGTCGCGCAAGGCGGCGAATCTCTCGCTGGACATCCTCAACACCCGGGAGGAGTGGCTGGCTCTGGGCGAGCTGGCCGCGAAGTTCTTGCGGGATCCCAGGCTCTGCCCTCCCGGCAGCGGCTTTGCGCGGGAAGTGGCCACCATTGGCGAAGGCGCCGAGTTCAAGCACGCGATGCAGATCTACGAGGGGAAGCAGGACTTCGCGCTGGCGGCGAAGGAGTTCCGCGCCTTCGTCGCCCGGCATCCGCGCAGCGAGCACGCGCCGCGGGCGCTCTACAATGCGCTGCTCATCGCCGACAAGGCGGAGGAACTGGACGTCGAGATCGCTGCCGGCGAGCAGCTGCTGCGCGACTACCCGGCCGCGGACGCGGCCATCGTCAAGCTGGCGGTTCCGGCGCTGGCCAGCGCCTGCGAGCGCGCGGCGCGCTATCGCGACGCGATCCGCTGGTACGAGCAGGCGCAATCGCGCTGGCCCGCGGACTCCGCGGCGGCGGACTGGCTGTTCAACGCGGCCGTGTGGCGGCAGGGCCTGGGCGACGAGGAAGGGGCGGTGCAGGCGCTGCGCAAGTACGTGAAGCAGTATCCCTCCCGCCCGGACGTGGCGAAGATCGCCTTCGACATCGGGCTTTCGCTCGAGCGCAGGAAGGAGTGGCGCAAGGCCGCCGAGCACTGGGCGGCGTTCCCGCGCGAGCACCGCTCGGCCAGCGCCGGGCAGCTCATGCTGGCGCGCTACCACCAGGGACTGGCGCTGAAGTCGCTCCATGGCGCCGACTCCGGCGCGTTCGCCGAGGTCGCCGAACGCTACGGCAAGCTGCGACAGGCCGATCGGACGCCGCAGATCATCGACGCCGCGGCCCACTCCCGCTTCCTCATCGCCCAGCGCGCCTTCGACGACTTCGCCCGCATCCGCTTCAACTCGGCGCGGCAGGCCCAGCTGGTGGCCGCGTTGAAGGCGAAGAACGCGGCGCTGGCGAAGGTGCTCTCGGCCTACGGCGAGGTGGTTGCCATCGGCAGCCCGCTGTGGAGCGAGGCGGCGTTCGCGCGCATCGGAGAGGCGTACCGCGACTTCAACAGGGGGCTGCTCGGCGCGCCGGTCCCGCGCGGCCTGGACGCGGAGCAGCAGGAGCTTTACCGCAGCACGCTCTCGTCGCAGGCGCTGCCGCTGGAGGACAAGGCGGCAGAGGCGTTCGCCAGGTCGGCGGAGGTCTCGCGCAAGTCCGGCGTGTACTCGGAATGGGTGATCCGCACGCAGGAAATGCTGCGCGAATACCAGCCCGACGCCTTCGGCCCCGTGCGCGAGGCGCAGCTCGCGGAAGCGTCTACAGCCCGGGCGGTCGCGCCTGAGCTCTCGGCGGGGAGGGGACAGTGATGCAGAAGCTTGCGGCAACCTTGCTCGCCTGCACTGCCTGCGCGCATACGGCCGCGCCTCGCCCTGACACTTCGCCGGTCGCGATCGGCGCGCCCGCACCCGCCGTCGACGCGCCGCCTGCGGCCACCATCCACCAGGCCGCGCGCGAGCAGATGGCGCAGCAGCGGTGGGGCGTCGCCGCCGCGCAGCTCGACGCGTACCTGGCTCGCGAGCCGGCCGACGTGGCCGCGCTGTTCGAGGCGGGTTGGGTGGCGGAGCAGCGGGGCGAGTCGAAGCTGGCGGCCGGCTTCTACCAGCGCGCACTCCAACGCGAGCCTGCGCACGCGGCGGCGGCGCTCAACCTCTCTCGCCTCATCGACCCGGCTGCGGGCGAGGCGGTGCTGCGCGGCGCGTTGCAGCAGAAGCCCGAAAACGTGCAGCTGCTGGATGCTCTCGCCGCGGCGCTGCGCGGGCAGCGCAAGCTGGACGAGGCGGAGGCGCTGTCGAGGAAGGTCCTCGAGCGGCACCCGCGCGATGCCGGCGCGTACCGGAACCTCGCCGCCATCGAGGCCGACCGGGGGCACGTCGCGCTCGCGGAGTCGGCGCTGAACAACGCGCGCAAGCTGGACGACAAGGATCCCGCCATCCCCAACTCGCTGGGCCTTCTGGCCATGCGCCGCGGCGACGCCAACGCGGCGCGCGCGCAGTTCGAAGAGGCCACGCGGCTGGACCCGCGCTTCGCTCCGGCCTGGGCCAACCTCGGCGCCCTGGCGCTGCGCTATCGCGACTACGCCGCCGCGGCGGAGGCCTGCGGTCGCGCCGCCGGGTTGGATCCGGCGCGCTGGCAGAGCTGGCTCGCCCGGGGCTGGGCGCTGGAAGGGCTGCACAAGCCGGCCGAGGCGCGGGCCGCATACGAGAAGGTGCTGGCGCTGGCGCCGCAGCAGGACGACGCGCTCTATGGCAAGGCGGTGGCGCTGCGGGCGGAAGGCGACCTCGCCGGCGCGTTGGCCGTGTTCAAGGAGTACGCCGCGCTGCCCGGCCGCACGCATCTCCAGGAAGCCCAGGGGCAGCTCGCGGCCATTGCGCTGCGGATGAAGAGCCCTCCCGCGCCGCAGGCCGGCACGGCGCCGCCCGAAACCGAGCCCGACGCCGCATCCGCGTCCGTTCACCAGGCGACCGGCAGGTGAGCGCCCGGTTGGCTGCCGGCCGCGCAGTGCAAATCGTGCCCGTAGCATTGGAGGAGGTCAGGTGCTGCGCAACATCCTCATGATCGCGATCCTGGCGCTCCCTGCCGCGGCGGAAGAGCGCAAGGGCGCGAAGGTGATCCAGGAACCGGACAAGGTGATCGTCCGGAAGAAGACGGTCATCGACTTCAACGACGTCACCGTCGAAGGCGAGCTGACGCGACCGGAGGGCAGCTACTTGCTCAACCGGGGCCGGACGCAGTTCGAATCGCTCATCCGCCTGCGCGACAACTTCAACCCGGAACTGCAGAAGTCGGCGGACAATCTCTAGAGGCATCCCGACAATGGCTGAGAGCAAGGTGGAGGTGGAGGTGCCGGCGGGGCGCATCGATGCGCCGCGGACGCTGGCGTCGCGGGTGGCGGACGCTGCCGCTGCGCAGCTGCTCATCTACGACGAGCTGCCCGAGGACGAGCGGCCGCGGCCCGACAACCGGGTGCTGCTGGTCGGCCTGGTCTGGGGCGGCTCCACGCTGGTGGAGCTGGAGCAGATCGCCAGCGGCAAGGACCTGACCGCGGCCGATCTCTTCGATCTGCCCTCGTCGGGCGTGCCGAAGAACTTCCGCATCGTGCAGCACGTGAACGGCGATCACCTGCTCACGCTCCCCGACCGCCTGTCGGCCGAGGTGCACGACGGCACCCACGTGGTTCCGCTGGGCATCAAGGGGCGGCAGGTGCAAGCGCCTTTCCGCGGCCACGCCTACATGCTGGCGGACGACGACCGCGTGGTGGCGCAGGTCTCGCCTTCGCTGACGCTGATCGCCCGCTACGTGCGCGCGGCGCCGCGCACCGGCAAGCCTTCCTTCCGCAACCTCGACGCCGGATTCCTGGTCACGCTGCTGATCGCGCTGCTCGCCCTGGGCGTCTTCTTCCGCATGGTGGCCCTGGCCCCCGCTTTGGAGCCGTCGTACCGCGACGCGGTGGCGAAGAATCCGGATCTCTACGCGCGCTACCAGGTCAAGCCGCCGCCGCCCAAGCCGGTGGAGCCTCCGCGCCCCAAGGACCTCTCCGGGGTGAAGGAAGGCGACAAGAGCCAGGGCGAGGAGGGCAAGCTGGGCAAGAAGGAGGCGAAGCAGAAGGAGGCGGCCCCGTCCAAGCCCGGCGCCGACCAGGTGAACAAGAAGGACCACGACATCCAGAAGATCCGGCGGCTCGGGCTCATCGCCGCGCTCTCCAAGATGGGCGCCACCGCCGGCGCCGGAGGCGGCAACGTCCTGGGGCCGGGCGGCCTGGGCAGCGGCATCAATTCTTCGCTGGGCGGCACCAATGGCCGCGCCGGCGTCGGCGACGCGTACGGCCTGGGCGGCCTCGGCACGCGCGGATCAGGCCCGGGCGGCGGGGGCAACGCGCTGGGCATCGGCGGCCTCGGCACCAAGGGGTCAGGCCACGGCCGCGGCGGCTACGGCTCGGTGGATCTGGGCGGGCGCGGCAAGGACGAGACCATCTTCGTGCCCGGCAAGACCACCGTGGTGGGCGGCCTCTCGCGCGACGTGATCAACCGGGTGATCCAGAAGCACTACAGCGAGATCAAGTACTGCTACGAGAAGGAGCTCACCCGGGACCCCGGCCTCTACGGCAAGGTGGCGCTGCTCTTCGTCATCGACGGCGGCGGCCGCGTCGGCGACGCGATGGTGCAGCAGACCACCATGTCCAGCGAGCCGGTGGAGAGCTGCATGATCAACCACGTGCGTCGCTGGGTGTTCCCCGCGCCGCAGGGAGGCGGCACGGTGCAGGTGACGTATCCGTACGTCTTCAAGAGCGGTGGGCCATGAGGGCGCTGCTCGCCGTCCTGCTCGCCGCGCCGGTGGCGGGAGCGCAGACGCTCCTTCCCGGAATGGGAGTCGAGGAGGCGCCGCGGCGCGGCACCTTCGTCGAGGCTTCGCTGGGCGTTTTCACCGCGCTTGGCGGATCGGCGGCGTTCTCGCCGGCGCAGCCGTACCTGGGCCTTACCGTGGGCCGGGAGATCGCGCAGCGCGCGGCCATCTTCGCCTCGCTGGGCATCGGGGCTGCCAGCGCTTCCTGCTACCAGACGGATCCGCAGGGCGGCGGGTGCCTGGGCGCGGATTCCTTTGCCGCCACCTTCGCGGAACTGGGAGCGTCGTACGGCATGCAGCTGGCGCCGCGGACCTTGCTCTCGCTCAAGGCGGTGGGCGGCTTCACCGACCTCTCGCCCGGACCTGCGCGGAGCAACGGCGCGGTGCCCGGGCATGTGCCCGGCTTCCATGCCGGCGGCGGCTTCGCGCTCGACTACGACACGCACCTCGACCACTTCGCCGTCGGGCTGGACGCGCTCTTCCGCTACACGTTCGCCAGGGACTCGCTGACCATTCCCTCGCTGGCGGTGATGCCGCGGATCCGCTACGTGTTTTGAATGGGCTTCGCCGGGTTGGCGGCCAGGATTCCGGAGTGGGGCCGCCTCTTCGACGAGCCGGGCTACGCCGCGTTTCACCAGGCGGTGCGCGACGAGCTTCTGGCGCGCGGCGACTCGTTCGAATTGCACGACGACCACGTGCGCCTGGGCAGCTGGGACCTGCCGCTGTTGCCGCTTGCCCACCGCTGCGCGGGCGCCCCGCGCGCCGATTGGCGGCTGCGCGTGCGCGACGAGCTCGACCGGCGCATCGCGGAGGAGAAGCTGGGGAGCGAGTTGGACGCGGTCCGCGGCGACTTCGCCAAGGCGCGGCCGGTGCTCAAGCTCCGCGTGCAGCGCAAGGATTCGCTGGGCCCGGGCGCCATCTCCGCCGCCATCGCCGGCGACCTGCACGCGGTTCTGGTCCTCGATCTGCCCAGCTTCGTGACGCCGGTGCGGGCGGCCGATCTCTCCGCCTGGGAACGTCCCGCACCCGAGCTGGTTTCCCTGGCGCTGCAGAACGTGCGCGAGCAGGAGCGGGTGGAGCTGAACCCCATCGAGATCGCCTCGGCGCGGATCTTCGCCATCAGCGGCCGCTCGGTCTTCGTGGCCACGCTGGCGCTGGCGGCCGACGAGCTGCTGGGCGCGGACACGGCCTACGGCGCGCTGGTGGCGATGCCCAGCGCGCACATCCTGCTGCTGCACTCCATCGCCGACGCGCGCAGTCTCCGGGTCTTGCCGGCGATGGCGGCGGGCGCGTTGCAGGCGTTCGAGAGCGGCCCGGCGCCGCTCAGCCCCGACCTCTTCTGGAAGCGCGCCGATCGCTTCGTGGCGCTGCCGGTACGACGCGAGAACGGAGAGGTGAAGTGCGAGCTTCCGCGGGAGTTCGACGAGCAGGTGGCATCGCGGCTCTCTTGATGTCTTGCGCGCACGCGCAGGCGCAGCCGCCTTCGCAGACGGTGGCGCGCGAACTGGACGACTTCCACGACGCGGCAGCCCGCGCCGACGAGGGGCGGTACTTCGGCCACTTCGCGCCGGACGGCGTCTTCCTGGGGACCGACGCGGCGGAGCGATGGGACGTGGCGGCCTTCCGCGCCTACGCGCATCCGCACTTCGCGCGCGGCAAGGCCTGGACGTTCCGCGGCGTCCGCCGCCGCATCTCCATCCGCGGCGACCTGGCCTGGTTCGAGGAGGATCTGGAAACGCAGAACCTCGGCCCGGCCCGCGGCAGCGGCGTGCTGGCGCGCTCGGGTGAACGCTGGCTTCTGGAGCAGTACGTGCTCTCGATCACCGTGCCGAACGAGAAGTTCAAGGCGGTGAAGGAGCTGCTGGAATCTCGTTGAGGTCTACTTCTCCTTGCCGCGCATGGCGCGGAGCATTTGTTTGAGATTTTCGCGGTCGTAGTCGGTGGCGTAGCTGAACTCGCCGCCGTTGCGCAGCCATTCCCCCCCGTCCACGGTGAGGCAGTCGCCGGTGACGTAGGCCGCGCCGTCGGACATGAGATAGACCGCCGCGTCGGCGATTTCCTGTGGAGTGCCGAAGCGCTTGAGCGGCACGCGGTTGCGGGCCATCTCCTCCAGCGAGGGGTCCGGCATCAGCCGCGAGAAGGCGCCCTCGGTGGGAACGGGCCCGGGCGCGATGGCGTTGACGCGGATGCGGTACGCCGCCCACTCCACGGCCAGCGAGCGGGTCATCGCCAGCACGCCGGCCTTGGCGCAGGCGGAGGGGACCACGAACGCCGACCCCGTCCAGGCATAGGTGGTGACGATGTTGACGATGGTTCCGCCCTTGCCCGCGTCGATCATGCCCCTGCCGAACGCGCTGGTGCAGTGGAAGGTGCCGTTGAGGACGATGTCCACCACCGCCTTGAAGGCGTTGGCGGAGAGGTCCTCCGCGGCGGCGAGGAAGTTGCCCGCCGCATTGTTCACCAGGCCGTCCACCGGGCCCACCCGGGCCGCCACCTCCTGGACGGCCGCGAAGTCCCGCACGTCGCAGGAGTGCGCGCTGGCCTTGCCGCCGGCGGCCTCGATGGCCGCCACCGTCTGATCCAGCTTCTCCTTGCGGCGGCCGAGCACCACCGCGCGCGCGCCCAGGCCGGCGAAGCGCTTGGCCATGGCCGCGCCCAGTCCACTGCCGCCGCCGGTGATCACGAAGGTCTTGTCTTTGAGGAGCCCTGCCTCGAACATGCGCGCACAATGCAGGCTCGCACGCTGTCGATCAAGCCCGGCCCCCTCGGGGATGGCCGATGATCCTTTCCTTGCTCCTCGCGGCGCTCGCCCAACAGCCGGGGCGGCTGGTGGTGCTCGTCGTGGTGGATCAGCTCCGCTACGACGACGTGCTCCGGCTTTCGCCCGAGCTCGGCCCGGAGGGATTCGCGGGGCTGGGCACGCCGTCGCCGCTGCGCTACGACACGGCGGTCACAGAGACGGCAGCGGACCATGCCGTGCTCTCGACTGGCGCATACGCCGACCTCAACGGCGTGGTGGGCAACCGCTTCTGGCGCGACGGCGCCCTGCGCGAGGCTGTTGAGGACGCTGGCTGTCCGGTCTGGGGAAAGCGGCCCGGCCGCAGCGCCGCGGCGCTCCTCGTGCCCACCGTTGGCGACGCCTACAAGCTCAACCGCGAGGGCGCGGGAAGGGTGGTCTCCATCGCGGTGAAGGATCGCAGTGCGCTCTTCCTCGGCGGGACCTCCGCCGACATCGCCGTTTGGTGGGAAACCAAGACCGGCGAGATGTCCTCCAGCTCCTGCTACGCGCCTTCGCCGCCCGACTGGGTGCCGCGTCGCGCCGGTGAACCGTACAAGGACTGGGTCTGGTCGATGTCGCACCCCGAGGCCATCGCGCGCCTCACGCCGGAGCCGAGCGTGCCGGGTGCGCAGCCCAACGACGGCATCGGCAACGTGTTCCCGCACCGGCTCGGCCAGGGCAGCCTCGACGAGCGCCTCTTCCATGCCATCCGCATGGGTCCGCCGGGGACCACCATCGCGCTGCGCACGGCGAGGAACGCGGCCGCCGCCCTGAAGCTCGGGGAGCTGCCCGGCAAGACCGATCTGCTGCTGGTGGCGCTCTCTGCCGTGGACGGAGTGGGGCACCAGTTCGGCACGCTGGCGCGGGAGCGGCTCGACGCCATCCTCCGCATCCACGACGAGCTGGGCGCCTTCCTCGGCGAGTTGCGCAGCCGCCTGGGTCCGCGGCTCTCCGTCGTGCTCACCGCCGATCACGGCCTCACGCCCATGGCGACCGACGCGCGGCGCCTCCGCGTGGGCCTGGGCGGTACCATCGACGTCGACGAGGTGCTCGCTCGCGTCGGTCGCGCGCTCGACGAGGTAGCCGGGCCGCGGCCCGGGGGATGGGTCGCCGGCATCCAGGGCAGCGTGCTCTCGCTCAAGCCGCCGGTCCCGCAGAAGGCGCTGGACGCCGCCGTCGAGGTGCTGCGCCGGGAGCCCGGGTTCTGGCGCGTGGTGACCGCCGCGGACGTCGATCGGGCCGAGCCCTTCATCCGCCACGCCTGGTATCCCGGGCGCAGCGGCCAGGTCCTGCTGGTGCCGCGCCCGCTCTGGACCTTGAAGAAGCGGGACGACGGCGCCGAGCACGGTTCTCCCTGGAACGACGACGCCCTGGTGCCGCTGATGCTGCGCGCGCCCGGCGCCCGACTGCGCAAGGAGCCCATCTTCCGCGCGACGCAAGTTGCACCCACCGTTGCGGAGCTGCTGGGGACTGCTCCGCCGGCCGCTGCGTTCGACGTATCGGCGATCGAGCAGCAGTGAGCAATCGTCACGCCGCGAGGCTGGCGGCGCAGGCGGCAGCAGTTACGCTCTACAGGTGGAACTTCGCCGTGATTCGCCCATGCCCTCCTACACGGAGGAGCTGGATCGATCCCGACCCGGCGCGCTGCGGGTCGCCTGCCTGCTGTCGGCGGGGCTGCTCCTCGCGTTCTCGGCGCTGGACCGCTCGCTGGCGCCGCATGCCTTCCTGCCGCTGCTGGCGATCCGCATCGGTGCAGTGCTGCTGCTTCTTCTCTGCTGGCGCTGGACGCGCACGGGACCCGGGCTGCTGGTCGCGGCCAGCGCCGTCGCGGTGACCGCCGGCACCATCGAATGGGCGCTGGTGATCACGGGCGGGGCAGGGAGCCCCTACCTCTTCTCGATGATGTTGGTGCAGGCGGGCGTGTCCATCCTGCTGCCGATGCGCGCCATCGAGGCGGCCCTCCTGAACGTGGAGATCCTCGCCGTCGCCCTGGCGCCCATGGCGCTGCTGCA